>MTEY01010707.1_pt1 | contig 162647 bp, 141 predicted proteins | sample 1042721 | NCBI WGS metagenome assembly MTEY01 (sample SAMN06185809, study PRJNA358809) | soil metagenome | isolation source: soil biostimulated with seedmeal as carbon source | place: India | collected 2015-05-23 | reverse complement strand
AGCGGGTTTACGGATTTCCCCTTGTAACGAATTTCAAAATGCAAGCGTGTAGAACTGGTTCCGGTGCTACCCATGGTAGCGATTTTTTGCCCCGCCTTAACTTCTTGTTGTTCCCGGACCAGCATTGTGTCGTTATGGGCGTAGGCACTCAGGTAATCATCGTTATGTTTGATGATGATAAGATTACCGTAACCGCGCAGAGCGTTACCGGCATACACAACGCGTCCGTCTGCGGTCGCGATGATAGCCTGTCCCTTACTTCCTGCGATATCGATCCCTTTGTTCCCTCCTTCGGAGGAAGAGAAGTTCTCGATAACCTTACCGTCAGTTGGCCAGCGCCAGGTTGAGATTGGCGAACTGGAACTCATACTGCTGGCAGTCGGTTCAGTAGAGCTAACCACAGGTGCCGTAGCCGGTGCTGTGACAGCAGTCGCAGTCCCTTTATTATTCGGCAACATTTTGTTAGCAGTCTGATCACCTGAATCTTCAGAATACGTAATTACAGGTTGTGAAGCAACCACCGTGGTGGATTTTTGTGCAGGCTTAACGCTGTTATTTTGCGCGGTCACATCCGCTGCAGAAACGGTGTTACCAGGCGTAAGCGGCGTACCCGTCGCGTTGCCCACCTGGAGCGTCTGCCCGACTTCCAGCGCATACGGTGCCTGGACGTTGTTGCGCTGCGCGAGGTCACGGAAATCGTTCCCGGTGATCCACGCGATATAGAACAGCGTATCGCCACGTTTCACGGTATAGGTGCTGCCGCCAGTATAGCTGCCTTTCGGAATGTTCCCATACTGACGGTTATACACTATGCGGCCATTTTGGGTCTGAACAGGTTGTTCGACTGGCTGAATCTGTGTTGGCTGTGTAACAGGTTGTTGCACAGGCTGAATCTGTGGTGTTTGCTGCGGCGCAGCAGTACCCATTTTAGGCGGCGGCGTGATCAACATTCCGCTGGACGTGTTACCGGAACCGCTGGTTCCGCCGACGGAACTGACAGGCGCAGGTGCATTGTTAGAACTCGTACAGCCTGCCAGCCAGAGCGAAACCAGTGATAATGCCGCAACACGGCTGATGGTGAATTTAGGGCTTCCCGCGCTCATTTATCCCCCAGGAATGTGTTAACTACCAGTGACTTAAAATTAACCGTGATGGCACGACTCTTTCGCGCCACACCATACGCTGAATTTGCCTTAATAACCCTGGATAATTCCGAGTCTTAGGCCAGTTCCCCCTTTACCAGAGGCACAAAGCGCACGGCTTCTACGGTATCGATAATAAACTCGTCGCCACGTCGACGAACGCGCTTTAGCAGCTGCTGCTCATCGCCAACAGGCAGAACAAGAATGCCCCCCTCATCCAGCTGCGACAACAGGGCCGCAGGGATCTCAGGTGGAGCGGCCGTCACGATGATTGCGTCAAACGGGGCGCGAGCCTGCCAACCCTGCCATCCATCACCGTGTCGTGTCGAAACATTGTGTAAATCAAGTTGTTTCAGGCGACGACGCGCCTGCCACTGTAAACCTTTGATCCGCTCGACGGAGCACACATGATGCACCAGATGCGCCAGAATCGCTGTCTGATAACCGGACCCGGTGCCAATCTCCAGCACGCGGGAGTCGGGGGTGAGCTCCAGTAGCTCCGTCATGCGTGCCACCATGTAGGGCTGCGAAATCGTCTGGCCTTGCCCGATGGGCAACGCCACGTTCTCCCACGCTTTGTGTTCAAACGCCTCATCTACAAATTTCTCACGCGGAACCTGGGCGAGCGCATGCAGCACATGCTCGTCGCGGATCCCCTGTGCGCGAAGTTGTTCCAGAAGAGTTTGTACACGTTTGCTTACCATTGCGCGTTCACTCCTGCGCGATCAAGCCAGCCCGACACCACATCATGCGCGCTATACGCGGTTAAATCTACGTGCAGTGGCGTCACCGAGACATAGCCTTCATCCACGGCAGCAAAGTCGGTATCCGGCCCCGCATCGCACTTATCGCCAGGAGGGCCAATCCAGTAAAGCGTATTGCCGCGCGGATCCTGTTGCGGGATAACCTGATCGGCCGGATGACGGCTTCCGCAACGCGTGACGCGAATGCCCTTGATTTCATTCAGCGGGAGATCCGGCACGTTGATATTAAGAATACGCCCGGTGCGCAGCGGTTCACGGTTCAGCGCCCGCAGGATAGAACAGGTCACCACGGCTGCGGTGTCGTAGTGGGTGTGACCGTTTAGCGACACCGCCAGCGCCGGAAACCCAAGATGACGGCCTTCCATTGCGGCCGCCACGGTTCCGGAGTAGATCACGTCATCGCCAAGATTCGGCCCGGCGTTAATCCCGGAAACGACAATATCCGGGCGCGGGCGCATCAGCGCATTCACACCCAGAAACACACAGTCCGTCGGCGTGCCCATCTGCACGGCAATATCGCCATTTTCAAAGGTAAAGGTGCGAAGCGACGACTCCAGCGTCAATGAGTTAGACGCTCCACTGCGGTTACGATCGGGAGCCACGACCTGCACATCCGCAAATTCGCGAAGGTGTTTCGCCAGCGTCTGAATGCCTGGCGCATGGATCCCGTCATCGTTACTCAGCAATATTCGCATAATCACCCGACGTGTTGATAAGTTCCCTGACAACACTGGTGGCAAAGCTACCTGCCGGTAGCCAGAAGCGTAACTCAACGGTTACGTCATCCCACCAGTTCCAGCTTAACTGCTGCGGGTAGAGCAACATCGCCCGGCGTGCTGCTTCGACTTTTTCCCGCACCAGCAATGATTGTAATTCTTGCGCTTCGGCAACGGCTGCCTGCTCCGCGGCCAGCGCGTCCCCCTGCGTACCCCAGTCGCCCGTGCCGGGCAAGGCCGCGGTGATCATCAGCGTTTTGGCGTCCACACGCGACTGAACATCGGCCATTTCGTCAGCCGTTGCCACAAACCAGCTGCCGCGTCCCGCTAATTGTAGCGCATCGCCGACAACAACTTGATTCGCGTCCGGTTTTTTCAGCCGTTCGCTTACGATCTGATTAAACAACGCACTGCGGGCCGCCGACAACCAAAAACTGCGTTTATTCCTGTCACGCACCGGCGCATCGCTTTGCGCCCAGCGCAGTGCGCCCTGCAGGTTACTGCCGCCGATACCAAAGCGCTGCGCACCAAAGTAGTTCGGCACGCCGTGGTCATTAATGGCCTGCAGACGCTTTTCCACGTCGTCACGGTCGGTCACTTCACGCAACACCAGAGTAAAGTTGTTACCTTTCAACGCCCCCAGACGCAGTTTGCGCTTGTGGCGCGCGTACTCCAGCACCTTACAGCCCTCAAGCTCAAATTTGCTTAAATCAGGCATCGCATTACCGGGAACGCGCGCGCAAAGCCACTGTTCGGTGACCGCGTGTTTGTCTTTCTGTCCCGCGAAGCTCACTTCGCGGGCATGGATTTTGAGGAATTTCGCCAGCGCATCGGCCACAAAGCGGGTATTGCAGCCATTTTTGAGGATGCGCACCAGGATATGCTCGCCTTCGCCGTCCGGCTCAAAGCCCAAATCTTCCACGACCACGAAATCTTCGGGGCTGGCTTTCAGCAGACCACTCCCCTGCGGTTTACCGTGCCGGTAGGTCAGGTTGTCAAAATCGGTCATTTGCTCGCCTTCACCAGCAGCGCCACGGCTTCGCAGGCGATGCCTTCACCGCGACCGGTAAAGCCCAGTTTCTCCGTGGTGGTCGCTTTAACGTTAACGTCATCCATATGGCAACCCAGATCTTCAGCGATAAATACGCGCATCTGAGGAATATGTGGCAGCATTTTGGGGGCCTGAGCGATGATCGTCACATCGACGTTACCCAGGGTGTAGCCCTTCGCCTGAATACGGCGCCAGGCTTCACGCAACAGCGCACGGCTGTCTGCCCCTTTAAACGCCGGATCGGTGTCCGGGAACAGCTTGCCGATATCGCCCAGCGCCGCAGCACCCAGTAAGGCGTCGGTTAAGGCGTGTAACGCCACGTCGCCATCAGAATGCGCCAGCAGCCCTTTTTCATACGGAATGCGCACGCCGCCAATGATAATTGGGCCAACGCCTCCAAAGGCGTGTACATCAAAACCGTGTCCAATTCGCATTATGCCTTCTCCTGATGGGTCGAACGGGTAAGATAAAATTCCGCGAGCTGTAAATCTTCCGGACGCGTCACTTTTATATTATCAGCGCGCCCTTCAACAAGCGTTGGGTGGAAACCGCAATACTCCAGCGCAGAGGCTTCGTCCGTTATGGTCGCACCTTCCGTAAGCGCGCGCGTTAAGCAGTCGTGGAGTAATTCACGGGGGAAAAATTGTGGCGTCAGCGCGTGCCATAAATCGACGCGTTCAACGGTATGGGCGATAGCCTGTTTACCCGGCTCAGCGCGCTTCATGGTGTCGCGAACCGGGGCGGCCAGAATGCCACCGACTTTACTGGTTTCACTTAGCGCCAGCAGGCGCGCAAGATCGTCCTGATGCAGGCACGGGCGCGCAGCGTCGTGGACCAGCACCCATTGGGCATCGCCGGCGGCCTGGATGCCCGCCAGTACGGAATCGGCGCGCTCGGCGCCGCCATCAACGACGGTAATCTGCGGATGATGTGCCAGCGGTAACTGTGCGAATCGGGCATCGCCCGGACTGATAGCGATGATCACGCGCGTCACTCGGGGATGCGCCAGCAGCGCCGCCACAGCGTGTTCGAGGATCGTTTTATCGCCAATAGAGAGGTATTGCTTGGGACATTCTGTCTGCATGCGCCGGCCAAAACCCGCGGCCGGCACCACGGCGCATACGTCCGAAAAAGTCACTGCCATGTCGTAATCCTGGGCCTGATTATCGATTGTTCTGTGCTGAGCCCTGATTGCGTTTAGACGCATCCGGAACCAGACGATAAAAGGTTTCGCCCGGCTTAGTCATACTGAGTTCATTGCGTGCGCGTTCCTCAATCGCCTCTTGCCCGCCATTGAGGTCATCAATTTCAGCAAAGAGTTGATCGTTTCGCGCCTTAAGTTTGGCGTTTGTTGCCTGCTGAGCCGCGACGTCATCGCTTACCCGGCTATAGTCGTGCAGTCCGTTCTTACCGAACCACAGCGAATATTGCAGCCAGATCAGCAAAGCCAGCAACAGCAGCGTTAGTTTACCCATCCTGCCCCCTGAAAAACGGCATCTTCATCCCACAACGCCCCCGGCGCTCTATGCCGGAGTAACAGAGATGCCGCAACATCGCGGGCAAATGTACCACATTTTTTCCGCAGAATCGCCCTGCACAATATCGTCACACAGTTGGTTACGGTTTGAATTATGGCTGAAGTTAGCCCATGAGCCACAAAAATAACAGACCAAACATCAGGACCACCGTCACAATCGTGACAACGGTACTGTAAAGCAGTTTGCCGTTAAGCAGCGAATGCAGGGCAATGCCGACGACAACCGCCACGGGCATCAGCGCCAGGAAGAAGGGCCAGGTATAGAGAAAGAAGAACAGCGTGTTACCGCCGTAGATGAGAAACGGGATGCCCAGCGCCAGCAACCACGAGACGAAGCCAACGAAGGCCCCGGGAAATGACCAAGTCGTCTCGTCGTCGGTCGCTATCGGATCCGACCCGGTGGTAATCATGTAGTTTTCACTGTTGCGCATAGCTAATCCTGTGACCGTGACTCATCGTTCGGGGAGACAGCTCCCGAACGATACCGTCTCAGGATCTGATAATATCGTCCCGTCTGAGCAGGTCTAATAATTGGCTTACTAAATTTGTTACCAATTGTTGACCTTCCAGGTGAATCTCAGGGGATTCAGGCGCTTCGTAGACCGAGTCGATGCCGGTGAAGTTTCGCAGTTCACCCGCGCGGGCTTTTTTATACAGCCCTTTCGGATCGCGCGCTTCACAGATTTCCAGCGGCGTATCGACAAATACCTCGATAAAACGATCCTGACCGACGCGCTCGCGCACCATCTGGCGCTCGGCGCGGTGAGGCGAGATAAACGCGGTCAGCACCACCAGCCCGGCATCCGCCATCAGGCTGGCGACTTCCCCAACCCGACGGATATTCTCTTTGCGATCCTCATCGCTGAAGCCCAAATCACTGCACAGGCCGTGACGCACGTTGTCGCCGTCCAGCAGGTAGGTGCTTACGCCCTGCTGATGCAATGCCTCTTCCAGCGCCCCCGCAACCGTCGATTTACCGGAGCCGGACAGCCCGGTAAACCACAGCACAACCCCACGGTGACCGTGGAGTTGCTCGCGCTGAGCGACGGTGACCGGATGAGGATGCCAGACGACGTTCTCATCATGGGCGGCCATTACTTGCCTCCCAGCAGATCGCGCGCACCCCAGTGCGGGAAGTGCTTACGCACCAGCGCATTCAGTTCAAGCTCAAAGGCGCTGAATTCCGACACCGCTGTCGCCTGTTGATTAGGCTCGCGCACCATGCCAGCACCGACGGTGACGTTGGTCAGGCGATCGATAAAGATAAGCCCTCCCGTTACCGGGTTTTGCTGGTATTTGTCCAGCACCAGCGGCTCGTCAAAGGTGAGATCCACCAGGCCGATACCGTTCAACGGCAACTCGCTCACTTCACGCTGGGTCAGATTATTGATGTCCACCTGGAACTGGATACCGTCCACGCGGGCGCGTGTTTTCTTACCGGCAATTTTGATGTCGTAGCTTTGACCTGCCGTCAGCGGCTGTTCAGCCATCCACACCACATCCACAGCAGCACCCTGCACCGCTGCCAGCGTTTCGTGCGCATCCACCAGCAGATCGCCGCGGCTGATATCAATCTCATCTTTCAGCACCAGCGTTACCGCTTCACCGGCGCCGGCTTCCTGCAGATCGCCATCAAAGGTGACGATACGGGCAATGGACGATTCCACACCGGACGGCAACACTTTGACGCGCTGCCCCACCGTGACGGAGCCAGAAGCGATTGTGCCGGAGAAGCCGCGAAAATCGAGGTTCGGGCGGTTAACGTACTGCACCGGGAAGCGCATTGGCTGGGTATCCACCACGCGCTGAATTTCAACCGTTTCCAGCACTTCCAGCAGCGTCGGGCCGCTGTACCACGGCATGTTGGCGCTCTGGGAGGCGACGTTGTCCCCTTCCAGCGCGGAGAGCGGTACAAAGCGGATATCGAGGTTACCCGGTAGCTGTTCAGCAAAGGTCAGGTAGCTCTGGCGGATCTCCTCAAACGTCTCTTCGCTGAAGTTCACCAGATCCATTTTGTTCACCGCCACCACCAGGTGTTTGATCCCCAGCAGCGTGGAGATGAAGCTGTGACGACGGGTTTGATCCAGCACGCCTTTACGGGCATCGATGAGCAGGATCGCCAGCTCACAGGTTGATGCACCGGTGGCCATGTTGCGGGTGTACTGCTCATGCCCCGGCGTGTCGGCAATAATAAATTTGCGCTTCTCGGTGGAGAAATAGCGATACGCAACATCAATGGTGATGCCCTGCTCGCGCTCCGCCTGCAGGCCGTCCACCAGCAGCGCCAGGTCGAGCTTTTCGCCCTGGGTACCATGACGTTTGCTGTCGTTATGCAGGGAAGAGAGCTGGTCTTCATAGATCTGACGCGTGTCGTGCAGCAGACGACCAATCAGCGTGCTTTTACCGTCATCAACGCTACCGCAGGTCAGAAAGCGCAGCAGGCTCTTGTGTTGTTGCGCATGCAGGTATGCTTCTACGCCGCCTTCATTAGCAATTTGTTGGGCAATCGTGGTGTTCATGGCGGCTCCTTAGAAATAACCCTGACGTTTCTTCAGTTCCATCGAGCCTGCCTGGTCGCGGTCAATGACGCGGCCCTGTCGCTCGCTGGTGGTCGATACCAGCATCTCTTCGATGATCTCTGGCAGCGTTTGCGCGTTGGACTCCACCGCGCCGGTCAGCGGCCAGCAGCCGAGAGTACGGAAACGCACCATCTGTTTTTTGATCACTTCCCCAGGCTGCAGGTCGATACGATCGTCATCGATCATCATCAGCATGCCGTCGCGCTCCAGCACCGGGCGCTCAGCCGCCAGGTAAAGCGGAACGATTTCGATATTTTCCAGATAGATGTACTGCCAGATATCCAGCTCGGTCCAGTTGGAGAGCGGGAAGACGCGAATGCTTTCGCCTTTGTTGATCTGGCCGTTGTAGTTGTGCCACAGCTCGGGACGCTGGTTTTTCGGATCCCAGCGGTGGAAGCGGTCACGGAAGGAATAAATACGCTCTTTGGCGCGGGATTTCTCCTCGTCACGGCGCGCGCCGCCGAAAGCGGCGTCAAAACCGTACTTGTTTAGCGCCTGCTTCAGCCCTTCGGTTTTCATGATGTCGGTGTGTTTAGCGCTGCCGTGAACAAACGGGTTAATGCCCATCGCCACCCCTTCCGGGTTTTTATGCACCAGCAGCTCACAGCCGTAGGCTTTGGCGGTACGGTCGCGGAACTCGTACATCTCACGGAATTTCCAGCCGGTATCAACATGCAGCAGCGGGAACGGCAGCGTGCCCGGATAAAACGCTTTACGCGCCAGATGCAGCATCACGCTGGAATCTTTGCCGATGGAGTACATCATCACCGGGTTAGAGAACTCGGCGGCCACTTCGCGGATAATATGGATACTTTCCGCTTCGAGCTGTCGCAGGTGAGTAAGTCGTTTTTGGTCCATAACCGTTCCTTAAGCCAGATTCACCACAGAGGAGCCAAACCCCTCTGAGTCTGTTGTATGTTGAAACCAGGCGAGCGTGCTGTGCAGCTGTACCACTTCGCCCACCACGATAAGCGCGGGCATCGGGGCGTCTTTCGCCAGGATTGCAAGGTCTTGTAGCGTACCGGTCACCACACGCTGATCGACGCGGGTGCCGCGAGAAATGACAGCCACCGGCGTTGTCGCCTCGCGACCGTGCTGAATAAGTTGTTCACTGATATCCGCCGCCTTCATCGTGCCCATATAGATAGCCAGCGTCTGTCGGCTCTGTGCCAGATGCGACCAGTCAAACGGGGTGCTGTCGGCCTTATAATGGCCAGTCACAAAGGTCACGCTCTGGGCATAATCGCGGTGCGTAAGCGGAATACCGGCATAGGCCGTTACCGCGGAGGCCGCCGTAATGCCCGGTACCACCTGGAACGGCACGCCCGCTTCGGCGGCCGCCTGCAGCTCTTCGCCACCGCGACCAAAGATGAACGGATCGCCCCCTTTAAGGCGCACCACGGTTTTACCCGCTTTTGCCGCGGCAACCAGCATCTGATTGGTATCGTGCTGCGGTACCGAGTGCTCGCCTGCGCGTTTACCCACGCAGATTTGCTCGGCATCGCGACGGATTAGCTCGCGCACGCCATCGGTGACCAGATGGTCATAGAACACCACATCCGCATCCTGTAGCACCTGCAGGCCGCGTAAGGTCAGTAACCCGGCATCACCCGGCCCGGCACCCACCAGAATGATCTCCCCGCCCGTGCTGCCGGGATTATCCAGTTCGTCTTCCAGGAGCTGCTGCGCCGCCGTTTCATTACCGGCATGCATCAGGCTGGCAAAGCGGCCACGGAATACCCGCTCCCAGAAGCGACGGCGCTCCGTTACGCTGGTCAGGCGGGTTTTCAGATGGTTGCGCCAGTAGCTCGCTTTCTCTGCCATACGGCCGAGACTGGTGGGTAACAGCGCTTCAATCTTTTCACGCAGCACGCGCGCCAGCACCGGCGCGGTACCGCCGGAGGAGATCGCCACCAGTAGCGGCGAGCGGTCGACAATCGACGGGAAGATAAACGAACACAGCGGCTGATCGTCCACGACGTTCACCAGCCGGTGACGGGCCTGAGCCGCGTCGGAAATCCGGCGGTTGAGTGCGCTGTCTTCCGTTGCCGCAATCACCAGCACGACGCTGTCGATTTGTGACTCGTCGAACTCCGCCTCGTCCACGACCCGCACTTGCGCCCCTGCACGCTCAAGAAACGCGATTTTGCGATCGGCGATCTCACCCGTTCCGACAACCAGTACGGGTCTCTCTTTTATCGCGGCAAACAGGGGCAGATAGTCCACAAACGCACACTCACTCAAAATCAGGAATAGTGGGACTATAGGGGGCGGTTTAGACCGAATGAAATTACGAATTGGAATGAGTAGTTACTCAATGGAATAACGCTCTGGAAAAGCAAATATCAAAAAGTGCTTAACACGCGAAATTTCGGGCATTTAAGAGCAATTCAAATTGTGTCCGGGCGATCACAGTTTCATACTAAGCGGGTTAAAATTTTGCTCTGTTTTTAAGGACTCACTATGTTTTCCGCAACGCGCCACCGTATTGCAGCCCTGGCGCTCGGCGTTTGCTTTATCCTTCCGGCTCAGGCAAAAAATCAACCGTATGGTGAAATCGCCAATATGCAGGCGCGGCATATTGCCACCGTTTTTCCCGGCCGCATGACCGGCTCACCCGCGGAAATGCTCTCCGCTGACTATCTTCGCCAGCAGTTTGCCGATATGGGCTACCAGAGCGATATCCGGTCGTTTCACAGCCGCTACATCTATACCTCACGCAATAAAACCAAAAACTGGCATAACGTGACCGGCAGTACGGTGATTGCGGCACACGAAGGTAGCTCGGCTGAGCAGATCATTATTATGGCGCACCTGGACACCTACGCCCCCTTGAGTGACGCCGATACCGATAACAATCTGGGTGGGCTGACGCTGCAGGGCCTGGACGATAACGCGGCAGGTCTCGGTGTGATGCTTGAACTGGCCGAGCGAATGAAAGACATCCCGACAAAATACGGTATTCGCTTTGTGGCCACCAGCGGTGAAGAGGAAGGCAAACTCGGCGCTGAGAATCTCCTTAAGCGCATGAGCGCGGAGGAGAAGAAAAATACGCTGCTGGTGATTAACCTCGATAATTTAATCGTTGGCGATAAGCTCTATTTTAATAGCGGACAGAGTACGCCGGGTACCGTGCGTAAACTGACCCGTGACCGTGCGCTGGCGATTGCGCGCAGCCATGGTGTCTATGCCACAACCAATCCGGGTGGCAATCCTGCTTATCCGCGCGGAACGGGCTGCTGTAACGACGGCGAAGTGTTCGATAAAGCGGGTATTCCGGTGCTGTACGTCGAAGCCACAAACTGGGCGCTGGGCAAGAAAGATGGCTATCAGCAGCGGGCGAAAACGAAAGCCTTTCCAGACGGCACGAGCTGGCATAACGTGATGCTGGATAATCAGCAGCACATTGATAGCGCGTTGCCGCAGCGGATTGAGCATCGCAGCCGCGATGTGGTGAAAGTGATACTGCCGCTGGTGAAGGAGCTGGCGAAAGCGGGGAAAGCTTGACGTCGTGCGGCCTGATGCCCTCACCCCAACCCTCTCCCTCAAGGGAGAGGGGATCCTCCGTGCAGGCATTATTTTGTGGGGAACCCTCAGCCCACCGGGAGAGGGAGGAAAAATCATTACCCTTCGTGCAACCCGCACTCGCGCTTCAGCCCAAAGAATCGCGTCTCTTCTTCCGCCATTCCCGGTTCCCATTTGCGCGTGGTATGGGTATCCCCCACTGACAGATAACCCTGGTCCCACAGCGGATGGTATTTCAGCCCGTGTTTTTGCAGGTACTGGTACACCGTCCGGTTATCCCAGTCGATGATCGGCAGCACTTTAAACACGCCGCGCTGCACTGCCAGCACCGGAAGCGTGGCCCGGCTGCCGGACTGTTCGCGGCGAAGACCGGCAAACCAGGTCTGCGCGTTCAGCTCTTTCAGCGCACGGTTCATCGGCTCGACTTTGTTGATCTCATTGTATTTCTCAATGCCCTCAACGCCCTGCTCCCACAGTTTGCCGTAGCGCGCCTCCTGCCAGGCCGCGCTCTGCTCTGCGCGGTACACTTTCAGGTTCAGCTTAAGCTTGTCCGTCAGCTCATCGATAAACTGGTAGGTTTCCGGGAACAGATAGCCGGTATCGGTGAGGATCACCGGAATATCCGGGCGGATCTGATTCACCAGATGCAAACTGACCGCCGCCTGAATGCCAAAGCTCGACGAGAGCACGTAGTCACCCGGCAGATTTTCCAGCGCCCACGCCACGCGCCCTTCGGCGTCGAGCTTTTCCAGCCGGGCGTTAGTTTCTGCGAGCGCCAGAATACGTTCGACTTTTGGCAATGCGTTAAGCGCGTTTAGATCGAGTACGGACATAATTACCTCTCGTGGTTACTCCCAGAAATCCCTTGCGGGATCGAGCACCGGGCGAATAATGCCCGCACGCACCGTAAAGTCGCCGAAGCCTTCACCCGCTTCGCGCTCTTTCGCCCAGCGCCCGACAAGCTCGTCGATGGAATCGAGAATTTCTGGCTCAGTGATGTTCTCGCGGAACATACGCGGAATACGCGTACCGATACGGTTGCCGCCCAGATGCAGGTTATAGCGACCCGGCGCTTTCCCCACCAGTCCCAGTTCGGCCAGCATCGCGCGGCCGCAGCCATTCGGACAACCGGTAACACGCATAACAATATGCTCGTCCGGAATGCCATGTTTTTCCAGGATCGCTTCCACCTTATCGGTGAAGGACGGCAGGAAACGTTCCGCTTCCGCCATCGCCAGCGGACAGGTCGGGAACGACACGCAGGCCATGGAGTTTTCACGCTGCGGCTTCACCGCATTCATCAGCCCATGGTCACGCGCCAGTTTCTCGATCTTCGCCTTCTGGCTCTCCGGCACGCCGGCAATAATCAGGTTCTGGTTGGCGGTAATGCGGAACTCACCTTTATGGATCTTCGCGATTTCCAGCAGACCGGTTTTCAGCGGACGCCCCGGATAATCCAGAATACGCCCGTTTTCAATAAACAGCGTCAGGTGCCATTTATTGTCGATGCCTTTGACCCAGCCGATACGATCGCCGCGACCGGTGAATTCATAAGGACGGATCGGCTCAAATTTGATCCCCGCGCGACGCTCCACTTCCTCTTTGAACGTGTCAACGCCCACGCGCTCCAGGGTGTATTTGGTTTTCGCGTTTTTACGGTCGGTACGGTTGCCCCAGTCGCGCTGGGTGGTAACCACCGCTTCCGCCACGGCCAGCGTGTGCTCCAGCGGCAGGAATCCGAACTCGCTCGCGGTGCGGGCATAGGTCTTCTTGTTACCGTGTTCAATGGACAGACCGCCACCCACCAGCAGGTTAAAGCCCACCAGCTTGCCGTTTTCGGCAATCGCCACAAAGTTCATGTCGTTGGCGTGCAGATCGATGTCGTTCTGCGGTGGGATCACTACCGTGGTTTTGAACTTACGCGGCAGATAGGTCTGACCGAGGATCGGCTCTTCATCCGTGGTGGCCACTTTTTCCTGATCGAGCCAGATCTCCGCATAGGCGCGGGTACGCGGCAGCAGGTGCTCAGAGATCTTCTTCGCCCACTCATAGGCTTCAGCGTGCAGCTCAGACTCATACGGGTTAGAGGTGCAGAGCACGTTACGGTTCATGTCGTTGGCCGTCGCCAGCGCGTCCAGCCCCACGGAGTGGAGCATCTGGTGTACCGGCTTCACGTTCTTCTTCAGAATACCGTGGAACTGGAAGGTCTGACGGTTGGTCAGACGGATGCTGCCGTAAATCGTGTTTTCGCCGGCAAATTTATCAATCGCCTGCCACTGTTTGGTGGTGATCACCCCGCCCGGCAGGCGGCAGCGCAGCAGCATCGCGTGACGCGGCTCCAGCTTCTGTTCAGCACGCTCGGCGCGGATATCGCGATCGTCCTGCTGATACATACCGTGGAAACGGATCAGCAGAAAGTTGTCGCCTTTGAAACCGCCGGTGAGACCGTCATTCAGATCTTCAGCAATGGTGCCGCGCAGATAGTTGCTTTCCAGCTTCATGCGCTCGGCGTCGGTCAGTTTACCTTCGACCACCAGGGGTCCTGGATGTTTTTCGCTCATTAGTAGACATCTCGCTGATAACGGCGCTCAACGCGCAGCTCACTTAAAAATTCATCCGCCGCTTCGGCATCCATACCGCCGAATTCGGCAATCACTTCCAGCAATGTCTGCTCAACGTCTTTCGCCATGCGATTGGCGTCGCCGCAGACATAAATGTGGGCACCGTCATTGATCCAGCGCCACAGCTCTGCGCCCTGTTCGCGCAGTTTGTCTTGTACGTATACTTTTTCTTTCTGATCGCGCGACCAGGCCAGATCGATGCGGGTCAGCACCCCTTCTTTCACGTAGCGCTGCCACTCAACCTGGTAGAGGAAATCTTCGGTAAAGTGCGGGTTGCCGAAGAACAGCCAGTTTTTGCCCGGAGCCTCGTCCGCCGCACGCTGCTGCATAAAGGCGCGGAACGGCGCAATGCCGGTGCCCGGACCAATCATAATCACCGGTGTTTCCGGGTTCGCCGGCAGACGGAAGTTGTCGTTGTGCTCGATAAAGACGCGCACTTCACCCTCTTCCTCCACGCGGTCAGCCAGGAAACCTGACGCACCACCCGTACGCGGGCGGCCTTCGATGTCGTAGCGCACCACCCCCACGGTGATATGGACTTCGCTCTCGACTTCTGCCTGCGACGACGCAATGGAGTACAGGCGCGGCGTCAGCGGACGCAGCAGGCCGATCAGCGCATCAGCATCCAGCTGTGCCGGAGAGAAACGCACCATATCGACAATTGGCGTGGTCGCCGCGTAATGCTGCAGCTTCGCCTTATCACCAACTAACGGCAGCAGCGATTCGCTACGCGTTAAGGTGGCATAGTTCTCAACGATATTGGCGGTATTCACCGTCAGCTCGAAGTGCCACTGCAGCGCTTCAGAGAGCGGCTGCGTTTTGCCTTCGACGGTGACAGGCTCGTCGCCTTTCAGCCACAGCAGTTCAACCAGCTCCTTGACCAGCGCCGGATCGTTTTGATACCAGACACCTAACGCATCGCCCGGCTGATAGCGCAGACCGGAGTCGCCCAGATCGATTTCGATATGGCGAACATCTTTTTCAGAGTCGCGGCCGGTAATTTTTTGATTAACCGACAGGCTTGCTGCCAGCGGTGCCTCTTTGGTGTACGGGCTGGTGTGGATCTCGTTGACCACGCCGGTCGCGGTGATCGCAGCCTGCGCTGGCGTCTCTTTCGGTACGCGTGCTTTCAGCACGTCAACAATGCGCGCACGCCATTCGGCAGCGGCAGTCTGGTATTCCACATCCGCATCAACGCGGTCCAGCAGACGCTCTGCGCCCAGCTCCGCCAGTTTGCTGTCGAAATCTTTACCGGACTGGCAGAAGAATTCATAAGAGGTATCGCCCAGGCCGAACACGGCAAACGCAGTGCCATCGAGTCTGGGCGCTTTTTTCGAGAACAGGAATTTATGCAGCGCGACCGCCTCTTCAGCGGGTTCACCCTCGCCCTGTGTTGAGGCCACAACCACCAGCAGTTTTTCTGACGCGATCTGTTTGAATTTATAATCCCCGGCGTTCACCAGGTTCACGTTCAGTTTGGCGGCCAGCAGGTCGTCACGCAGCGCTTCTGCCACGCGGCGGGCATTGCCCGTCTGGGAAGCGGAGATAAGCGTAATGGCAGGAATTTCTACCGCCGTTGCCGGAGCCGCAGCCACAGCACCAGGCTGCTGGTTGAGCATTCCCCAGAAATAGCCGGAGACCCAGGCAAGCTGGGTGGGAGAAAAATCAGAGGTGGCAGCCTGAAGGCGCGCCAGTTGCTCCGGGTTCAGGGGAAGCAAATTTGAAGGTGGGGCCTGTGTTGTCATGCGTCGTTATGTTCCAGTAGCCAAGCGGACTTTAAGCGAATAAATCCAAACTGAAGATAAGGTTAACGGCGAGGATAATAACAATTAAAGAAGGGATGGAAATAATAAATAACCAAATGGACTAACCTGTTTTAGTTATCGTTCTTAACGGTAAAAGCGATAAATTAAGCCACTGTAATCTAAAGATAAAAACGGCATCAACGCGCCATTTTTGCCGGAGTGAAGGTAAAGGCCGTTTTAGTTAATGCTAAAAATTGTGCTTTCCGGTACTATGCGGCGGTTTTTTCCGCATTACTGAGAGCGATCATGTCCACCACACTGTTTAAAGATTTCACCTTCGAAGCCGCCCACCACCTTCCGCATGTTCCTGAGGGGCATAAATGCGGCCGTCTGCACGGGCATTCGTTTATGGTGCGTCTTGAGATCACCGGTGAAGTTGATCCGCATACCGGTTGGATCATGGACTTTGCTGAGCTGAAGGCAGCATTTAAGCCAACGTACGATCGTCTGGATCACTATTACCTGAACGATATCCCGGGACTTGAAAACCCGACCAGCGAAGTGCTGGCAAAATGGATTTGGGATCAGATGAAACCGCTGGTGCCACTGCTGAGCGCAGTGATGATCAAAGAGACCTGCACGGCAGGCTGCGTGTATCGCGGCGAGTAATGCTTGCCGGGTGTCGGCTTCGCCTTACCCGGCTGACAAAAGCCTCGAACCGTAGGCCCGGTAAGCGCGAGCGCCACCGGGCTTTTTTCAGGCAATATTCAGGTATTTGTGCGTCTGCATCGACAGGCGCCAGTTACGCGCGATACAGGTTTCAATGCACAGGCGCGTGGCGTCTTCTTTCTGGCTGATCGGCTGCAGCGCAATCACGCGCTGTTTTTCATCGGTCAGCGTGGCCAGCAGTTCATCCAGCGCTTCGATATCCCGCACTCGCCCTACCGGGTGTTTAATCTCATCAGCACGTTCTAGCGCCTGAGAAAGGACGTCGTAGCCGCCGCGCATGTTCACTTTAGGTGATACCGTCACCCAGGTGGTGTGGGAGCAGCGCACTTCATGGGTGCCGCTGGTTTCAATCTGGCAGCTGTAGCCGTTCTTTTCGAGCAGTTCGGTCAGCGGCGTCAGATCGTGGATGCAGGGTTCGCCCCCGGTGATCACCACGTGGCGCGCCGTCCAGCCCTGGCGACCAATAATGGCCAGCAGATCTTCCGCACTGGCTGCGCCCCACTTATCGCTCTCTTTGGTTTTCGCCAGAACACTGAACAGTGACACTTCCCGATCTGCGAGTTTATCCCACGTATGTTTGGTATCACACCAGGCACAGCCAACCGGGCATCCCTGTAAACGAATAAAAATAGCGGGAACGCCGGTAAAGTAACCCTCGCCTTGCAGGGTCTGGAACATCTCGTTAATCGGGTACTGCATAGTCATCTCAGTTAAGGGGATAAACGATAAGTATCGCAGATCCCCGTGAGATGGTCATGCTCGATCGGTGCTTTGCGCGTCAATTGCCGCCATAAAACGCCCGGTAATCTGCTGCGGGCGGGTGATTGCCCCACCCACCACCACCATGTGCGCCCCCAACGCCAGACATCTGGCGGCGCGTTCCGGGGTGTCCACGTTACCTTCGGCCACCACCGGTACCGTGACGGCTGCCAGTACCGCTTTCAGAAACTGACAGTCATCCTCGGGTAAGGCGTGTCCGGCGGTCTGCGCGGTATAGCCGTAAAGCGTGGTCCCGACACAATCAAATCCCAGCGCCTGCGCAGTGACGGCCTCATCAACAGTGGCTATATCAGCCATAAGCAGCACCGAGGGGTAACGGGTCCGAATGCGCGATACCAGCGTTGCCAGAGACTCCCCGCCAGGCCGCGCCCTGTTGGTCGCGTCAAGCGCAATGATTTCCGGGGAGACGGTCATCAGTTCATCCACCTCTTTCATCGTCGCGGTGATAAACACCGCGCTGCCGGGATACTCCCGCTTGATGATGCCGATAACCGGCAGCGTGACCTGCTCTTTTATCGCCTCGATATCCACCACGCTGTTGGCACGGATGGCCGCGGCCCCTCCTTGCTGTGCGGCCAGCGCCATCCGCGACATAATAAACGGGCTATGCAGCGGTTCATTCTCCAGCGCCTGACAGGAGACGACCAGTTTTCCCTTCAGGGTATCCAGTACAGTTTTCATTACGATAAGATCTCTTCCACTTCGTTTTTGATAATCGTGACATGCGGGCCATAAATGACCTGAACGCCGTTCCCGCGCACAATCACGCCGCGCGCGCCGGTGGCTTTCAGCGCCGCGTCATTCACTTTGCTGCCGTCTTTGACCGTGACGCGAAGACGCGTGGCGCAGCAGTCCACTTCTTCCAGATTGCCTTTTCCGCCCAGTCCCGCGATCACTGCCGCTGCGCGCTCGCTCTTCGCAAAGGTCGCTTCATTGGCCATCGGCTCTTTTTCCCGACCCGGCGTGGCAAAATCAAAGCGATTAATCAGATAGCGGAACGTGAAGTAGTAGAGGAAGAACCACGGTACGCCCACCAGCGGCACTAACATCCAGTGGGTTTTGGCCTCCCCCTGCAAAATGCCGAACAGTACGAAGTCGATAAAACCACCGGAGAAGGTCTGCCCAATGGTGATGTGTAAAATATGCGCGAGCATAAACGCCAGCCCGTCGAAAATCGCGTGAATGACGTACAGCACCGGCGCGACAAACAGGAAGGAGAACTCGATGGGCTCGGTGATCCCCGTAAGGAAGGAGGTTAATGCCGCTGAAAGCAGCAAGCCCGCGACGCGTTTTTTGTTCTCCGGTTTAGCCGTGTGATACATCGCAAGGCAGGCCCCGAGCAAACCAAACATCATTGTGATAAAGCGCCCGGACATGAAACGCGACGTCCCTTCATAAAACTGGCGCGTCGAGGGATCGGCCAGCTGGGCAAAGAAGATCCGCTGCGTGCCTTCAACCAGTTGCCCGTTGACGATCTCGCTGCCGCCAAGCGCGGTGGTCCAGAACGGAAGATAGAAGATATGGTGTAAACCGAACGGGCCCAGCATGCGCAAAATGAAGCCGTACAGCAGTGTTCCCAGATAACCGGTCGCATCCACCAGCCCGCCCAGACCAAAGATCAGCTTCTGGAAATGTGGCCAGACTACGGTCATTAAGGCTCCGACCAGGATCGCAGCCAGGGAGCTGATAATCGGCACAAAGCGTGAGCCGCCAAAGAATCCCAGGAATTGTGGCAGCGCAATTTTATTAAACCGATGATGCAGCGCGCAGGTCACAAGACCAATGACCACCCCACCAAATACGCCGGTCTCCAGCGTCTGGATCCCCAGCGTCATGCCTTGCCCGACCGCCCCCGGATTCTCGTGCGCCAGTTTTCCGGTGAGGATCAGCAGTGCGTTAATGGTGGCATTCATGACCAGAAACGCGAGTAACGCCGCCAGCCCTGCCGTACCTTTATCATTTTTTGCTAGCCCGACGGCGACCCCAACGGCAAACAGCACCGACAGATTCGCGAATACAATCGAACCGGCACTGCTCATGATGGTGAAAATAGCCTGTAACCAGCCCACATCTAAAAACGGATATGCCGTAAGAGTATTGGGATTCGATAACGCGCCGCCAATCCCCAGCAGCAGACCCGCCGCAGGCAACACGGCGATGGGCAACATAAAGGATTTGCCAAAGCGCTGCGCTTTTTCAAACCATCCGCCGGACGAAGCACCACTGAACATTTGCATCATTTTTTCATCCCCTCTGTTAACGATGAAAATTTTTACCATAATTATTGTTGTTAGTGAAAATTACCACCAAAAACCAGGAGGACGATCATACTTTTTCGAAATGACTGGCATCCCTGCCCCGCTTTCCGCCACACTAGGACGCAGAGAAACGCATAAAGGATCTAGCATGTCAGACCATGAAAACCTGCTGCTGAAGCTGCGCCAGGAGGCCTCCGGGTACAGCCCCACGCAAAAAAAACTGGGCGAGTTTGTGCTCAACGATCCTGCCCGGGTGCTCTACCTGACGATCACCGAACTGGCACGGGAGAGCCACACCAGTGAAGCCAGCGTGACGCGTCTTTGCCGGACGCTCGGTTGCAAAGGCTATAACGAATTCAAGATGGCACTGGCGCTGGATATCCAGCAGGGCCAGCCTGCACGCGCGGCCGGAGACGATATTGATAACGTGGTCGATGAGTCTGTTCAGGCGTTGCAGGACACCGCCAGGCTGCTCGACAGAGCGCTGCTGGAACAGGCCGCTCAGGCACTGCATCAGGCACACGCCGTGCAAATTTATGGCGTGGCGGCCAGCGCGATCCTCGGTGAGTATTTGCATTACAAGCTGTTGCGGCTCGGCAAACCCGCGCAGCTGTTTAGCGATATGCATCGTGCTGCCATGAATGCGACAACGCTTTCTGCACAAACGCTGGTGATCGCCATCTCCAGTTCCGGTTCAACGCGGGATTTGCTCCACGTCGTAAAACTTGCACGCAAACGCGGCGTTAAGGTGTTATCCCTCAGCAATACGCCCCGCAGCCCGCTGGCTTCGCTTAGCGATATGCAACTGGTCGCCGCAAAACCGGAAGGGCCACTCAGCGCAGGCGCGCTCAATGCAAAAGTGGGCGTAATGTTACTGGTCGAGTTGCTTACAACGTCCCTGATTGCGATTGATGCTCACTACAGTGAGGTTAGCCAGCAAACCGCGAGCGCAACCCTTCCCTTATTACTGTAAAACCCTGCGCAGGTTATTAAAAAATAGCCTGCGTCTGAGTGAGGTTGATTTTACTTAAGCACGCAGGGCGTTATTAATGATGAAGAATGATGGTGTAACAAATTATTTTATTTATTACATTTTGAATTAGCATGGAAACATGAAAATAAACATTAAAATCATAATGTTAAAATAAATTTATTTTAAAATTGAATTTTATCCATTGGGGCAATGTCCAATATCTCCACCTGATTTCCTTACCTTAAAATAAGCTTAAGACGCCGTCAGCGTTGCCATTTTTCTATTTAAATGCCGTTTACTTTTCCCTGCCTACAATCCGCCTCATCAATCATTATGAGACGGAATAGATTAATATGTTATTTATTACAGGCGTAACTGGTTTTCTGGGCGGTGCGGTACTTGAAAAAATACTTACCAGCAATAGTTCAGTAAAATTACTGCTGCTTGCGCGCGCCAGTGACCCGCAACAGGGGCTGGAACGCGTGCGGGACAACATGCGTAAATTCAAGGTTGCAGAGGAGACGCTGGCCGCGTTGAGCGAGGAGAATATCCTTATCGGCGATCTCAGCCAGCCGGAGGGGTTCCTGAACGACCCGCGTCTGGAACAGGTGACACATGTTCTTAACTGCGCGGCCGTCGCGTCATTTGGTAACAATCCCCTGATCTGGAAAGTGAATGTGGAGGGGACGCTGGCGCTCGCCAGACGCATGAATCAGGTTGCCGGTTTGCAGCGCTTTCTGCATGTGGGAACAGCCATGTCGTGCACGCCGGAGCAGGATTCGCTGGTCGCCGAAAGCGCGGAGTTCAGAGAGAACGCTGAGCATCTGGTGGAATACACGTATTCGAAATCCACCATTGAACAACTGATGCGCCAGCACTGCCCCGACCTGCCGCTGCTCATCGCCCGTCCGTCCATCGTGGTCGGCCATACCCGTCATGGCTGTACGCCGTCGAGCAGTATTTTCTGGGTCTTCAGCATGGGGCTGATGCTGCAAAAATTCATGTGTTCAATGGAAGACAAAATAGATGTTGTCCCGGTGGATTACTGCGCCGATGCGCTGCTGATGCTGCTTAACAGCGCTGCGCAGCCGGGAGAAGTGGTACATATTTCTGCCGGAGAAGAAAACAGCGTGCGCTTTGCGGATATCGATAATGCGATGGCACAGGCGCTGGAGAAAGCCCCGGTCGGTGATAAGTATGCCCAGGTAAGCTACGAAACGCTGGTCAGAATGCGCCGTGAGTTGAAGGATATTTTTGGCCCCTGCAATGAACGTCTGATGCTGAGAGCAATGCGCTTGTACGGGGCCTTTGCCACGCTGAATGTACGTTTCAGCAACGATAAGCTGCTCAGTATGGGCATGCCTAAACCGCCGCGTTTTACGGACTATATTGCCCGCTGCGTACAAACTACCCGGGGGCTAAGCATCCCGGAGCAAATGGCGGTTGATTTCAAATAACCAAAAAAAATGCCAGTCTTTCGACTGGCATTTTTATTTTAAGGCTTAAGCAATTATGCCTGGCCTTTGATCTCTTTACGACCGTTGTATGGTGCTTTTTCGCCCAGCGCTTCTTCGATACGAATCAGCTGGTTGTATTTAGCAACACGGTCAGAACGGCTCATAGAACCGGTTTTGATCTGGCCAGCAGCGGTACCAACAGCCAGGTCAGCGATGGTAGCGTCTTCAGTTTCGCCAGAACGGTGAGAGATAACAGCGGTGTAGCCAGCGTCTTTCGCCATTTTGATCGCTGCCAGAGTTTCGGTCAGAGAACCGATCTGGTTGAATTTGATCAGGATGGAGTTAACGATGCCTTTCTCGATGCCTTCTTTCAGGATTTTGGTGTTGGTTACGAACAGATCGTCACCAACCAGCTGGATTTTGTCGCCCAGTACTTTAGTCTGGTATGCGAAACCATCCCAGTCAGACTCGTCCAGACCGTCTTCGATAGAAACGATTGGGTACTGTTTGGTCAGGTCTTCCAGGAAGTGAGTGAACTCTTCGGAGGTGAACGCTTTGTTGCCTTCGCCAGCCAGAACGTATTTACCGTCTTTGTAGAATTCAGATGCTGCACAGTCCATCGCCAGCGTGATGTCTTTGCCCAGCTCATAGCCAGCGGCTTTTACTGCTTCAGCGATAACAGCCAGTGCTTCTGCGTTAGAACCCAGGTTTGGCGCGTAGCCACCTTCGTCACCCACAGCCGTGTTCATACCTTTCGCTTTCAGCACTTTAGCCAGGTTGTGGAACACTTCAGAACCCATACGTACTGCTTCTTTCAGGGTTTTCGCGCCAACTGGCTGAATCATGAATTCCTGAATATCAACGTTGTTGTCTGCGTGCTCACCACCGTTGATGATGTTCATCATTGGTACAGGCATGGAGTATTTGCCTGGGGTGCCGTTCAGTTCAGCGATGTGCTCGAACAGTGGCATACCTTTCGCTGCCGCAGCGGCTTTGGCGTTCGCCAGGGAAACCGCCAGGATTGCGTTCGCACCGAAGTTAGATTTGTTTTCAGTACCGTCCAGATCGATCATGATCTTGTCGATGCCAGCCTGGTCTTTAGCGTCTTTGCCAATGATTGCCTGAGCAATAGGACCGTTTACAGCGCCAACAGCTTTCAGTACGCCTTTGCCCATGAAACGGGATTTGTCGCCATCGCGCAGTTCCAGCGCTTCGCGGGAACCAGTAGAAGCACCTGATGGAGCAGCTGCCATACCGACGAAACCACCTTCCAGATGAACTTCGGCTTCAACGGTCGGGTTACCACGGGAGTCGATGATTTCACGACCGATGACTTTAACGATTTTGGACATTAGATTTTCCTCAGTACAAGTTAAACTAAAACTCCAGACAAACAACGCGTACCGAGGGTACGCGTTGCCGTTCTAACTTTTTTACTTCGCCTGACGCTTCTGATACTCGCTGGCGGCTTTCACGAAACCTGCAAACAGCGGATGCCCGTCACGTGGCGTTGAAGTAAATTCCGGGTGGAATTGGCAGGCGACAAACCACGGGTGGTTTGGCACTTCGATGATCTCGACTAACTGATCATCCCCGGAGCGGCCCGCAACACGCAGACCCGCAGCTTCAATTTGTTTCAACAACATGTTGTTGACTTCATAGCGGTGACGATGACGCTCAGTGATGACCGGTTCGCCGTACAGCTTACGAACCACGCTATCGTCAGACAGCTGGCAGGCCTGTGCGCCAAGACGCATAGTGCCACCCAGATCGCTCTTCTCGGTACGGACTTCGACGTTACCGTCTTCGTCGCGCCATTCAGTGATAAGCGCCACTACAGGGTACTTACAGTCTGGCACAAATTCCGTAGAGTTCGCGTTTTCCATTCCCGCTACGTTGCGCGCAAATTCGATCAGCGCAACCTGCATACCCAGGCAGATGCCGAGGTATGGAATATTGTTTTCACGCGCATAGCGTGCAGTGGCGATCTTGCCTTCTACACCACGGTAGCCGAAGCCGCCAGGGATGAGAATCGCATCCAGATCTTTCAGAATTTCGACGCCACGTGTTTCAACATCCTGCGAATCAATCAGCTTGATGTTCACGGAGACGCGGTTCTTCAGACCACCGTGTTTCAGCGCTTCGATAACGGACTTATAGGCATCCGGCAGTTCGATGTACTTGCCGACCATACCGATAGTCACTTCACCTGCCGGATTGGCTTCTTCATAAATAACCTGTTCCCATTCAGACAGGTTAGCTTCCGGACAGTTCAAGCTGAATCGTTTACAAATATAATCGTCCAGGCCCTGTGATTTCAACAGGCCCGGGATTTTATAAATGGAATCGACATCTTTCATTGAAATAACGGCTTTTTCCGGCACGTTACAGAACAATGCAATTTTCGCACGTTCGTTCGCCGGAACCGCGCGATCGGAGCGGCAAACCAGAATGTCAGGCTGAATACCGATGGAGAGCAGCTCTTTCACGGAGTGCTGAGTCGGTTTGGTTTTCACTTCGCCTGCGGCTGCCATGTAAGGCACCAGCGTCAGGTGCATGAACAGCGCGTGTTCACGACCGATATCAACCGCCAGCTGGCGAATCGCTTCCAGGAACGGCAGGGATTCGATATCACCCACGGTACCGCCGATTTCAACCAGCACCACGTCGTGGCCTTCGCCACCCGCAATGATGCGTTCTTTGATAGCGTTAGTGATGTGCGGGATAACCTGAACGGTCGCACCCAGATAATCACCACGGCGCTCTTTACGCAGAACGTCGGAGTAGATACGGCCAGTCGTGAAGTTGTTACGACGGGTCATTTTGGTGCGAATGAAACGCTCGTAGTGGCCAAGATCCAGATCGGTTTCAGCGCCGTCTTCAGTAACGAACACTTCCCCGTGTTGGATTGGGCTCATGGTGCCCGGATCGACGTTGATGTACGGATCCAGTTTCATCATGGTCACATTGAGGCCACGGGCTTCAAGAATGGCTGCGAGGGAGGCTGCGGCAATGCCTTTACCCAGAGAGGATACGACCCCGCCGGTCACAAAAATATAGTTCGTTGTCATGCTGAACCTGAGAAGTTAGGGTGAAACGATGGAATAACCAGGACGGGAAAGTAGTATACCCGAACACGGCGAGCGCCACAAACTTTCATTCTCCGTCTCCATTCCAGGCCATGACAAACATAAGGAGTGAGAAAATAGCCCCTTTTGGGTAAATGTTTTTGACGCAAATCAAGCGCTTGTCATTTAAAAAATCACACAAATTGCGCTTGATCGCAAAATTCCGTTAGAGATCAGATTCCTGGCGTTTTACTTCCTGCCAGACTTCTTCCATCACATCGAGGTCAATTCCGGTCATTTCCAGGCCGCGCGAGGCCACTATGCGCTCGACTTCGCGAAAGCGTCGCTCGAACTTAAGGTTGGCTTTTTGCAGGGCCGTTTCCGCTTTTACACCCAGGTGGCGCGAAAGGTTGACGGTGGCAAACAGCAGATCGCCCACCTCTTCTTCAAGCTTTGCTTCATCCACCACGGCCTGCTGCGCTTCGTGCATCACTTCGTCAATTTCTTCGTGGACTTTATCCAGTACCGGACCAAGCGAGTGCCAGTCAAACCCCACTGCCGAGCAGCGTTTCTGGATCTTATGGGCACGCATCAGGGCGGGCAGGCTCAGCGGGATGTCATCGAGCGCAGAGTGCTGGGATTTCTCAGCCCGCTCAGCGCTTTTAATCTGCTCCCAGCGCGCCAGTACCTCCGCGCTGTTGCCCGCTGTGGCATCGCCAAAGATATGCGGGTGACGACGCTCAAGCTTGTCGCTAATGGCGGCGCAGATATCGTCAAAATTAAAGCGCCCCTCTTCCTGCGCCATCTGCGCGTAGAACACCACCTGGAACAGCAGGTCACCGAGTTCGCCGCGCAGGTCGTCGAAGTCCTCACGTGAAATGGCGTCCAGTACTTCGTAGGTCTCTTCGAGGGTGTACGGGGCGATGGTCGCGAAGGTCTGCTCTTTATCCCACGGGCAGCCGTTTTCCGGGTCGCGCAGGCGTTTCATGATGCCGAGCAGGCGGTCGATTTGAGTCATAGTACTGTCCTGATGAAAAAAATGCCGGGTGGCGGCGTTGCCTTACCCGGCTTACAGAAGAGGATGTTTAACCGCCGTGGAGACGACGCGCGTCAATCACATCCGGGACCTGGTTCAGTTTGCCAAGCACGCGGCCCAGCACCTGCAGGTTGTAGATTTCGATGGTCATATCGATGGTGGCAAGCTGCTCGCGGGTATCGCTGCGGCTGGCGACGCCCAGCACGTTGACCTTCTCATTGGCAAGAATGGTCGTAATGTCGCGCAGCAGTCCACTGCGATCATTGGCGGTGACGCGCACCACCAGCGAGTAGCCGGCAGAGTAGCTTTCACCCCAGACCGCTTCAACGATGCGTTCCGGCGCATGCGACTGCAGCTCAGCGAGCTGGTCACAGTCGGAGCGGTGAATCGAAATCCCGCGCCCCTGGGTGATAAAGCCGACGATATCGTCGCCCGGGATAGGCTGGCAGCAACGGGCAATGTGGTGCATCAGATTGCCGACGCCTTCCACCACCACGCGGCCATTGTCTTTGCTGCGCTGCTGCGGGGCGTAGGTTTTTTGCTGCAGCTGTTTCAGCGCCGCCGCATCCTGCTCCGCCGCACTTGGCTTGTTGAACTGCGCCTGCAGGAAATTCACCATCTGATTCAGACGAATATCGCCGCCGCCAATCGCCGCCAACAGCTCATCGAGCTCGTTAAAGTTGTAGCGCGGCAGCAGGAACTTCTCCGCCTCTTTCAGGCTGATGCCAATATGCTCCAGCTCATCATCCAGGATCTGGCGACCAGCAAGGATGTTCTTGTCACGATCCTGTTTACGGAACCAGGCGTGAATTTTGGAGCGTCCGCGGCTGGTGGTGACATACCCGAGGTTCGGGTTCAGCCAGTCGCGGCTCGGGTTTGGCTGCTTCTGGGTGATGATTTCGATCTGATCGCCCATCTGCAGCTGGTAGGTGAACGGTACAATGCGCCCGCCGATTTTCGCGCCAATGCAGCGGTGCCCGACATCGCTGTGGATGTGATAGGCAAAGTCGAGCGGCGTTGAACCGGCCGGCAGGTCCACCACGTCCCCTTTCGGGGTAAAGACGTACACCCGGTCGTCGAAGACCTGGCTGCGCACTTCGTCGAGCATCTCACCGGAGTCGGCCATCTCTTCCTGCCACGCAATCAGCTTACGCAGCCAGGCAATGCGGTCTTCGTGGCCTGAGCGCGCCCCGCCAGAGGTGCCCTCTTTGTATTTCCAGTGCGCGGCGACACCCAGCTCGGCGTCTTCGTGCATCTGTTTGGTACGGATCTGGATTTCAACCGTTTTGCCGCCGGGGCCCAGCACCACGGTATGAATAGACTGGTAACCGTTAGGTTTCGGGTTGGCGACATAGTCATCGAACTCATCCGGCAGATGGCGGAAGTGCGTATGCACGATCCCCAGTGCGGCGTAGCAGTCCTGCAGACGCTCTGCCACAATACGCACGGCACGCACGTCAAACAGCTCGTCAAAGGCGAGGTGTTTCTTCTGCATTTTGCGCCAGATGCTATAGATATGCTTTGGCCGACCGTACACTTCGGCGCGGACGTTCTCTTCCTTCATCGACTGGCGCAACCCGCTGACAAATTCTTCAATATAGTGTTCGCGGTCGATACGGCGTTCATGCAGCAGTTTCGCAATGCGCTTATATTCCGCCGGGTGCAGGTAACGGAAGCAGTAGTCTTCCAGCTCCCATTTGAGCTGACCAATCCCTAAGCGGTTCGCCAGCGGCGCATAGATGTTAGTACATTCTTTGGCGGCGAGTACGCGTTCGTCTTCTGGCGCGTCCTTCACTTCACGCAGGTGAGCGATACGCTCGGCAAGCTTGATCACCACGCAGCGGAAATCATCCACCATGGCCAACAGCATGCGACGAACGTTATCGACCTGTTCAGAGGAGACGGAATCGGTATGCGCCGCTTTGAGCTGACGAATGGCCGCCATATCGCGTACGCCGTGGATCAGCGCCACGACCGATTTTCCGACGCTTTCGCGCAGCACGTCTTCCGTGACGACGTCCGCATCGGCAAGCGGGAACAGAAGCGCGGCCTGCAGCGTTTCGATATCCATATTGAGCATGGATAAGATTTCGACCATCTCCACGCCGCGCCACAGCAGCAGTTCGGCGTCCGGATGCCCCAGCGTGGTGCGCTGACAATAGGCCCAGGTTTCGGTTAAGCGTTCACACGACTGCTGGCTGGAAATTCCCAGACTTGCGATCCATTTTTGAGGGTCAAACTCACCAGCTTTATTAAGATGTGCACTTCTTACCGCAACCATCGTCCTCTCCTTTAGGGACCAGGGCCTGTCGAAGTCGACAAGCCAAACAAATTAGATGTGCTCGAACAACACCATCGATTCCAGATGCCCAGTGTGCGGGAACATGTCCAGCATTGCCAGACGCTGAATCTGGTAACCCGCGCTGAGTAATGCCTCACTATCCCGGGCAAGCGTTGCCGGGTTACAGGAAACGTAGACCACGCGTTTCGGGGCGAGTTTAATTATATGCTGCATCACGCCCGGTGCGCCTGCGCGTGCCGGGTCGAGCAGAATTTTGTCAAAGCCCTGTTTTGCCCAGGGCTGCTGCGTGACATCTTCCTCCAGATTTTGATGAAAGAATGTCACATTTTGCAAGCCGTTCTGTTGCGCGTTCTCCTGGCCTTTCGCCACCAGCGCCTCGACGCCTTCCACCCCCACCACACTTGCCGCTTTACGGGCCAGCGGCAGCGTGAAATTGCCCATGCCGCAGAAGAGATCAAGCACGCGGTCGGTCGGCTGGACATCCAGCCATGTCAGCGCGGTTTCGATCATCTGCTGATTGACGCCGTCATTAACCTGGATGAAATCCCGCGGACTGAACGTTAAGCGTAGTCCGTTTGACGCATACCAGGGCGCTTCACCTGTAACCTGCTCCAGTATCTCGCTTTGTGGGGCGAGAAAAAGCGCCAGCTCGTGGGAATGCGAAAAGCGTTCCAGTTTTTCGCGGTCTTTTTTTGACAGCGGCGCGGTGTGGCGCAGCACCATCAGCGGACCATTGTTTGCCAGGACCAGTTCCACGTGACCGAGGTGGCGAACATTGTCCAGCCCGGACAGACATGCGTGCACCGCCGGGAGCAACGCCTCAAGACGGGGCGCCAAAATGGGGCACTGCCTGATATCGACGATATCGCTGGAGCCCGCTTTGCGAAATCCCATCTCCAGCCGCTCGTTTTTGGGCTGATAGCTGAGACTCAGCCGCGCGCGACGACGATAGCCCCAGGGTTGGTCGTCAATGATGTCGTCAACGTCATGCCTGAGCAGGCGTGCCAGGGCGTGACTCTTACTTTTTTGCTGTAAAACTACGCTGGCATGTTGTTGCTGGCAGCCTCCGCAGACGCCAAAATGCGGGCACCGGGGCTCTGTGCGCTCCGGGCTGGTGGTCAGACGGCGCGATACTTTCCCGCGTGCGTACTGGCGTTTATCTTCCGTCAGCGTAATTTCTGCTCGTTCTGTGGGCAGCAAACCTGTTATAAACAGTGTCTTACCATTGTGGCGCGCCACTCCCTGACCAAAAGGATCAAGGTCCGTGGCTTCGACAGTAATGATCTGACGCGTCGTCACGCGTCGCTTTGCAGAGTAGAATTGCGCCATCGCCGGGAATTTTCTCAAATATACATAATTATCTTAATTGTCCCATAACGGAACGCCATGACCAACTACAGCCTGCGCGCGCGCATGATGATTTTGATCCTCGCCCCCACCGTTCTCATCGGTTTGCTGCTGAGTATCTTCTTCGTTGTGCACCGCTATAACGACCTGCAGCGACAGCTGGAAGATGCCGGAGCCAGCATCATCGAACCGCTGGCCGTGTCCAGCGAATACGGGATGAACCTGCAAAACCGCGAATCGATTGGTCAGTTAATCAGTGTGTTGCATCGCCGCCACTCGGATATTGTGCGTGCGATCTCCGTCTATGACGAGCATAACCGCCTGTTCGTCACCTCTAATTTTCATCTTGACCCGGCAGCATTAAAAATTCCTGACGGTACGCCATTCCCGCGCCACCTCACTGTGATGCGACGCGGCGATATTATGATCCTGCGCACGCCGATTATTTCGGAGAGTTATTCGCCGGATGAGTCCGCGCAATCCGACGCCAAGTCCAGCAGCAATATGCTCGGATATGTGGCGCTGGAGCTGGATCTCAAGTCGGTGCGGCTGCAGCAGTACAAAGAAATTTTTATCTCCGGCGTGATGATGCTGTTCTGTATCGGTATTGCGCTTATCTTTGGCTGGCGCCTGATGCGCGATGTGACCGGGCCCATCCGCAACATGGTCAACACCGTTGACCGCATCCGCCGGGGCCAGCTCGATAGCCGCGTGGAAGGGTTTATGCTGGGCGAGCTGGACATGCTGAAAAACGGCATTAACTCGATGGCGATGTCGCTGGCGGCCTATCACGAAGAGATGCAGCATAACGTGGATCAGGCCACCTCGGATCTGCGCGAAACGCTGGAGCAGATGGAGATCCAGAACGTCGAGCTGGATCTGGCGAAAAAGCGGGCCCAGGAAGCGGCGCGAATTAAATCGGAGTTCCTTGCCAATATGTCGCACGAGCTGCGTACGCCCCTCAATGGCGTGATTGGCTTTACCCGTCTGACGCTGAAAAGCGAGCTTAACCCCACCCAGCGCGATCACCTGCACACCATTGAACGCTCGGCCAACAATCTGCTGGCCATCATTAATGATGTGCTGGACTTCTCCAAGCTGGAAGCCGGCAAGCTGATTCTGGAGAGTATTCCGTTCCCGCTGCGCAGTACGCTTGATGAGGTGGTCACGCTGCTGGCGCACTCGTCGCATGACAAAGGGCTTGAGCTGACGCTGAACATTAAAAACGACGTGCCGGATAATGTCATCGGCGATCCGCTGCGCCTGCAGCAGGTCATCACCAATCTTGTCGGTAATGCCATCAAATTTACCGAAAGCGGCAATATCGACATTCTGGTGGAAAAACGCTCCATCAGTAATAACAAGGTCCAGATTGAAGTACAGATCCGCGATACCGGCATCGGCATTCCCGAGCGGGATCAATCCCGTCTGTTCCAGGCGTTTCGTCAGGCGGATGCGAGTATTTCACGGCGTCACGGTGGTACGGGCCTGGGCCTGGTTATCACGCAAAAACTGGTTAAAGAGATGGGCGGTGATATCTCTTTCCACAGCCAGCCAAACCGGGGATCGACGTTCTGGTTCCATATTAACCTGGATCTCAACCCGAACGTGCTGACGGACGGTCCGGTGACGGATTGCCTGAAAGGCAAGCGCCTCGCTTACGTGGAGCCGAACGCCGCGGCAGCCCAGTGCACGCTGGATATCTTAAGCTCCACGCCGCTGGAGGTGGTCTACAGCCCGACCTTCTCTGCGCTTACCGTTGAGCATTACGACATCCTGCTGATGGGGATCCCGGTGACGTTTACCGGTGAACTCACGATGCAGCAGGAACGGCTGGCGAAAGCCGCGTCGATGACCGATTACCTGCTGCTGGCGCTGCCGTGCCATGCCCAGATCAATGCCGAAGAGTTGAAAAATGACGGGGCGGCTGCCTGTCTGCTTAAACCCCTCACCGCCACACGTCTGCTACCCGCACTGACGGCATATTGCCGCCTGAATCAACATGCCGTGGCGCTGGAGAATGATGAACAGAGGCTGCCGATGAGCGTCATGGCGGTGGATGATAACCCGGCAAACCTGAAGCTGATTGGCGTGCTGCTTGAGGATCAGGTCCAGCATGTTGAGCTGTGCACCAACGGTGCTGAGGCGGTTGAACAGGCTAAACAGATGCAGTTCGATTTAATCCTGATGGATATCCAGATGCCCGGGATGGATGGCATTCGCGCCTGCGAGTTAATCCGTCAGCTTCCTCATCAGCAGCAAACGCCTGTCATTGCCGTGACAGCGCACGCCATGGCCGGTCAGAAAGAGAAGCTGCTCAGCGCCGGAATGAACGATTATCTGGCGAAACCTATCGACGAAGAGAAACTGCATAACCTGCTGTTGCGCTACAAGCCGGGACATATCGGCGGAACGTACACCTTATCAGCCGAGCCGGTTGAGATAAGTGTGAATCAGAACGCCACCTTCGACTGGCAGCTGGCGTTACGCCAGGCGGCGGGTAAGCCCGATTTAGCCCGTGAAATGCTCCAGATGCTGGTCGCATTCCTGCCGGAAATTCGTAATAAGGTTGAAGAACAGCTGGTGGGTGAAAACCCGGAGGATCTGCTGGAGGCTATCCATAAGCTGCACGGTAGCTGCGGTTACAGCGGCGTGCCACGGCTCAAAAATCTCTGCCAGCTGCTGGAACAGCAGCTACGCGCAGGGACTTCAGAATCTGAACTGGAACCGGAGTTCCTGGAATTGCTGGATGAGATGGATAACGTAACGCGGGAAGCGATGAAAGTGTTAGGAAACTGAGGTAAAAGCCCGGTTGCGCTACGCTTACCGGGCCTGCACCCGCACTCCGCCCGTCTCCCACAGGGAGAGGGAGAACTACATCCCCTGCCCGACTTTCAGCACCGCCGCGATATTCCTTGCGGTCATCCTGACGTTCTCGCTGGCATTTTCCAGCGCATCTTCCAGCGAGCAGATGGTGTAAATCACGCTAAACACCGCATCAATACCATGATCGTGTACCACGCCAACGTCCGCCGTCAGGCTACCTGCAATGCCGATGACGGGTTTGTTAAAGCGTTTCGCCACTTTCGCCACGCCCACCGGGACTTTACCGTGGATCGTCTGGCTGTCGATGCGACCTTCTCCCGTGATCACCAAATCCGCATCGGCCACCTGGTCGGCCAGGTGTAGCGCATCGGTCACGATCTCAATGCCCTGGCGCAACTGCGCGCCGCAAAAGGCGTACAGCGCGGCCCCCATGCCACCCGCCGCGCCGCCGCCAGCAAGGTTCAGCACATTGATATCCAGATCCCGGGCAATCACTCTCGCATACTGTGCAAGCGCGTTGTCCAGGGTAACGATCATCTCGGAGGTAGCCCCCTTTTGCGGACCAAATACGGCTGATGCGCCATCCTTTCCGGTGAGCGGATTCGTCACATCACACGCGACTTCTATCCGGCACTCCGCCAGACGTTTGTCCAACCCGCCAAGGTCGATACGGGCAAGTTTCCCCAGCTCGCTCCCGCCCTGTCCAAGGGGTTGTCCACTGGCATCCAGCAGTTTTGCCCCCAGCGCCTGCACCATGCCCGCACCGCCGTCGTTGGTCGCGCTGCCGCCAATGCCAATAATGATGTGTTTAACCCCGGCATCCAGCGCATGGCGGATCAGTTCTCCGGTTCCCCAGGAGGTGGTTTTCAGAGGATTGCGTTGCGAAGGGACGACCAGTTCCAGGCCGCTTGCGGCCGCCATTTCAATAAATGCGCTCTGCTCATCACCGGATAGCCCATAAAATCCTTCCACACGCTCGCCCAACGGGCCGGTCACCGGGACATGCACGATTCGCCCTTGTGTTGCGGCGACCATGGCTTCTACGGTCCCCTCCCCACCATCCGCGACCGGTAGTTTGACGTAAGTCGCCTCGGGAAAGATCTCGCGAAAACCACGCTCTATGGCCGTCGCGACCTCAAGTGCACTCAAACTTTCCTTATACGAGTCCGGTGCGATAACAATTTTCATAAGCCATCCTTACGCAAATTCACTACTTTAAGCATACACCCACCGGGCTCCCGAAAATGCCGACTCCCGCAGGAACCGGCACGTCGCTTAACGCACCATGCAGGGGCGTTTGTTGTTAAAGGTCCATTCCGGAATTAAGTATTGCATCGCCATCGCGTCATCGCGCGCGCCCAGCCCGTGTTTCTGGTACAGCTCGTGGGCTTTCATCACCTGATCCATATCCAGCTCTACGCCCAGACCCGGTGTCGACGGAACCTGCACCATGCCCCCTTTGATTTCAAACGGCTCTTTTGTCAGGCGCTGATTGCCTTCCTGCCAGATCCAGTGGGTATCGATCGCGGTAATCGTGCCCGGCGCGGCGGCTGCCACGTGGGTGAACATCGCCAGCGAGATATCGAAGTGGTTGTTGGAGTGCGAGCCCCAGGTCAGGCCAAACTCATGGCACATCTGCGCCACGCGTACTGAACCCTGCATCGTCCAGAAATGCGGGTCAGCCAGCGGGATATCCACGGACTGCAGGGACAAGGTGTGCCCCATCTGACGCCAGTCGGTGGCGATCATATTGGTCGCGGTAGGCAAACCGGTGGCGCGGCGGAACTCCGCCATCACTTCACGACCCGAGAAGCCTTGTTCAGCCCCGCACGGATCCTCCGCGTAGGCCAGCACGCCTTTCAGCTGCTTGCCGATGGCGATCGCTTCATCAAGCGACCAGGCCCCGTTCGGATCCAGCGTCACGCGCGCCTGCGGGAAACGTTTAGCCAGGGCGGAGATAGCTTCCGCCTCTTCTTCCCCGGCCAGCACCCCACCCTTCAGTTTGAAATCATTAAAACCATATTTTTCATACGCGGCTTCCGCCAGGCGCACCACCGCATCCGGCGTCATCGCTTCATCGTGGCGGAGCCGGTACCAGTCGCATTTCTCGTCCGGCTGGCTCTGGTACGGCAACGGCGTCAGTTTGCGGTCACCAACAAAGAACAGATAGCCCAACATTTCCACTTCACTGCGTTGCTGCCCCTCACCCAGCAGGGAAGCAACGTTAACCCCCAGGTGTTGGCCTAACAGATCCAGCATGGCGGCTTCGATGCCAGTCACCACGTGGATGGTGGTGCGCAGATCGAACGTTTGCAGCCCGCGGCCACCCGCATCGCGATCGGCAAAGGTATTCCGCACGGTATTTAAGACGTTTTTATATTCGCCCAGCGTTTTTCCCACCACCAGCGGGATGGCGTCTTCAAGCGTTTTGCGGATCTTCTCACCGCCCGGGATTTCCCCCACGCCGGTATGCCCGGCATTATCTTTGATAATGACAATATTGCGGGTGAAGAACGGTGCATGCGCCCCGCTCAGGTTCATCAGCATGCTGTCATGACCGGCAACCGGAATGATCTGCATGGAAGTAACAACAGGGGTGGTCAACGTGCTCATGGTGCAATCCTTTTATCAGTGACGTCCAAAAACAGGGCGCTTACGGTCAAATGTCCAGCCGGGGATCAGGTACTGCATCGGCCCGGCATCATTACGCGCGCCGCCCGGCAGTTTTTTATACGCTTCATGAGCCTTGTGGACCTGATCCCAGTCAAGCTCCACGCCCAGCCCCGGCGCATCCGGTACGGCAATGGTGCCATTTTTGATTTCCAGCGGATTTTTCGTCAGGCGGGCCTCACCCTCCTGCCAAATCCAGTGTGTGTCGATAGCGGTTGGGTGACCCGGTGCCGCCGCGCCAACGTGGGTAAACATCGCCAGCGAAATATCGAAATGGTTATTGGAGTGACAACCCCAGGTGAGCCCCCAGTCATCACAGAGCTGCGCCACACGCACGGCGCCTGAAAGCGTCCAGAAGTGCGGGTCTGCCAGCGGAATATCGACCGCGTTCAGCATGACCGCATGGCCCATTTCGCGCCAGTTGGTGGCGATCATGTTCGTGGCGACCGGCAAGCCGGTGGCGCGTCGGAATTCCGCCATCACTTCGCGACCCGAGAAGCCTTGTTCAGCCCCAACCGGGTCTTCCGCATAGGTCAGGACATCCCCCAGCCCTTTGCACAGGGCGATCGCTTCGTCCAGCAACCATGCGCCGTTAGGGTCAACGGTGATGCGGGCATCCGGAAAACGTCTCTTAAGGGCACGCGCGGTTTCAATCTCCTGCTCGCCAGGTAATACGCCGCCTTTGAGCTTGAAGTCTTTAAAACCGTAGCGGTCCTGTGCCGCCTCGGCCAGCCGAACCACCGCGTCACTGGAGAGCGCCTCCTGGTGACGCAGGTGATACCACTCATGGTGACCCGGTGAGCGCGCCAGATAAGGCAGATCGGTTTTGTGGCGATCGCCAACGTAGAACAGATAGCCCAGTACCGTCACCGCATCACGCTGTTTGCCCGGTCCCAGCAGTTCGCAGACCGGAACGTTCAGCGCCTTTCCGAGTAAATCGAGCAGCGCGGCCTCCAGCGCGGCGACCGCATTGACGCGCAGTTCAAACGTCCAGGCGCCTTTGCCGAAGGTATCAAAGTCCGCCGACTGGTTGCCTTTGTGGACACGCTGAACCACTTTATTCAGACGGGCGACCTCCTGGCCGACTACCTGTGGGATGGCATCTGACAACGTCTGGAAAATCACCTCACCGCCCGGCGCTTCTCCAACGCCGGTGTTCCCTGCGCTGTCGGTCAGCACCACGATATTGCGGGTAAACCAGGCGTTATGCGCGCCGCCAATGTTAAGCAGCATACTGTCCTGTCCGGCCACCGGGATGACCTGCATATCGGTGACGACCGGGCTCGATTGTGTTGTCATCAGCCACGCTCCCCTACAGGTTTGAGTTCAATACGTTTGATATCACCCACCAGCACCAGATAGCTCAGGACCGCCACCAGGGCGTGCACACCCACATAAATCAGCGCACCGTTGAATGAGCCCGTGGTCCCGACGATGTAGCCAATGGCAATCGGGGTGACAATACCGGAGATGTTGCCGAACATGTTGAACAGCCCACCGCTCAGGCCGCTGATCTCTTTTGGCGCGGTATCCGCCATGACCGCCCAGCCCAGGGCACCAATGCCTTTCCCGAAGAAGGCCATCGCCATAAAGCCGATGATCATCCACTCCGCGCTGACGTAGTTACAGAACACCATGGTCATCGAAAGCAACATGCCGAGCACAATTGGCGTTTTACGGGCGATGTTCAGCGAACCGGTACGACGCATCAGCCAGTCGGAAATCACCCCGCCCAGCACGCCCCCGACAAAGCCGCAGATAGCCGGTACAGAGGCGACAAAGCCCGCTTTCAGAATCGACATACCGCGCGCCTGCACCAGATATACCGGGAACCAGGTGATGAAGAAGTAGGTTAAGGCGTTGATACAGTACTGTCCCAGGTAGATGCCGATCATCATGCGTGAACCGACAAGCTGCTTGATCTGCGCCCATTTCTGGCTGAACGGGACTTTTGCTTTTTGGGTTTTCTGATCCATGTTGATCAGCGCCCCGCCTTCCGCAATGTACTCCAGCTCTTTCTTGTTTACGCCCGGATGTTGGTTCGGCTCGTGGATCACTTTCAGCCAGATAAAGCTGATGACGATCCCCAGTCCCCCCATGAAGAAGAAGACGTGTGACCAGCCCACTTCATGCGTCAGCCAGCCCATAATCGGCGCAAAGATCACCGTCGCGAAATACTGGGCAGAGTTAAAAATCGCCACCGCCGTTCCTCGCTCCTGTGCCGGGAACCAGGCGGCCACGATGCGGCTATTACCGGGGAATGAAGGCGCTTCCGCTAACCCCACCAGGAAACGGAGGGTAAAGAGCGCAATGATAATGCCGAAGCCGCTGAAGATATCGACGAAGCCCTGCAACAGGGTAAACATCGACCAGATAAAGATGGACCAGAAGTAGACGCGCTTGGATCCAAAACGATCGAGCAGCCAGCCTCCCGGGATCTGACCGATAACATAGGCCCATGAAAATGCGGAGAAAACATACCCCATGCCAACCGGATCAAGCCCAATGTCTTTCGCCATTTCAGAGCCGGCAATCGACAGCGTGGCGCGGTCACCATAGTTAAAGGACGTGACGATAAACAGCATCACCACTATCCAGTAGCGAGCATTAGTGCGCTTCTCCGCGCTGCTCGCCGCGTGGCTTAATGTACTCATTGTTGCACTCCTGAAACATAGCTTTCGCCTGGTTCACTCTGTACAGCACCGGTAGGGTAATCAGAATGAGATTGGTGTTTGTCGTTTTGGTACGGCCTGAAGCCGTTTTATTGTGACCGGGAAAGTATATGAAGGAGTGACACGTTCTCTCACCGTGCAAAAACACAACATTGAGGGGCATGAGAACGGTTGTTTGTGGCAAAAGCCTAAGAGAGTGGAAGATGGTTCACGGAATTGGCGTTTAGGGCGGGCGTTATCGCCGGGTGGCGGCACCGCCTGACCCGGCCTGGAACACCCGTAGGCCCGCGCAAGCGAAGCGCCGCCGGGCAGGATGTTATTTGAGAAGTGTGGCCCAGTTCTCAACCCACGGGTTTGACTCGCTTTCGGGTTCGGGGTGTTCACCGGCGTCAATCAGCAGCATCTCGCCCACGCGCTGGGCGCTCTGTTCCTGAAGGAGTGCGTCGAACTGCTTACCGCCGCCGCAGAAATTGGCGTAAGAACTGTCGCCCAGGGCGATGATGCCGTAGTGCACGTTCGGCTGATAGCCAAGCCGGTCTTTAATGTCCTGGAACAGCGGCACGATGCTGTCCGGCAGATCGCCCTGCCCGGTCGTGGAGGTGACCACCAGAATGTATTTATCTTGATACTTTTCCCAGTCTGCCAGCTCCGGGTCTTCATAAACCGTGGCTTTATGCCCGTGGCTTGCGAGTATCGCTTCAGCCTCTTCCGCAACCAGCAGCGAGTTGCCGTACATTGTGCCGACAAAAATGCCTACTTCAGCCATGATGTGTTCCCTTAATTATTGCGCTTGCTGTTCATCCTGAACGTTGCCTGAGACAAACTCAACCCTTTCATTTTTGGGGAGTTGCCCCCGCCAGCCAAACTGTGACAGCGCCTGCATCCAGACATCATCCAGACCCGCATGGATCGTCAGCGGTTCACCGGTAAACGGGTGCGTCAGGCTCAGTTCGCTTGCGTGCAGCATCAGACGATCGCAACCAAAATGTTCGGCCGCACTGCGGTTCTGCCGCAGATCGCCATGCTTGCTGTCGCCGATAATCGGATGACGCAAATGCTTCAGATGTCGGCGAAGCTGGTGTTTACGCCCGGTTTTGGGCAATAGCTCAACCAGGCTGTAGCGGGTGGTGGGAAATTTGCTGGTTGCCACTGGCATTTCGGTGGTCGCCATACCGCGATACCCGGTCACCGCAGGTTGCGGACCTTTATCATCGCGGGCAAATTTATCGGCGATTTTGTCCAGCTCTTCCACCAGAGGATAGTCAAGCGTCGCGGCTTCTGTCAGCCAGCCACGCACAATCGCATGGTAGCGTTTCTGGATCTGATGCTGCTCAAACTGCTGCGCCAGCAGGCGACCGGCTTCGCTGGACAATCCCATCAGCAGTACACCGGAAGTGGGTCGGTCCAGGCGATGGGCGGTAAACACATGCTGACCAATCTGGTCGCGCACGGTCTGCATCACAACCACCTTCTCGTCACGATCCAGCCAGCTGCGATGCACCAGCCATCCCGACGGTTTGTTCACTGCCACCAGCCACTCATCCTGATAGAGGATCTCAAGCGTCATGCGTCATCACCGGCAAACAGCGCATCCAGCTTTTCCAGCTCAGCCAGCATGACAGCACGCGCCGGGTGGGTGGCCTCCAGCGCCATTTCATAGTAAGGCGAGACAGCAAACGCCTGCGGCAGCGGGTGTCCCCCTTCCAGCAGCGCATGCATACGGGGAATTAACACCCACTGAAGCCACTCAAACGGCGCCAGCGTATCCAGGCAGAACGGCTGGGTGCTTGCGAACGCTTCTGGCTGCGGCGCGGTCTCCTGCCACAGCTGATGTTGGCGCAAAAGAGCTTCGATGGCGTGCAACCGGGCACGAACGCTATCGTGTTGCGTCATAGTAACCTCAACTGAAAAAAAGAACGGCGCGCAGCATAGCATTGCAGGCAGCAGAAATAAAAAAAGGGAGCACTGTAAAAACAGTGCTCCCGGTTCGTTTCGCAGCATTCCAGCTACAATTCATGCTCCCTGCTCATCCGTGACAACTTTTCCTGAAGCCCGAAGGCCTGGTCATCCGTAAACCTTTTGCATCCCGCGCACATCGTCCTGATGTGTCTGTTTCATCCTGAAACGTCCTGGCCATCCTGACCCACCGTTCTTCCTGACCGGCTCTCGTTCTCCTTCCTGGAGGTGTCCCTTACGCATCCTGCGTTATCCTTTTGCTTCATCCTGAAGCCTTCCTGCAGCGCCATCCTGACGTGTCCAGTTTGAGTAACGCCATCATCCTGATGTTCGTTTCTCGTGTCGGCATCCTGTCGACAGAGATAGAATCCGCTATTCCGCTTCGTCTTACAACCCACCCTGTGAGGGTCGTAAGCTTAAGGATCGCAGGGATGATGAGTCAGAAACAGACTAATACCTTGATAGTTATAATAATATTATTCTTAATTCCGTAAGGTAATACTGAATGTTGCGGCGATCTCTCACAAACCGTGTAAGAGATCTCTCACACGCGCTGTAGCATGAAGGATTACAGAAGCGGCTCAAGACGGGTAAGGAAATCCGCAAGAGAGGGGGCGAGCGTCTCGCGATTGCGGGTGCCGATAGTCTCTTTGATCACCTCACCGGACAAGTTGCAGACGGAGATAACATCCAGTTCACTGTCCAGAGTGCCAATAAAGAGTGTCGGAGAAAGCTTAAGGCGTTTTTGCGTGACCAGATGACCAATCAGGTTTTCCTGAACACGCTGCAGATCGTCTTCGCTCCAGGTCTGCAACAGCGTCAGCGCCACATCACCAAAGCGGGCAGGCATATCCCCTGCAAACTGCGTGGTGTAAAACGCGTGAATCGCTGGTTGTACCACAAGGTCCATTGCGCGTTCAACCGCATTTACATTTTGCTCGCCACTCCAGGGCTGCGGTTGCCAGATAACGTAGTCATCCACCGAAGAGATAATGCAGGGCGACGGCACACCATATAAATCAGCACTTTGCGGCCACGTTTCGCGCGCATCATGCCAGGCGTCGCAGTAGCGGGTCGTGAAGGTCTTAAGGGCATTTGCAGTTTCGATATCCACCGATTTCTCTCTTCTGGTAAGACAGGATAAACTCAGCCCATAAGTGTACCTGTAAAGTGACTATGAAACATGTCTTACGAAAATCATCAGGCGTTAACCAGCTTAACGCTGGGCAAATCGACCGATTACCGCGACACCTACGATGCCAGCCTGCTGCAGGGTGTTCCACGCAGCCTCAACCGCGATCCTTTAGGATTACGTGCAGACGCGCTGCCGTTTGTCGGCGGTGATATCTGGACGCTGTATGAACTCTCCTGGCTTAATGCTCGCGGTCTGCCGCAGGTGGCGGTGGGCCAGGTTGAGCTGGACCACGCCAGCCAGAACCTGGTGGAATCCAAAAGCTTTAAGCTGTACCTCAACAGTTTTAATCAGACAAAATTCACCAGTCTGGAAGAGGTCCAGCGCACGCTGGAGCGTGATTTACGCGCCTGCGCCCAGGGCGACGTGAGCGTTGCGCTGTATCGCCTGAATGAGCTGGAGGGACAGCCCATCGCCCACTTTAACGGCACCTGCATCGACGATCAGGATATCGAGGTGGATAACTACGAATTCAGCACCGAGTACCTCGAAACTGCGGCGAGCGGGAAGATCGTGGAGGAGACGCTGGTCAGCCATCTGCTGAAGTCCAACTGCCTGATTACCCACCAGCCGGACTGGGGATCCGTGCAGATCCAGTATCGCGGCCCGAAAATTGACCGGGAAAAACTGCTGCGCTATCTGGTGTCGTTCCGTCACCACAATGAATTTCACGAGCAGTGCGTGGAGCGCATTTTTAACGATATCCAGCGCTTCTGTCAGCCAGAGACATTGAGCGTGTACGCGCGCTATACCCGTCGTGGTGGGCTGGATATTAACCCGTGGCGCACCAATACCGATTTTGTGCCTGCAACCGGTCGACTGGTGCGTCAGTAATATAAATATTTTCACAATATGGGCGAGTAATGAGGCGCTTTAGGTTGTGAAACGCCACACGCCAGGGCTATTGTAATCAACAGGGAATGACGATAATCGTCCCATAAGGAGCTCACTTGATTACACATATTAGCCCGCTTGGCTCAATGGATATGTTGTCGCAGCTGGAAGTGGACATGCTTAAACGCACGGCCAGCAGCGATCTTTATCAACTGTTTCGTAACTGTTCACTTGCCGTACTGAACTCCGGAAGCCTGACAGACAACAGTAAAGAACTGTTATCCCGCTTCGAAAGCTTTGATATCAACGTGCTGCGCCGCGAGCGCGGTGTGAAACTTGAAGTCATTAACCCGCCGGAAGAGGCCTTCGTCGACGGGCGGATTATTCGTTCCCTGCAGGCCAACCTGTTTGCCGTGCTGCGTGACATCCTGTTTGTTAACGGGCAGATCCACAACGCGGGCCGCTTCCAGCATCTTGACCTGGAAAGCTCGGTTCATATCACCAACCTGGTGTTTTCTATTCTGCGTAACGCCCGTGCCCTCCACGTTGGCGAAGCACCGAATATGGTCGTCTGCTGGGGCGGTCACTCGATTAACGAAACCGAATATCTCTACGCCCGTCGGGTGGGGACCCAGCTTGGTCTGCGCGAGCTGAATATCTGCACCGGCTGTGGTCCAGGCGCGATGGAAGCGCCAATGAAAGGTGCCGCCGTGGGTCATGCCCAGCAGCGATACAAAGAGGGGCGCTTTATCGGCATGACCGAGCCGTCAATCATCGCCGCTGAGCCACCTAACCCGCTGGTTAACGAACTCATTATCATGCCGGATATCGAAAAACGCCTTGAAGCGTTTGTCCGTATCGCCCACGGCATTATCATCTTCCCGGGCGGGGTAGGAACGGCGGAAGAGCTGCTCTATCTACTGGGGATCCTGATGAACCCGGCCAACAAAGATCAGGTTCTGCCGTTAATCCTGACCGGGCCGAAAGAGAGTGCCGACTACTTCCGTGTGTTGGACGAGTTTATCGTTCATACGCTGGGTGAAGCCGCACGTCGTCACTATCGCATTATCATTGACGATGCCGCAGAAGTGGCGCGTCAGATGAAAAAGGCGATGCCGCTGGTGAAAGAGAACCGTCGTGATACCGGAGATGCTTACAGCTTTAACTGGTCAATCCGTATCGCGCCGGATCTGCAGATCCCATTCGAGCCTTCGCATGAGAATATGGCGAACCTGAAACTCTATCCGGACCAGCCGGTGGAAGTGCTGGCCGCCGACCTGCGACGCGCCTTCTCCGGCATTGTGGCGGGTAACGTGAAAGAGGTGGGGATCCGCGCCATTGAGCAGTATGGCCCGTATAAGATCCACGGTGACCCGGAGATGATGCGCCGCATGGATGACATGCTGCAGGGCTTTGTCGCCCAACACCGCATGAAGCTGCCGGGCTCAGCTTACATTCCTTGCTACGAAATCTGTACGTAACGTTTCAATCGTTCATCTGAGGGCCGGGTCGCGTTCTGTCGCTACCCGGCTTTTTTTCGCATCAATTCATAGCCATCGCTTATACGATTTACAAACAGGCAGCGAACGCAAACGATTACCTGGATTTTGAAACCATAAATTATCAGCCTTAAAGCAAATTACTTATCAGAAAATCCTAAAACCCACCGTCTTTACAGCGTAAGACACCTATCTCAGGGGCCACTCTTTCAGGCCACATGTTGTTAATGGTAGCCTTCGCGCCCGTAAATTCTCTTTGATGTTTTTTTAACAGAGAAATGGTCTAAATATACCCACATCATGAGTGGATTATTGCATTTGGGATCGCGATCACTGATACATTCATAAGTAGAATGTATCTTTCCGCCCGCCAATAGTTACGGGTGAAAATTATTAAAAAACCGTCACTGAACGAATTTCATATTACCGTCAGGCATTTTTTCATCGGATTTGACTACAAACCTGACAATTTGCTTCCTCCAGGAGATACAGATGGAAACCACTCAAACCAGCACCGTTGCTTCGATTGAATCCCGAAGTGGTTGGCGCAAAACGGATACCATGTGGATGCTTGGCCTTTACGGCACAGCAATCGGCGCTGGTGTACTGTTCCTTCCTATCAACGCAGGTGTCGGCGGTCTGATCCCGCTGATCATCATGGCCATCATCGCGTTCCCGATGACCTTCTTCGCACACCGCGGTCTGACCCGCTTTGTGTTGTCTGGTAAAAACCCGGGCGAAGACATTACTGAAGTGGTTGAAGAACACTTTGGTATCGGCGCAGGTAAACTGATTACCCTGCTCTACTTCTTCGCGATTTACCCGATTCTGCTGGTTTACAGCGTGGCGATCACCAACACCGTTGAAAGCTTCATGACGCACCAGCTGCAGATGACGCCGCCACCGCGTGCCATTCTGTCTCTGATCCTGATCGTCGGTATGATGACCATCGTGCGCTTCGGCGAGCAGATGATCGTGAAAGCGATGAGCGTTCTGGTGTTCCCGTTTGTTGCCGCCCTGATGGTGCTGGCCTGCTACCTGATCCCACAGTGGAACGGTGCGGCGCTGGAAACCCTGTCCCTGAGCAGCGCATCTGCGACCGGTAATGGTCTGATGATGACTCTGTGGCTGGCGATTCCGGTGATGGTCTTCTCCTTTAACCACTCCCCGATCATCTCTTCCTTCGCCGTGGCGAAACGTGAAGAGTACGGTGCAGGCGCAGAGAAGAAGTGCTCCAGCATCCTGGCACGTGCACACATCATGATGGTGCTGACTGTGATGTTCTTTGTCTTCAGCTGCGTACTGAGCCTCTCCCCGGCGGACCTGGCGGCAGCGAAAGAGCAGAACATCTCTATTCTGTCTTACCTGGCAAACCACTTTAACGCTCCGCTGATTGCCTGGATGGCGCCAATCATCGCGATTATCGCTATCACTAAATCCTTCCTGGGCCACTATCTGGGCGCCCGTGAAGGCTTCAACGGTATGGTGATTAAATCTCTGCGTGGTAAAGGCAAGAGCATTGAAATCAGCAAACTGAACAAAATCACTGCGCTGTTTATGCTGCTGACCACCTGGGCCGTTGCAACGCTCAACCCAAGCATCCTGGGCATGATTGAAACCCTGGGCGGCCCGGTTATCGCGATGATTCTGTTCCTGATGCCGATGTACGCGATTCAGAAAGTCCCTGCGATGCGTAAATACAGCGGCCATATCAGCAACGTGTTCGTTGTGGTTATGGGTCTGATTGCCATCTCTGCCATTTTCTACTCACTGTTCAGCTAATACCTCCAGCGCCGTCTTCGGGCGGCGCACTTCTCCTCTCTGACTGAAAGCAATGGACGCATCATGATTAGCGTATTCGATATTTTCAAAATCGGTATTGGTCCTTCCAGCTCTCACACTGTCGGACCAATGAAAGCCGGTAAACAGTTCACGGATGACTTGATTGCACGCGGTATTTTGCACGACGTTACCCGCGTGGTTGTCGATGTATACGGTTCCCTTTCCCTCACCGGTAAAGGCCACCATACCGATATCGCCATTATCATGGGCCTGGCGGGTAACCTGCCGGATACCGTAGATATTGATGCGATCCCTGGCTTCATCCAGGACGTTAATACCCACGGTCGCCTGCTGCTGGCAAAGGGTGAACACGAAGTGGAATTCCCGGTTGATCGCTGCATGAATTTCCATGCCGACAACCTGTCACTGCACGAAAACGGTATGCGTATTACCGCCCTGGCAGGTGACACCGCGGTTTACAGCCAGACGTATTACTCTATCGGCGGCGGGTTTATCGTCGACGAAGACCACTTTGGTCAAACCAATACCGCTGCTGTCGAGGTGCCGTATCCGTACAAAACGGCGGCGGATTTACAGCGTCACTGCCAGGAGACGGGCCTCTCCCTCTCTGGCCTGATGATGAAAAACGAACTGGCCCTGCACAGTAAAGCGGAGCTGGAACAGCACTTTGCTAACGTCTGGGAGGTGATGCGCGGCGGGATTGAACGCGGTATCACCACCGAAGGCGTTCTGCCCGGTAAGCTTCGCGTACCGCGCCGTGCAGCCGCCTTGCGCCGTATGCTGGTGAGCACCGACAAAACGACAACCGACCCGATGGCGGTGGTGGACTGGATCAACATGTTCGCCCTGGCGGTAAATGAAGAGAACGCCGCGGGTGGCCGCGTGGTCACCGCGCCAACCAACGGAGCCTGCGGTATTGTTCCGGCGGTGCTGGCGTACTACGACAAGTTTATCCGTGAAGTGAACGCGAACTCGCTGGCGCGCTATATGCTGGTCGCCAGTGCGATTGGGTCACTGTACAAGATGAATGCCTCCATTTCCGGCGCGGAAGTGGGCTGTCAGGGTGAAGTCGGCGTGGCCTGTTCCATGGCCGCAGCGGGTCTGGCAGAGTTGTTGGGTGCAAGCCCGGCGCAGGTATGCATTGCCGCCGAAATCGGCATGGAGCATAACCTGGGGCTGACCTGTGACCCGGTTGCCGGACAGGTTCAGGTGCCGTGTATCGAGCGTAACGCGATCGCCTCCGTGAAGGCAGTGAACGCCGCACGTATGGCGCTGCGCCGCACCAGCGAGCCACGCGTCTGCCTCGATAAGGTTATCGAAACCATGTACGAAACCGGTAAAGATATGAACGCCAAATACCGTGAAACCTCTCGCGGTGGTCTGGCAATGAAGATCGTCACCTGCGATTAAGCCGCTCAGGAAGCCTCGTTTTGCGAGGCTTCTTCCTGTTTTTCCTCACGCTATTCGTTTCATCCTGCCGACAGTGATACCCTTTAGCCATGAGAGTTAAGGGAGAATATCTGTGGCTGTTCATTTGCTTATCGTCGACGCGCTCAACCTGATTCGCCGGATCCATGCAGTGCAAGGTACGCCCTGTAAGGACACCTGTCTGCACGCGCTGGAGCAACTTATTCGCCACAGCGAACCGACGCATGTCGTGGCCGTGTTTGATGACGAGGCGCGTAATTCCGGCTGGCGACATCAGCGTTTGCCGGACTATAAAGCCGGACGCGCCCCGATGCCGGACGATTTGCATTCAGAAATGCCGATGATTCGCACGGCATTTGAACAGCGCGGCGTGCCCTGCTGGGGTGCCCAGGGCAATGAAGCCGACGATCTGGCGGCGACGCTTGCGGTCAAAGTGGCCAGCGCCGGGCATCAGGCAACCATTGTATCGACGGATAAAGGCTACTGTCAGCTGCTCTCTCCCACTATCCGCATTCGTGATTACTTCCAGAAACGCTGGCTCGACGCCCCGTTTATTGCCAGTGAATTTGGCGTCTCGCCTGAACAGCTTCCTGACTACTGGGGGCTGGCGGGGATCAGCAGTTCTAAGGTGCCGGGCGTTGCCGGTATTGGACCCAAGAGTGCCGCACAACTGCTGACGGATTTTCAGGATCTGGAAGGGATCTACGCCCGGCTCGATGAGGTCCCGGAAAAATGGCGCAAGAAGCTGGAGGCATATAAAGAGATGGCCTTTATCTGCCGGGATGTGGCGACGTTACAGACGGATTTACAGCTGTACGGGAATTTGCAGCAGTTGAGGTTAGAGCGTTAAGAGTCCCCTCTCCCCGTTGGGGAGAGGGTTCGGGTGAGGGGCCTATCGCTCGTCGCGACGCCCACCCACGGCCGCCCACCAGCGACGAATATGCACCGTCACCTCTTCGCGATCGTGATACAGCTGACGCGCCTGGATCTCCACGTTAATGCCGTGTTCATCCAGTTGCTGCTGAATATAGGCCAGGTTCTGAGAGACCTCCTCATAGCGCTTTTTCATTGGCAGCTTGAGGTTAAAAATCGTCTCACGGCACCAGCCGTTCACCAGCCAGGAGGCCATCAGTGCCGCCACTTTCGCTGGTTTTTCCACCATATCGCACACCATCCAGGAGATGTTATTGCGGGTTGGACGATAGCGGAAACCGTCTTCACGCAGCCAGGTGACCTGCCCGGTGTCCATCAGGCTTTGCGCCATCGGGCCGTTATCAACAGACGACACCCACATGTTGCGTTTCACCAGCTGATAGGTCCAGCCCCCGGGGCATGCCCCGAGATCGACGGCGTACATGCCGTTGGCCAGACGCTCATCCCACTCATCCGCCGGAATAAAGACGTGAAACGCCTCCTCCAGCTTCAGGGTTGAACGGCTCGGCGCATCAGCCGGGAACTTCAGACGTGGGATCCCCATAAAGAACGGAGAGTTGTTGTTGGTGTAAGAGTAACCGGTGTAGCAGCAGCCCGGGGCAATAAAGAAGATATGCACCACCGGACGCTTTGGCGTTTCGTAATTTGTCAGCACGCCGGCATCACGCAGCGCCGCGCGCAGCGGTACGGTGAACTTACGGCAGAACTTCATCAGTTCTTTGCTTTCGTTGGTGTCGGCCACCTCAACGCGCAAATCACCGCCCTTCTCGACCACGCCCTGCAGCATGCCCACAATCGGGGTGATGCGATCTTCTGGCGGAAGATCTTTCAACAACTCACCCGCGACAAACATCTGGCGCGCAAAGATCAGTGAGCTGAACGGCAGCTCGCGTGCCAGCTTATCCGCATCGTCAGGCTGGTAGCATTCGAACACCACATAGCCCGCATTATCCTTAACGCGCGCAAAACCGAAGACCTCTCGCTTCGCCGCTTTATCCGTAATTTCCGCGGCGCACTCTTTCTCAAACCCCGGGCGACAATATAAAACAACCTTATTCATGAACAACGCCCTTGCGTTTCAGACGGATAGCTCCGATAAACATTAATACCCACCCTGCCAGGAAGCTGACGCCGCCGACAGGTGTAACAAACGCCCACAGGCGCAAATGCGAGAGTGCAAGGCAGTAAAGGCTGCCGCTGAACAGCACCGTGCCCAGCGCCAGGAATACACTGCTCCAGTAAAACCAGATGCTGATCCGGCGCTGCATCGCCACCGCCAGCCCAAAAATAGCCAGGGTATGGAACGCCTGATATTCAAGGCCGGTCTGGATCCAGCCCATCTCAACGACGCCCAAAGACTTGCTTAAGACATGTGCGCCAAAGGCGCCCAGTGCAACAAAAATAAAGCCACTCACCGCGGCAAAAATCAGCATGAATCGGCTGGTCATGTTTCAGTCCTAAAGTAATGCGTGCCCGGCACACAAAAGTTATTGTTCATACCTGAAGCGGAATTTTTCTTGCTCGCTCGCCGCTTTCGCCAGTATCCACTGCCGGAAAGCGGCTATTTTACCCAGTTCTGCCTGACTGTCATGACAAACCAGATAAAACGCATTCTTGCTGACCAGTACATCATTAAAAGGGCAAACCAGACGGCCAGCCTCAATTTCGGACTGCGCCATGACGTTGTTCGCCAGCGCCACGCCCTGTCCGTGAATGGCAGCCTGTAGCACCATCGCACTGTGGCTAAAAATGGGCCCCTGCTGCACGTTTATATGATTAAGACCTAATTGACGGGTATAAGTTTGCCAGTCGCGGCGAGAAGCATCGTGTAATAGCGTATGTTGTGCCAGATCGGCGGGCGACTTTAACGCTTTATCACCTGTTAAAAGCAGCGGCGAACAGACCGGTAGCAGATATTCTGCGTATAATTTCTCGACACGCAAGCCTGGCCAGTTACCGCGACCATAAAAAATGGCGACATCCACATCGTCCGCCAGTTTGTCTTCCTGACGATCCACGGCCTGGATTCGAACGTCAATTCCCGGATAAGCTGAGTTAAAGCTTGAGAGTCTGGGTACCAGCCATTGAATGGCAAAACTGGGCAATAAACTTACCGTTAGTGCGCCTTTTGCACTCCTCGCCTGCAGCTTACGCGTGGCTTCCGTGAGCTGGGAAAAAATCTCTTTAATATCCTGAAAATAGCTCTGCCCCTCTTCCGTCAACAACAGTGAACGGTTGCGCCGGCGGAACAGCTTGAGGCCCAGAAAATCCTCCAGGGACTTGATTTGGTGACTTACTGCGGCCTGTGTCACAAAAAGCTCATCTGCTGCACGGGTGAAGCTCAGGTGACGTGCTGCTGCATCAAAAACGCGTAATGCATTAAGGGGTGGCAATCGCTTGGACATGGTTATCTGGCTTAGATGTTAACGAGATTTAACAAATAGGAAACAACGTTTAACCTATTAGTTTTTTTTATCTGAGCCATTATAATTTGTCCGTTGAGGAACTACCAGCAAATACCTATAGTGGCGGCACTTCCTGAGCCGGAACGAGAAGCTTTTTTTGGAATGCGTGTTCTGAAGGGCTTTTGGCTTACGGTTGTGATGTTGTGTTGTTGTGTTTGCAATTGGTCTGCGATTCAGACCACGGTAGCAACGCTACCAATTTTTCACTTCCTGTACATTTACCCTGTCTGTCCATAGTGATTAATGTAGCACCGCCAATTTGCGGTGCTTTTTTTTGCTTATCGATCTGTTAATGCTCGATCTCTTTCATCTCTTTCACGTCCGTGCGGTTGATCTGCTGCTTATTCCCGTTAGCATCTTTATATGAAATCATCCCGGTATCGTTATCGGTTGTCGGTTTCCCTTCCGAAACAATGGAACGACCATCGTTAGTGTGCATGACGTAGTTGTTACCAGAACAGGCGCTCAGGGCAAAAGTAAACGCACAGGCAGAAATGATTGCAGCTGTCTTATTCATGATTCTTCTCCTTTAGCAATTAATGCTATTCAAACCTCGATTTATAACAGGCTAAAACATCCGCCTAACACTATTTAGCATAACCTGCTTTTTCAGGGGCGTTGGGATAAGCAGACAATTCTGATAGATATCAACCTCCTTGCCCTGCCGCTGAAATTGCGCGACGATCTCAGTAATGCAATGAGGAATTCCATGAACGCTTTCAGTCCTGCGCAGTTTCGCGCACAGTTTCCGGCGCTGGCCGATGCCGGTATTTATCTTGATAGCGCTGCCACCGCCTTAAAGCCACAGGCGGTGATTGAGGCAACGCAGCAGTTCTATAGCCTGAGCGCAGGCAATGTGCATCGTAGCCAGTTTGCCGAGGCCCGGCGCTTAACCGCTCGCTATGAAGCTGCACGCGATCAGGTTGCACGCCTGATCAATGCCGGCAGCGGAAAAAACATCGTCTGGACACGAGGCACCACCGAAGCCATTAACATGGTGGCCCAGTGCTATGCCCGCCCCCTGCTCCAGCCAGGAGACGAAATCATCGTCAGTGAGGCGGAACATCACGCCAACCTGGTACCCTGGCTAATGGTGGCAGAACAAACCGGGGCACGGGTGGTGAAACTCCCGCTGGGGGCAGATTATCTGCCGGACGTGGCACAGTTACCGGAGCTGATTACACCGCGCAGCCGCATTCTGGCGCTTGGGCAGATGTCGAATGTCACCGGTGGCTGTCCGGATCTGGCGCAGGCTATCCGCATCGCGCATGCCAGCGGCATGGTAGTGATGATCGACGGTGCGCAGGGTGTGGTCCATTTCCCGGCCGATGTGCAAAAACTGGATATCGATTTTTATGCCTTCTCAGGACATAAGCTTTACGGACCAACCGGTATCGGGGCGTTGTACGGTAAGCCTGAGTTGCTGGCGCAAATGACGCCGTGGCTCGGTGGCGGCAAGATGATCACAGAAGTCTCTTTCGAGGGCTTTAAAACGCAGGACGTTCCTTACCGCCTGGAAGCAGGAACGCCGAACGTGGCGGGCGTCATTGGCCTGAGCGCCGCCCTCGAATGGCTCGCTGAAACGGATATTGCCCAGGCTGAAAGCTGGAGCCGGGGTCTGGCGACGCTGGCTGAAGAGGAGCTTAAAAAACGTCCTGGCTTCCGTTCGTTTCGCGTGCAGGACTCTAGCCTGTTAGCTTTTGATTTTGCAGGCGTACACCATAGCGACATGGTGACGCTGTTGGCCGGATATGGCATTGCCCTGCGTGCCGGACAGCATTGCGCCCAGCCGCTGCTGGCGGCACTTGGCGTGAGTGGTACACTGCGCGCCTCGTTTGCGCCTTACAATACCCAAAGCGATGTCGACGCACTGATTTCCGCGGTTGACCGCGCCCTTGAACTCCTGGTGGATTAATGACTAGCTCTGCTTTAGCCGGACACCCGTTTGGCACAGTGATCACAGAAGAAACGTTAAAACAGACCTTTGCGCCGCTCACGCAATGGGAAGATAAATATCGTCAACTGATCCTGCTGGGTAAGCAGCTTCCGGCCCTTTCTGACGATCTTAAAGCACAGGCAAAGGAGATCGCGGGTTGCGAAAACCGCGTCTGGCTTGGGTTCAGCGTATCCGGAGAGAAACTGCATTTCTTTGGCGACAGCGAAGGACGCATCGTTCGCGGGCTGCTGGCGGTGCTGTTAACCGCCGTCGAGGGTAAAAGCGCGGCGACGCTACTGGCGCAATCGCCGCTGACCCTGTTCGATGAACTGGGTTTGCGCGCGCAGCTGAGCGCCTCGCGCGGCCAGGGCCTGGTCGCCCTTAGTGAAGCGGTACAGGACGCCGCCCGTCAGGCTCAGGCCTGACGTTCCGCCTTCGCCATCATCTTCTTCAGGGCGTGAGATACCGCCACAAAGCCAAAGGAGGCGGTCACCATGGTGGCCGCACCAAATCCTGAGGCGCAATCCATCCTTTTAGGCCCTTCCGCCGTGCTTTTCATGGCACAGACCGAGCCGTCAGCCTGCGGATAAACCAGCGCTTCAGTCGAGAAAACGCAGTCGACGCCCAGCTTACCTTTGCTGTTTTTCACCACGTTGAAGTCGCTTTTCAGCCGTTCACGCAGTTTGGCCGCCAGCGGATCCTGAATGGTTTTCGCCAGATCGGCCACCTGGATCTGCGTGGGATCGATTTGTCCGCCCGCGCCACCGGTGGTCACCAGTGGCACCTTGTAACGACGACAGTACGCAATAAGCGCCGCTTTTGGACGCACGCTATCAATCGCGTCAATTACGTAGCTGTAGCCTCTGTTCATATAGTCTGCGACATTATCCGCCGTCACAAAATCATCAATCACCGTGACCCGACATTCCGGGTTGATCAGGCGGATACGCTCTGCCATGACCTCAGATTTCGCCAGGCCGACGTTGTCACGCAGGGCATGGATTTGACGGTTGGTGTTGGTGACGCACACATCATCCATATCAATCAGTGTGATTGCGCCAATACCGGTTCTCGCCAGCGCTTCTGCCGCCCACGAGCCCACACCACCAATGCCCACGACGCAGACATGCGCATCCGCAAACAGTTGCAGGGCTTTTTCACCATAGAGACGTGCCGTACCGCCAAAACGCTGGCGCCAGGCGTCGCTGATTACCACAGACATAAAACCTCAGATGTAAAAAGGGTGAGGTTTTTCCTCACCCTGAACAGTAATCCGTATTCCGCTCAGAATACCACAATCAGCCGCTGAATACGTTTCCGGCGCCAGGCGCTGTCTTCAGCACCCATACGCGGCCATAGTGGTTATACCAGCCTGCACGGTGGCCGGCGTCCGGGCCAATCCCCTGATAAATATCAAAGTGCTGGCCTTTGATTGCCCCACCGACATCCAGCGCCACCATCAGACGTAACTCGTACTGTCCGTTAAATTTACCGTTATTGTCCAGCAGCGGCACTTCTGCCAGCAGCGTGGTACCCGCAGGAATGATGGAACGATCCGATGCCACCGACGCACGGCCAATCAGCGGCACGGCGCTCGCCCCTTTCACCGGCGCAAAGTTTTGCGGTTTAAAGAAGACGAATGACGGGTTCTGCTCCAGCAACTCACGCACCTCGGCTTCACTGTGTTTTTCGCCCCACTCGCGGATCGCCTGCATCGACATATCTTCTTTTTTCACTTCGCCCCGGTCGATCAGCACTTTACCAATGCTGCGGTAGGCATGGCCGTTTTTGCCGGCGTAGCTAAAGAAGTTCAGCGGAGAACCGTCACCAAAATCGATGTAGCCACTGCCCTGAACATCCATGATGAAGTTGTCCATCAGGGAGTTGCTGTAAGCCAGGACGTAGTTTTCGCTAAGCGCGCCGGCGTAGATCTCCGCGCGGGACGGCAGGCGGCCACGTTTTGGCGGCATACGATAAATGGGATACTGGAATTCGCCCTGACGCGTATGGCGCGCCTGGATAACCGGAGTGTAATAGCCGGTAAACTGCACGTTGCCGTAGTTGTCCGCCCCTTCCATCTGCCAGGCGTCGATACCAAACTGGCGCATGTTGCGCGTATCACCGCCCGCACGCAGCCAGTCCTGCACGGCGTTATAAACGCTACTCTGTGAGCCATACAGGCGCGGCGACGCATTGCGGATCTGGTAAACCTGCTCGGAGAAATCACCGGCGTTGATCGGTGCGCCGACAGCATCCGGCTGGTTAACTAAAGAGAAAGGCTGGGATAATTTCCCGTCTTTATACTGTTGACCGCGATCGGTCGGTTTAGAAGAACAGGCGGCAAGAATCGCTACCATTGCGCCCGTGATCAGATACTTTGCCCAACGTCCTTTCATTATATCTCGTCTTTAAGTTGCCCATTTCCGCGTGATGAAGATAACAAACCCACTGTTCTAAAGAAACGGAATCACATGCCCTTTGGCAAATTCTGAGCAAAAAATAGTCCAAAGGTTTCGATGCCGTTCAATTTACATACAAAATTAATGAATTATGTGAAAAAGGGGTTGCATCACAAACCTAACCGAGTATAGTGCGCATCCACGGACGCGGGGTGGAGCAGCCTGGTAGCTCGTCGGGCTCATAACCCGAAGGTCGTCGGTTCAAATCCGGCCCCCGCAACCAATTAAAATTTGATGAAGTATCTTCTACGAGAGTAGAAAGACGGACGCGGGGTGGAGCAGCCTGGTAGCTCGTCGGGCTCATAACCCGAAGGTCGTCGGTTCAAATCCGGCCCCCGCAACCAATACTTCTAAAAACAATCAACACCCTTAAGGGTGTTTTTTTGTATCTGTCGTTTGTGAATTTGCCGGGCGTTAACCCGGCGGGCAGCATTATCCACGTCTTGCCAGCGTCGCCCCGTCAGAGAAATACGCCCTGATCCCTGCCAGAATCGACTCCGCCACTTCCTGCTGGAATTTGGCCGTCTTGAGCTTCCGCTCCTCTTCCACGTTACTGATAAACGCCGTTTCAACCAGGATAGACGGGATATCTGGCGCTTTCAGTACCGCAAACCCGGCCTGCTCAACGCTGTTTTTGTGCAGCTTGTTGATATTGCCAAGCTTACCCAGCACCGCTTTACCAAACTTCAGGCTGTCGGTAATGGTCAGCGATTGCACCATATCGAACATGGTGTGATCCACATAGCGGTCGCCGCTTTTGCTCACACCACCGATGAGATCCGAGGCGTTCTGCGTGTCCGCGAGGTAACGCGCCGCGGTACTGGTCGCCCCTTTGGTTGAGAGGGCAAATACTGACGATCCACTTGGCTGACGGCTGGTAAACGCATCAGCGTGGATAGAGACAAAGAGATCCGCACGCTGCTTCTGGGCTTTTGCCACACGCACTTTCAGCGGAATAAAGACATCTTCATTGCGCGTCATATAGGCGCGCATGTTGCCCTCTTTATCGATTAACGCTTTAAGACGGCGGGCAATCTGCAACACCACATCTTTTTCCCGCGTCCGGTATTTGCCTATCGCGCCTGAGTCTTCGCCTCCATGGCCAGGATCGAGCATGATCACAATCGGGCGATCGCGCCCTGCTTTCCCGGGCTGCGGGCCACTTTGCGCAGGTGGAACCTGTTTCTCAAGATTGCCCTGGTTGTAGTCTTCCAGTAATGCCAGAAGGGGATCCTGAATGTCCGTTGCATTTGCCGGATAGAGATCCATCACCAGACGTTCTTTGAACGTCGCAACTGGCGCAAGGGCAAACAGCTGCGGTTTCACATTCTGCTTCAGTTCAAACACCATGCGCACGGTTTGCGGATCAAACTGCCCTACGCGCGCCGATTTGATAAACGGATCATCACCTCGGATCTGCGCCGCCATCCCCTTCAGAACGGAGTTCAGGTTAACGCCTTCGAGATCCACCACCACACGCTCAGGGTTGCTGAGGGCAAACTGCTTATATTTCAGCACCCGATTGGATTCCACCGTGACGCGCGTATAGGTTGACGACGGCCAGACGCGCACCGCCACCACCTGACTTGTGGCGGCAAGACCCACCTGGCTGACGCTGAGCAGCCACATCGCCCCGGCCCCTTTTAACAAACGGCGGCGGCTTATTGCTGAATTGGATCCCGACATGCTTCTCCCGAGCAAGAAATCTGATTGACAGACAAAACATCAAAATTGACCGAAAACTTTAACGAATGACGCATAAACTGTCATCTATAAAAGGGTAAACAATCATACGTTAACGCACGGATTACTTATTAATTTCTGTGGGTCGCAGAAAATTTAGGCTTGCACATGCGACCACAATCGAATAAAAATACAGAAATTACGAATAAACATTCATTAAGGGTTGTACCATGGTGAAGGAACGTAGAACCGAACTGGTCCAGGGATTCCGCCATTCTGTTCCCTATATCAACGCCCATCGGGGAAAAACGTTTGTCATCATGCTTGGCGGCGAAGCCATTGAGCATGAAAACTTTTCCAGCATCGTCAATGACATCGGCCTGCTGCACAGCCTCGGTATCCGCCTGGTGGTGGTGTATGGCGCGCGTCCACAAATCGATGCGAACCTGGCCGCGCACCATCACGAGCCGATTTATCACAAGCATACCCGCGTTACGGATGCCAAAACCCTGGAGCTGGTGAAACAGGCCGCGGGTCTGCTGCAGCTGGATATCACCGCGCGCCTGTCCATGAGCCTGAACAACACGCCGCTGCAGGGGGCGCATATCAACGTCGTCAGCGGTAACTTCATCATTGCTCAGCCTCTGGGCGTGGACGACGGTGTGGACTATTGCCACAGCGGACGTATTCGTCGTATTGATGAGGAAGCCATTCACCGTCAACTGGATAGCGGTGCCATCGTACTGATGGGGCCGGTGGCCGTTTCCGTCACCGGCGAGAGCTTTAACCTCACGTCTGAAGAGATTGCCACCCAGCTGGCGATCAAACTGAAAGCAGAAAAAATGATTGGGTTTTGCTCTTCCCAGGGCGTGGTCAACGATGAGGGCGTGATTGTGCCAGAACTCTTCCCTAATGAGGCTCAGGCCCGCGTCGAAGCGCTGGAAGCCGAAGGGGATTATCATTCTGGTACCGTCCGTTTTCTGCGCGGTGCGGTGAAAGCCTGCCGTAGCGGCGTGCGTCGTAGCCACCTGATCAGCTATCAGGAAGACGGTGCCCTGCTGCAGGAGCTATTCTCCCGCGACGGTATCGGCACCCAGATCGTAATGGAGAGTGCGGAGCAAATCCGCCGCGCCACCATTAACGATATTGGCGGCATTCTGGAGTTAATTCGCCCGCTGGAGCAGCAAGGGATCCTGGTGCGCCGTTCCCGCGAACAGCTGGAAATGGAGATCGACAAATTCACGATTATCCAGCGCGATAACCTGACAATCGCCTGCGCCGCGCTCTATCCGTTCCCGGAAGAGAAGATCGGCGAAATGGCCTGCGTCGCTGTCCATCCAGACTACCGCAGTTCTTCACGCGGCGAGATGCTGCTTGAGCGCGTGGCGGCCCAGGCGCGCCAGATGGGCCTGAGCAAGCTGTTCGTCCTGACCACGCGCAGCATTCACTGGTTCCAGGAGCGCGGTTTTACGCCTGTGGATATCGATTTGCTGCCTGAAAGTAAAAAAGAGATGTACAACTATCAACGCCGCTCGAAGGTGCTGATGGCCGACCTGGGATAATTCAACCTTCGCCGGGTGGCGCTGCGCTCACCCGGCTTACATTTCTGACGTCCTTCAGAGGGACTCAAATATCGCGCTCAGGCCGCTTCGCCGTTCCGTACGGGTGGCAATCGCCTGCACCAGCACACGCTCATCGGTATAGAGCGACAAGCGCTGACGCGCACGGGTGATGGCGGTGTAGATCAGCTCGCGGGTAATGACGGGTGAAAGCTGGGTGGGCAGGATCAGCGCCGCATGGTTGAACTCGGATCCCTGAGATTTGTGTACCGTCATCGCCCATGCTGTTTCATGTTCAGGCAAGCGGCTGGGCTGTACGGACTTCATGCTACCATCCGGCATCAGGAACCAGACGCGAAGCCCCTGTCCACGATCAAGCGCAATGCCAATATCCCCGTTGAACAACCCCAGCGCGCTATCGTTGCGGGAGATCATGACTGGCCGACCTTCATACCAGCGTGAATGCGGCGTGCGGGTGATTTTGCGCTTTTGCGCAAGCAATTGCTCAAGCCTGTCGTTAAGGCCGCTGACGCCAAAAGGCCCTTCCCTCAGCGCACACAGCAACTGATATTCGCCAAACGCGGCAATGACCTGCGCAGGCGTATGTTGCTGCTGCACGCTCGTCAGGAAGTGCTGATAGCCCAGCAGGGCATCATCCAGCATCGCCTGATACTCTTCCCCGGTTTGCAGCGATTTCTTCTCAATATCATTGAAGCTGCCGTCAAAAACAGCACTGGTCGCATGCCGATCCCCTCTGTTCACGGCCGCCGCCAGTTGGCCAATGCCGGAATCACTCCCGAAACGGTAGCTTTTTTGCAGCAGACAGAGGCTGTCGCGCAACGCCGCCGCGAGAGAGTGGCTTTCAGCTGCGAGCGAACAGCCGGTGAGGCGGGCTAACTCTTCAGCACGTTCCGCGGTATACCCAAGACTCGCATAGGTGCAGATATCGCCCAGCACGGCACCGGCTTCCACCGAGGCAAGCTGGTCACGATCGCCAAGGAAAATCACGCGCGCCTGGGGAGGTAAGGCGTCAATCAGCCGCGACATCATCGTCAGGTCGATCATCGACGCTTCATCCACGACCAGCACATCGAGATGCAGCGGGTTTCCGGCATGGTAACGCAGGCGCTGGCTGCCCGGCTGGGCACCCAGTAGCCGGTGCAGGGTGCTGGCTTCATTGGGGAAAAGCGCAAGCTGTTCCCGGGTGAGCGGCAGTTTTTGCAGCGCGCCACCTAACGACTCCGTCAGCCTGGCCGCCGCTTTGCCGGTGGGTGCTGCCAGGCGAATACGGCATTTTTGCTCACCCGACAGCTGAATCAGTGCGGCAAGCAGTTTGGCCACGGTGGTGGTTTTACCCGTGCCCGGTCCGCCCGAGATCACCGAGATCCGCCGCGTTAAGGCGACGGCCGCCGCCACTTTCTGCCAGTCTGTCGCCTCATCTGAGGTAAACAGGGCATCCAGCGTTTGCCGGAGCTGCGCTTCTTCACAGGGAAGCGGCGCATTTGTCTCGCTGAAAAAGCGCGCTACCGTCAGTTCATTACGCCACAGCCGGTTAAGGTACAACCGCTCGCCGATAAGGATCATGGGCGTCTGGGTATCGGCTCTGCTGACAGCTGGAGAGCTCAGCAAAACGGTCTGCCAGTCCACGGATTCGCCCAGCAGGGCAAAACAGGACTGAAGGGCCACAGGCATTTTTTCATCAATCGCCAGACGCGAAAGCGGCAGACAGACATGCCCTTCCCCCGCATCTTTGCTCAGGATAGCGGCAGCGAGCATCACGGCCGGCTGCTCGCCAGCCACCATCATGGCGAACTGCACATCAAGATGGCGCAGCAGTCGTTGTTCTACGGCTTCCAGCAGTAATTCCTGCATCGTCATGCCACCTCCTCCGTGCCTGCGGCAAACAAGCTGTCCATTTTTTCAATCAGTGCCTCATCCGGGCGCGTACAGAAGATCCCCGAGCGCGGATCGGCGGCATCCACCCCGCGCAGGAAGAGGTAAATCACCCCGCCAAAATGGTCTTCGTAGCGGTAATTTGCAATGCGATGACGCAGATAGCGATGCAGCGCCAGGGTATATAACTGGTATTGCAGATCGTAACGATGCATCTGCATGGCAGAGGCCATCGCCTGTTGAGTGTAGGCTTCGCTGTTTTCACCCAACCAGTTCGATTTGTAATCCAGCAGGTAGTAACGCCCTTCATGGCGGAACACCAGGTCGATAAAGCCCTTCAGCATCCCCTGAACCTGACGGAAGTTAAGTGGCGGGCAACCGGCGGATAACGGGTCATACTCGCGGATCAGCGCATCCAGCGCCTCGGCCTTTAGCGGGCTGGCGATGGGAAGATAAAACTCCATCTCCACCTGCTTATCTTTAGCCGTCAACTGGCTGAGCGATATACCCTGTGCCGTCAGCGGGGCGTGAAGGATTGCACTGATCCATTCGGTGAGCACCGGCTGCCATTGTGCGTCGTAGCCCCCACTTTGCAACATTTTCAGTACCCACTCCTCAGAGACAGGTTGGGTGAAATCCAGCTCTTCAAACAGGCTGTGTAAAAATGTGCCCGGTGACGCGCCGCGCGGAAATTGATGAGGAGTCAGCACCGGTTCATCCGGCACACTTCCGGTTCCTGCGGCATCCACGTCAAGCTTAGGCATCAGATCCTGCGCAATGCTCTGCCCGTGCTGCTGTAAACCGGAGTAGCTGGTCACACGCCAGTCGTCTGCAACGGTTCGCGTAATCTGCCGGGCATGCAGCTCAGACGCCTGCTGCTCTGGCAGTTGCCAGCGGCTATTATCGGGTTGCGACGGAATATGCAGGGCAATATGTTCCCCGCAGAGTGAGTCGATACACAGACGCAACCCTGCTGCATCTTTGGGTTCGCCGAGCTGAATCAGCCTGCCTAGCGCGCTCAGATGAAAATCGGTCTCACCTGTCTTTTCGCCACGGCGGCGGAATAGCGGCGCGACACCCAGACTACAGTGCCAGACCGAGCGGGTCAGTGCCACATAGAGCAAGCGTAAATCTTCGGCCAGGCGCTCGGCCTCGGCCAGTTCAACGCTGGACTCTGCTTTACTGAGATCGAGCACCGCTTCGAAGGACTCACGATCGTGGTAAAAGGCCTGATCCTGCACCCGGTAATTGGCGATAAACGGCAGCCAGACCAGCGGATACTCCAGGCCTTTCGACTTGTGAATGGTGACGATTTGCACCAGGTGTTTATCACTCTCGAGACGCATCTGCTGGCTCGACGAGTTACTGTTCGGATCGGCAATTTGCTGCGCGAGCCAGCGCACCAGGGCATGCTCACTTTCCAGCTGCGTGCCCGCCTCCTGCAACAGTTCGCTGATATGCAAAATATCGGTCAGACGGCGCTCACCGCCTGCCGTGGCGAGCATATTCTCAGCAATGTGACGCTGCCTCATCAGTTCACGCAGCATCGGCATCACGCCGCGTTTTTGCCAGCGCTCGCGGTAATGCACAAACTCTTCGACCACCGCATCCCAGGCGGCTTCGTCGTTATTTAGAGCATCAATATCGCGCGCGTTCAGTCCCAGCATGCTGCTTGCCAGCGCGCTGCGAAGGGTGCTTTCCCGCTCCGGCGCCAGCACGGCCTGCAGCAACCACAGCATCTCCTGCGCTTCCAGCGTTTCAAAGACACTATCGCGGTTAGAGAGATACACAGACGGGATATTCAGTGACGTCAGCGCATCACGGATCAGCGCCGCCTCCTGACGACTGCGCACCAGCACCGTAATATCGGATGCCTTTACCGGGGTGGATTTATCCCCCTTCCACAGCAACGCCTCACCGCGCGTGCCTGCGCTGAGCCAGTCCCGGATCTGCGCGGCACAGTACTGAGCCATGGCATGTTGATAGTCCGCAACGCCACACCCCTCACCGTCCAGCAGCCAGAAATTCATCGCGGGTTGGGTCACGCCGTTGAATTCAAAGCGTAACGCGGCATTTCTGGCAGCGAATTTTACCGGTTGAAAGGGAATTTCCCGGAACATAAACGCCGACTCCATGCGGCTGAAAAGCGCGTTGACGCTCTCCACCATCCCCGGTGAGGAACGCCAGTTGGTGTCCAGGGTGTAGTGCGCCGCCACCTCGCTACGGGCTTTCATGTAGGTGAAAATATCCGCCCCACGGAAGGCATAAATGGCCTGCTTTGGATCGCCAATCAGCAACAGCGCGGTGTCGGGCTGCTGTCGCCAGATACGGCGGAAAATGCGGTACTGCTGGGGATCGGTATCCTGAAATTCGTCAATCATCGCCACCGGAAAGCGCGTGCGGATGGCGGCGGCAAGCGCCTCGCCGTTTTCACTGCACAACGCCGCGTCCAGGCGACTTAGCATGTCGTCAAACCCCAACTCCCCCCGGCGGCGTTTCTCACGCGAGACCGCTTCACGGATCTCCGTCATGGCGCGGGTGATCATCAGGTCGTTGAGGGTTAACGGCTCTGCCAGCAGGGTTTCGATCTCAACAAACAGCGGGTGCTCCGGAACTATGCCATCGGCTTTGGTGCGCTCACCCAGAAAACGCCGGGAAAATTTTTCCAGCGCGTCCGGAAGCTGATAACCGCGTGTCTCTTCCTGCGCCCAGGCAGTGATCCTGTCGATCCATTTCCCCTGATTGCCACGGTTAAACTTGCGCCTGTCGATGCCGGAATTTTCGATAATAGCGTCAATCTCGCTGACAGACTCGAGCCATTTTTGCTTCAGGGCGGAAATCTTCGCGACAATTTTTTCATGGCGCGAGGCCAGCGTTTCATCTGCAGGCGGTGGGGATTTAATGACCGGGGCTTCCCCCTGGAGGTAGCGGTCAATGGCACGCAGAAGCTCCTCAGGCCCTTTCCACAACGCATGTACCGCTTCTGCGATATCTCGCTGTAAGGGATAGCAGTGGCGACGCCAGAAATCTGCACAGGCCTGATAGCGAAGCTCAGATTCATCTTCAATAAGCTGCTGTTCAAACAGCATGCCGGATTCAAACGCATTCAGGCTCAGCATGCGCTGGCAAAAACCGTGAATGGTGAAGACGGAGGCCTCATCCATTTGCCGTTCAGCCAGAAGCAGCCACTGTGCGGCCTGCTGTTTATCGGCAATCTCTTCCAGCAGGCTCGCGTAGAGCGAGTTATCCGTGCTTTCGCGCAAACAGGCGATGCGCAGTTCATGAATATTGGCACGGATACGGCCGCGCAGTTCAGCGGTGGCGGCCTCGGTGAAGGTCACCACCAGCAGCTCCTCCACGCTTAGTGGACGTGGAAAAGCGGCATGACCGCCCAGCCCCAGCAACAGGCGCAGATACAGTGCGGCAATGGTGAATGTTTTTCCCGTTCCCGCTGAGGCTTCAATCAATCGTTCACCCTGTAGAGGTAAACGTAAGGGATCAAGAGGCTCAGCGGTATCGGTCATTCTTTCTTACTCCAGGGCATAGATTGCTGCAGGGCGCTGACGCTCTTCCAGATTTTCCAGCCTTTCGGGTTAACGTAGTCCGTTTTCCCGCTCTGGCTACCAGAAACCTGAGACAGAATGGCCATTCCCTGCGGTTTAACCACCGCCTGATGGAAGAAGTCGGCAACCTTCTGAGGCGTCAGCTGTTTTATCTCGGCCACTACTTTATCACGCGAATCAAATTTCAGATTACCGCGATCAAAATCTTTGCTCAGCTGGGATGCTTCTTCACCCAGCGTCTGCGGCGGTTGCATCACCTGCGCAATCACGGCCTGCTGGATCTGGGCGAACTCTTCCGGCTTCATGGCTCGCAGTCTGGCTTCCGCTTGCGGGAAGAATGCCTGGTAACGCTGCCAGAGATAAGCGGGTTGTTTATCGCTGCTCTGCAGCAGGAAACCCAGCCCCCACTGACGGCCGACGTTCATGGAGAACGCAAAGACCGCGTAACCAAGCTGCTCTTCTGTGCGCAGTTGATTGTAGAACCACGGCTGAATAATTTGTCCCAGAACGGCACTCTGCGCAGAACTGGTGAATTCATCATAGCCCGTAGGCACAAACACGGCGGCCAGCGCGGAATCCGTGCTGTTGCCTGCTTTTTCGAAAATCACATTCTGTTTTTTCTCAACCAGCACATCCTGGTTGCGGCACCACTCGTCGCCTTTTGAACCGAGCTGCTGACGTACGTTCTCTGCCAGCGTTTTGGCCTGCTCCTCACTCATATTGCCGACGATAAGAAACTCCGGACGCGTGTTCGTTTTCAGCGCGTCGCGATAAGCCAGCACCTCTTTTAAAGAGAGGGATGGCAGCAGCGCCCGGCGATCTTCACGCTGGAAATAGGGGATTTGCGACAGCATTTGCGCCGGCATGATCGCCTGATCGTACGCTTTGCCTTTCTCAGCAGAATCCATCATCTGCGCATACCAGGACTTAGCCTGCTCAAACTGTTCTTCCGTTGGCGTGTAGCTGAAATAGCCCTCCAGCAATGCCTGGAACAGCTGAGGCAGACGCTGGGTATAGCCGTTTGCATTGACCATCAGACCGTTATTGGCGTTGGTAGAGAAGCTGATCCCACCCACGGCGGCCTGGTTGCTGAGCTGGTCAAGCGCGATACCGGCCAGATAGTCATTGAGCGCAAACATCACCTGATTTTTGGCGCTATCCATCGCTTTCGGGTTGCGAAGGACAACGCTGACATCGGCTTTTGGCTCACTGGCAAAATAGTGGCTTGGGGTGTACACCACGCGCAACGTCGGCTCATCAACAATAAGCTGCGGATGTGGATACGCTTTCGTGGTTTTAATCAGGGAGAAATCATCCGGGATATAGGGATTCAATTCCGGCAGCTTCAGGGCAATCTCTCCGGCCTTTTTCTGCCAGTCCGCGAAGGTTTGCGCACTGATTTTATCCACCTGATAAGGTGCATCCACAAAATAGGCCGTTTTGTTATGCGGCTCGTTCGGGCTGATGTACCAGATACGGGCATTCTGCGGGGTCATCATCGCCAGGCGCGCTTTTATCGCCTCAGCGTCGTACCGGTCGGCAATGTTGACCGCGTCCAGCGTATGTTCCACCGGCACGCGGATCATGGTGTCCGCCAGCCACTCAACGTAGTCCATGTCGCGGGTAATGGACGGATAACGGAAATCGAGGTCCAGCACGTGTGCCAGTTCGTCAAAGTAGCGTTTATCAACGCCTTTATCGCGCAGCAACGAGAGATAGCTGAAGATAGCCGCCACCACCTCATCACGGTGCGCCAGCCCTTTGTCGGTCAGGGTGGCGGAGATGGCCAGCACACCGCTGTTGCCGTTCACCACAGGATCGGAATCGGCACGGATCCCTTCCACCAGCCCCTGCTTTTGCAGCCAGTCGGAAAGCGTACCCGGACTACGGTTGCCAATAAGATAGGTGACCAGTTCATCCGTTTTACTGCGGAACTGTGCCGTATTGTTATCAATGCGGAACTCAACGCGTAACACCTTGCGCGGCAGTGCAGGCACGTAGTGGATCACGATCCCTTTCTGCGCGTCGGTAACAACCGGTACGTTAATCTGCGGCAGGTCGATGTTTTTATTCGGTACGCGTCCAAACGTCTGCGCCGCCATGGCAGCCAGTTCTGGCAACGGTTTGTTGCTGTAGATAACCGCTTTCATCAGGTTAGCGGAGTAATATTTATCGCGAAACGCATGCAGCGCATCAAGCACCGGGCTGTTTGGTTTGTCACTCAGCGTCTCAAGATTCCCCCCGGAAAAACGGGAGCCAGGGTGCGCCGGGTTGATGGTTTCGGCGCTCACTTGCGCCATGCGCATACCGTCACGCGTGCGGGCCAGAGTCAATTCAGCGTTAACGGCGTTGCGTTCGCGGTCAGCATATTTTTTATCCAGCAACGGCGCGGCAATGGCATCAGCGAGGCGGTCCACAGCCCCTTCCAGGGCATCATTTTCAACTTCAAGATAAAATGCCGTCCGATACGGTGCCGTACTGGCGTTGTGGCTGCCGCCATGCATTTTCAGAAATTCGGAGAGGCTATCCGGCTGGGGATATTTTTTTGAACCCATCAGCGTCATATGTTCCAGATAGTGAGCAAGACCCGGGTGCGCTTCGGGATCTTCCAGCGACCCCACAGGCACCACTAACGCTGAAAGGGATTTCACCGCCTGCGGGTCGGAAACCAGCAGCACGGTCATCCCGTTATCAAGGCGTACAGCCTGATACTGACGGGTATCTTTTTCGCTCTTACGGATAGTTTCCTGAACGGGTTGCCAACCGGAGCCTGCCTGAGTGATGGGAGCCCAAAGGGCGACAAACAAAACAAACGCTTTGAACAAGGTGCTGCCTGGCATTAACGACCTCTTTATCACGGCTACATCATTAACAAACTGCGTGCTGGACACGCCAGCATCTCTTTCTTTCGGTACATCAGTCCGTGATAGCAGGTGCATCATAAATGAACACCCTTTGCTGCGCAATTTTTATACAGCAGTCAGGACTGATTAAATTTGAACAACGGTAACAGGTAACGTTGTGCCTCTTCCGTGATAGTCTCAAAGTATTCTGGCTCAAGCGTTCGCCATAAACGTTGATACCAGACATCATCACCTTCACCACGGACCATCATGTTACCTTCCCAGGCCTGAACAAATTTACTCCGCGCTTTCTGCAGTGAAGCGTCATCCGTTAACATCGCATCATTCTGCGCGTCATAACAGGCTTTTATCCACGCCCCGCCACTTTCAGGCAGTAACAGCAGCGGTTTGTTCATACCCTGACGATAGCCTTCTATGTACAGGGACAAGTAATGTAACGCCTGCTCCGGGTCCATCGGCGGGAAGCGCCACTCGCCCTCCTTGCGTACAAACATCCGGCTTTCACCTTGATTACCGCCAGCACTGTAGACAAGATGTTCGAGCCAGAGTTGCAAACCCTGCGAAACGCTCAGCATGGAAGGCCGCCAGCGCAGCAGCCCGTCCGGCTGAACCTGGGTCAGCCATCCCGTTAACTGGATACCGTTGCAGTTGAGGTCGATTTCAAGACTCGTGCCCGGCTGTCGGCATTCGATAACACGCTCAGCAAGCGCCTTCATCTCTGTACACTGCGCCTCCCAGACGATCTCCCCGAACGCACCATACGGTAATTGTCCCGCAGCGCGATAGCGGCGGAACAGTTTGTCAGCGTCTTCCTGCTCCACCAGCGCATTCAGCAACTGGAGGTTTAACTGATAGCGCTCCAGGCCGTCCAGCGTAAACGGTTCTGCATCAGGGATTTCGCTCTCTTCAGAGCGGAAGTTAACCTGCAAACGCTGCTGGAAGAAGGCGCGTACCGGATGCGCCCAAAACCGCTGCAGTTGTTCGAAGGTCAGGGTTTCAATGGGCCGTGGGTCGAGCTCCTGAATGAAATCGCTGTGCGCTCTCCCCTCTTTCTTCGCCGCGGGCAGCCACTCCTGGGCATAGCTCTGATATTCGCTGGCGACGTAGTTCATCGGGTCAAACGGCATTCGGCTGTGACAACAGGTGATATGCGCTTTCACCCGCAGGTCGCTCTCATCGCAGTTACGTTCTTCATCCCCCGGCAGGTAGTGGCTCTGTCCGATATAGTCCACCAGTTCCTGCACCAGAACGGAGGGGAAACGCTCGCTGTTGTCCTGAATCGACCGACCGATATAGCTGATGTAGAGCTTGTTCTGCGCGGAAATCAGCGCCTCAAGGAAGAGGTAGCGGTCATCATCACGACGGCTACGGTCGCCCCGCTTCGGTGCTGGGCTCATGAGATCAAAGCCCAGCGGCGGCAGGGCGCGTGGATAAATACCGTCATTCATGCCAAGCAGACACACCACTTTGAAGGGGATGGAACGCATGGGCATCAGGGTGCAGATATTGATTGGGCCGGCAAGGAAGCGCTGGCTGATACGCTCCTGATCGAGACGCTGGGTCAATTCATCACGCAGAAGCGACAGCGGGATCGCTTCGTTATAGTGGGTGTTTACCCCCTCATCGACTATCGCCTGCCACTGCGTTTCGATCAGCGCCATCGCGGCTTCCGTGTCACTGTCCGGCAGGAAGAAATCATTGAGCACTTCCCGGCAAACCGGCAGCCATTCCTCCAGCGGACGCGGCTTCATCAACGCACGTCGCCAGCGGTTAAGCTGCATCAGCAATGAGGCTAAATGACCCACCAGCTCTGCGATTAACCCGCTGGACTCATCGTACGGCAGGACCTCATTCCATTCGCCCAGGCTGCTTTCCATAGCGTACCCCAGCAGCATACGCGTCAGACCAAACTGCCAGGTGTGCTGTCCGGTAGGGGGAAGCTCGAACTCCTGTACGTTGTCATCATCTATCCCCCAACGGACGCCAGATTCGTTCACCCACTGACGGAGGTAGCGCAGCCCCTCTTCGTTAATGTTGAAACGTGCGGCCAGCACAGGGACATCGAGCAATGCCAGTACATCTTCGGAAATGAAGCGACTATCAGGCAGTGACAGCAGGGTGACAAATGCCTGCAAGGCCGGGTGAGACTGGCGAGCCCGGCGGTCAGAGATAGCGTAAGGCAGGTAGCGCTCTCCCGTCGCACTGCCGAAAACAGCCTGAATAAAGGGACTGTAGCTGTCGATATCCGCCACCATCACCACGATATCACGCGGTGTCAGTTCCGGATCGTCCTGCAGCATGGCGAGCAACTGATCGTGCAGGACTTCGACTTCACGCTGCGCACTGTGGCAAACATGCACGGTGATACTGCGATCTTCTGGATCCAGTCTCCGCTTCGTGTCGCTGCGTTCAAATTCTTCGGCCGTCACGCCCATCACCGCGCGATTTTCCAGATCCAGAATATCGGACTGGATATTGTGCAGCAGGCTGTCCGGCGTGATTTCAACAAACGCATCCACGTCGCCTTCGCCTGACGAGGTGATATCAGAGAGCATATGAATGTAGTCGCGGCCCAGCTTGCCCCATGAGGCGAGCAACGGGTTTGGCAGGTTCTGAATGCCCTGTTCATCAAAAAGCTGCGCGGCAGAGGCGCTGTCTTTAAACAACGGTACGGTACGCTCTTCAAAGAGGCGTCGCCGCTGGCGCGTCACGAGCCGTGAAAGCCACCGGTCATCCTGAATGTCGCCCCAGTAGTGGCGGCATGGATTGGTGAAGAGAATATGGATGTCGGTGTGTTTACCGAGCGCCTTCAGCGCATCCAGGTAGACGGGTGGCAGGGCTGAAATACCACAGATGAACACGCGGGAAGGCAAGCGGGCCGGTCGTTCAGCGCTGTTTTCCAGTATGGAGATGAACCGTTGGTAGAGGTTCGCACGATGCCACTTAGGTTGACCAAGTTTTTCGGTATGCTCCACCAGCGCTTTCCACAGCGGTGCTTGCCAGACCTGTGCCTCCGGCAGGCCTTCCACCTGCTCACCCGCTTCCCAGCGAGTCAGCCATTCCGGACGATACACTAAATACTGGTCATAGAGATCCGCGGTACGCGATGCCAGCTGGAACAACTTGCGTTTGTCGGTATCGTCATTCAGATAGTGGCGCAGCATGGCAAACTCATCATGCGTGAGCATTTCTGGCAAAAGCGCCATCAGCTTCCAGCTCATGCTTTGTTTGTTGAACGCGCTCTGCTCGGGGATGTCAGGCAACACGCGGACAAACATCTCCCAGATAAAGCTCGCGGGAAGCGGAAAATCGATATTCGCTGCGATGCCAAATTTACGGGAAAGTGACATCTGCAGCCACTGTGCCATACCGGTGCTCTGCACCAGCACCATTTCAGGCTCAAAAGGATCGTCAAGCCGCTCGCGCTCAACGATAAATTCCATCAGCGCTTCCAGCACATCCAGACGATTTGAGTGGTAGACCCTTAACATAGACGCTCCCGACTACTGGCTAACCGGGCAATGCAAACGCGTCATCTCACCGCGCCGCCCCAGAGGAGAAATAAGTGTAACCGTGATGCTGACACATCCGGACTGTGTTGTCTGCACCCGGTTTATCTGCCAGCCTGCGGGCAGCGCACTGGCGTCCCGCTGCGACTGCGTCCAGGCGATATGCCAGAGCTGGCGATACTGACTAAACAGTTTAAACCGGGAGGCCAGCGCCCGGTGATAGCCAGACAACGCTGTCACCATCACCACCAGTAACATTATCGACAGCAGCACTTCAACCATGCTGAACCCTTTTTCTTTCTTCATGGCAGTTGGCATAACGCGCTCTCCTTGAGAGGACAAAAATCACTCCAGCCATGAGGTAAAAAACGTATGCGCCCGTCGGTAATCTCCCCGCCACGCCAGAGCAACTGTTCGCCTTCCCCGGCGATAAGTAACACCCGGGTCTCATTCAGAACACGCAAACATACACGTTGCGTTTGTCTCTGTTTGCACTGCACATCTGGCTGCAACGACCAGCGCTGAACGCGCCCCCACTCCAGCGCCGACTGCACCGCTGCCTGCTGCTGGATCGAATGGCTCTCACCGCCCACCAGTATGCTAAACGTTGTCAGCTGCTGGTTGAGACCGGTGAGGATTAGCGTGCCTAGCACCAGTAACAGCAGAACCAGCGCCAGCGATGCGACCCCACTCTCGCGGTTCACAAGTTAAATCCCATAACGGCATGGTGTGCCTGATAAGGGACGGCCAGCTTATCGTTATCCGTAGCGGTCAGATCTATATATAACGCAGGCGCAAACCCCGGATGTTCATGTTTACGCACCACAAAGGTGTGGATCACCAGCCTGTCCGGGTCTGTCAGCTTCTCCCATCCTTTTCCTTCACATGTCGCAGCCCCACGCAGGGTTTCCAGCGCGCCAGACTCCAGACGAAACCCCGTACTTTCATTTTCGGAAGCCGAGGTATCCCAGACGCCGTTACTGTTGGCATCCCATCTGACAATCACGCAGCTTCCCTCCCTGCCGATGGTCAGGCTCTGCCCCTGGCAGTCTCCCGCGCAATACCCCGCGCGCTGTAACTGCTTGCCAATGGCGAACAGCCGTTGCCAGATCTCTTCTTCACGTTCCAGAGCCCGGGATTGCAACAAAACAGCCCGTTGCAGCCCCGGTAAAAAACGCGACGTGCTCAGTAACAAAATGCTGCTGATCGCCATCGCAATCAGCACCTCCGTGAGTGAGAAACCGTGCTGCTTCATCGGCATGAATTTTCCCCTGCAAAACTACAGATCCTGATACGTCCTCCATTTGAGACGACGATCAACCACTCCCCTGCACCACTTTGTACCCGTATCCGCCCAGCCCACGCCGTATCTCTTAATCCGTAGAATCCTAATGAAGGCGTAACTTCGCTTAGCACGACCTCAGGCCACAGGGGTCTGAGGACAAGCGGATTGTGATTCTCACATCCCTGTATGACAGAGCTCGCCAGGCAGGCTCCTTTTCCATCCTGCTGAAGCATAATCACGTGGTCACGGTTGTAACGATTGGCATCGTTTCGCAGAAACACGAGGTAATCGCGGACCTGACAGGCGACCTGCCACAACCTCTGCTGCTGCTGCCAGTTGTCCCAGCCGTATAGCCCTGTGGCACTCAGGATGATGACCAGCGAGATGGCAACCAGCGTTTCGATAAGCGTAAAGCCGTTCTCTTTTTTCATGCCGGGAGTGTGGCGAAACGCCGTGAACGTGACGAGCGACAATTCGAGGTTTTACGAGGCGTTATCCAGAGAATGTCATTCGTTGCAGCGTGTTGCACGCTGGCTGGACAACGCCTCGGAAAACAGAGTGAAGACGAAAAAAAACCGGCGCGTAAGTGCGCCGGTTGTGTAACGATTTACCGTATCAGATAGCGACAGGCGCTTTGATGCCAGGATGCGGGTCGTATCCCTCAATCTCGAAGTCATCAAAGCGATAATCGAAGATCGATTCCGGTTTGCGTTTGATAATCAGCTTCGGCAGCGCACGCGGCTCGCGGGTCAACTGCAGATGCGTCTGTTCCATGTGGTTGCTGTAGAGGTGAGTATCCCCACCGGTCCAGACAAAATCACCGACGTCCAGATCGCACTGTTGGGCCATCATATGCACTAACAGCGCATAGCTGGCGATGTTAAACGGCAGGCCGAGGAAGACGTCGCAAGAGCGCTGGTAAAGCTGGCAGGAGAGTTTGCCATCCGCCACATAGAACTGGAAGAACGCATGGCACGGTGCCAGCGCCATTTTATCAAGCTCACCCACGTTCCAGGCAGAAACGATGATACGGCGCGAGTCCGGGTCGTTTTTCAGCTGGTTCATCACGGTGGTGATCTGGTCAATATGGCGGCCATCAGGCGTTGGCCATGCACGCCACTGCTTGCCGTAAACCGGACCCAGGTTGCCGTTTTCATCTGCCCATTCGTCCCAGATAGAGACGTTATTTTCGTGCAGATACGCAACGTTGGTATCGCCTTGCAGGAACCAGAGCAGTTCATGAATGATCGAGCGCAGGTGGCAGCGCTTTGTCGTCACCAGGGGGAAACCTTCTTGCAGATTGAAGCGCATCTGGTGGCCAAAAATGGAGAGCGTGCCGGTACCGGTACGGTCATTTTTCGGCGTGCCCTCGTCGAGCACTTTTTTCATCAATTCAAGATACTGTTTCATGGTTCCTCAGGAAAGTTGTTGCTGTGGACGACGACGATACGCCCAAATCATCATAATGGCACCCGCTACGATCATCGGAATGGAGAGGATCTGCCCCATGCTGATGTACTGTACCCACTCGCCGGTGAACTGTGCATCCGGCTGGCGGAAGAACTCGACGATGATACGGAACGCACCGTAGCCAATCAGGAACAGGCCGGAGACAGCCCCCATCGGGCGCGGTTTGCGGATAAACAAATTCAGGATGATAAACAGCACCACGCCTTCCAGCGCCAGCTCATAGAGCTGGGACATATGGCGCGGCAGAACGCCGTACGTATCGAAAATGGATTGCCACTCTGGATGCGACGGCAGCAGCGCCATGTCTTCCGCACGCGAGCCCGGGAACAGCATGGTAAAGGAAACGCTCGGGTCGACACGTCCCCACAGTTCGCCGTTGATGAAGTTGCCCAGACGGCCAGCCCCCAGACCAAACGGGATCAGTGGCGCGATAAAATCTGATACCTGGAAGAAATTGCGTTTGGTGCGTTTGGCAAAAATCACCATCACCAGGATCACACCAATCAGGCCGCCGTGGAAGGACATGCCACCATCCCAGACGCGGAACAGATAGAGCGGATCGTTGAGGAACACCGGGAGGTTATAAAACAGGACATAACCAATACGGCCCCCCAGGAACACACCAAGGAAGCCCGCATAAAGCAGGTTTTCGACTTCGTTTTTGGTCCAGCCGCTGCCAGGACGACTGGCGCGACGGCCGGCAAGCCACATCGCAAAAATGAAGCCCACCAGGTACATCAGACCGTACCAGTGAAGCGAAACAGGTCCTACTGAGAAAATGACCGGATCAAATTCCGGAAAATGCAGATAACCACTGTTCATCTGTCACCACAAGATGTTGTTATTCCGCTGAAAGTGGACAGCGGCAGAGATGCGCCCCGGCAGTCAGCAGAGGCTCCAAAGTTGCGAATCATAGCATAAGGCAGAGGCAGAGGATGCGTCAGAGATGTAAAAGATGTGTATAGAGGATGGTGCGGGTTGTTGCCCTCTCCCACGGGGCTGAGGGATCCCCACAGAAAAAGTGCGCACGAACGGCTCCCTCTCCTCCAGGGAGAGAGATAAAGGCTTCAGCGGCCACCGCGGATCAGACCGCCCATGCCACGTCGTTCCATAAACGCGGCGACCTGATGACGAACCTCTGTTGCCAGCTGCGCTTCAAGACTGCGCTCGGCCAGCTCACGGGCATCTCCGATGTCGATATGGCGTAGCAGGTACTTCACACGTGCGACAGCGCGACCGTTCATCGACAGATGTCGGTACCCCAGGCCAATGAGGATCGCAACGCACATTGAATCTCCGGCCATTTCACCACACAAACGCAAATCGATACCGTACTGTTCCGCTTCGCGGGCAATCATCGCTAACGCCCGAATGATGGCCGGATGCAGGCTGTCATAGATACTGGCGACACGCGTGTTGTTACGATCGACGGCCAGAATATACTGCGTCAGATCGTTGGTCCCGACAGAGATGAAATCGACCCGGTTTGCCAGCTGCGGCAGCATAAAGACCATGGAAGGCACTTCGAGCATCACCCCGATCCGCGGTTTGGGGATCGCATAGCCGATCATCTCTTCAACTTCGCGGCCTGCACGTTCGATCAACCGTCGTGCTTCGTCGATCTCATCGATGCTGGTGACCATAGGCAATAAAATGCTGAGGTTCCCGGTCGCCGCATTCGCGCGCAACATGGCGCGCACCTGGATCAGGAAGATCTCAGGCTGATCGAGCGTAATGCGGATCCCGCGCCAGCCCAGGCACGGGTTTTCTTCACTGATCGGCATATACGGCAGCTGTTTATCCGCCCCAACATCCAGGGTACGCAGTGTGACCGGTTTATCGTTAAACATCTGCAACATGCCCTGATACTGCGCGACCTGCTCCTCTTCGGAGGGGAAGCCGCTTTGCAGCATAAACGGGATTTCGGTGCGATATAAACCGATGCCATCAATGCGGCTACCGAGCTTCTCTTCATGCTCGGGGCTTAAACCCGCGTTGAGCATGACTTTGATCCGCTCACCGCTTTTGAGCTGCGCAGGCAGATTAACGTCATCTTCCGCCAGCTTGCTTAATTCGTTCTCTTCACTGATAAGACGCTGGTATTCCTGGAGCAGAACCGGCTCAGGATCGACCAGGAGCTCACCGCGATAGCCATCCACCACCAGCGTGCGTCGGTGCAGCACCGAAGGCTGGATATCTGCCCCCATGACGGTGGGGATACCCAGGGCACGTACCATAATGGCCGCATGGGAGTTGGCGGCGCCATCGCGCACCACCACCCCTGCCAGCCTGTCCTGCGGCAGCTCCGCCAGCGTCGTTGCGGACAGTTCATCGGCAACCAGCACAAACCGTTTTGGCCAGGCATTCGGCCCCTGGATCGTGTCATCAAGGTGGAACAGCAGTCGCTGACCGAGTGTACGTAAATCTCCCGCACGCTCTTTCAGGTAACCATCTGTCAGTGCGGCAAATTGCTCAGCAAATTTTTCGATGACCTTTTTAACGGCCCATTCCGCAACGAAGCCTTTATCAACCTCGGCAAAAAGCTCACGGCGCAGACGCGCATCGGAGAGCAGGTGCGAATAGAGGTCAAAAATGGCCGCCGTCTCTTTTTGCGCCCCGGCGGCAAAGCGTTTGCTGTAACGCCGAAATTCGTTAGCCGCCTCTTCCAGCGCTGCGGTGAGGCGCTCGCGCTCAAGCGCTTCATCAAGGGTTGAGGCTTCGTAAACCTGCTCCATCAGCGGCAGGGTGGCGTCCATCCAGCCTTCAGCGATCGCCACGCCCGGCGACGCCGGAAGCGCGCGAATACGGGTATGACGATACTGACCAAACAGGGCGGCAAGCTGAGACTGGGAGAGGATCGCAGCCATCTGCGTGGCTAGCGTCACGAGGAAAGACTCTTCGCTTTCGTCATACTGACGCAGTTCGCGCTGCTGCACCACCAGGACGCCAAGCAGTTGACGACGCTGGATGATCGGTACGCCCAGGAAGGCGCGGAAACGCTCTTCTTTGACGGAGGGAATGTATTTAAAGCTGGGGTGTTTTTGCGCGTCGGCAAGGTTGATGGGCTCAGCCAGTCGCCCCACCAGGCCTACGATACCTTCATCAAAGGCGAGCGTAACGGTACGACCGCGTGGTTTTTTTAAACCACGGGTTGCCATCAGGTAATAGCAGCGCCGGTCATGGTCGGCCAGATATACCGAACAGACTTCGGTCTCCATCGCAAGACAGATGTCAGTGACCAGAATATTCAGCGCCTCGTTCAGACGAGGCGCACTGGCCACTTTCTCGACTATTTCTCGCAAGCGGGTGAGCATGATTTGCGTAGCTTAACCTCTTTTACGTCGCCAGGCAGGTGCGCTCTGCGGCTTAGGCGGGATCTCCTGAAGCTGCATGACAACACTTGCGAATTCTTTCATCACCCTTCGGTAAACATCGCGCTTAAATGACACGACCTGACGAACAGGATACCAGTAACTCACCCAGCGCCAGCCATCAAACTCCGGCGTACTGCTGGTTTGCATATTGATATCTGAATCGTTGCCCACCAACTGCAACAGAAACCACTTCTGTTTCTGGCCGATACAAACCGGCTTTGTGTCCCAACGCACCAAACGTTTCGGTAACTTGTAACGCAACCAGTTGCGGGTCGAAGCCAGGATGCGAACATCTTTTCGGCTTAAACCAACCTCTTCAAACAGCTCCCGGTACATCGCTTGTTCTGGGGACTCCCCTGGGTTGATCCCGCCTTGCGGGAACTGCCAGGAGTGCTGACCATATCGCCGGGCCCACATTACCTGGCCCTGACGATTACAAATTACTATTCCTACGTTCGGGCGGTAGCCATCGTCATCAATCACCGGACTACCCCAAACTAAACCTTATATATGAATGATTGTTTCACACTACAGGGAGGCGGTAAACCACTCTCTTACAGGCCTGCAACCTAATAACATTTGAATAACTCACAAATATGCGCAGAGTTATAAACAGATATGCGGCAACAAGGGCAATTTTATTCACCTTTTCTGTGGATATAGTTGTGAAGAAGTATGGAATTACCGATGAACAACCTGAAACGCCTTGCGCCACGCCACTCCCCCGCCAGAAAACAAAAATAATATTTTCATAAAGTTAGCTCTGTTTTTGGCGTTGCAGGAAGGAATAACGTGACGATCGTCACACCCATGATCATCATGCTGATGAAAGATCGAACAGCGTCGGTTTTATCCACAGATTGTGCCAATAACTTAGGCACAATTTGTGTGAAAATTGGATTTTCGTCGCACGTCAAGGCTGTAAATTGAAACAGTAGTCAGGGTTATTCCCAGTTATCCCACTTTTCTGTGGATAACATGGTGTAAGATCCTGTTTATTGTCAGTGACCAGAATTGAACAACCTGTTTTTCAGCTCAGACAGAACGCCAGACGATTAATAAAATAACAGATAAATCATATACATGGCATATTCGTACAGAAAAAGTTAAACTCTATCCACAGGGGACAATTTCTTAGTTTATTTTTTAATCAAAAGGTTACCACCATGCTTGCGCTCTCACCCATGCTTTCACCGCCAACAAGCGAAGCCCAGTTGCTTGAGCAGGCGCAGCGCCTGGCGGGCTTTTCGCTTGGTGAGCTGGCAGCGATGGCAGGCTTGCCGATCCCAAAGGATCTGAAGCGGGATAAGGGCTGGATCGGCATGTTGCTTGAACTGTGGCTGGGGGCGAGCGCGGGGAGTAAACCCGAGCAGGATTTTGCAGCCCTGGGCGTCGAACTGAAGACGATCCCCATAGACCGTCTGGGAAAACCCCTCGAAACCACTTTTGTCTGCGTGGCACCGTTAACCGGTAATACCGGCGTAACGTGGGAAACCAGCCATGTTCGCCATAAACTGAAACGCGTGTTGTGGGTACCGGTTGAGGGTGAACGCCAGATCCCGCTGGCTGAACGCCGCGTAGGGGCACCGCTGCTCTGGAGCCCGGATGAAGACGAAGAGAGACAGCTACGGCTGGACTGGGAAGAGTTGATGGATATGATCGTCCTCGGACAGGTAGAACGCATCACGGCCCGACACGGAGAAGTTTTACAGCTGCGCCCGAAAGCGGCCAACAGCAAAGCCCTCACTGAGGCTATCGGTGCCCAGGGCGAACCGATACTGACGTTGCCGCGCGGCTTTTATCTCAAAAAGAATTTTACCGGTGCACTTCTGGCTCGTCATTTCTTACTAAAAACATAGTTTTTTACTCATTTTGCGAACTATCAAACATAATCGTCTGCTATTTAAGATTTTCCCCCTTTCTCCTTTCGATATATCAGGTTAATACTACACTATGATTTGATACGAGCCAGGTGAGGACGATAACGATGAAAAAATGGGCAGTGTTGATTTCAGCAGTGGGTTTAGCGTTTGCGGTATCGGGCTGTAGCAGCGATTACGTTATGGCGACGAAAGATGGCCGGATGATCCTGACCGACGGTAAACCTGAAGTCGACGATGATACCGGTCTGGTCAGCTACCATGACCAGCAGGGTAATAAAATGCAGATCAATCGCGACGAGGTTTCGCAGATTATCGAGCGATAAACCGATAAAGGTCAGTGGCTTGCTGGCCTTTTTGATTTTTTCCTTCCCCTTTTGCTTTCCCTCTGCCATGTTTATATTCCTTTGTCGGGAGATTCCTGACGCGGTCTGTATTTCTAATGAAGGAAGCCGGCTATGCATTATCACCGTATCCCCCACAGCGCTCTGGAGATAAGCCAACTGGGGTTGGGCACGATGACATTTGGTGAACAAAACAGCGAAGCCGATGCCCATGCACAACTCGATTATGCCGTCAGCCAGGGCATTAACCTGATTGATGTTGCAGAGATGTACCCTGTTCCTCCACGTCCGGAAACGCAGGGCCTTACCGAAACCTACGTCGGCAACTGGCTCGCCAAACGCGGGAATCGCGAAAAACTGGTTGTTGCGTCAAAAGTCAGCGGCCCCGCACGCAACAACGATGCCGGGATCCGTCCAAACCAGATCCTCGATCGCAAAAATATCCGCGCCGCGCTGGATGCCAGCCTGAAGCGCCTGCAAACCGACTATCTCGATCTCTATCAGGTTCACTGGCCGCAGCGTCCCACTAACTGCTTTGGAAAGCTGGGCTATAGCTGGAATGAGAGCGCCCCGGTCGTTACGTTACTGGAAACGCTGGAAGCCCTGGCCGAATGCCAGCGAGCGGGAAAAATCCGCTACATCGGTGTCTCTAACGAAACGGCCTTTGGCGTGATGCGCTATCTGCATCTGGCGGACAAACATGACCTGCCGCGCATTGTCACCATCCAGAACCCATACAGCCTGCTCAACCGCAGCTATGAAGTGGGTCTGGCCGAAGTGACGCAATACGAAGAGGTGGAATTGCTCGCCTATTCATGTCTGGGCTTTGGTACGTTGACAGGGAAATACCTTAACGGCGCGAAACCTGCCGGGGCGCGTAACACCTTATTCAGCCGCTTTACCCGCTACAGCGGTGAGCAGACACAAAAAGCCGTGGCGGCCTATGTGGATATCGCGAAACGTCACGGTCTTGATCCAGCTCAGATGGCCCTGGCCTTCGTGCGTCGTCAGCCGTTTGTTGCCAGCACTCTGCTGGGCGCAACGACCATGGAACAGCTGAAAACGAATATCGAGAGTTTCCATCTGAATCTGAGTGAAGAGGTATTAGCAGAGATTGAAGCGGTGCATCAGGTATACACCTACCCGGCACCGTAATAAAAGCAAACGGCAACCTGGTTGCCGTTTTTAATGTTTGCGCCCTCTCCCGTGGGAGAGGGATGGGGTGAGGGCGTCAGGCCGCACTTATCAACGGCGACGCTGCCAGAGCCATAATCCGGCAATCGCCAGCGCAAACAGCGCGCCGAATCCTACGCCAATGCCCACGACCGGCACACCGACTTTAACCGCCAGCGAATAGAGCCCCAGCATTAACAGCATCGCCAGGTTTTCACCGAGGTTTTGCACCGCAATGGCATTCCCTGCGCCGACGGTCTGCTTGCCGCGCTCCTGCAACAGCGCATTGAGCGGCACAACGAAAAAGCCCCCCAGAATACCAATCAGGACAAGCAGCGCGTAGGCGGGTAGCAAGGCGTGCTGCAGCGAGAAGATAAGCACCACCACGCCAATCAGGATCCCCGCAGGCATGCAGCGCGCAACGGTCTCAAGCGTCACCAGCTTCGCCGCCGCGCCAGCCCCAACGACAATCCCAATCGCCACCATTGCGTTAAGATAAGTCGGTGTCGCATTGTCAGTAATCCCCAGCGCCACCGGCACCCACAGCACCAGCAGGAAACGCAGCGTGACGCCTGCGCCCCAGAACATGCTGGTGCCCATCAGGGAGAAGCGCGTTTCACCGTTACGCCACAGCACGCGGCAGGCGTTGAAGAAACTGCCTGTCATAGGCGTAAAGCGCCAGGATTGCCCCGGGCGAGCCACCGGCAGTTTTGGGATAAACAGGTTGGCTACCACCGCACCGCCATACACCACCGCACACACGCTCAGCGCCGCCAGCACGTGCCAGTCAGCGAGTACGCCCCCCGCGACAGAGCCGAGCAGGATCGCCGCAATAGTGGAAGACTCCATTAGCCCGTTGGCTTTCACCAGCTTATCGCCGGTCGTGAGTTCCCCCAGGATGCCATACTTCGCCGGGGAGTACGCCGCTGCGCCAATGCCCACCAGCGTGTAGCCGATAAACGGGTTGATACCAAAACAAATACTGGCGGCGCCCAGCAGTTTCAGGCCGTTCGCAAACATCATCACCCGGCCTTTCGGGAAGCTGTCCGCCACCTGCCCAACAAACGGAGCAAAAATAATGTAAGCACCCACAAACACCATCTGCAGGATGGGCTGGCTCCAGTCCGGATAAAACTCGGCCTTCAGCAATGCCAGGGTGGCAAACAGTAACGCATTGTCACCGAAGGCAGAGAGAAACTGGGCGGCAATAACCGCCATCATGCCCTTCGACCAGAGTGAGGTGTTAGTGTGTACTGACTCACGCATTTTGCTGTTCCGCCTCGTCAACCATACCCTTCAGGGTCACGAAATCGGGCTTACCGCTACCCAGCACCGGAAGCTGCTTCAGGTAACGAATATCGCGCGGTACCGCCAGCTCAGGAATGCCATGTTCACGCGCATGCTGTAGCAACCGGTCGCGTTTCAGTTCGCTGTCGGTGGTGAACAACACCAGTGCCTCGCCTTTGCTGGCATCGCTCTTCACAACCGTAGCATGCAGCTTGTCAGCGGATACCGCTGTCGCCAGTTGCTCAACCATCTCCAGCGAGACCATCTCACCCGCAATTTTGGCGAAGCGTTTCGCCCGCCCCTGGATCTGTACGAAGCCCTGTTCATCGAAACGGACAATATCCCCGGTGTCATACCAGCCGGTCTCCATCTCGCCATTGACGTTTTCCGCCGTCGGCGCTTCCAGCTGGCCTGGGTTTTCCACACGCAGATAACCGTTCATCACGTTTGGTCCCTTGAGCTGCAGACGGCCACCGTCCTCGATGCCAGGTACCGCCAGCAGACGCGCATCCATCCCCGGCAAAATACGGCCTACCGTCCCCGGTTTCGCCGCCATCGGCACGTTGATCGAGACTACCGGCGCACACTCGGTGACGCCATAGCCTTCCAGGATACGCAGACCAAACTTGTCCTGCCAAATCTGGCGCGTACTCTCCTGCAGCTTTTCCGCCCCGGCCACCACATAGCGCACGCGGTAAAAGTCATACGGATTGGCAAAGCGCGCGTAATTACCGAGGAAGGTAGACGTGCCAAACAATACGGTGCAGTTACGGTCATACACCAGCTCCGGCACAATGCGATAATGGAGCGGGCTTGGATAGAGGAACACTTCGGCACCGGTCAACAGCGGGGTAAAAAGCCCCACCGTCAGGCCAAAGGAGTGGAACAGCGGCAGCGCCGACATGAACCGGTCATTGGCGGTAAAGTCAGCAATGCTTTTAATCTGCTCCACGTTTGCCAGAATGCTCTTGTGACTGTGCACCACCCCTTTCGGGTTTCCCTCTGAGCCAGAGGTAAAGAGGATAATGGCGTCATCTTCCGGCTGCTGTTTGACCTGGGCCAGACGCGGCATCAGCAGGTGAGCGAAAATCCACAGCTTGTCACCCGTTGTCACGTCTGCTTTCAGATCTTCCAGGAAGACCCAGCGCACCTGAGTCAATTGCTCCGGCAGGTGCCACAGTTTGCCTTTGTCGAGGAACTGGCGCGAGGTAAAGACGGTCTTGATTTCAGCCGCGGTGATGGCGCTGGTCAGTCCTTTTACGCCTGCCGTGTAGTTCATCATCGCCGGAATACGGCCCCGGGAAACCGCACCAAAAATCACCGCCGCGCTGATCCCCGCGTTAGGCAGCATCAGGCCTATCTTTTCGCCTTTCTTACTGTATTTTTCAAGGATACGTCCCACGAACAATGTCTTGGTCAGCAGCTTGCGGTAGGTGTCCGGTGTGAAATTAATGTCTTCGATACAGTTTTTCTTCGCGCCATAGCGGTACTGCGCCGACAGCAGAGACTCATACAGCGTTTCACGCGGGCGAACGGCCATGCGCGCTTCCATCATGATCTGGTGCAGCATTTCACCGGCGATTTTACGGCGATCACGCGCACGCGGCGCGTCGGGCATCGGTAAAGAGGTTGGCGGCAGAATATGCAGGGTGATTTTCGGGAACAGGCGCTGCTTCACCAGCCCTTTCAGGCGACTGAAATGGGTAAGCTCTGCCCCTTCAATCCGCAGTGGCACAACGGTCGCTTTTGACTTCGCCGCCACAAACCCTGCCCCGTCGTAGATTTTCATCAGCGAGCCGGTGACCGAGATCCGCCCTTCCGGGAAAATCACCACCGGACGTCCCTGCTCAACCAGACGTACCAGATGTTTAATCATCATCGGTTTTGTTGGGTCGAGCGGCACAAAGTCAATCAGCGGAGTGAGCCAGCGCATGTACCACTGCTGGCTGATCGAGGTATACACCGCAAACACCGGACGCACGGGCAGAAACAGCGCCAGCAGGATGCCGTCGATAAAGGAAACATGGTTTGGTGTAATGAGCACCCGTTCGCCACGAAGCGCCGTTGCATCGCCCGTTAAACGGATGCGAAAGAGGATACGGAAAAGTGTGCGGAAGAACCCAAAAAGCATCTCAACTCCCTTTGCCAGCCAGTGTGAAGGGTTAGTAAATGGTGGCAGATTACACGAGAAGTGGTACAGGAGCGACAGCAAATATGGAGGCGAAAAAAAACCTGCGCATCCGCGCAGGTTGGTGCAAGAGATGAGTACGAAACCGTACTAAGAAATCTCACCAATCAATACCTCTGGGATCTCAACTTTAGCAACGTCGCCATCTTCCCCGCTATCGGACAATCGCAACAGCCTGAGGCAAAGTGTAACTAAAGGTTCAGATTGACATTATTCCGACATGTCTGTCCGTGTAACGATTACACCGCAGGGGTTGTTCTGCATCACGTTTGTGGAGAGGGAGAGCCCGCTCCCCTTGAATGCGCGGCGCTTTTCCGCAACACTTATTGGCGTGTAAACGCTTACCCCCACTAAGAAGGTAATTAATGGCGACAATAAAGGATGTGGCCCGTCTGGCAGGTGTTTCCGTCGCGACCGTATCGCGCGTGATCAACGACTCTCCAAAAGCCAGTGACGCATCACGCCAGGCGGTGCAAAACGCCATGGAATCCCTGAACTACCATCCTAACGCTAACGCCCGTGCGCTTGCCCAACAGTCAACTGAAACCATCGGGCTGGTTGTGGGTGATGTCTCTGATCCTTTTTTCGGCGCCATGGTGAAAGCGGTTGAGCAGGTTTCTTATCAGACCGGGAATTTTTTGCTGATCGGCAATGGCTATCACAATGAACAAAAAGAACGCCAGGCTATTGAGCAACTGATCCGCCACCGCTGCGCGGCACTGGTTGTCCATGCCAAAATGATCCCCGACGCCGAACTCATTCATCTGATGAAGCAGATCCCCGGTATGGTGATCATCAACCGCATCATTCCCGGGTTTGAGAAACGCTGCGTGGCGCTCGACGACCGTTACGGTGCCTGGCTTGCCACCCGCCATCTGATTCAACAGGGTCACACCCGCATTGGTTATCTCTGCTCAAACCACCCGATTTCCGACGCCGAAGATCGCCTGCAGGGGTATTACGATGCCCTGCGTGAAAACGGCCTGCCGTGCAATGACCGGCTGGTGGCCTACGGTGAACCCGACGAAAGCGGCGGCGAACAGGCGATGACCGAGCTGTTAGGACGTGGAAGGAATTTCACGGCGGTCGCCAGCTATAACGACTCAATGGCAGCCGGTGCAATGGGGGTGTTAAATGACAACGGGATTGAGGTGCCGGGAGAAATTTCCCTCATTGGCTTCGATGATGTGCTGGTCTCCCGCTACGTACGCCCTCGCCTGACTACCGTCCGCTACCCGATTATCACAATGGCCACGCAGGCCGCCGAGCTGGCGTTAGCGCTGGCCGAGCAGCGCCAGCCGCCGGATATCACTCATCTGTTTAGTCCAACCTTAGTGCGCCGTCACTCTGTGGGTTCACCCGCCGAGGCCCCGGACGAATAGCGATAGAGATGTACCGTTTTATCCGGATATTCCAGCGCATCGCCCATATACTGCCAGCCGTAACGCTCATAGAAGTCACGGCAGGCAGACCAGAGATGCAGCGTCTCATACCCGGCCTGGACGGCATACTGGATAACATGCTGTTGCAGCAGTCCCGCCAGCCCTTTGCCTCGCGCCGCGTCATCAACATACAGGGCAGCCAGCCAGGGGCAAAGATCCTGTCGGGTGATCAGATCGCAGCGCCAGAGTCCCACGGTGCCCACAAGTTGTTCGTTCTCTACGGCAATAAAGGTCAGCGGTAATGCGCCCGGTGTCTGGCTGTGCTCAACAATACTGTTGAAAAATTCCCGGGATAACCCGTCGCCAAAGGCCTGCCAGATCCAGTCGGTCACCTGCTCAGCATACTGCGGTGCGGCGTAAAGAGGCAGAATAGTCATACCAGTTTCCCCTGGAAAATGGGCACGGATTCGAAGAGATAGCCGTCAAAATCCGGGGCATCTTCGTCAGAGAGTTCAAGTAAACTTTTTTTCACGTTTTCCAGATGCTGGAACATTGCCTGCCAGGCGCCCATAACGTCACGGCGGCGCAGCGCAGCCAGGATGGTTTGCCGGTCCCCCAGCCATTTCAGGCGGTACGCACGACTGGCGATATGACCATTAAATTGCTGCCACAGCGGACTGCTGTCCATGTGATGCCAGATACTTTCTACCGTCGCCAGCAGCATCTGATTTTGCGTCGCGCCAGCCAGCACCAGATGGAACATCTTATTGTTGTCCTGGCTATTATCGTCGGCGGCAATCGCGCGTTGCTCCTGCTCGATAATACGGCGCAGATTGTCGATGTCTGCACGGGTCGCCATTTTGGCGGCAAACGCGGCAATATTGCTTTCGAGCAGTTGGCGGGCCTGTAAAATCTCAAACGGCCCTACGTCGCTATTGAGAAAACGCTCTTCTTCATCTTCGTGTTCTTCGGGGATGCGCATCACATAAACACCGGAGCCCTGGCGAATATCCACCGTGCCCTGCAACTCCAGCATCAGTAAGGCCTCACGCACGATGGTGCGGCTTACGCCGTACTTCTCGGCAATATTGCGCTCAGGAGGAAGACGCGAACCAACGGGATAGTGCCCCTGGATAATTTGCGCCCGTAAATCCTCGCCAATTTCCTGGTACTGTTTTTTTTCCGGCAGGATGACAGCCTTATCCACGTTTTCACCTGTTTTTTCAGTTAATGCGCAGACCGGGCGTCCTCCCGGCCAGTGTGTGCGCTATTTTACCAGAACCAGCATGCTTTTCGCCTACTTCCATTCATCATCTACCTGAAGCGTGAGCACCCGCGTATCGCGTAGTTGCCGGAACCAGGAGGCCGATTTTTTTGCGCGTCTGGCACGCTGGTTATCCAGATCGATCTCAATCAACCCGTAGCGGTTTTTAAACGCGTTCATCGGCGAGACGTTGTCGGTAAATGCCCACAGCATATAGCCATGGCAGTTCGCCCCCACCTCCCGCGCCAGCAGCGTGTAGTAGAGGTGCTCGCTGATGAAATCGATGCGGTAAGTGTCGTCGATAATCCCATCGCCATTGCGAAATTGCGCTTCGTTTTCCACGCCCATTCCGCTTTCCGCCACGAACCAGTCGATATTGCGATAGTCATTTTTGATCCGCATCGCCATGTCGTAAATAATGCGCGGGTAGATCTCCCAGCCGCGGGAGCGGTTCATTCGCCGCCCCGGCAGTTCAAACGGCTCGTAGTAGTATGCCGGGTGGAATGGCGTGTCCGGGTGCCAGGCGCGGGAAGGTGCCTTCACGCGGTGCGGGTAGTAGAGGTTAATCCCCAGTTCGTCGACGGTGTTATCCGCAATCAGCGCCAGCTCGTCCGCAGTATAATCCCACTCAACCTGATGCTGCTCCAGCAGGGTAAAGAGCTCAGCGGGATAGCGCCCGTGTACCAGCGGGTCGAGGAAGACACGGTTGTAGAACAGGTCGTACATCTCAGCAGCCCGCAGGTCATGCGGGGCGCGGGAGCGGGGATAGGTCACCTCCGGGTTGAGAATGCAGCCCACAGAACCGCGATAGCCTTTCTCACGAAACAGCTTCACCACCTTTGCTGTCGCCAGCACCTTATGGTGATTCCACTGCATCCACGTGCCGGTATTCTGCTCATACGGCCAACGCAGCGCGTCCAGATACACACGGGTCTGCACGACAATCGGCTCATTGAAGGTAAACCAGCGGGTCACTTTGCCGTGATAGCGTGCAAATACCTTTTCCGCATAGCGGACAAACAGCTCAACCACATGCTTTGACGCCCAGCCGCCGTAGGTTTCCAGCAGCACACCCGGCAGTTCGTAATGCTCGAGGCAGATCATCGGCTCAATGCCCTGACGATGCATCTCATCGAAAAGTGCATCGTAATACGCTGCGTACTCTTCATCCACCGTCGCGTTTTCATAATCGGTTAAAAAGCGTGACCAGTTGATCGAGGTACGGTAGTGCGTCAGCCCCGCCTGCTTCATCAACGCCACATCTTCGCGAAAACGGTTGATAAAATCGGTCGCCAGCGCCGGGCCATAGCCGTTGTGCCAGACGTGACGGTCGTTCTTGTACCAGAGGTCGATCCATGAATCCTGGCCCGCTTTTTTACCGCTCCAGCCCTCTGTCTGCCAGGCCGATGCGGCCGCGCCGAGAATAAAATCCTGCGGTATGGCTATCTGTTTTGTGCTCATCGCATCCTCACGGGTTGTCAGTGGCCTGCTGCAGCGCGGCCTGCTCTGCGCGGCGTGAAGCGATTTTCACAAACGGCAGATAGATAATGACGGCAGTCACAATGCAGATAAGCTGGGTGATCACCGCCCCCATCGAACCCGCCGTAGAGAGCCAGGCGTTGATCAGCGGCGGCGTCGTCCACGGCACCATCACCACCGCTTTACCGGCAAACCCGGTCACGGTGGCGAAGTAGCCGATGGAGCCCGTCACCAGTGGAGTGATAATGAAGGGAATGGCGAGGATCGGGTTAAGCATGATTGGCATACCGAAGATCACCGGCTCGTTGATATTAAAAATCCCCGGGCCGATGGAAAGCTTGGCGATCTCTTTCATCTCTTTGCGTTTGGTGGCAATCATCACCGCGATCAGCAGGCCGATAGTCAGGCCCGAACCGCCGATGCTCATATACACATCCCAGAACGGCATGGTGATAATGTTCGGCACCTCTTTACCCTGCTCAAACGCGCTCATGTTGACGGTGATCGCCCCCAGCAGCAGCGGCTCGCGGATCGGCTTGATCATCTGGTTGCCGTGGATACCAATCACCCAGAACAGCTGTGCAACGAACATCAGCAGCAGGATCCCCGGCAGACTTTGCACCACCCGCTCCAGCGGCTGTTGCACCACCTGATACACCGCGTCGTAGAGATACATCCCGGTGATTTGATGAAAAACAAACCCCAGCGTGGCAATGGCGGTGGTGGTGATAATCGCCGGGATCAGCGCGGAGAACGATGCAGCCACGTTAGGCGGCACGGTGTCAGGCATTCGGATCTTCAGCCCCTGGCGGTTCTCCAGCCAGCAGTAGATTTCAACGGACAGAATGGCGATAAACATGCCCAGGAACAGGCTGCGGGTATCCGAGAACTGGCGCAGCAGCACATCTTTCACCACGTGCATTTCGCCATCCACCAGCATCTCCACCGTGGTTGGCGTCACACAAATAAAGCAGATCACCGCCAGCAAGCCCGGGAAAAGGGATTTGATGCCGTTGATGCGCCCCAGCTCAATGCCAATCAGGAATACCGCCCCAATGTTGAGGAAGTTCAGGGTGGCGTAATTCAGCGCGCTGGTGATCGGTTTTAGCGTGGCAAGAAACGACAGCGACTGGAAGCTCGCCAGGCCGTTTTTCGGATCCAGCACCATATTGGAGATCAGCACAGAGAACGCCCCGACGATGATCACCGGCATTAAGGTAATGAAGGCTGACTTGATCGCCATAATATAGCGATAACTGTTGAATTTAGTGGCGAAACTGCCCAGAGCGTCGATCAGTTTTTCCTGCAATGCCATAGGGTATTACCTCAGTAAAAGGGCTTTTATTGAATAAGGTGTACAGCCGGATACTATTGGCATACCAAAAATAGCTTTATGAGGGTAATGGTTCTGTGATTAAGCTCTCAAGACCACTAGCGGTATTCCAGATTGTGATTTATGACCTATTTGGCATACCAATTTTAGCCGATTATTCCGTGCCGACGGATCGTTACCAAAAAGCGTGATCGTGATGGGCGTTTTGTCCTTCCCGCGTCGCTTATGCGCCGGATGGTCTGTGTTAAACTGCAGATCGTTACGTGGAATCAGGAATGTCTAATGGCAACAATGCTGGATGTCTCACTGCGCGCGGGTGTGTCGAAAGCCACGGTATCGCGCGTGCTGAACGGCACAGGTCAGGTGAAAGAGAGCACCCGTCAGCTGGTGTTCGCGGCAATGGAAGAGTTAGGGTATCGCCCGAATTTTCTCGCGCGTTCGCTTGCTAACCAGACCAGCAACAGCATTGGTCTGGTGGTCTCGACCTTCGATGGTTTTTACTTTGGTCGCCTCCTTCAGCAGGCCTCCCGGCAGACCGAAACGCACGGGAAGCAACTGATTGTTACCGATGGTCACGACGCGCCGGAGCTGGAAGAACAGGCGGTGCAAATGCTGGCCGATCGTAAGTGCGATGCCATTGTGCTTTACACGCGCTACATGAGCGAAAAAGCGATCATGAAGCTGATCCACTCTGTGCAAACCCCGCTGGTGGTCATTAACCGGGAAGTCAGTCAGGCTCCCGATCGCTGCGTCTTCTTCGAACAGCAGGATGCCGCCTTTAAGGCCGTGGATTACCTGATAAATCAGGGCCACCGGGAGATCGCCTGTATTACCGTCCCCATCCACACGCCCACCGGGAAAGCCCGCCTGATGGGCTACCGTAAAGCGCTGGAAAAGCACGGCATTCGTCTGGATGAGCGTCGGATAAAGTACGGCGATGCGGGTATGACGCGGGGGTATGAACTGTGCAAGGAGCTGATTGCCGACGGTGTGCCGTTTAGCGCCCTGTTTGCCTGTAACGATGATATGGCGCTGGGGGCGTCCAAAGCATTGCACCAGGCAGGGCTGAAGATCCCGCAGGATATTTCGCTGTTTGGTTTTGACGATGCGCCCAGCGCAAAATGGCTGGAGCCGGCGCTCTCATCGGTCTATCTGCCGATAGACAATATGATTGTCACGGCCATCGATCAGGCGATCCGGCTAGCCAAAAACCAGCCGGTGGAGGCGATCCCGCCGTTTACCGGCACGCTGGTATTACGTGACTCGGTGACCACGGGGCCGTACTTCTCTCAAACGAGTTCCAGAGCCAGCAGCTCCTGAATGGTCTGGCGGCGACGGATCAGTCGCGCCTTGCCATTATCAAACAGCACTTCAGGCAGCAGCGGGCGGCTGTTGTAGTTAGAAGACATCGACGCGCCGTAAGCCCCGGTATCATGCAGCACCAGATAATCCCCAGGTTTGACGTCCGGCAGCGCGCGGGTTTCCACTTTACCGCCTTCCTGCTGGGTGAAGACATCGCCCGATTCACACAGCGGGCCTGCAACGACCGTATCAATACGTGGAGCGTTGGTTAAATCGCGGCCATCGGCGGCGAGCGCTGAAATATGGTGATAGCTGCCATACATGGACGGACGCATCAGGTCATTGAAGCCGGCATCAATCAGCACGAAGTGGCGCGATCCCATCTCTTTCACGCTACGCACCTGGGCGACCAGCACGCCGGATTCCGCCACCAGGAAACGACCCGGCTCAATTTCGAGTTTCACCGGATGCCCTAAATGCGCGGCAACGTTGTCGCGTGCGGCACTCCACAGGCCGTAATAGTGATCGGTATCGATCGCCTCTTCCCCTTCACGGTAAGGAATGGAGAGGCCACCGCCGGCGGAGATCGCCTCCAGATCTTGTCCGAAGTCGATAACCTGACGCACCATCGCACCACACACCTGCTCCAGGTGGCCATAATCCACCCCCGAGCCAATGTGCATATGAATGCCCACCAGCTTCAGGTTGTAACGCTGCAATACCTCCAGCGCCGCTGGCATATCGGCATACCAGATGCCGTGTTTACTGTTTTCACCGCCAGTGTTGGTTTTCTGGCTGTGACCATGGCCAAAGCCGGGGTTCACACGGAGCCAGACGCGGTGGCCGGGAGAAACCTGTCCAAGCTGTTCCAGCATATCAACAGACCCTGCGTTAACCGGGATCTGCAGTTCATGCACGCGGGCAAGCGTCGCGTCGTCGATCAGATCCGCAGTAAAGACAATTGCATCAGGATCGGTTTTAGGATCAAAACCAGCCGCCAGCGCGCGCTCGATCTCACCCAGCGACACGGAGTCAACCTTCACGCCCTGCTCGCGCATCAGGCGCAGGATATGGATATTGGAGCATGCTTTCTGGGCAAAACGCACCACGTCAAACTGATGCAGTGCGGCAATCTTCTCGCGAACGATCTGCGCGTCGTAGACCCATACCGGGCAGCCAAACTCGGCAGGCAGGCGCAGCAGGTTGTCGGCATTCAAATCGGTATCAGTCTGATTAAGCGGGCGTGGCATGGTCATCTCCGGGTCGTCACATTTTTTATGATTACGCCACAGCAGAAAGAGAATAAAAAATATCGTTTTATCGCGAGTCTATGCAAAAATGATATGGACAGTTCTCTGCTTTCAGGTGCCCTATGCCCGCCGTCAACTTACGCCATATCGAGATTTTTCACGCCGTGATGACCGCCGGCAACCTCACCGAAGCCGCGCAGATGCTGCATACCTCACAGCCTACGGTCAGCCGCGAGCTGGCACGGTTCGAGAAAGTGCTGGGACTGAAGCTGTTTGAACGCACCCGGGGCCGGCTGCACCCGACGGTGCAAGGGCTGCGTCTGTTCGAGGAAGTTCAGCGCTCTTGGTATGGGCTGGACAGAATTGTCAGTGCGGCGGAAAGTCTGCGCGAGTTTCGTCAGGGCGAGCTGTCAATTGTCTGCCTGCCCGTCTTTTCACAGTCCTTTTTGCCGACGCTGCTCCAGCCCTTTCTTGCCCGTTATCCGGAGGTCAGCCTTACTATCGTGCCGCAGGAATCTCCGCTGCTGGAAGAGTGGCTTTCAGCACAGCGTCACGATCTGGGGCTGACCGAAACACTCGCCACCCCCGCAGGCACGGAGCGCACAGAGCTATTCTCTTTAGATGAAGTTTGCGTTTTGCCCGCCGGACACCGGCTTGCCAGTAAAGCGGTGCTCACCCCTGCCGATTTCCATGGGGAAAACTACATCAGTTTGTCGCAGACCGACAGCTATCGCCAGCTGCTGGATACGCTGTTTTCCGAGCATCAGGTGAAACGCAGAATGGTGGTAGAGACCCACAGCGCCGCATCGATTTGCGCGATGGTACGGGCGGGCGTCGGCGTTGCCGTGGTCAACCCGCTGACGGCACTGGACTATGCTGAAAACGGGATTGTCATCCGTCCATTTAGCGTGTCCGTTCCGTTTACCGTGAGCCTGATCCGTCCCCTGCACCGCCCGGCATCAGCGCTGGTAGACGCGTTTTCTCAACACCTTATCGAAGGAATACCTGCACTGAAAATCCAGTTATCAACATTCAAATTACGCAATTAAATGTTTATTATTGGTAAAATAAACCTCACAGCCCTTCCCCTTAGAAATATTAAAAATTATTTTTAATATTTATGATTTCCTGCCGTTCTCTGCCATCGCTATACTTCCCCTCAGTTAATTCACTTAATTAATATCAGCACCCCCCGCCTTATTCATTACGGAATTGAATGAGGTTTGATTGACATTGACAGGATGTTATTAATATGAAAATCACACCATTTTTGTGGAGTGCTCTGTTTATCAGCATCACTCCTGTTTGTCAGGCCAATATGTCTGTTTACCCAATGGCCGTTGATATGAACGATCAGGGAGAAGGCAGCGTCCGTGTTATCTCCCGCACTAACGATGTTCAGTATATCAAAACGACTGTCCTCAGCGTTTCCGGACGTAACACCCCACAGGAAAAAGAGACCGAAGTGTCTGTCGGTGGCGACAGTGGCCTCGTTGTCATGCCTCCCAAATTCGCGCTGCCTGCGGGTTCCAGCAAAATGGTTCGCCTGGTTTCGATGGCGCCCGTGCAGGAAGAAACAACCTGGCGCGTGAAGTTTGAAGCCGTGCCGCAACTTGATGACGAATCGATTGCCAATAAAGGCGTCAAAACGCAACTGACACTGAATCTGATTTGGGGCGTTCTGGTCAGCGTCCCTCCTGAACATCCGCGGTTGAATATGAGTTTGCAAACCGGCGGTAAAATTAAAAACGACGGTAATCAGCGTTTTAAAATACTTAAAGTCGGTCTGTGTAAAAAAGCACAGAGCGAAAAAGCGTGTACATGGCATGAGGTAAACGAAAACATCTACCCTCGAGCCAGCTACACGCCAAAGAATATATTGAATTACGATCGCATCGTTGTTCAGTATTGGGATTGGATTAGCAAGTCGACAAATAAAAAAGACTTTGTAATTCATTAATTAATTACTTACATGGAATATTAGTAAATGAAACGTATTATGACCAAATCCTTGCTCGCACTGGCCATGGTTTCTGTAATGGGTTCTGCGATTGCTGTTCAGAAAGATATTACTGTTACCGCAACCGTTGATGCTGCCCTGGACATGACCCAGGCTGACGGTTCTGCACTGCCGAAGAATATCGACATGCAATATTTCCCAGGCACCGGTCTGTCTCCGGCTTCTCTCCAGACTAAAATCTGGGCGAACGATGTCACGAAAGACGTGAAAATGAAGCTGGCTAGCGATTTCTCCCTGGTGAATAACCTGGGTGGCGCAACCGTACCCATGACCGTGAAATGGGGTACTCAGGCGCTGACCACGACCGATGCGACCCTGAAAGCAACCGACCTGTTCCCTAACACCACCACTGCCCTGAAAACCGGCTCCGTCGCAAAAACGCTGCTGATCTCCCAGGCCACACAAGAAGCACTGGAAACCGGTACTTACCAGGGTGTGCTGAGCATCTATCTGTATCAGTAATCGCCGTTACGTAAGGTAATGAATCGAAGGGGAAACCTTCGATTCATTTTTTCTCATCAGGGAACGATGAATGACTATGAAAAAGACGATTCTGGGCCTCTTGATTTTTAGCCTGCTTAATAGCGCAAATGCGCGCAATGAGAAGATCCCGCCAGGATTTGAACTCATCGTTCTGGGTCAGAAAGAGTATGTCGATGTCTGGTTAGCCGGACGTAATCTTGGAAAATTTTACGCCACTGTTAACCTCGATACCGTGAAATTTGAGCGCCCCGATCAAATTATTGACGCGATGGCGTTGGATGCCGACACCGGTATCAAAAAGAAAATTACGGCAAAACTGAGCCAGCCTCTGGAACGGCACGGAGAATTAGCCTGTACCGCGATTAATACCAGCGCGGGCTGCGATTACCTGAAAACCGACGATGTGGCGCTGATTTATAACGACGAAAAAAATGCCGTTAACCTTTTTCTTAACGATCGGTGGTACCCGGACGATCGCCACAACGCCTTATACCTGAAGCCAAACAGTGATGATGATGTGGTGAACGCATTTATTCATCAGCAGGATATTAATGTCGCGGCGCAGGAAGACTTTAAATCCGTTTATCTCCAGGGAACGGGCGCGCTGGGTGTAACTGAAAACAGCTACCTCGGCGCTTACTGGAACTTTAACGGTAATGAAAACGACGGTGAAACTGAAACCAGCGCTGACGTCAGCGAACTCTTTTATCGTTACGACTATCTGAGCCGCTTTTATATTCAGGGTGGTCGCATGGATAGCCGAAGCCTGTTTAGCCTGGACGGCGGAAACTTTAACTTTTCCTTCCTGCCCCTGAACACATTCGATGGCGTGCGGGCGGGTACGACCTTAAGCTATCTCAACCGGGAGCAGATGAATCAAGGTACACCGGTCAACGTGCTGCTTTCGCGCAGCTCACGCGTGGATGTGTATCGTGATAACCAGCTTCTCGGTTCCTTCTACCTGGCAGGCGGAAACCAGTCGCTGGATACCTCGTCGTTTCCGGCAGGTAGCTATACCCTTCAACTGAAAATCTACGAAAGCAACCAGCTTTCCCGAACAGAAGTGGTGCCGTTTACGAAGACCGGTAGCATTGGGGATGGTCACATTCAGTGGTTTATTCAGATGGGACAGCTGGTGGATGACAGCTCATCTTATGCCGACAATAAAAATGCCTCTACCGCTCAGGCAGGGATCAGAGTACCAGTAACCGCACAAAGCGAGGCTACGCTTGGTGTCGCCAGTGTGGATAACGACTTTTCCGCTGAATTGGGTGGACACCTGACTCCCGCACTTGGCGCATTCGGCAATGCTGATCTGCAGGGCGGAGTCTACTATAACGACCAGGGCGGGCGCGGCAATATGCAGCAGCTGAGCTGGCACGCTGATGGATGGCCTTCATTGAGCGTCTACCGCAAAGACACCAGCGGCGGGCAATGCTCAGGTGACACAGACGCGAACGACTACGATCTGAGCTGTTTTGAAAGTATCAGCACGAGCGCATCTCAAAACGTGTTGAACTGGAATATTGCGTTGAACTGGAACAGAACCCGTAATCATGCGGATTATCATACCCGCTGGAACAACAGCGACAGCTTTACTGATAATTTCTTTAACCAGACCGACGCTAACACCACCACCGACAGTGTTCAGTTGAGTGCCACCCGCGCGTTTAGCCTGAATAACTGGATGGTGAATACCAACCTGGGGCTGTTCACTCGCGACGACAGCAACAGCAATAACGATCGTGGTGCCTACATCATGTTGACGTTCAGCGAAACGCCGCACATGGATGCTAACGCACGCAGTCGCACCACGACGATTAGCGCTGATTACCGTACCAGCAAGGAATCACAGGATCAGACCTCCTGGAATCTGTCCCGCACCTGGTATGACGACAACGTTAACCACCGTGAAGTGGGCATCAATCTTGGCGGAATCAACACCGACACGCTGGACTCCGGGATTAATGGCCGTATTGATGGTCTGTATGGCAATCTGAGCGCCAACCTGACGGACAGTTACGATCGTCAGAATCAAGAACATTTCACCGCTTTCACGGGGAGCTACAGTTCAACGCTGGCAATCAGCCGCCACGGCGTTCAGCTTGGTCGTGCAGGATATGGTGAACCGTCTGCGGCGGTGCTCGTAGCGGTCAATAATATTGATGACGAATCGGCTGAACAGCTCTCCGTTGATGCCTCAGCTAACGGCAGCAAAGCCAGCCTCACGGGAAATGGCTCGGTACTCTTCCCGTATACGGGCTATGAAATGGGCTATATAGAGGTCAGCGACAGCGCGCGTAAACACCAGAGCGGGACCACCAACCTGATTGCCGGTTCAGGCAAGCAAAACCTGATGCTTCTGCCGGGCAAGCTGCGCTATCGCGAAGTGTCCGCATCATTTAGCTATAACTATATTGGCCGCCTGATCCTGCCGGAGACGGTCAAACGCTTCCCGGTAATTGGCCTGAACAGTTCAATGTTACTGCTGGCGAAAGATGGCGGCTTCACGCTTGAAATGCCTGGGGCTTCGCGCGATTTATACGTGCTGGCCGGACAGTCATTCCTGAAATGCCCCCTTAAAGTATTGAAAAAACGCGCCAGTATTCGTTACGCCGGGGAAGTCAACTGCGCCACCATAACCTACAACCAGCTTCCGCCCCAGATTCAGGTGCAGGCACAGCTGAAGCAGTCCCTGCGTAAGCAGGCGCTGGAAACGGCACAAAGGGAGAATGTGCAATGAGATTAAAAGCAGGGTTAATAGTATGCGGGTTATTGGCGGCTATCAATGTACAAGCAAAGATGTACTATGGTCCAACGCCTAATGTCTCTACTCAACAAGAATATGAACTCCCTTCTGGAGCACCCGCTGACGTATATTTATGGAAAGAGGATTATCCCGGTACTTCAGGGTATTACGATGCTGTTGGCACCTATAAATGCGCCTATTCAGATGTGCAGCAAACATGCAGCCATCAAAGCGGGCGTTCAACGATCACTATCGTTTTAAAAGAAAAGCGAAGTGGCATGACACATTCGCTTAAACTACAAGCCTACATGACCGGAATAAAATATAACAACGCTGACCCCAGCCAGTCTGAAAGTTGCAACGCACGATACGCACTCAATAACCAAACCTATTTAAGTTGCTCGACAAGTTCATGGAGTATTGTTGACAACGCCAGGGTTCTTACAGCCTGGATACCACAGAGCGAAATGAATAATCTTCCAGTCGGTGGTGTGTGGGAGGGTGCTCTTAAGTTGCAATATAATGCGGCCGGGAGAACCCCCGTGAATTTTGTCGCCAATATCACCCTGAAAGGCAAAGCCACTGGCAAGCAGGATATTTTTTTCCCGGAGTTTAATAACGCCAATCCGCTGGTCCAACTCGATCTTCATCCTACAGGCGCGATCACCGGAAACAGCTTTGCTGAAGATGTTACCACGCTGGATATGTGCCTGTATGATGGTTACAACTCTAACAGCGACAGCATGAAGCTCTCCTTCGCCGATGAGAATAAAGGCGGGGCATCGCGTAAAAATGGTTACTATTCCATCTACAACACGGGTACCGCTGGGACAGGCGAAAATGAGCGCATCGACTATCGTCTTGAAATGTTTAATCCTCATACTAAAAGCTGGATGAGGGTCGATAATGGCCAAGGGTATGACATCTCTGCTGGCGTTAACGGCCAGGATCAGGTTCGCCCGGTGCACCTGCCCTCGATCAGTTATCCTGTTCTGTGCGCGCCAGCCCCACTACGACTGATTGTGGATAAATTCAGGGTTACCGACAAAACAGCGGGTTACTACAAAGGGACTCTACAGGTCTATTTCTCCCCCAGCCTGAACAGTATTTAACGCCTCCGGGCGGCGCTTACCGCCCGGCACTGCGCGTTATGACAGCATAAACTCTACCGCATCGGCAGCGTGAATGGCGGCAGTGTCGAATACCGGGATCGGGCTTCGCTCAACCGGCACCAGCAGGCCTATCTCGGTACAACCGAAGATCACCCCTTCAGCCCCCTGCCGGGCGAGCTTTTCAATTACGCTGACGTAACAGGCCCGGGAAGACTCGCTGAAGGTGCCGAGGCAAAGCTCATCAAAAATAATCTGATTAATGCGCGCCCGGTCGGCCTCATCCGGGATCAGGCTTTCGATACCAAACTCACTGCTTAACCGACCACGATAAAAATCCTGCTCCATGGTGTAACGCGTTCCAAGTAGCGCCACTCGTCGCATCCCTGCCGCGCCGATCGCGCGTCCGGTCGCATCCGCAATATGCAAAAACGGCAGCGAACAGCGTGTTTCTATGTGCGAAGCCACCTTATGCATGGTGTTGGTGCAGAGCAAAATCCCTTCGGCACCAGCACGCTGGAGCCCAAGTGCCGCCTGCGCCAGTATTTCCCCGGCTTTATCCCATTCACCGCTCGACTGACACGCTTCGATCTCATGAAAATCGACGCTGTGCAGCAGCAGGCTGGCCGAATGCAGTCCCCCCAGGCGTTGCTTCACCCCTTCATTAATCAAACGATAGTAGGGAATCGTCGATTCCCAGCTCATGCCACCCAGCAGGCCGATTGTTTTCATTATCCCTCCTTATCTGTTGATCCCAGTGAAGCAAACTTGTGATCGTGTTTCCAGTTCTTTGTCACACCGTTTCTTTTTCGCGCTACGTGATATAAATTAAATGAAACGATATTTCATTTAATGATGAGGGAAGCGATGTTTATTTTCCACCGCGAGACCACACTTGACGATTTGGGTAACGGCGTGACGCGTCGGATCCTGGCGCATAACGGTAAGATGATGGCGGTTGAAGTGAATTTTGAGCAGGGCGCAATCGGCCCGATGCACAACCATCCGCATGAGCAGTTAACCTATGTCTTGTCCGGCGAGTTCGAATTCACCATTGGTGAAGAGAGGCATGTCGTCACGGCCGGAGATACACTCTACAAAGCACCGCATGTGATGCACGGCTGCGTCTGCCTCAAACCCGGCACGCTGCTGGATACCTTTACCCCTATACGGGAAGATTTTCTGCAATAAAAAAGGGCGCTGATTTCAGCGCCCTTTTCATCTGCATCATTTATTCTGTTATCGGCTCTGGCAGGGGATTGCGGCTAAGCATCGCTTCACGCAGCAGAACGCTACCACAGGCAAACAGCCCACCGAGGATCCCCGCCAGCAGAACAATCAGTGCTTTCCCCGGGCCATCTTTTTTCACCGGCATAGAAGGTGAAAGTTGATACTTAAAGGGTTCAAGTACAACATCTTCAACGGACAGCTTTTTCAGCTGCGCCAGATAATATTCCCGGTTCTGGAAATCGGCATTCAGCTCAGCCACGTCCTTGAGGTTCTTTTCAATCTGCAGTTTCTGCGCAATACCGTCAGCGCCGAGCGCCACGGAGTAATCCGGATCGTCTTTTACGGCCTGTCCGTTGCTGTAGACAGGTTTCTTAATGCCCGCCGCGTTAGCCACTTCCAGGGAATAGTTAAGACGCTGCAGGTTGGTGTTGTGAATATTGGTCAGACGCACCCGATCCAGGTCCAGCTGCTGCTCTACCACCTTCGTTTTCAGGGCGAGCTGGTTACGGATATTCAGCATGATCTCTTGCTCAACAATCGCGGCAATATACTTGATATACCCTTCCAGAACGGTTTGCGCATCTCCCGCCGTGGGGGCGGTGAAGCTGAGCGTCCAGGAGACGTAAGGCGCTTTATCGGCGTCTTTTACCTGAGTGTTATCGATCGCTTTCATCTTCTCAGAGATATTGACCACCGCACGATGAAGCTCAAGCGGATCCACGTTTGTCCCCTCAAGCTGAGACATAACGTAAGGGGAGGATTTCATATACTCTTCAAGCAAGGACTGCGACTGAAACTTTTTGATAAACAGCCCAAAGACTTCATCACGGGACACTTTCACGTCCACGTCCAGCACCTGCAATGCAACCATCATCTGGCGCAGCGGGTTCCACTGCGTCTGTTCGGCTGGCGTGATCACCGCTTTACTGGTCCATTTCTGCGGCAGTAAAAACGCAATCGCCAGGCCTGCCAGCGCAAACGCGAACGTAATGGCGACGATGCGTTTTTTAGCGGCAAGCAGTACGTCTAACAGTCCCAGAAGGTCGATCTCTTTAGTGCTGACTGCCGGGGTGGCATAAGAAGGAAAATCGAGGTCCGTGTTTTTTTTGAAATCCATCGCTGACATAGCCGTTCTTCTGTTAAGAGTGCAGTTAATTTCTGCCTGGTGAGTTCAGGTGGTCCGATGATACAAGAAAGTAAGAATAATCTGAACGCGATATTGATCTATCTGTGTACTGGCTATCAAAGTTAGTAGTTAGTACCTTCCCGGTATTATTGTTATTAATCATTCGCTTTACCTGCTCCCTTCGCTGACGGCCTGCCCTGATTGCCTGAATTAGCGTCAAAATGCCACCCTCATCACTTTATTGAAACAGCGTTTCGACACCGATCACATTTCCATCATTGCGCGAATGACGTGGGCCTAAATAACCATAATATAAAATAAAACACTGTTTTATTATTTAAGAACACCGGTTCTTATGACCTGAAACTCATACCGTCATTTAACTCCCTTGATTGCCAGGTAGGTATGTATGAATGAAAACAAGCTGTTGGGGCTCGCATGGATATCACCCTACATAATTGGGTTGATACTCTTTACGGCTTTCCCCTTCGTCTCATCGTTTTTCCTCAGTTTTACGGATTACGATTTGATGAGCCCGCCGGTGTTTAACGGCATCGAAAATTATCGCTACATGTTTACCGAAGACACGCTCTTCTGGACATCAATGGGTGTCACGTTTGCGTATGTATTTTTGACCATTCCGCTGAAGCTCGCCTTTGCATTAGGGATCGCGTTTGTTCTGAACTTCAAATTACGGGGGATCGGCTTTTTCCGTACCGCCTACTATATTCCGTCGATCCTCGGCAGCTCCGTGGCAATTGCCGTTTTGTGGCGCGCGTTATTTGCGATTGATGGTCTGCTGAACAGTTTTATTGGGGTGTTTGGTTTCGACCCGGTGAACTGGCTTGGTGAGCCATCGCTGGCGCTGATGTCCGTCACCCTGCTGCGGGTCTGGCAGTTCGGTTCTGCGATGGTCATCTTCCTGGCGGCACTGCAAAACGTACCGCAATCGCAATATGAGGCAGCGATGATCGACGGCGCCTCCAGGTGGCAGATGTTCACGAAAGTGACCGTCCCGCTGATTACGCCGGTGATTTTCTTTAACTTCATCATGCAAACCACCCAGGCGTTCCAGGAATTTACCGGGCCGTACGTCATTACCGGCGGCGGGCCAACCTATTCGACCTATCTGTTCTCGCTCTACATCTACGACACGGCGTTCAAATACTTCGATATGGGTTACGGCGCGGCGCTGGCCTGGATCCTGTTCCTGGTGGTGGCCGTCTTTGCCGGTATCGCCTTTAAGTCTTCGAAATACTGGGTGTTCTACTCCGCCGATAAAGGAGGCAAAAATGGCTGATATTCAACACCTTTCCACGGCAAGAAGCGTCGCAGAGCGCGAGGTTGCCCGTACGCAGCGCAGAGAGAAAATCAACGCCACCGTGCGCTATGTCATCCTGCTGTTTGTCGGCCTGCTGATGCTCTACCCGCTGGTGTGGATGTTCTCTGCATCGTTCAAACCGAACCACGAGATCTTCACCACCCTGAGCCTGTGGCCTGCGCATGCCACCTGGGACGGGTTTGTGAACGGCTGGAAGACCGGTACCGAGTACACCTTCGGCCATTACATGCTGAACACCTTTAAGTATGTGATCCCCAAAGTGATCCTGACCATTATCTCCTCCACCATCGTGGCGTATGGTTTTGCACGCTTTGAGATCCCATGGAAGAAATTCTGGTTCGCCACGCTCATCACCACCATGCTGCTGCCGAGCACCGTGCTGTTGATCCCGCAATACCTGATGTTCCGTGAAATGGGCATGCTGAACAGCTACATGCCGTTGTACCTGCCGCTGGCCTTTGCCACCCAGGGGTTCTTCGTCTTCATGCTGATCCAGTTCCTGCGCGGCGTACCGCGTGACATGGAAGAGGCGGCGCAAATCGACGGCTGCAACTCCATCCAGGTGCTGTGGTACGTGGTGGTGCCGATCCTGAAACCGGCCATTATCTCCGTCGCCCTGTTCCAGTTTATGTGGTCAATGAACGATTTCATTGGACCGCTGATTTACGTCTACAGCGTGGATAAATACCCGATTGCACTGGCGCTGAAAATGTCCATCGACGTTACCGAAGGTGCGCCATGGAACGAAATTCTGGCAATGGCGAGCATCTCCATTCTGCCATCCATCATTGTCTTCTTCCTGGCACAGCGCTACTTCGTACAGGGCGTCACCAGCAGCGGAATTAAAGGTTAAGAGGGAAATATCATGGCTGAAGTTATCTTCAACAAACTGGAAAAGGTCTACTCCAATGGCTTCAAGGCGGTACATGCTATCGACCTGAAAATCGCCGAAGGGGAATTTATGGTGATCGTCGGTCCATCCGGGTGCGCCAAGTCCACCACCCTTCGCATGCTGGCCGGCCTGGAAACCATCAGCGGCGGTGAAGTGCGGATCGGCGATAAGATCGTGAACAACCTCACCCCGAAGGAGCGTGGTATTGCGATGGTGTTCCAGAACTACGCGCTCTACCCGCACATGACGGTGCGCGAAAATCTGGCCTTTGGTCTTAAGCTGAGCAAACTGCCGAAAGAGCAAATTGAGTCGCAGGTGAACGAAGCGGCCAAAATCCTGGAGCTGGAGTCGCTGCTTGACCGCCTGCCGCGCCAGCTTTCCGGTGGACAGGCCCAGCGTGTAGCGGTTGGCCGCGCGATTGTGAAAAAGCCAGACGTGTTTCTGTTTGATGAACCGCTGTCAAACCTTGATGCCAAGCTCCGTGCCTCGATGCGTATTCGTATTTCAGATCTGCATAAGCAGCTGAAGCAGTCCGGTAAACCGGCCACCACCGTCTACGTCACGCATGACCAGACCGAAGCGATGACCATGGGCGACCGTATCTGTGTGATGAAGCTGGGCCATATCATGCAGGTCGATACCCCGGACAATCTCTACCACAAGCCCAACAACATGTTCGTCGCGGGCTTTATCGGCGCACCGGAGATGAACATTCGTAAAAGCCAGCTGGTGGAACAGGCCGGGCAACTGCACATTACCATCGGCAGTGAAACCATGCCGTTAACCCCACAAACGCAGGAGAAAGTCGCCGCTTACGCCGGCCAGGACGTGTTCTACGGCGTGCGCCCGGAATTTGTGTCGCTCTCTGACGCCCCCTTCCCCGGCGGTGGCTGCAGCGGCGAAATGGTGCGCGTGGAGAACATGGGCCACGAATTCTTCGTGTACCTGAAGGTAGCTGACTATGAACTGACCGCCAGAATCCCTTCGGATGACGCTAAGCCAATGATTGATAAAGGCCTTAACCGTAAAGTCTATTTCCGCTTTGACATGAATAAGTGCCATATTTTTGACGCAAAAACTGAACTGAACCTCTCTCTCTGATGGAGTGATAAAAATGAAAAATGTGCTTTTAAGCGCAGCAATCTCCGCGACCCTGGGCCTTACCGCGTTGCCATCGATGGCGCAAAATACCGATTTACGTATGTCCTGGTGGGGCGGTAATGGCCGTCACCAGGTGACGCTGAAAGCGTTAGAAGAGTTCCATAAACAGAACCCTGACATTAACGTTAAGGCGGAATACACTGGCTGGGATGGCCATCTTTCCCGTCTGACCACCCAGATCGCAGGCGGCACAGAGCCGGATGTGATGCAAACCAACTGGAACTGGCTGCCGATCTTCTCGAAAACCGGCGACGGTTTTTACGATCTGAATAAAATGAAAGACGTGATCGACTTAAGCCAGTTCGATGCCAAAGAGCTTCAGTCCACGACCGTCAACGGCAAGCTAAACGGGATCCCAATCTCCGTGACCGCGCGCGTGTTCTACTTTAATGACGAGACCTGGAAAAAAGCGGGCATCGACTACCCGAAAACCTGGGACGAGTTGATGGCCGCCGGTAAAACGTTCGAAAGCAAACTCGGTAAGCAATATTACCCTGTCATTCTGGAACACCAGGACACGCTGGCGCTGCTGAATTCTTACATGATTCAGAAATACAACATCCCGGCCGTGGACGAGAAAACCAAAAAGTTCACTTACAGCAAAGCGCAGTGGGTGGAGTTCTTCCAGACCTATAAAAAACTGATTGATAGCCACGTAATGCCAGACACCAAATACTATGCGTCGTTTGGCAAGAGCAACATGTATGAAATGAAGCCGTGGATCCAGGGGGAATGGGGCGGCACCTATATGTGGAACTCCACCATCAATAAATACTCCGATAACCTCAAACCACCGGCAAAACTGGTGCTGGGCAGTTACCCCATGCTGCCGGGCGCCACGGATGCGGGCCTGTTCTTCAAACCGGCGCAGATGCTCTCGATTGGTAAATCGACCAAAAACCCGGAAGCGGCGGCGAAGCTGATTAACTTCCTGCTGAACAGTAAAGAGGGCGTGGATACGCTGGGACTGGAGCGTGGCGTGCCGTTGAGCAAAGTGGCGGTTCAGTACCTGACTGAAGCCGGGACCATTAAGGAAAACGACCCGTCGGTTGCGGGCCTGCGTCTGGCGCAGTCTCTGCCGTCAAAACTCTCCGTCTCACCTTACTTTGACGATCCGCAGATAGTGGCGCAGTTCGGCACCTCGCTGCAGTATATCGACTACGGTCAGAAATCGGTGGAAGAGACAGCGGCGGACTTCCAGCGTCAGGCAGAGCGTATTCTGAAGCGGGCGATGCGTTAACCCTCACCCCGGCCCTCTCCCTTAAAGGGAGAGGGCGCAAACCATTCCCTCTCCTTTGGGTAAGGGGATAAATCACACGCCAATATTACGTAGTTTCTCCCCGCTCATCAGTTTGCGTTCAATATGCTCCAGCGTCACGCCTTTGGTTTCAGGAATAAGCCAGAAGGTCACACCGATAAACACCACGTTCAGTACCGTGTAGAGCCAGAACGTTCCTGCTGCGCCAATAGCATCCAGCAGCGTCAGGAAGGTTGCGCCGATGATCATGTTCGACACCCAGTTGGTGGTGGTGGAACAGGTGATACCAAAATCGCGACATTTCAGCGGCTGAATTTCAGAGCACAGGATCCACACCACCGGTGCGGCGCTCATGGCATACCCGGCGATACACATCATGGTCATCCCGACAGAGAGCCAGGAGAGACCGCTTGAGGCGGTGCCGTTATCAAACTGCATCAGACAGTAACCGAGGATCAGCGTACCGAGCGCCATTACGCTAAAGCCAATCTTCAGCGCCGGTTTACGACCGGCTTTATCCACGGTAAATACCGCGATAAACGTGGCAAACATAAAGGTCAGCCCGACCACCAGGGTTGCAATCATCTGCTGTTCGGTGGTGGTGAATCCGGCCATTTTGAATATACGCGGCGCGTAATACATGATGATGTTCATCCCGGTGAACTGCTGCATCGCCTGCAGCAGCATGCCGAGGAACACCGCGCGACGCACGTTGCGGTTGGCTTTAAACAGCGACCAGCCGCCCTGCTTCAGCTTCAGGCTTTCGCGGATCTCGTTCAGCTCTTCACGCGCTTTCTCTGAGGTATCACGCAGCATGCGCAGCACCTCTTCTGCTTCCACGTGACGGCCTTTCTGCGCCAGCCAGCGCGGGCTGTTCGGCAGGAAAATCACCAGCACAATCAGCAACAGCGCCGGCAGCGCCAGTACGCCCAGCATGGCGCGCCAGTTACCGCTGTAGCTGAAGTAAGTATCCGACAGAAACGCCAGTACGATACCCAGCGTGACCATCAGCTGGTACATACTGATCATCTTGCCGCGCACGTTCTCGCTCGCCATCTCCGAGAGATACAGCGGCGCGGTGTAGGAGGCAATCCCGACCGCCACGCCCAGCAATACGCGGGAGAGCAGCAGCACTTCCACGTTGGTGGCAAACGCAGAGCCAATGGAGCCTGCCACAAACAGGATCGCCCCAACCATCAGGCTATATTTGCGCCCGAGACGGAACGAGAGCCAGCCGTTGAACAGCGCGCCGATGGCCGCGCCGAGCATCATGCTGCTCACCACCCACTCCTGCAGGCGACTGCTCAGCGTAAAGTGATCGGTAATAAACGGTAATGCGCCAGCAATGACGCCGATATCCAGTCCAAATAATAAGCCTGCCACTGCCGCCGCAATGGAGACAAACTGGTTCATACGGCGAGTATCGCGCAGCGCCGCGGGCATGAGGGTAGAGTCATTTATAGATGTCATAGTTTCCTGCCTGAACAGAGAAATTCGTTAAGTGAAATTACGAGATAGGGAAGAAAAGTGTCAGGCCGGAATTCGCGAAGATATGGATTATTTCGCTATGGCATGGCGATATGTGATGGACATTACAATTTCAACTCGCGGTGAAATATCGCCATATTTTACTAATTGATTAATATTTAAGTAATAAAACTGTGATGCGCGTCATTTATGTTTTTTTGGTATGGATTTTTCATCTTTGACGATATGGATAATGACAATTTTTGAGCAAAAAAAACCTCCACCCGCAGGCAGAGGCTCTATCGTCAGGGCGAATTAACGCGCCAGCCAGCCGCCATCAACCGCCACGGTATAACCGTTGATGTAGTCCGATGCCTTCGATGCCAGGAACACCACCGGCCCTTTCAGATCGTCCGGCAGTCCCCAACGCCCTGCCGGGATCCGGTCAAGGATTTCCGCGCTGCGCTGCTCGTCGGCACGCAGCTGCTGGGTGTTGTTGGTGGCCATGTAGCCCGGGGCAATGGCGTTAACGTTGATATTGTGCTTCGCCCATTCGTTCGCCAGCAGACGGGTGACCCCCATCACTGCGCTTTTTGACGCGGTGTAAGACGGCACCCGGATCCCGCCCTGGAAGGAGAGCATGGAGGCGATATTAATAATCTTGCCGCCGTTCCCCTGAGCGATGAAGTGTTTCGCCGCCGCCTGAGACATAAAGAACACGCTTTTGATATTCAGGTTCATCACGTCGTCCCAGTCGCGCTCGCTGAAGTTAATGGCATCTTCACGGCGGATCAAACCGGCATTGTTGACCAGAATGTCGATATGGCCGAATTCGGCCACCGCGCGATCCAGCAGGTCAGGAATGGCGTCGATTTTACGCAGATCCGCCGTCAGGCTCAGGAAACGGCGGCCCAGCGCGGTCACACGCTCGATGGTTTCCGTAGGCTCGACGATGTTGATGCCCACGATATCGCAGCCCGCTTCTGCCAGCCCTAACGCCATGCCCTGGCCCAGACCGGTGTCACAACCGGAAACCACAGCCACTTTACCTTGCAGAGAGAATGCATCCAGAATCATGTTTGTTCCTTACTCTTTCGATGCCTGTCAGCAACAGGCAGATTTATGCTTAACTGCCCGCGACTAGCGCAGATCTTTTACCGCGACGTGGTCCATGTCATCAAAGACCTGGTTTTCACCGACCATTCCCCAGATGAAGGTGTACGCCTTCGTCCCCACGCCGGAGTGAATCGACCAGCTTGGAGAGATAACCGCCTGCTCGTTATGCATCACGATGTGGCATGTTTCCTGCGGTTGACCCATCATGTGGAATACGCAGGCATCCTCATCCATGTTGAAGTAGAAATAGACCTCCATGCGACGCTCATGGGTGTGGCACGGCATGGTGTTCCACAGGTTGCCAGGCGCCAGCTCGGTCAGCCCCATGCTGAGCTGGCAGGTCTCCAGCACATCCGGAACGAAGTATTTATTGATGGTGCGACGGTTGCTGGTGAGGTTGTCGCCCAGCGTCACCGGGGCTACGTCTGCCGGGGTGACTTTTTTGGTAGGACAGGTGGTATGAGCCGGGGCGCAGTTGTAATAAAACTTCGCTGGCGTGCTGCCGTCAACGCTGGCAAAGACCACCTCTTTCGCGCCCTTGCCGACATACAGCGCGTCGCGGTGACCAATCTCGTAACACTGACCGTCAACCGTAATGGTGCCCGGCCCGCCAATGTTAATCACGCCCAGTTCACGCCGTTCCAGGAAATAGCTCACGCCGAGTTGTTTACCCACTTCACCGCCCACGGAGACGGTTTTGGCCACCGGCATAATGCCGCCCACAATAATGCGGTCAATGTGGCTGTAGACCATAGTGTAGCGATCGGCTTCGAACACCTGCTCAACTAAAAACTCACTGCGCAGCCCCTGCGTGTCGAGGGTTTTGGCATGCGCACTGTGGATGCTTTGTCTGACGTCCACGATAACCTCCAGATGGATCGTGCCCGAAGGCAGAAAATTAACGAAACGACGTTCCGTTTTAAGGATAAGCACAGTGTAAACGCCAGTAAGGGGGTTTTCAAATACATTTAAAACATCGTTTCATTTTTTATGATTCTTTATATCAGAAATGGTGTTCCGATCACGATAACGCCAGGACTCCATCATTCTTATCAATAAAACCGATAAACTGCGTGATAAGTCACACATAATGAAACATCGTTTTGATATTTTAACACCCAGTTTTTAATCTGATTTTATCGCCGAAAGGAGCGCAATATGGCTAAAGGTATGCGGGTCAAGCTGAACTATGAGATCGGCCGCGATCCGGATACAGGCGTGGAAGTCACTCGCCTGACCCCGCCTGAAGTAACCTGTCATCGCAACTACTTTTACCAGAAGTGCTTCTTCAATGACGGCAGCCACCTGCTGTTCGCGGGGGCGTTCGATGGTCACTGGAACTATTACTTGCTGGATTTGCAGAGCGCCGAAGCCGTTCAGCTGACGGAGGGCGCAGGCGATAACACCTTTGGCGGATTCCTCTCCCCGGACGATCGCGCCTTCTACTATGTGAAGAACGATCGCACGCTTATGGAGGTCGATCTTCAGACGCGAGTGGAGCGTGAAGTGTACCGCGTCCCGGATGACTGGGTCGGTTACGGCACCTGGGTGGCGAACAGCGACTGCACCAGCCTTGTGGGCATAGAAATTGCGAAGCGCGACTGGACGCCGCTGAACGACTGGAAAATTTTCCACGACTTCTTCCATAAAGGGCCCCACTGCCGACTGCTGCGCGTGGATCTGAAAACCGGCGCGAGCTCAACCATTCATGAAGAGAAAAACTGGCTGGGGCATCCCATCTACCGTCCGTTTGATGACCACACGGTGGCGTTTTGTCACGAGGGGCCACACGATCTGGTCGATGCCCGAATGTGGCTGGTCAACGAAGATGGCACCAACGTACGTAAAGTTAAAACGCATGCACAGGGTGAAAGCTGCACCCACGAATTCTGGGTCCCGGATGGCTCCGCGCTGGTTTATGTCTCGTATCTGAAAGGCCAGCAGGGCCGCAGCATCTGCCGCTTTAATCCGGATTCAGGTGTGAATGAGGCGGTGATGCAGATGCCATCCTGCTCGCATTTGATGAGTAATTTCGACGGCACGTTGCTGGTGGGCGACGGTTCCGGCACACCGGTGGATGTAAAAGACACCCACGGTTACACCATCGACAACGATCCTTATCTGTACGGGTTTGACGTGGCGAAAAAAAGCTACTTCCGCATCGCCCGCCATGACACCTCCTGGGCGACGGTGGAAAATAGCCGCCAGGTCACCCATCCGCATCCCTCCTTTACACCGGACGAGAAAGCGGTGCTGTTCAGTTCCGATAAAGACGGCAAACCTGCCCTCTATATCGCGAAACTCCCCGCGCAACCGGACATGTTGTCTGCATGATTTAAATCAGTGTTTCTGTAACTGGCCTTGCCCTCCTTACGGAGGGCTTTTTTTGTTCTGAACGTTTTGCCCGGTGACGCTGCGCTCACCGGGCCTGGAGGGAAATATCAGAAGGAATACGCCACGCCTACACGGAAGCGGGTCTGACGTTCATCGCTCTCTTTTACACCCACATTACCCACCTCGACATACGGCGCCCAGTTTTTATCCCATTTATACGCCAGCTTCGCGTTATATTCGGTGGAATAATCTTTATTATTATTACGGACCATCCCTTCCGTACTTTTTGCATAAACATAATTCAGCTCGCTACGCCAGTCTCCCATTACCCAGCCGACCCAGGCATCACCGCGGTTAACTTTGTCATCGTCTTTATTTGAGCTTGACGGATAACGGGTGTATTCATAGCGGTAACGTGCGGCTACGTAAAAGCCATTATCGAAACTGTATTGCAGGTGTAGGTTGGGTTTATAAATGGTGCGACTGTCATTACTCTCAAGCGTGAACGCAGGCGTCAGCGCAATATTCTCTGTCGCTTTCCAGCGCCAGCTAATTTGATCTTCATGACCGTTCCCCACCACATCCGCGAAGGGCTGATCGGCCTTATCGCCGCCCGATTTCCATTTTGCTTCAACAGAAAAACCGACGCCATTGGCAAAGCGATGCGACACAGAGACACGGTCAGCATTCGCGCCATTGTCGATATATTCATGACGCAGATCGACGGTCACCGCCTGCGCCGCGAAAGAGGTACCGATGAGAGAAGCAAGGACCAGAGATTTGTTAAACATAGAAAACCCTCAACTAAAATAACGTTTCATTTTTATGAAACAGAAGTTTATTTTTTAATAATTGCTATTTTAGTGAGCAAGATCGTAATTATTTGTTTCATTTTTTTCGGTACAAATCGGCGTGATATTCGTCAACAAACACGAGGTATTTAGGCGAAATTAGCGGAGGGAGATCACGTCAGCGCAGAATAACACGCATAAAAAAACCTCCCGACGGGAGGTTCATTTACGAAGGAAGTCATTAACGTTCGATAGCCAGCGCCACCCCTTGCCCACCGCCGATACACAGCGTGGCAATGCCTTTACGGGCGTTACGCTTTTTCATCTCGTGAACCAGCGATACCAGAATGCGGCAGCCAGAAGCGCCGATGGGATGACCGAGCGCAATCGCGCCACCGTTGACATTCACCCGCAGGGGATCCCACTCCAGCATTTTGCCCACCGAGATCGCCTGAGCGGCAAAGGCCTCGTTGACTTCAATCAGATCCACATCGGAGAGCTGCCAGCCCGCGCGCTCCAGGCAGCGACGTGTCGCGTACACTGGCGCGATCCCCATTAACGCAGGATCAACGCCCACGCTGGCAAAGGCCCTGATACGGGCCAGCACCGGGAGATCCAGCTCCTGAGCTTTGCTTTCGCTCATCATCATCACAGCCGCCGCACCGTCGTTAATGGAGGAGGCATTTCCCGCCGTCACCGAGCCCTGCGTCTCAAAAGCAGGGTTGAGCATGGCCAGCCCTTCTGCACTGGCATCGGTACGCGGCTGTTCATCGGTGTCGACGACAAGAATCTGACCATCCTGGCGCGGGGTGCTTACCGGGACAATTTCATCGCGAAAACGCCCGGAATCAATCGCGGCACGCGCTTTCTGCTGCGAGCTTAACGCGTATGCATCCTGCAGCTCACGGCTGATGCCATACTCCCGCGCCAGGTTCTCCGCCGTCACGCCCATATGGTAATCATTAAACGCATCCCACAGCCCGTCATGCACCAGGCTGTCGAGCAACTGGCTATTTCCCAGCTGTGCGCCGGTGCGGCTGTCGGTGAGAACATGCGGCGCACGGCTCATGTTCTCCTGTCCGCCGGCGATGACCACATCCGCTTCGCCACACTGGATGGCCTGCGTGGCAAGATGCAGCGCCTTTAATCCTGAGCCACAGACGTCGTTGATGGTGATGGCAGAGACGGTGTTGGGCAGGCCGCCTTTTAGCGCCGCCTGACGGGCAGGGTTTTGCCCGGCGCCGGCTGTCAGGACCTGTCCGAGGATCACCTCATCGACTTCATGTGCTGCGATCCCGCTGCGCTCCACCAGCGCTTTAACCACCACGCTCCCCAGATCAACAGCCGAGTGACGCGCCAGCGCTCCCTGAAAACAGCCGATAGCTGTACGCAACGCACCCACTATAACGACATCTTTCATCACCACCTCTGTGTTAAAGGACATGACGATAGTAGAGGATTGTTACTGGCATTTATCTTAATTGTTTAAAAATAGTGAGTTTAATCACAAGGATTAGCATGCGTCCTGCAGATACTGTCGCAGCCAGCTTCCGGCGACGCCGGGAGGGGATCGTTTATTCCACAGCAGATCGATGCCGATCGCACGGGGCCAGCCAGGGACATTCAACGGCACCAGCGATTTCGCGGGCGCAAATTCATCCACCAGCGCACACGGCAACACGCACCAGCCAAATCCCTGCACCGCCATACTCAAGAGTAACAGGTAATTCGGTGCTGACCAGACCGGCCCCCGGGCGAGCGTCGCCTCGCGCTCAAGGTAGGTGCTGAGCCGCAGTTCCCGCCAGCCGTGCAGTTCATCGGCCTGCACGTCATGTTGTCCGGCAAGTGGGTGGGTGGTCGCGACATAAATTGCCATTCGCGTTTGTATCGGCAGTCGGGTAACGCCGATATCGGTCGGGTAACTGTCGCGTGCCTCCGTCAGGCCAACCTGCGCCCTCTCCTTTTGCAGCAGATCGATGACGTCCTCTTCCTCGCCAATCAGGCACTCAAATTCCGTATGGGGAAAACGCTGGTCAAACTGGTTCATCAGATCTTCCAGCACGTCAGGGTTAAGCGTATCGGAAAGCACAAAGGTCAGACGCGCCTCCGTTTGCGCGGTTAACGATACCGCCAGCTCGTCCAGCCGCGAGCTGGCGGCGAGGATCGCCTGGACATACCCCAGCACCTGCTCCCCCTGAGCGGTGAGTACCGGCTGGCGGGCGGAACGGTCAAACAGCTCAAAGCCGAGATCGGCTTCGAGGTTGGCAATCGCGGTGCTGATCGTCGACTGGCTTTTGCGTAACCGACGAGCGGCGGCAGAAAAGGAGCCTGCCGCCACGGTTTCAACAAACGCGGTAAGGGCTTCAGGTGAGTAGCGCATGACCTATCTATTTTATCGATGGATACCATCTTTAATATATCACGTTTAGCGATAAAAATAGGTTCCATCAACGCCCATACTGGCGAGTTAATGAGGTCGAAAGCTATGCAACATCAGGATGCACTCCAACGTAAACTGCCGGAGCGGATCTTCCACGCGGTCTGTTTTGAGGGGATTGCCACGGCAATTCTCGCCCCGACAGCGGCGTGGCTGATGCAGCGCTCCGTGGTGGAGATGGGCGGATTAACCATTGTCCTGGCCACCACGGCCATGCTCTGGAACATTATTTATAACTTCGGTTTCGACCGTTTCTGGCCTGTTCAGCGTGTAAAACGCACGGCAAAAGTCCGTGCGCTGCATGCCCTGGGGTTCGAATGTGGGTTTATCGTGATCGGTCTGTCGATTGTGGCCGCGGTGCTGGGCGTCACGCTGCTTGAGGCATTCACACTGGAAATAGGTTTCTTCCTGTTCTTCCTGCCCTACACCATGTTCTACAACTGGGCGTATGACACCTTACGTGAAAAATTCCTTAAGCGTCGCCAGCAACGACGCGCCCTGGCAGGCTAACGCCCCCCTGGCCGGACGACTGGTCCGGCCAAACTCCGTCGAAGCAACTGCGCTCTCCACGCATAACTATGGTAAATTGCACTCCATTCTGATGGTTTGATAGTTGATACGTTGCTCTAATGTCGAAAATTTGGTCAAAAGATGAGACTCTCTGGAGTTTCGCTCTCTATGGCACGGCCGTGGGCGCAGGAACGCTGTTCTTGCCCATTCAGCTTGGCTCCGCAGGCGCTATTGTCCTGTTCATTACTGCCCTTGTGGCCTATCCATTAACCTACTGGCCGCATAAAGCACTGGCGCAATTTATTCTGTCGTCAAAAACACGAGGCAATGAAGGGATCACCGGCGCGGTCTCTCACTATTACGGCAGGAAAATAGGGAATCTGATCACCACGCTCTATTTCGTCGCCTTCTTCGTGGTGGTGCAGATTTATGCCGTGGCCATCACCAACTCCCTGACGGAGCAGCTGGCAAAAAAGATGACGGTGGATACCGCCATTCGTGTGCTGGTCAGCTTTGGCGTGGTGCTGGTATTGAATCTGATCTTCCTGATGGGACGGCATATCACAATCAAAGTGATGGGCTTCCTGGTTTTCCCGCTGATCGCCTATTTCCTGTTTGTCTCCCTGTACCTGACCGGCAGCTGGCAACCTTCACTGCTCACCAGCCAGATGACGTTTGATCGCCACACTTTGCATCAGGTGTGGATCTCAATCCCGGTGATGGTGTTTGCGTTTAGCCATACGCCAATTATCTCGACGTTCGCCGTCGATCGTCGCGAGAAGTTCGGTGACGCTGCCATGGATAAGTGCAAAAAAATCATGAAGGTGGCGTATCTGGTTATCTGCCTGAGCGTGCTGTTCTTCGTGTTCAGCTGCCTGCTGTCGATTCCGCCGTCCTATATTGTGACCGCAAAAGAGCAAGGGGTGACGATCCTGTCAGCACTGTCGATGATGCCCTCTTCTCCGGCCTGGCTCGGCATTTCCGGGATTATTGTGGCGATTATTGCCATGTCGAAATCGTTCCTGGGCACCTATTTTGGGGTGATTGAAGGAGCGACGGAAATCGTGAAATCGTCGCTGAATCAGGTGGGCGTGAAAAAGAGCCGCGCCTTTAACCGTGCGATTTCTATTCTGGGCGTGTCGCTGATTACCTTTGCGGTCTGCTGCATTAACCCGAACGCCATTTCGATGATTTACGCCATCAGCGGTCCGCTTATTGCCATGATCCTGTTTATCATGCCGACGCTGTCGACGTACCTGATCCCCTCCCTGAAGCCGTACCGCTCCATTGGCAGCCTGCTGACGCTGATTGTCGGCGTCCTGTGCGTGTCGGTGATGTTTGTCGGCTAATCCTACCGTGCCCGGCCTTCTGCCGGGCGCGTCAGATTTTTACAGCGGAAACGGTCTGTCCTGCACGACCGTTTTCATCACCAGCGTAGAGCGAAGATGCTGTACGCCAGGCATGGCAGAAAGTTTCTCGTCATACAGTTTCTGAAAAGCTAACAGATCGCGGGTAACAACATGCATCAGATAGTCCGGATCGCCAAATAAGCGCTGGGCCAGCACGATTTGCGGGATCTCTTCCACCGCCTCTTCGAACGCGCTGACCGCTTTCTTATCGCCCTCTTTCAGGGTAGCAAACACAATCGCCAGGAAATTAAACCCCATTTTGGCGGGATCGAGATTGGCGCGATACCCCGTAATGGCTCCGCTCTGCTCCAGCGCACGCACGCGTCGGTGACACGGAGAGAGACTCAGGTTCACCCGCTCTGCCAACTCCGTAAGAGATAAACGGCCATCAGCCTGCAGCTCAGCAAGAATTTTTCGATCAATGCTATCCATGTGGAAGATTTTCTCAATTTTAGCGTTTTACGAGCATAACATTGAAAACTCATTTCGTACTGATACCGATATTCTTTCTCTCCAGGTAATACAGGTACGGGAGTTTCACAGAAAATGGAAATGAGTATTGTGGCCGGTTTTTGGGTGGTGTCCTTCCTGCTCATCATGACGCCGGGTGCAGACTGGGCCTATGCGATCAGCGCCGGGATCAACGGGAGGCGCGTAGTGCCGGCGGTGATGGGGCTGATGTCCGGGCATCTGCTCGCCACGCTGGTCGTGGTGGCGGGTGTGGGTGTGTTGATTGCTCAACATCCGCTGGCATTATCAGGGCTGACAATTGCGGGGGCGGTTTATCTGCTGTGGCTCGGCATCACGCTGTTACGCCATCCTGCCGCGCCGGAAAGCACTGTGCAGCATGCAGGAAACTGGAAACAGTGGGCGGTGAAAGGATTGTGTATCAGCGGGCTTAACCCAAAAGTCTTCTTGCTGTTTCTGGCGTTGCTTCCGCAGTTTACCGATCCAAAGGGAAGCTGGTCGATTGCCACACAGATGTCAGCCCTGGGAATAATGCATCTTATCACCTGCACACTGGTCTATTTGCTGGTGGGGTATGGTTCGAAAGCGGTGCTGGCGACCCGTCCGCAGGCGGCACGTGCGGTGAGCATGGCCTCCGGAGGGATTATGGTGGCGATCGCGCTGGGGTTACTGCTGGAACAGGTGAGATAAAAAAAACACCGGCCATCGCCGGTGTGTTTTACGCCCGAATATCGTCATATTCACGCGTGTTATCAAACTCATGCTTCGCAAACGGGCACAGCGGGATAATTTTGCGATTCTCACCGCGCATTTTCTCCACCACCTTCGCCACCAGCTGCTTGCCCACACCCTGCCCCTTCAGGCTCGGATCGACATCGGTGTGCTCAATAATACTCAGGTGCTCACCTGTGGGTACGAAGACAATCTCAGCGACCTGATTGCCATTCGCATCGTTCACGTAAAACTTGTTATGGCCTTCCAGAATATCCATGGTTCCTCGCTTATTTTTGGCGATACTTCAGCGCACCGCTCGGGCAGGTATCAATCACGCGGACAACCGTATCTACATCCACTTCATCGGGAATGATCCACGGTTTACGTTTCAGATTAAACAGCTTTGCGCTGCCACGCACGCAGTTACCGGAGTGTTTGCAGATCCCGGTGTTGAAGTAAACGTCAATTTTCTCGCCGGTATAGGCCCGGTAACCCGCATCCAGTAGCTCTTTATCCATGACATTGCCTCTGTAATTATTTTATTGCTGAATGAAGCATAGCCTTACGGGATCCTGATAGCTATAACGTTGAAAACGAAAAGCCAGGTCACAACTCTTTTGTTGCCGGATTGCGTCCCCCATTGGCGCATGTCAGGCTCCCCCCATGTCTCCCTTTTCCATGACTGGCGCAGGTTGAATGAAACGCAGACTTTCATTTCAGGTTAAGCTTTTTTTAGCGCTGGTGTGCTTCTCCTGCCTGCTGTTAGTACTGCTGGGAACCATCCTGTTTCATTTTATCGACCGGCAACTGCATCACGATCTCGGCCAGCGCGCCAGGGTTCAGGCCAGTGAAATCGCCCTGATGCCCGGCCTGGCGGAAAAAGTCGCCGCCAGAGACATCCCCGGTATCGCCCGTTTAATCCAGCCGCTGCGCGCGGAAAGTGATGCCAGCTACATCGTGATTGGCGATACCCGGGAGCAACACCTTTATCATTCGGAATCCCCGGAGCGCATCAATTTACCGATGATCGGCGGGGATAATGCAGAAGTGTTAAAAGGCAAAACCATTATTTCCGTGCGTAAAGGGGGCATTGGCGTGTCATTACGCAGCAAAGCGCCCATCTTTAATGCGCAGCACCAGGTGATTGGCATTGTCTCTGTCGGTTATCTGACCTCGTATATTGCCAATATTAACGCCCGCATTCTCTGGCAGTCCGGGTTATACGGTATGGGGCTGTTACTGCTGCTGTTTATTTTCTCATGGTTGTTCACGCGTAACCTTAAAAAGCAGATGTTCCGTCTGGAGCCGAAAGATATTGCTCAGCTGGTGTTGCAACAAAAAGCCCTGCTGGAGGCCATGTATGAAGGGGTATTTGCCGTCAATGCGGAGAAGCAGCTGATTTTAATTAACCGTGCTGCCCGTGAGATGCTGGATATTCACCAGAGTGAGGAGGCGCTTATTGGCAAACCGCTTGAGGCTATTGTGCAAACCTCGCCGGGCTTTTTATCCCAGCGCTATGCGTCGATAAGCAGCGGCAGTCACGACCAGATTGCCGTGCTCAACCAGCGCGAGGTAATCGTCAACCGCGTGGCGATTGAGGTTGAACCCGGTGTGGAGAGCGGCTGGGTCTACAGTTTTCGCGATAAAAATGACATTAACACCCTCAGCAGCCAGCTAAGTCAGATAAAACGCTATGCGGATAACCTGCGCATCATGCGTCATGAACAGCTGAACTGGACGGCAACGCTGGTGGGACTGCTGCAAATGAAGCACTACGACGAGGCGATCCGCTACATCCAGCTGCAGTCGGAAGGCGCCCAAAAAGTGCTGGACTTTGTCTCGGCCCATTTTGCCTCTCCGGCACTGTGTGGGCTGCTGTTAGGGAAATATGTCAGCGCACGGGAAAAAGGCATTGAACTGCAGTTTGATCCCGCCTGCCAGCTCACCCGCATGCCGGCCTCCATCAACGAAACAGAGCTGATGTCGGTGATCGGTAATTTGCTGGATAACGCCGTGGACGCCACCCTGAAGGCGTCGGTTCACGCGCCAGTGGAGATCTACATTTCCGACCGCAACCAGGAGCTGTTGATTGAGGTGGCCGACAGGGGCTGCGGCGTGGATGACGCGCATAAACCGCATATATTCCGCCAGGGGTACAGCAGCAAACCCGAGAGCGAGAACGACATTGTGGGGACAGAGCACGGTATTGGCCTGTTTCTGGTGGCAGGCTATATCGAGAAAGCGGGCGGCAGCATAGAGATCGCCGATAACACGCCACAAGGCACTATTTTTTCTGTGTTTATTCCGAATGGGCAACAGCATGACCCGACCACTTGATGTTGTGATAGTTGAAGATGAGCCGCACCTGGCGGAGCTGCATCGCGAGTATATTGAGCAGAATTTTCATTTGCGCGTGGTGGGTATTGCCGCGTCGATTGAGCAGGCGTGCAGCCTGATCCGCCAGCATCAGCCGCGACTGATTCTGCTGGATAACTATCTGCCAGACGGCAAAGGCGTGGAGTTAATCGATAACCCGCTGCTGAAAAGCTACGAATGCTCGGTGATCTTCATCACCGCCGCCAGCGATATGCAAACCTGTAGCCACGCCATGCGCAGCGGCGCCTTTGACTATCTGATTAAACCGGTCTTTTTTCAGCGCCTGCACGCCTCACTGGAGCGCTTTATGCGTTTTATCCACACCGTGCAGCAGGTCAAGGTTGTCGATCAGCATGCGCTGGATCGCCTGTTTAACCTGCCTGCTGCGGAATCTTCGCTCACGCCGTCGACAAAGGGCATTGAGCCCCAAACGCTGGAGCGGATTAAACGCCTGTTCGCAGAACATCCCGACAATGCCATGTCGGTTGAAGAGGTGGTGGAGAACGTCGGGATCAGCAAAACCACGGGGCGTCGCTATCTGGAATACTGTGTGGAGAGTGGGTTAATCAGCGTCGAAATGCTGTATGGCAATATTGGTCATCCGCGAAGGTTATACCGCAAAGCCGCCGACAAAGCGTAATCCTCAACCGTTCGTTTGCTAACGTTCGCGGTTTTTATGGTGTTAATTGCTGAAACGACGCCGACAATCACACTTCGGCATCATGGCCCGCTTCCGCCTGTTGTGGCGGCGGTGCTATACGCTATGTTGACAATTAGTTCCTCAAATGTAACTAAAAGGTTAACTATAATGTCGAACACATTCCGAATTTCTCTGATTACCGCTACCGTACTGTTCTCTGCTTCTGCACTGTCTGCCCTGCCGAAGGGCTACCCTGCCGACTATCAAAAAGTTGTCGATGCCGCGACCAAAGAGGGCAAGGTCGTCATCTATTCCACCACCGATACCAAAGCCGCCGGGCCGCTGATCGAGGGTTTCGAAAAGAGCTATCCGGGCATTAAAGTTGAATACAACGATATGAACAGCACGGAGCTGTACAACCGTTTTATCAGCGAGCAGGCCTCCGGTGGCGGTAGCGGCGATGTGGTCTGGAGCTCCTCGATGGACACCGGGCTGAAGCTCGCCACTGACTACGCCATGGAGTACAAATCGCCCGAGCAAAGCCAGCTGCCGAAATGGGCGGTATGGAAAGATAAAGCGTACGGCACCACCTATGAGCCGGTGGTGTTTATCTACAACAAACGCCTGATCCCGGCTGGCGACGTGCCGGATTCTCACGTTGCGCTGGCGAAGCTGATTGCCAGCCAGACGGACAAATTCAAAAGCAAAGTCACGACCTACGACATCGAAAAATCGGGACTGGGCTTTATGCTCTCCGTGCAGGATCACAAGGCCGATCCAAACTACTTTAAAACCCTGGCCGATGTCGCCAAAGGCGGCCTGGCGGTGCAGTCGTCTACCGGCACGATGATGGAGAGGGTGTCATCCGGCGAAAACCTGATCGGCTTTAATATCCTCGGCTCCTACGCGGAAGCCCGCGCGAAGAACGATCCGTCGCTCGGGATCGCTTATCCGAAAGATTACACCCTGGTGTTATCGCGCGTGTCCTTTATCAGCCAGCAGGCGCAAAACAGCAATGCCGCGAAGCTGTGGCTCGACTATGTCCTGTCTGAAAAAGGGCAAAGTATCCTGGCTAATCAGGCGGATATCCCCTCCATTCGCAACGATATCGAAGGCAAAAATGATATCGATGGCCTGACCAAAGTCCTCGGCAATGCGCTGAAGCCGATCCCGGTTGATGAAAGCCTGCTGGAATACCTGCAGCCGAAAAAACGTCTGGAGTACATCAAACAGTGGCGTGCTGCCGCCGGCAAATAAAACGGTGTGCGCGGCGCAGGTCGCCGCGCGCCTGTTCATCTGACTGAATTCGTTTTGCTGGGCTGCAATACCAGGGATACCCCATGAATACATTACGCAGAAAGTGGCAAAGCCTGCCGCGCGGTATTGTCGTGTTGATAACCGCGCTGGTTATCTATACGCCGCTGTCGTTTATCGTGATACAGAGCTTCCTGTCCGCCCCGTTCTTTTCTCCGGCAAAAGAGTGGAGCCTTGAATCATTTGGTTTTATTTTCACAGACCCTGATTTCTACAAGGCATTGAGAAGCGGTTTTATCCTCGCTTTCGGGCTGGTGATCATCGCCATTCCGCTGGGCGGCGTGCTGGCCTTTTTGATGGTGCGTACCGATCTCCCCGGTCGCCGGTTGATTGAGCCGCTGATCCTGGTGCCCATTTTCGTTTCCCCCATGGTGCTGGGGTTCGGCTACGTGGTGGCCGCCGGTCCGGTGGGCTTTTTATCCCTCTGGGTGGAAGCCCTGATCGGCTTTGTACCGTGGAATATTTATGACATGTCGAGCATCGTGGTCATCGCGGGCCTGACGCATGTTCCGCACGCCTATCTCTATATCTCGTCGGCGCTGCGCAGCGTGGGGTCGGATGTGGAAGAGGCCGCGCGTACTGCAGGCGCGTCTCCCCTGCAGGTGATGACCTCCGTCAGTCTGCCCATGGTGCGCCCGTCGATCCTGTACGCCATCGTGCTGCTGTTCTTCCTCGGGCTGGAAGTGTTTGGTCTGATGCTGGTGCTTGGCGATCCGGAAGGCAACATGGTGCTGGCAACCTATCTCTACCAGCTGACCAACAAACTGGGCACCCCGTCCTATCACCTGATGGCCGCGGTTGCCGTGGTGCTGATCTGCATCACCATCCCGCTGGTGATGCTGCAGCGTCGCCTGATGCGTACCGCCAACCGCTTCGTGACCATGAAAGGCAAAGCCTCTCAGGCGCGGGCGTTACCGCTGGGCAAATGGCGCTGGGTGGCTGGCGCGGTGGTCGCCTTCTGGCTCACCGTCACCATCGGCGTTCCACTGCTTGGCGTGGTATTGCGCGCGTTTATCTCCAACTGGGGCGTGGGCGTTTCCGTGTGGGACCAGCTTTCGCTCAGCACGTTCCGCACTATCTGGGCACAGCCGAACCTGCTGCGCGCCATCGTCAACTCGATGTCCATCGGCGTGATTGGCGGTGCACTGGCCGTGGCGTGCTACCTGTTTGTCGGCATTGCCATGCACCGTAAACCGGACAACACCACACGCTTTCTGGATTACAGCGTGCTGGTGCCGCGCGCCGTGCCTGGCCTGCTGGCGGGTCTGGCCTTCCTGTGGGTGTTCCTGTTCCTGCCGATGTGGCTCGATAACGCGCTGAAATCGGGCTGGCTTTCTGGGTTCACCTGGAGCGACTGGATGCGGGAAAACCTGATCGTCTGGCTGCGTTCGCTTCGCAGCACCATTTTCAGCGTCTGGCTGGCCTATACCGTCGTGTGGATGGCCTACGGGCTGAGGCTGATCTCGTCCACGCTGCTGCAGGTGGGACCGGAACTTGAAGAGGCCGCGCGTAGCACAGGGGCAACGCGTGGCCAGATCACCCGCCATGTGACGATCCCGCTCTCCCGCTATGGCCTGATCGGCTCATGGCTGCTGATGTTCCTGATCTTTGAACGCGAATACTCAACGGGTGTGTATCTGCTCTCCCCCGGCACAGAAACCATCGGCTCGATGCTGGTTTCCCTCTGGGCGACGGGTGCCATTGATATTGTGGCAGCGCTCTCTTTTATTAACATCCTGCTGGTGGTGGTAGGTCTGGGCATTGCCCTTCGTTTCGGAGTCAAAATACATGATTGAATTAGCGGTTGACGATCTGCACTTAACCTACGGCGACAATCCTGTTTTGAAAGGGGTCTCCATGAACCTGAAACGCGGCGAAGTGGTCTCCCTGCTGGGCCCCTCCGGCAGCGGCAAAACCACCCTGCTGCGCGCGGTAGCGGGTCTGGAAAAACCGACTCAGGGCTCTATTGTCATCGGCAAAAACAAAGTTTACGACGGTACACCGCGCAGCGAGGTCCCGGCGGAGGAGCGTAACCTGGGGCTGGTGTTCCAGTCCTACGCCCTGTGGCCGCACAAAACCGTGTTTGAGAACGTGGCCTACCCGCTCAAGCTGCGTAAAGTCCCGGCCAAAGAGATCCAGCAGCGCGTGCAGGATGTACTGGATCAGCTGGGGCTGGGCCATCTTGGCAAGCGTCACCCGCACCAGCTTTCCGGTGGACAGCAGCAGCGCGTGGCCATTGGCCGGGCGCTGGTCTACAACCCGCCGGTGATTTTACTGGATGAGCCCCTCTCTAACCTCGACGCCAAATTACGCGAAGAGGCCCGGGTGTTCCTGCGCGAGCTGATCATCAAACTCGGCTTATCCGCGCTGATGGTGACCCACGACCAGAACGAAGCGATGTCCATTTCCGACCGTATCCTGCTGCTTAACAACGGCAAAATTGAGCAACAGGGCACACCGCAGGAGATGTACGGCTCGCCGAAAACGCTGTTTACCGCCGAGTTTATGGGCAGCAATAACCGCCTGCACGGCAAGGTTACTGAACTGCGCGACGGCAAAGCGCGTATTGAAGGAAAAGGCTGGGTGCTGTGGGGTCAGGCCGGTGAAGGGGTGCAGAGCGGAGATGACGCCACGGCGGTGATCCGTGTTGAGCGCGTGGCAGTGGTTGACGGACCGGGGGAAAACCAGCTTGAGTTGCCGCTGCTTACCAGCATGTATCTTGGCGACCGCTGGGAGTATCTGTTCCGCACGGCGGGGGATGATTTTGTTATCCGTGCCTATGGGCATGAGGTTCGGGATCCGCAGCAATGCCATCTCTCACTGCCTGAGAAGCATGTGTGGATATTCCCGAAAAGCTAAGCAAACAGGCTGCGTCATGCAGCCTGTTTTCTTTAAAACCGTGAGCAGGCGTTAATGCTTTTCCTGTCACGACGCAGGCGCGAGGATCTATTTAAAATTAAACAAGTTTAACCTGAAGATGTTGCTGTTGTTTACGATAATGTCCGTTCCGCTTATTTACCCTGAGTTATCCAATGAAGAAACGGTCATTATTGCTGACTCTGCTCAGCCTCACGTTATTAACCGCCTGCAGCACCTCCCATCCGGATAAGGTTGAACAAATCCACCATCTGCAGGTGCCGTTAGTTTTACCGGGAGAAAAATCTCCTGTCATTCCGGCATCGCATATTGCTGCACTTTATCAGGAGAATAAAGCGCAGATTGACAAATTAACAACGCAACTAAAATCAGACTATTTACAGCATGCGACCGCAAAGGATGTTTTTACTGAAGATAGCGCTGTTCAGCCCGTCTACGCCTCGCTGACAAAACTGGAACAGCTGGACATGATTAATCAGCAATACCTGAAAGATAAAAATGTCACAGGCCTGCAAAAAATTAAATCTGTCCTTCAACCTTTAGTCACCGGTTAAATGCCAAAAGCCCAACTGCTGAACAGTCGGGCTTTTTTCGTTGAAAGGATGACAACGTTTAATCGTGCTGGCCAAATCGCCATGTCAGGCCTGCCGTTACGGAGCTCACGTCACTGCTGACGCCAATCTGGTTGGCGTTACCCACATTGCTTACCCACTGATATTCGAGGCGGCCCGCCAGATTTTTGTTGAACGCATACTCCGTCCCTACCGCGGCAAGCGGGCGAACACCTGTATCAAAACGATTGTGACCACTCACATCAGACTCAGCGCGATACGCCATCGCCCCGGCACGTCCATAGATATCCCAGCGGTCAGTCACGGCATAGCTGGCTTTTAAAGACATCTGCAGACCCTGGCTTTTCATTTGTGCGCCCGCACTGTGATGGCCTTTCATCTGCATATTACCTAAATAATCGTACCCGCCTTCCAGTGCAAGCCACGGAGTCATCTGATAACCCGCGTATACCCCACCACCGACATTATCATGATCGATATTATACTGGTTTGAGCCACTGTTATTATCGCTCGATTTAGAGCCGGTGCTGGCGTCAAAATAGTGTGACCAGCCGAATTTAGCACCGCTATACCAGGTGCCGGCATCCGCTGCTGCAAATGCAGTGGTTGCGGTAAAAGCGTTAGCCAGAATTAATGCGACAAGTGTCTTCTTCATAAAAATCCCGTTTACTCTGTTGAATATTTCAGTGAGCAAACGATATCGGCAAAAGCGCACAACGTGAAATCATTTTCTGTTTAATTTTAAATTTTAAAATGACTCCGGCAAATGCCCTACTTCCAGTAAATACCCGCCGCGTTTAAACGCTATATATTGCCCTTGTTTGAGCGCAGATAATACGTTGAGAATACTGCTGCGTGAAAGAAGCGTACGATCCTGAATATATTCCAGAATGCTCGTGCGCATACGCGTTTCGTCGGGCAGTAATATCATTTCCTGCAGATAGCTGCGAATCACAGAATAGGTACGTTGCTGCACGACCTGGGCATCACGATAAATCAGATACGCCGTGTGATACGACAGTAAGGCGGCAACATCTTCCCAGACGCCCTGTTCACGAAATAGGGTGGCGGCTTCATCGGCATCAGCACGCAGAATCGTAGACTCCCGTTCAGCACGTAAAATATGTCCTTGCGTCGGCTGGATCATCTCGGCAATGCCAAACAGATGCGGCTCGAATACGGTGACTAAAAGCAGCCCATCAGATGCCCGCAGCAGTGAAAGCTCCCCGTCCTGAAAAAGGTACATCTGCTGGCGACCTTTGTGTTTCCAGGTGATCCGCTTACGCGGCGCGAGCTTCACTTTCTCTGCGACTGGCTCAAGGATCGCCGTCAGACGTTCAATGGAATGTTCAGGGCGAACAGGAGGCAATATATGCATGACACCACCTTTTAGCGTTGGGTACTGGCCAGTATAGACCACCGAGGTCAATGCTCAGACCGGTATGAGGGAAGGAAGGTATATCAGGGGGCACTGCATGGGTAAAAAGATAATTTGTTTATTTTTAAACTTGACCCGCGTAACAGGTGATAAGTGTGCCAGATTTCCTGACGTATTTATCCCCTCACCCCTTAAGATTATTCCTATTTCGGCAATAATTATTTTATTATTTTTAAGTGATTACAAAATCGCAACCCTTAATAAAGCGTTTCGCGTTTTGAATTGTATATACCACCTGACTATTCTCATTCCAGCCGATAACAACCGGGTAATGAATATGAGAAGTGTGTGCTTCTCATGAGATCATTTATTCTGATTATCAGGCGGTTAGCTGAATTGAGTGATTAAAATCACGCATTTCGTCAGGACTATCTTTCAATGGCGAATGTATTCGCCACGCTGTCACAGGAGTCAGACATGAGCGATAATTTAATCTGGTCGGGAAAAGTTGACGCTAAAAATGCCGAAGGAACAAATACAGGGATATCCCTCAAAGCGGGAGAGATAATTACCATTCTGGCCAGTGGTTGGGCCAGGAATGGAAGTGAAAATTTTGCCCTTACCGCACCACAGGGACGTATTCCCAGAGAGGGCGAAACGCTAGCCTTACGCAATCCTTCGCTTCAGGCACGCATTGGTAACGAAAATTATCCGGTAGGTAATCATAAATACCGCTGGTCGGTTCCTGCTGAAGGAACGCTAACGCTGATTTTTGCCGACGGCAAAGACCAGTACAAAGACAACGCCGGTGAATTCAGCGTTGAAGTCTATCGCGAGGCGGATATTTCTGCCGCGGCGGCAGCTCCGTTTGAAGATTTCACCAACTTTGAGCGTGATAACTGGAATAGCTGGCAGGCAGGACCTGCTGGGCACGATCTTTACCTGGTTGACGCCAGCACGCGGGCCGTCGAGTTTATTACCAACCCCAATAAAAATCATGCCGGCGAAATCCTCAAAAAGACGCTGACAGGTCTGACTGCCGGGCATGAATATACCTGGACGGTGAAAGCGGCACGCATTATTGGAAAATATGAGGCGCCAAAAATATCACTCCGTGCGGATGGCAAAGACATTTCCGCCCCCCTGGAACTGAAGCAGGCGAATGAATGGGTAACCCTGAGTGGAAAATTCAAAGCCGCGGGCAGTCAGGCTGAACTCGCGGTAGTCAGCCATGTTGCAGCGAGTATGGGGAATGATTTCCGCATCAAAGAGCTCAGGATAAAGGGTTAATCTACAGAAATGTCGGTCTGCTATTCTGTGAGAATGCTGGATGGCAGTTTGATGTTCAAAAAATTGTGTAGCGCACATGTTCAACATATGCGCTACACCAACAGGCAATAAACACACACGGCATTACTCTTTGTTATGTTGTATATCCTCTCAATATCGGCAGCGGTTTGAAACAAGACGCGTCTTGATTAACGCCATCCAGAAACACAGCACGCTTTCGGTTAGGGTACCTGAGTGGAAGCAGCACACTCATTTCATGCCAAATAAACACCAGTGGGGTAATATCGGTTCTGAATACGCATTCAGGGCTGCATATTCACGTAATTAAAAAGATCATGGCGCCTGAAAAAGCGCACCATGGAAGAGCCACAACCTGCAATTAGCAAAGCACATCCCTGTTTAATTAAAAGGCAACGTAATTGTACTGCCGCTATATTGTTAAACGATACAAGACCTGTCTGGTTAATTCAGGGGTAAGCGAGAAAGTTGGTACTGACTGATTATGCCGTACACAGGAAATGTGCGCATACAAGGCTTACGCGTTATGAGAGGCTCTCCAGCAATGGCTCAAGACAGGCTGGCTCTCAGCAAAACTATCTTCTATCGACGAAAAACCTTCTGACCCTTCTTACTGATATTTGAGGATTCTGCCAGTTACAAGCGGGAGCCTTCGATCAGGTTGTTAAGCGGCTTCAGCAAGGGTGATAGACTATATGCATTAAGAGATATATACGCGCATTAAACGCTTACTTGATCACGTACGTGCGTTGAAATGAATATAAAGGGGCAGTTTGCCCCTATTCTTTAGGGTAAGAAAGTTCAGCGGTGACTAAATGTGATTCTGACGTATCAGATTGGACGTCATACGCGAAGTTATACCGCTCCCCAGACGTAAACTTAAATCCAAATACAGGAAGACACTCCCCCTTCGGTACATAAACAGGCTTGTCATCGAAAATCTTGTGAAGAGAGTCGCTATTATCGCTTTTAATTTGAATAGCAGTGATCCGTTCCTGCGGCTCCAGTGGTGACAACACACAAACTTGATTATCTTTGATCAATGCCGTTGTAGATTCACGATCTACCATTCGATCACCTGGCCCAGGGCATCCCGTTAAGAGGAATACAACACCCAGCAACATTTTGTTTTTCATGTTTAACGCCCCTTCCCTGTTACGATTTTCTGGTAAAGCGAAGGGACATCCTGCAACAAATCTACGCCCCGGTACATCCCCATGCGCCCTGGTCTCTGATAGTAAGACCACTTACTGATCCCATAAACCAGCAGTAACCAGTAATCAGCTAAAATAGAGGCTTGCTGTTCAAGAGAGTAATCAGTGAGCTTTTCTTTATCCAGCCTGTAGGTATATTCAGCAGCCCAGCTAAAAGCTCCCCACATTCTCACCCATTGCCCGTGTTGGTGTTTGGACTGACCCCACAACAGTAGACATTTCCTGTCCTCACGACGAGGCCTGTTCGAAGGCCTCCGGACTGACGCCGCCGAGGTGACTGTGGCGCCGGGTCCGGTTGTAGAACACTTCAATGTAATCGAAGATATCCGCCCGGGCCAGATCTCGGGTTTTGTATATTCTCTTCCTGATGCGTTCTTTTTTCAGTGAACTGAAGAACGATTCGGCCACCGCATTATCCTGGCAGTTGCCACGCCGGCTCATGCTCGGTGCCAGGTTATTGGCCCGGAGTTTCAGGATCTCGCTTTTAGCTTCCAGTAAATCCCGGGCATGCTGCTCGTTGTTATCAGGTTTGATAGCCCGTAGCCACTTGTAGAGGCTGTGTGCAGAGACGCCCAGACGGCCAGATACTTCGGCGACGGAATAACCGCGTTCCGTTATCTGACGGACGGCTTCTTCCTTAAATTCAGGTGTAAATCGTGGTGTGCCCATACGCTCCTCCTATGCTCAAACTATAGGGCAGGATCGTCTACCGGGGCGGGGTCAGTCCATAAATGACTCTGAGGTGTCTGTTAAACCCGTGGCGATTCAATATTTGCTCAGGGTTTAATTAAAAAAACTGTAAAAGGATTTTTTTTGAAAGTTATAGATAAGACGCCGTACAGTAACGTATCCGGAGCCGGGCTGGGGGATACCTGTGGCCCTTCTGGCGGCAGTAATTGTGGTGGCTCATCCGGTTCTGCTGGTCATAATGGGGGAAGTTCAGACAAACAGCACCGTGATTACCAGACCTCAAACCGCTGGAGTGGCAGTCAGGCGAATCATTTCGAACAAGGCGGTGGTTCGTTTGGTTCATCCTGTGGCTGTTCCGGAGGAGCCACAGGACGGACCTCTGCTGATGGCCGTTAATCACTGAGTTCCTTTATCCACGCAGGGGAAGCCCTGTGTTTAAGGCCCGTTAAATATGACCAAAGACAGCAGCACAGATAAACTGCAGAGCCAATACAGCGAGCATGTGGGAAGCAAGTATTGACTGCTCTTCTTGTGATACAGACAGTGATACTGTTTTTCACCGGTCTGAACTGGACCTCTCCCGTTAACGAAATCAGTACTGGCTCTTCTGAGGTCGCTCATTTTTGCAAAAGGAATTCAAATGAAAGAAATCCATTCTTCACAATACAGTACGGTAGCAGGAGCCGGGCTGGGCGATACCTGTGGTCGTTCAGGCGGCAGTAATTGTGGTGGCTCATCCGGTTCTGCAGGCTCAAAGGGGGGAAACTCCGGCAAACAGAACCGTGATTACCAGACTTCAAATCGCGGGAGTGGCAGTCAGGCGAATCATTTCGGACAAGGCGGTGGTTCGTTTGGTGGAGGCGGTGGATGCACCGGAGGCGGACGTGACCATGTTGGTACCAACCGTTAATTGATGAGAAAACCTGCAGCAATACCCAGGCTGCAGGTTTAAGGAAGATCTATGCCTAAGTTTGTCTTTTTTAAAAGTAGTGCGGATATTGTTACTGCCGTAAGTCAGTCGGTTTACGCCGACCAGTTATCCACATCGTCAGAATACGAAAAAATCGATTTTGAAACAGAGGCGACAGACAAGCAGGCAGCAGTGCTGAAACTGAAAGCATATCTGGAAACCAATACCAATGCCCTGAAGGACTTTAGTGGAGATATTACTTTCAGTAGCGTTATTGAATCTTTGCTGAGGTAAGTTCTGTTAAGCTAATAATGGGGTTCTTGAGAAACTCTATGCTTCAGTGTTACCTGGCGACATCCATCTCGAATGCTCTACAGTGGAAATACCAGACGCAGGAAGTTCTGCGTCTGGTTGCATTACCTGGCGAGGCTTGTTAACCGCGACCTTTTGCAACTACTTACCGAGCGTATTAAGTATATATTCCGGTTTAACATTCCCGGTGAATACAACAGGTGTAGGTTGCATTACCACCATTACCGGCGTCACCTCTATTCCCACACGGTGTGCGAGTTCTGATTGTTGCACGATCGTGTGTTGACAGGCCGGAGTACTGTCATTGTCAGGTAAAAAACCTTCCATGGCCATACGCAGGCTTTCCCGGGGTAAGCCAGAGCACCAGACTCTGGCCATATCCTCGATCACCGAGTCTCTGATAGATGCCGGGGCGACAGTCAGAAATGACATGGTCAGCCCGGCGTCTGTATAGTGCTGAACATGTTTGACCACATCAGAGCAGTAGCTGCATTGATTATCAATAAATACCACCAGATGATATTTTTCTGCCGGAGCAACCCAGGTTATGGGTTTAAGTTCTTCAAGGTGATCGGCGATTTCTTTTACTGATTTCTCCGGTGTCAGGGCAAACGAACTGTTAGCAGCCCCCAGAACCAGCAAAGCAAGCAGAGAACTCATAAAGCCAGTTTTCATAGATGGATCCCCTTTGATTCATGCCCTTCGTTACTGTGTTCCGGGCTGTGATGTGTTCCCAGGCAGATAACTCTGTCAGCAGAAGCGATGGTCGACGGACGGTGTGCAATGATAATGCGGGTCATATCAAGGCCGGATATGGCGCGGTTGATAAGTTTTTCATTTTCTTCATCCAGATGGCTGGTTGCTTCGTCCATGAACAGTATCCCGGCTGTAACGGACGTTCATTAACTTCTTATGTTCCATCAGGATGATGAACCAAGCCGGATCGATAAGCAGTGCCAGCTGCGCCACCGGAATATCTTTCTCAGTCAGGAATCGATTAACAGCAGCTTTACTTAAATACTTCGGCAGCTCTTGGAGAGTCAATGTTATGTGCAAGTGCATTCCGCAACTTGTTCAATTTATCCAAAGCAGCCCAAACATTTTTAGGGAATTCCACGCCCGGTAAATGAGATCCAAACATAGCATGCACTAGGCTCAGCTTATGGCTAAAGCCGAGCTTAATATTCTCAATCGGGACGCTATTCCGGCAATGCAATTTCAGAATATCAAAAAGCAATTCCTCAACGAAAAGATGCCCTTTCAGTATGATTGAGGTGGTATCCATACCAGCGTGCAGGTGCTTCTCGTACCTTGCGCATCTGGCTTCATAAATGTCTTTAAGACTTTTCTGTGTGCGCATCGTGTTCCATCCAGCAGTACTTGTTTTTATGCAGTGTACCAAAGCTATCACATACATGATTCCATACACATACCGCAATAGAATCCATAAAACCCCGTTGGTGGTAAGACAACAAGCGGGCCTCTGGGGACTTCATCAGGGTTATGTCAGTTAGGGATGTTTATCAGGATGACCATGTACCCAAGGGGAGCGAGGCCGAACCGCTGGCAGAGCTTGCATATGGTCTGCAAGTACCGTGACCACCATTAACCTGTTTATCCCCTGCGGCGTCTCGCGACGGCGACAGAACGGGGGCATCGGGCTAAAATGCGCTTCACTAAAAGTCTTCGGGATTATGCCGAGTAGGCGGCTTTTGTTCGTTGTTGGGCTGTCGCAGTAAGAACGTTGAAACCACTGCCAGCGCGGTGATGTGCTCCCGACTACCACACACCAACCACGCGACAGGCGCGGCGATTGTGCAATGTGTAGTTACGGCTATACCTGCATTAGCGGGGTAAAGTAACTAGCTGATAAATAACAATGTGCTTATTTATCAGTGATCTGGAGCGGGCGAAGGGAATCGAACCCTCGTATAGAGCTTGGGAAGCTCTCGTTCTACCATTGAACTACGCCCGCTTTGAGGTGCGTAAGGCATTATAGACCTTACGCTTCTTCATACAAGCCTCTTCGCAACTAAATGGCGATAAAATAATCACTTAGCACTTCGGCTTGCTGCCCTGCGCCGGGAGATAACGCTGTGGGTCGATGGCGGTGGCCTTATAACGGATCTGGAAGTGCAACTTCACCGTATCCGTCCCCGTGCTGCCCATGGTGGCGATCTTCTGCCCCGCCTTCACGTTCTGGCCGTTGTTAACCAGCATTGTGTCGTTATGCGCATAGGCCGTGATGTAGTCTTCACCATGCTTAATCATGATCAAATTACCGTAACCGCGCAGCTGGTTGCCCACGTACACCACCTTCCCTGCACCTGATGCATAAACCGGCGTACCGCGCGCGGCTGCAATATCGATACCTTTGTTGCCCCCTTCGGACAAGGAGTATGGCATCACCACTTTGCCGCTGGCCGGCCAGATCCAGCAGCGCTGCCCGACAGGCGGCCAGGAGGACTGCGGCACCGCGTAAGAGGGCGTCACTTTGGCTGTTTTGCCTTTCGACGAGGATTTTCTGCCCGAGGCCGAACTGCCGTTAACCTTCAGCTTCTGCCCCACTTCGATGGTGTAAGGCGGAGAGATGTTATTCAGACGCGCCAGATCCTTCACGCTGGTCCCCGTCGCGCGCGAAATCCGGTACAGCGTATCCCCGCGCTTCACGGTATACACCGCGCCGGAATAGCTGCCCATGTCTGAAGATTTGCTCCCTGAACAGCCTGCCAGTATTAGCGCCAGCGTCAGGCAGAAAACAGCAGTGATGGGGTTTCTCGTCAGGCTTCCTGCAAACAAAACAGATCCTCGGTCAGCGTGAATGGCGCCCTATGATACCAGCCCAAACAGAAATGGGTCAGCCCTTTTCCGCTCTGTGGGTCAAACCGTTCGTATAAGAATGCAGTATAATGGCGTCGCTGATGGTGCTTAACCATCCGCATGGTTAGCACGGGAGCATCAATGAGTATTCAAGAACACGTTATTTTGGTAAATGACCAGGGAATGGTGATTGGCACTCAGGAAAAGTACGCAGCACATACCTCCCACACTCCGCTACATCTGGCGTTCTCCTCCTGGCTGTTTAACGCCAAAGGGGAGTGTCTGATCACCCGTCGCGCATTAAGCAAAAAAGCCTGGCCGGGTGTGTGGACGAACTCAGTCTGCGGACATCCGCAATCTGACGAAGAGATTGAGCAGGCTATTGTTCGCCGTTGTCGCTTCGAAGTGGGTGCGGAAATTACCGATATCACCCCTGTCGCCGCTGAGTTTCGCTACTGCGAAACCGATCCTTCCGGGATCGTCGAAAATGAGATTTGCCCGGTCTTTGCCGCCAGGATCACGAATGGGCTTACGATCAACAGTGATGAAGTGATGGCATACGAATGGGTTGATCTGGACGCATTGTTCCAGGCCCTGGATGCCACACCGTGGGCCTTTAGCCCCTGGATGGTGATGGAAGCGACGACCGCACGCGAAAAACTGCGGGCCTTCGCCGCCAAATAAAAAAGCCCCGGCGACTATCGCACGGGGCTTTTTCAGTCTGGACGACGTTATTTCACCGGACGCATCGCCGGGAACAGGATCACGTCGCGGATGGTGTGGCTGTTGGTGAACAGCATCACCATACGGTCGATACCAATACCCAGACCCGCCGTTGGTGGCAGGCCGTGCTCCAGGGCCGTCACGTAGTCTTCGTCGAAGAACATCGCTTCGTCGTCGCCTGCCGCTTTCGCGTCAACCTGATCCTGGAAGCGCTGCGCCTGATCTTCAGCATCGTTAAGCTCGCTAAAGCCGTTGCCGATTTCGCGGCCACCGATGAAGAATTCAAAGCGGTCAGTGATCTCCGGGTTCTCGTCATTACGACGCGCCAGCGGGGACACTTCAGCCGGGTATTCCGTGATGAAGGTCGGCTGAATCAGGTGCGCTTCTGCCACTTCTTCGAAGATCTCAGTCACGATACGGCCCAGACCCCAGCTCTTCTCGACTTTAATACCGATGCTTTCAGCGATCGCTTTCGCAGAATCGAAGTTATCCAAATCCGCCATGTTGGTTTCCGGGCGGTATTTCTTGATAGCTTCGCGCATGGTCAGTTTTTCGAACGGCTTGCCGAAGTCGAACACTTCTTCACCGTAAGGGACCTGCGTGGTGCCCAGAATGTCCTGCGCCAGGGTGCGGAACAGGGATTCGGTCAGCTCGATCAGATCTTTGTAATCGGCATACGCCATATAGAGTTCCATCATGGTGAACTCTGGGTTATGACGCACGGAGATGCCTTCGTTACGGAAGTTACGGTTGATTTCGAACACGCGATCGAAACCACCCACCACCAGACGCTTCAGGTACAGTTCCGGCGCGATACGCAGGTACATGTCCAGGTCCAGGGCGTTATGATGGGTGATGAACGGACGCGCAGATGCGCCGCCAGGGATCACCTGCATCATTGGGGTTTCCACTTCCATAAAGTCGCGGTTAACCATGAACTGGCGGATACCGGCCATGATCTGAGAGCGAATTTTGAAGGTCTTGCGGGATTCATCGTTAGAGATGAGATCCAGGTAACGCTGACGGTAGCGCGCTTCCTGATCCTGCAGGCCGTGGAATTTGTCCGGCAGCGGGCGCAGGGCTTTGGTCAGCAGACGCAGTTCGGTACAGTGGATAGACAGTTCACCGGTCTTGGTTTTGAACAGTTTACCTTTCGCGCCCAGGATATCGCCCAGGTCCCACTTCTTGAACTGCTCGTTGTAGATGCCTTCCGGCAGATCGTCACGGGAAACGTACAGCTGAATGCGGCCGCCCACGTCCTGCAGGGTAACGAAAGAGGCTTTACCCATGATACGACGGGTCATCATGCGGCCCGCAACGGCCACTTCGATGTTCAGCGCTTCCAGCTCTTCGTTTTCTTTAGCGTCGAAGTCAGCGTGCAGTTGGTCTGAGGTGTGATCACGACGAAAATCGTTCGGGAACGGCACGCCCTGCTCGCGCAGCGCTGCCAGCTTCTCGCGGCGGGTTTTCAGTTCGTTGTTAAGATCGACTACCGCGTCAGCGCCCTGTGCTTGTTGTTCAGACATGTTGGTTCCTCATAACCCTGCTTTCAAACTTGCTTCGATAAATTGGTCCAGGCTACCGTCCAGCACCGCCTGCGTGTTACGGGTTTCAACCCCGGTGCGCAGGTCTTTGATGCGGGAGTCATCAAGGACATAAGAACGGATCTGGCTGCCCCAACCGATGTCGGACTTGTTGTCTTCCATCGCCTGTTTCTCAGCATTTTTCTTCTGCATCTCCAGCTCATAAAGCTTCGCTTTCATCTGCTTCATGGCCTGGTCTTTGTTCTTATGCTGGGAACGGTCGTTCTGGCACTGTGTTACCAGCCCGGTTGGAATGTGGGTAATACGTACCGCCGATTCCGTACGGTTAACGTGCTGTCCGCCCGCGCCAGATGCGCGATAAACGTCGATACGCAGATCCGCCGGGTTGATTTCGATATCGATATCTTCGTCAACTTCGGGGTAAACAAACGCGGAGCTGAAGGAGGTATGACGACGGCCACCGGAGTCGAACGGGCTCTTACGTACCAGGCGGTGAACGCCGGTTTCGGTACGCAGCCAGCCGTAGGCGTAGTCACCAATGATCTTGATGGTGACGGACTTAATGCCAGCCACTTCACCTTCAGACTCTTCGATAATTTCGGTTTTGAAACCACGCGCTTCTGCCCAGCGCAGGTACATGCGCATCAGCATGCTGGCCCAGTCCTGTGCTTCAGTACCGCCAGAACCCGCCTGAATGTCGAGATAGCAGTCAGCGTTATCGTATTCGCCGGAGAACATACGACGGAACTCAAGCTGCGCCAGCTTCTCTTCCAGCACGTCGAGCTCTGCCACGGCTTCGTTAAAGGTTTCTTCGTCGTCGGCTTCTACAGCCAGCTCCAGCAAACCGGAAACGTCTTCCAGTCCCTGAGCCATTTGATCCAGCGTATCTACGATAGCTTCGAGAGAGGAACGCTCTTTACCCAGCGCCTGCGCGCGTTCTGGCTCGTTCCAGACATCTGGCTGTTCCAGCTCGGCGTTTACTTCTTCAAGACGCTCTTTCTTGGCATCGTAGTCAAAGATACCCCCTAAGAACGTCAGAGCGCTCCGTGAGGTCCTGAATACGGTTTTTTACCGGATTAATTTCAAACATGGTCTGTTTTCTTTTATGGACTTGTCAAAATGCGGTGATAAGAGCGGGATTGTACCGAATCCACGCCCTTTTTTATAGAGATTACTGCCGCTAAATTGGCCAGATATTGTCGATGATGATCTGAAGGGAGCGGTTACCGCGAAACTCGTTGATATCCAGTTTGTAGGCCAGTTCGACCTCGCGTACGCCATTGTCCGGCCAGACAGAGGTATCGACGTTAAAGGCGATACCGTCCAGCAGCGGGCCGCCGCCCACCGGTTCCACCATCACCTTCAAGTGACGTTCGCCTACAAGGCGCTGTTGCAGCAGACGGAAGCGGCCATCAAACAGCGGCTCCGGGAACATCTGCCCCCACGGGCCTGCATCGCGTAGCATTTGCGCCACGTCCATGGTCATCTCCATCGGTGCGAGCTCACCGTCGGAAATCACTTCACCCTGCAGCAGAGCGGGGTCGATCCAGTCGGTCACCAGCTCGCCAAACAGACGCTGGAACTCCTCGAATTTCGCCTCTTCCAGCGACAAACCTGCCGCCATCGCGTGACCACCGAATTTGAGCATCAGGCCCGGGTAAAGTGTATCGAGACGCTCCAGCGCATCGCGCATGTGCAGCCCCTGAATCGAACGACCGGAGCCTTTCAGCGTGCCATCGCCTGCGGGTGCAAACGCAATCACCGGACGATGGAAACGCTCTTTAATGCGCGACGCCAGAATCCCCACCACCCCCTGATGCCACTCAGGGTGGTACATAGCCAGCCCACCCGGCAATGTGTCACCGCTGCGTTCAAGCTTTTCGCACAAGGTCAGCGCTTCAGCCTGCATTCCCTGTTCAATCTCTTTGCGGGTCTGGTTCAGCGCATCCAGTTCATTCGCCAGCACGCGCGCTTCACCAATGTTATCGCACAGCAGCAGTGCGACGCCGACGGACATATCGTCCAGCCTGCCGGCCGCGTTCAGGCGCGGGCCGAGGGCAAAGCCCAAATCGCTGGCGGCGAGCTTGAGCGGATCGCGGTTCGCAATCTCCAGCAGCGCCTTAATGCCCGGACGACATTTGCCCGCACGTATGCGGCTTAACCCCTGCCAGGTGAGGATACGGTTATTGGTATCGAGCGGTACCACGTCCGCAACGGTACCGAGCGCGACAAGATCGAGGTACTCGGCCAGATTGGGCACGGCAATCCCGCGGGATTCGAACCAGCCTTTATCTCGCAGCAGCGTGCGCAGCGCCAGCATCAGATAAAACGCCACGCCCACGCCCGCCAGTGATTTCGACGGGAAATCGCAGTCGCGCAGGTTCGGGTTAATAATGGCTTCAGCGGCCGGCAGCGTTTCACCCGGCAGGTGGTGGTCAGTGACCAGCACCGGGATCCCCAACTGATGCGCGTGATCGACACCCGCATGGGAAGAGATCCCGTTATCAACGGTCAGGATCATCTGTGCGCCGCGGGCATGCGCCTGATCGACCACTTCCGGGCTGAGACCATAGCCATCTTCGAAGCGGTTGGGCACCAGATAGGTGACATTTTCGCAGCCCAGCGCGCGCAGGCTGAGCACGCTCAGCGCGGTACTGGTGGCGCCGTCGGCGTCGAAATCCCCCACCACCACAATGCGCGTTCCTTCACGAAGCGCGTTGTAGAGCATCTCTGTGGCTTTTTCGATGCCGTTCAGCTGCTGCCAGGGCAGCATCCCTTTGACGCTGCGCTCAAGATCGCCTGCACTCCGCACGCCGCGGCTGGCATAGAGCCGCTTTAACAGCGGAGGAAGATCGGCTGGCAAATCAGCCTGTTCAACCGCGTCACGGCGGCGCAATTTTATTGGGGCTTTCACGCGGATTATTTACCACCAAACTGTTTCTGGTGCGCGTCGAGGAACTCTTTCATCTCTTTTGGCCCCTGATAGCCCGGCACAACGTAGCCGTTGCTTAAGACAATGGCTGGCGTACCGGTCACGCCAAACTGCACGCCCAGCGCGTAGTGGTTGGCGATATCAATATCACAGGAAGCCGGCTGCACGCCTTTACCGTTCATCGCGTCATCAAACGCTTTGTTACGATCTTTCGCACACCAGATGGCCTTCATGTCCTGCTCAGGCTGGCTCTGCACGCCCGCGCGAGGGAAAGCCAGATAACGCACGGTAATACCCAGCGCGTTGTAATCTTTCATCTCTTCATGCAGCTTGTGGCAGTAGCCACAGGTGATGTCGGTAAAGACGGTAATGACGTGTTTTTCCTGCGCCGCCTTATAAACGATCATCTCTTTTTCGAGCGCATTCAGGTTTTTCATCAGCAGCTGATTGGTCACGTTCACCGGCTGCGCGCCGCTTACGTCGTACATCGGCCCCTGAATAATGTGTTTACCGTCTTCGGTTACGTACAGCACGCCGCTGTTGGTTAAAACGGTTTTCATCCCCGCCACCGGTGCAGGCTGAATATCGCTGCTGGTCACGCCGAGTTTCGTCAGCGACTGTTTGATAGCGGCGTCATCCGCATGGGCAAAACCGGTAAAAGAGGCTGCCAGCAGGGTGAACAGCGCAAAAGACTTTTTCATATAAGATCCTGTAACAATTCGTCGGCACTCACGCACGAGGGTGGTGCTGTTGGTGTAGCTGCCGCAGGCGTTCCGTCGCGACATGGGTGTAAATTTGCGTCGTGGAAAGATCGCTGTGTCCCAGCAGCATCTGCACCACGCGCAGATCGGCGCCGTGGTTCAGCAGATGTGTCGCGAAGGCATGTCGCAACACATGCGGCGACAGCTTTTCACTGTCAATACCCGCCAGTGTGGCGTAATGCTTGATGCGATGCCAGAACGTTTGTCGCGTCATCTGCTGCGCACGCTGGCTGGGGAACAAGACATCGATAGAAACGCCATTCAGCAACCACGGACGTCCGTGCTCCAGATACGTTTCCAGCCAGTACACCGCCTCTTCTCCCAGCGGGACCAGCCGTTCCTTGTTCCCTTTACCGATCACACGAACCACGCCCTGACGCAAGCTGATGTCGCTCATCGTCAGGCCAACCAGTTCCGAAACGCGCAAGCCGGTAGCATACAATAGCTCAAGCATGGCTTTATCGCGTAACTCCAGCGGCAGGTCAACTGCGGGTGATTGTAATAATCTCTCAACTTGTGCTTCGCTGAGATCTTTCGGCAGCCGCTGCGGGAGTTTAGGCGATGCCAGGAGAGCACTGGGATCGTCTGCGCGAATTTTCTCGCGGTACAAATGCTGGAACAGTCGACGCATTGCACTGAGCAGACGCGCGGAACTGGTGGCTTTGTAGCCCCCTTCCATACGCTCGCCCAGCAGCGCCTGCAAGTCGTCGCTTTGTGCGCTCTCCAGCGACAGTTCCCGGCGTGCCAGCCACTCCACCAGCATGGTGAGATCTCGCCGGTAGGCGCTCAGCGTATTCTCGGCCAGGTTTTTCTCCAGCCACAGCGCGTCAAGAAACTGCTCGATGAGTGCGAGATCCTTTTCCACATCAGCCCCTTTGATTCTGCAATCCGGGCATTATGCCTGATTGCGACCGGTTTCTGGTACACTACGCGCAAAGTCATAGCAAGAATTGAGATAGATACGCGATGAATATTGGTCTGTTTTATGGTTCCAGCACCTGCTACACCGAAATGGCAGCAGAGAAAATTCGCGACATCATTGGCCCGGAACTGGTGACGTTGCATAACCTGAAAGATGATGCGCTCACGCTGATGGAGCAATACGACGTATTGATCCTCGGCATCCCGACCTGGGATTTCGGCGAGATACAGGAAGACTGGGAAGCCATCTGGGATCAGCTCGATACGCTCAACCTCGACGGCAAAATCATTGCCATGTACGGTATGGGCGACCAGTTCGGTTACGGTGAATGGTTCCTGGATGCGCTCGGCATGCTGCATGATAAGCTGGCCCCGAAAGGCGTTACGTTTATCGGCTACTGGCCAACGGAAGGTTACGAGTTCACCAGTAAAAAGCCGGTTATCGCAGACGGCCAGCTGTTTGTCGGGCTCGCGCTGGATGAAACCAACCAGTACGATCTGAGTGATGAACGTCTGCAAACCTGGTGCGAACAGATTCTGGGCGAAATGGCTGAGAAGTTCAGCTAACGCGTATCACTCCTGCGTCGGTTGCTGCTGCAATATCATCCGGCGCAGATCCCGCCACTCCGCAATATCCATACTGTCGGCGGCCAGCCACAGATGCTGGCACTTACCGCCGCCCACCTGGCGTAACCGTAGCATCATGCCGGAACTGAGCATCCAGGGCATACCGAGGATATCCCACTCCTGCCCCTGCCAGCGCAGGCGGGAGTCCATCAGTAATTTAATCTCACCCTGGCGGGCATTGATCCGGCGCTGGCTGCGCACGCTGTCAAACACGACGAACGACAGCAACAACAGCCACAGCGGCGTATAGCTAAGCGGCCACGGCATCAGTAAAACAAAGGCCGCGACCAGGCCGTGGAGCAATAACGACATCCACTGGGAGCGCCATGAGACGCGAAGATCAGATTGCCACAGGACCACGTTCCCGATTCCGTGTTTGAATTAATTGCACCATCCGTTGCAACTCGGTGTCGGCGGGCTTGCCGTGGTTCATCAGCCAGTTGAATAAATCGGGATCGTCAGACTCAAGCAGGCGAACAAACAGACGCTTATCCTCATCGCTTAAGCTGTCATACTCATATTCGAAGAAAGGCATGATGGAGATATCAAGTTCACGCATGCCGCGTCGGCATGCCCAGTGAATACGGGCCTTGTTGTTAATATCCATGTTCTGTTTCCTGCATTACGTTTGGCACAGTCGGTACCCCGTTCAGTCTTCTTTATTTCTCTGCGGGGACACTCGCTAGTGTAACGTGTTTTTGACCGTTTCTTTACTGGAATATTGCGAAGCTGAAGCGGGCTTCCAGAATAAACCCTATAAAGACAGCGGATTACACTATTTTGCGTGGCGCTACGCATTGCTGCGTTATGGCACGAATGGCCTGCTGAAAGCGCTTGCAATGGCTGTAGTCTCTTTTACCATTAGGCATTATCAAAGCGTTAAGCAATTCAGGATACCGTTATGGCATTTACACCATTTTCTCCTCGCCAGCCCGCCGCCTCTGCGCGTCTGCCGCTGACGCTTATTTCTCTTGATGACTGGGCGCTGGCCACACTCGTGGGTGCCGACGCCGAAAAATACCTGCAGGGCCAGGTCACGGCAGACGTCAGCCAGATGACCGAACATCAGCACCTGCTGGCTGCGCATTGCGATCCAAAAGGCAAAATGTGGAGTAACCTGCGCCTGTTCCGCCGTCAGGATGGCTTTGCCTTTATTGAGCGCCGCAGCCTGCGTGATGAACAGCTCAAAGAGCTGAAAAAATACGCGGTCTTTTCCAAAGTCACGATTGCACCAGATGACGAGCACGTGCTGCTGGGCGTGGCCGGTTTCCAGGCGCGTGCTGCGCTGAAAAACCTGTTCAGCGACCTGCCGGATGCAGAAAAACAGCTGGTCAGCGAAGGTGAAACCTCCATCCTGTGGTTTGAACACCCTGCAGAGCGTTTCCTGCTGGTGACCGACACCGCGACCGCCGAACGCGTTACTGAGGCCCTGCGCGGTGAAGCCCAGTTCAATAACAGCCAGCAGTGGCTGGCGCTGAACATTGAAGCGGGTCTGCCGGTGATTGATGCGGCCAACAGCGCGCAGTTTATTCCGCAGGCGACCAACCTGCAGGCGCTGGGCGGTATCAGCTTTAAAAAAGGCTGCTACACCGGCCAGGAGATGGTCGCGCGAGCGAAATTCCGCGGCGCGAATAAGCGTGCACTGTGGACCCTGGCGGGTCACGCCAGCCGTGTACCGGAAGCGGGTGAAGATTTAGAACTGAAGATGGGCGAAAACTGGCGCCGTACCGGCACTGTGTTAGCCGCCGTTCAACTGGATGATGGCCGTCTGCTGGTGCAGGCGGTGATGAACAACGACATGGAAGCCGACAGCGTGTTCCGCGTGCGTGATGATGCCAATACACTGAGTATTGAGCCGCTGCCGTATTCTCTGGAAGAGTGATGCTGTATCGCCCGGTGGCGCTGCGCTTACCGGGCCTACGGTTTTGGTGTTCTCCCTCTCTCTGTAGGAGAGGGTTGGGGTGAGGGCAACAGGCCGCAAGATGTAAAAACTACACCTGCCCCACATACAAATAAATTGCCAGGAAGTGACACACGCTGCCCCCAAGTACAAAGCCGTGCCAGATAGCATGGTTATAAGGGATGCGCTTGCAGACATAGAAAATGACGCCCAACGAGTAGACCACGCCGCCTACGGCAAGCAAGGTCACGCCCCCTACCGCCAGCTTAATCGCCAGCTGATAAACCACTATCAGCGACAGCCAGCCCATCGTCAGATAGGTCACCAGCGACAGCACCTTAAACCGGTGCGCGATGGTCAGCTTAAACAGGATCCCCAGCAATGCCAGGCTCCAGATCACAATCATCAGGCCACGCGACAGCGGTGAGTTCAAGCCCACCAGCAGGAACGGCGTGTAGGTGCCTGCAATAAGTAGATAGATAGCGCAGTGGTCAAATTTTTTGAGCCATATCTTCGCCCGCTGATGCGGAATGGCGTGATACAGCGTCGACGCCAGAAACAGCAGGATCATACTCCCGCCATACAGGCTGTAGCTGGTAATGGCCATGGCACTGGCGTTGGTGTCCACCGCCTGCACCAGTAATAACACTAAACCGACAATCCCAAACACCAGGCCAATGCCGTGGCTGATGCTGTTGGCTACTTCCTCAGCCAGTGAATATCCCTGTGCGATTAATGGTCTGCTCACCATACAAAACTCCGGGAAAACGAAAGATGATTATTCATCGCATGACTATGCTAACTGAGAATGATTCCAGTGAACACCTGTTAGCTAAAATAATTTCAATCCATAATTTATATATAAAAATCATATATATAAAAAACCGTTTCACCTTACATTTGTTCACATTAAAATTTAATCATTATGAATCAAAGGCATAAAAATGGATCCTGCCCTCCGGCTGCATGTTATGATGGATCAATGAATTCTGAATGAGAGTTATGCCACTGTGAGTATGTTCACCCACGCCGCCATTGCCAGTCTCAATAATCTGGAGATGATGGTCTACAACTATGTCATCAAAAATCGTGACAAAGTGATGTACATGACAATCCGCGAACTGGCGGACGCGGCGGGTGTCTCCACCACCACTATCCTGCGCTTTTGCCGCAAACTCAACTGCGAAGGCTACTCTGAATTCCGCGTACGCTTTAAGCTCTATCTGGAGCAGAATGAGCCTCAGCAGGTAAATTTTGGTGCCAGTGAAATTATCAGCTTCTTTAAAAGCGTTAATAATGAAGAGTTCGATACATTATTAGATGAAGCGGTGGAGATAATATTATCGTCCGAGCGAATTATCTTTGTCGGCGCGGGGACCTCAGGCTCGCTGGCAAAATATGGCGCACGCTTCTTTTCTAATATCGGTAAATTCAGCAACCATATCGACGATCCTTATTTCCCGGTAACCAATGACATGGCCAAAAATGCGCTGGCGATTGTACTGTCGGTATCCGGTGAAACGGAAGAGATCCTGCGCTTTGCCAGCCAGTTCAGCCTGCATCACTGCAAGGTACTTTCCATTACCAGCCATGAGCATTCGCGGCTGGCAAAACTGGCCGATTTTAATCTTTCCTGGCATGTTCCACAGACACGTATTGCAGGCGTGTATGATATCACCACCCAAATCCCCGTTATTTATATTCTGGAGTCGCTCGGGCGTAAACTGGCGAAGAAATTAACAGAATAAAACATCCTGTTTTTTGCATGTAACAAATTACAATTCAGGCAAATTGTTATATCGTGACATTTAATGTCGCTTTGCTAGACTCGATTCCAATAAGTCATGAATTGAGAATAGCAACGATGAAAAAATTAACCTTACCAAAAGATTTTTTATGGGGCGGCGCGGTTGCTGCTCACCAGGTGGAAGGCGGCTGGAACAAGGACGGCAAAGGGCCGAGCATCTGTGACGTGCTGACCGGTGGTGCACATGGCGTCCCCCGTGAAATCACTCAGGAAGTGGTACCGGGTAAATACTACCCCAACCACGAGGCCATCGATTTTCACGGCCACTACAAAGAAGACATCAAGCTGTTTGCCGAGATGGGCTTCAAATGTTTCCGCACCTCTATCGCGTGGACGCGCATCTTCCCGAAAGGTGATGAAACGCAGCCTAATGAAGAAGGGCTGAAGTTTTACGACGATATGTTCGATGAGTTACTGAAGTACAACATCGAGCCGGTGATCACCCTCTCCCACTTCGAAATGCCACTGCACCTGGTGCAGGAGTATGGCGCCTGGACCAACCGTAAAGTGGTCGATTTCTTTGTCCGTTTCGCGGAAGTGGTCTTCGAGCGTTACAAAAACAAGGTCAAATACTGGATGACCTTCAACGAAATCAACAACCAGCGTAACTGGCGTGCCCCGCTGTTCGGCTACTGCTGCTCCGGTGTGGTCTATACCGAGCACGACAACCCGGAAGAGACCATGTACCAGGTGCTGCATCATCAGTTTGTGGCCAGCGCCCTGGCAGTGAAAGCTGCGCGTCGTATTAACCCGGAAATGAAGGTCGGCTGTATGCTGGCGATGGTGGCGCTCTATCCGTTCTCCTGTAAACCGGAGGACGTGATGTTTGCCCAGGAGTCCATGCGTGAACGCTACGTCTTTACCGACGTTCAGCTGCGCGGTTACTACCCGTCTTACGTACTGAATGAATGGGAGCGCCGAGGTTTCACCATTAACATGGAGCCGGGTGATGAGCAGATCCTGCGCGAAGGTACCTGCGACTACTTAGGTTTCAGCTATTACATGACGAACGCTGTCAAAGCCGAAGGCGGTACCGGCGATGCAATTTCAGGCTTTGAAGGCAGCGTGCCCAACCCGCACGTGAAAGCCTCTGACTGGGGCTGGCAGATTGACCCTGTGGGTCTGCGCTACTCTCTGTGTGAGCTATACGAGCGTTATCAGAAACCGCTGTTTATCGTCGAGAACGGTTTTGGCGCCTACGATAAAGTGGAAGAAGACGGCAGCATCAACGATGACTACCGCATCGACTATCTGCGCGCTCACGTGGAAGAGATGATCAAAGCCGTGACGCACGATGGGGTTGATCTGATGGGTTACACACCGTGGGGCTGTATCGACTGCGTCTCTTTCACCACCGGCCAGTACAGCAAGCGCTATGGCTTTATCTATGTGAACAAGCACGACGACGGCACAGGTGACATGTCGCGCTCCCGTAAGAAAAGCTTCGAGTGGTATAAAGGTGTGATTGCCAGTAACGGTGAGACGCTTTAACTCTGTAACGCCGGGCGGCGCTACGCTTGCACCGGCCTACGATTGCTCCCCTCTCCCTTTTGGGGAGAGGGTTAGTGTGAGGGGTTTACTTCCCGCCCGCTAACTCAATAAAACTGCCCGTCACGTACGACGCCTTCTCGCTCAGCAGCCAGACAATCGCCTGGGCCACCTCTTCCGGCTGGCCGCCGCGCTGCATCGGCAGCAACGACTTAACGCGATCCACACGTCCCGGCTCTCCACCGTCGGCATGGATGTCGGTATAGATAAGGCCAGGACGCACGCAGTTAACGCGGATACCTTGCGCCGCCACTTCCAGCGCTAATCCGGTTGTCAGTGAATCCACCGCCCCTTTGGACGCCGCGTAATCCACATACTCACCCGGCGCGCCCAGTCGTGACGCCGCGGAGGAGACATTCACAATCGCCCCACCCTTGCCGCCATGTTTGTGCGACATACGCTTTACCGCTTCACGGCAGCAGAGGAAATACCCCGTGACGTTGGTTGCCAGCACACGATTGATGCGTTCAGCCGAAAGATTTTCGATGGTGGATTGCTCAAACAGGATCCCGGCGTTATTCACCAGCGCGGTCAGCGGCTCAGCTTCGCGGTCAAGACTGTCGAACATCGCCAGTACCTGCGCTTCATCGCTGATATCCGCGCGCAGGGCAAAGGCTTTACCGCCCGCCCCGACGATCTGGTTGATAACGTCCGTCGCGGCCTTAATGTTATGGTGATAATTCACCGCCACGGTGTAACCTTCGTTTGCCAGCTGCAGCGCGGTGGCTTTACCGATACCGCGGCTGGCGCCGGTGACAAGTGCAATACCCATTCTTTTCTCCCAATAAAAAAGCCGGGTATGGCGGCTTCGCCATACCCGGCCTACGTTACTACATCAGCACGATTACTGGTATTCGCTCATTGGAACACAGGAGCAGAACAGATTACGGTCGCCGTAGACGTCATCAAGACGTTTCACGGTTGGCCAGTATTTGTTTGCCACACCGGCCGGGAAGACCGCCAGTTCACGGCTGTAACCGTGATTCCACTCCGCCACCATTTCATGCTGCGTGTGCGGCGCATTGACCAGCGGATTGTCTTCCAGCGTCCATTCGCCGTCCTGCACGCGGTCGATCTCCATGCGGATGGCCAGCATCGCATCAATAAAGCGGTCCAGCTCGGCTTTGCTCTCGGACTCCGTTGGCTCCACCATCAGCGTACCCGCAACCGGGAAGGACATGGTTGGTGCATGGAATCCATAGTCGATAAGACGTTTGGCAATATCCAGCTCGCTAATGCCGGTCTGCTCTTTCAGCGGACGAATATCCAGAATGCACTCGTGCGCCACGCGGCCATCGCGGCCGGTGTAGAGCACCGGGTAGGCCGACTTGAGGCGGGTCGCGATGTAGTTAGCATTCAGGATGGCCACCTGGCTTGCCTTTTTCAGCCCTTCCGCGCCCATCATGCGGATGTACATCCAGCTGATTGGCAGGATAGAGGCGCTACCAAACGGCGCCGCTGACACCGCGCCCTGACGGGTCAACATCCCTTCGATCTGCACCACGCTGTGGCCCGGAACAAACGGTGCCAGGTGCGCTTTCACGCCGATTGGCCCCATACCCGGGCCGCCACCGCCGTGCGGAATGCAGAAGGTTTTATGCAGGTTCAGGTGCGAAACGTCCGCGCCGATGAAGCCCGGCGAGGTAATGCCCACCTGCGCATTCATGTTCGCACCGTCGAGATAGACCTGGCCGCCAAACTGATGCACCACTTCACAGACTTCACGGATGGTCTCTTCGTACACGCCGTGAGTGGACGGATAGGTCACCATGATGCAGGAGAGCTTATCGCCCGCCTGTTCGGCTTTCGCACGCAGGTCAGCGAGGTCAATGTTGCCGTTCTTATCGCACGCCACCACGACCACTTCCATTCCCGCCATCTGGGCGGAGGCCGGGTTGGTGCCATGGGCAGAGCTTGGGATCAGGCAGATATCACGGTGGCCTTCGTTACGGCTCTCGTGATAGTGGCGGATCGCCAGCAGCCCGGCGTATTCACCCTGCGCGCCGGAGTTTGGCTGCATGCAGAGCGCGTCATAACCCGTCAGTTTCACCAGCCAGTCGGAGAGCTGGTTGATCATCAGGTGATAGCCTTCCGCCTGCTCGGCCGGGCAGAACGGGTGCAGCTCAGCAAACTCAGGCCAGGTGATAGGGATCATCTCGGCCGCCGCGTTCAGCTTCATGGTGCAGGAGCCCAGCGGGATCATCGCCTGGTTCAGCGCCAGATCCTTGCGCTCCAGAGAGTGCATATAACGCATCATCTCGGTTTCGCTGTGGTAGCGGTTAAAGACCGGGTGCGTCAGGATCGCATCGTCACGCAGCATACCGTCCTGAATAGAACGGCTGTCGAGCGCGACCTCTTTGTCCAGCGTATCGATGTCCAGACCGTGCGCGTCGCCCAGCAACACGTTAAACAGGTTGACGATATCTTCACGGGTGGTGGATTCATCAAGGGTGATACCGACCGCGTTATGGATGTCGCTGCGCAGGTTGATTTGCGCCGCATCAGCACGCGCCAGCACCGCCGCTTTGTCCGCCACGTCAACGCACAGGGTGTCGAAGTAGTGAGCGTGACGCAGTTTAAGGCCTTTCTGCTGCAGACCACAGGCCAGAATATCGGCCAGACGGTGAATGCGGCTGGCGATGCGTTTCAGGCCAACCGGACCGTGGAACACCGCATACAGGCTGGCGATGTTTGCCAGCAGAACCTGTGAGGTACAAATGTTGGAGTTCGCTTTCTCGCGGCGGATATGCTGCTCACGCGTCTGCATCGCCATGCGCAGCGCAGTGTTACCGGCAGCGTCTTTTGACACGCCAATAATACGGCCCGGCATGGAGCGTTTGAATTCATCTTTTGCCGCAAAGAATGCTGCGTGCGGGCCGCCGTAGCCCATCGGCACGCCGAAGCGTTGCGCAGAGCCGAAGACAATATCCGCACCCTGTTTGCCAGGCGCCGTTAGCAGTACCAGCGCCATAAAATCAGCGGCGACGCTGACAACGACTTTGCGGGATTTGAGTTCGGTCATCAGCGCGCTGTAGTCATGCACTTCGCCGGTAGTGCCCACCTGCTGCAGCAGCACGCCAAAGACGTCCTGGTGATCCAGTACTTTGTCGGCATCATCGACAATGACGTCGAAGCCAAAGGTTTCCGCACGGGTGCGTACCACATCCAGCGTCTGCGGATGAACATCCGCCGCCACAAAGAAGCGGTTGGCGTTTTTCAGCTTGCTCACGCGCTTCGCCATCGCCATGGCTTCTGCCGCAGCAGTGGCTTCATCCAGCAGAGAGGCGGAAGCGATATCCAGTCCGGTCAGATCCAGGGTCACCTGCTGGAAGTTCAACAGCGCTTCCAGACGGCCCTGGGACACTTCCGGCTGATAGGGGGTATACGCGGTATACCAGCCCGGGTTTTCCAGCATGTTGCGCAGGATCACCGGCGGTAACTGCACGTTGGTATAACCCATGCCAATGTAAGACTTATAGCGCTTGTTAAGGGCTGCAATGGCCTTTAATTCTGCCAGCGCAGCAAATTCAGTCGTCGCCTCACCCACCTGTGGTGGCGTGGCAAGCTGGATGTCTTTTGGCACGATCTGGCCGATCAGTGCGTCTAATGAATCCGCGCCAACTGTCTTCAGCATCTCCTGCTGTTGCTGAGCATCCGGCCCAATGTGACGTTCAATGAAGGCGCCACGGTTTTCAAGCTGGCTTAAAGTCTGTGTCATGAGCGATGGTTCCTGAAACGTGCAGTGAATTTAAGTTCCCTCTCCCTGTGGGAGAGGGTTAGGGTGAGGGGAAGATGGGCACCCTCACCCCTGTCCTCTCCCACAGGGAGAGGGATAATGGCTTACTCGTCTTCTAACAGGGCTTCGTATGCGGTGGCATCCAGCAGCGCAGCAACCTGCGATTCGTCGCTGGCTTTGATCTTGAAGATCCAGCCGCCTTCATACGGCTCGCTGTTGACCAGTTCCGGGGAGTCGCTCAGCGCGTCATTAACGGCAATGATTTCACCACTTACCGGTGCGTAGATATCAGATGCCGCTTTAACGGACTCCGCGACAGCGCAGTCGTCGCCCGCGCTGACGGTCGCGCCCACTTCCGGCAGGTCAACAAACACCATGTCGCCCAGCAGCTCTTGCGCGTGCTCGGTGATCCCAACGGTATAAGAGCCGTCCGCCTCTTTGCGCAGCCACTCGTGTTCTTTGCTGTATTTCAGTTCTGCTGGCACATTGCTCATTGAAGTTCTCCTGATAAAAATGATTAGGCGACCGGTTTACCGGCGCGAACAAAAATCGGTTTGGTCACGTGGACAGGCATTTCACGGTTGCGGATCTGTACCACCGCCGTTTCGCCAATGCCGGCCGGCACGCGTGCCAGTGCAATACTGTAGCCCAGCGTCGGGGAGAAGGTACCGCTGGTGATCACGCCTTCACGCGGATTGCCATCTGCATCGGTAAAACGTACCGGCAGCTCGCCGCGCAGCACGCCTTTTTCCTTCATCACCAGGCCAACCAGCTGTTCAGTGCCCTTTTCGCGCTGCATCTCCAGCGCTTCACGGCCAATAAATTCGCGGTCAGCCGGTTCCCAGGCGATGGTCCAGCCCATGTTAGCGGCCAGCGGAGAGACGCTTTCGTCCATCTCCTGACCATAAAGGTTCATGCCCGCTTCCAGACGCAGCGTATCGCGCGCGCCCAGTCCTGCTGGCTTGACGCCCGCTTCCACCAGCGCACGCCAGAAGTCGGTGGCTTTTTCATTCGGCATGGCAATTTCATAGCCCGCTTCACCGGTATAGCCGGTGGTCGCGATAAACAGATCGCCTGCCTGCACGCCGAAGAACGGCTTCATGCCAGCGGTGGCCTGACGCTGCTCGTCGTTGAACAGCGTGGCGGCTTTCGCCTGCGCGTTCGGCCCCTGCACCGCGATCAGCGACAGATCATCACGTACGGTGATGTCGATGACATACGGTTCGGCGTGTTGGGTAATCCAGGAGAGGTCTTTTTCGCGGGTGGCGGAGTTTACAACGAGGCGGAAGAAATCTTCAGTGAAATAGTAGACGATGAGGTCATCAATCACGCCGCCGGAGGCATTTAGCATGCCGGTGTAGAGCGCTTTACCTGGCGTCTTCAGTTTTGCGACGTCGTTTGCCAGCAGATAACGCAAAAACTCCCGGGTGCGGCTACCGCGCAGATCGACAATCGTCATGTGGGAGACGTCGAACATACCGGCATCGGTACGTACCGCGTGGTGCTCATCAATCTGGGAGCCGTAATGCAGCGGCATCATCCAGCCATGAAAGTCCACCATACGTGCACCGCATAACACGTGTTGTTCGTACAAAGGAGTCTGTTGAGCCATCTTTTCCTCGTTGAAAAATTCACCGTGAATCCCGGTATCGGCCCCGTTCCCCGGCGCCGACGCAAACGTTCTCTTTTACCTGAACTTACCACCGAAACCGGCGATTAACCATAAGGTAAAACAGGTCATCACATTAGCTTATGACCAAAAAACGCTGAAAAGCCTACAGAGTTATTCACTGGTAAAATGCGATTCAACCCGCATAAAATTAACAACGATCTAACAATATTTAGCACATGGTGATATTTCGTGCGGAAAAACGGGCCGAATTTCCGCAACACGAAAATAGCCAGATTAGATTATCTAATGCGAAAAATGGCGTGAAATTAGAATATTTCAAACGAGTACATTTACCCGGCGCAGAGGCCGGGTAAATAAAGTGTGACGGGGGTCTAAATCAGCGTAGCCAGTCAGGCAGGTCGTTAAGACCCATCGCCTGGCGAAGAAGTTGAGGTTTTACGCCCGGAAGGGTGTCGGCCAGTTTGAGGCCGATGTCGCGCAGCAGTTTTTTCGCCGGGTTTGCCCCGGCAAACAGCTCGCGGAAGCCCTGCATGCCCGCCAGCATCACCGCCGCGCTGTGTTTGCGGCTACGTTCGTAGCGACGCAGGTAGAGATGCTGGCCGATGTCTTTACCTTCGCGGTGCAGACGGCGCAGCTCATTCACCAGCTCTGCCGCATCCATAAAGCCAAGGTTAACTCCCTGTCCGGCCAGCGGATGAATGGTATGCGCCGCGTCACCCACCAGCGCGAGACGGTGCGCCGCAAACTGGCGCGCGTAGCGACCGGTCAACGGGAATACCAGACGTTCGCTCTCAAGGGTGCACAGACCAAGACGGTTATCAAACGCCATGCACAGCGCCTGATTAAACGCCTCTGGCGTCGCCTCGCGCATCAGCTGTGCTTTTTCCGGCACCAGAGACCAGACGATCGAGCACAGGTGCGGATCGCTCAGCGGCAGAAACGCCAGAATGCCATCGTTATGGAAAATCTGGCGCGCAACGCCACCGTGCGGCTCTTCAGTACGGATGGTTGCGACCAGCGCATGATGACGATAGTCCCAGAAGGTCAGGGGAATATCCGCCTTGTTACGCAGCCAGGAGTTTGCACCATCTGCCCCCACCACCAGACGCGCGGTCAACATATCGCCGCTCTGCAGGGTGATAAACGCTTCATTTTCCCCCCACGCCACCTGCTGGATTTGCGCGGGCGCGATCAGGGTGATATCGCTGCAGGATTGCGCTTTTTGCCATAACGCATGGTGAATGACGGCATTTTCGATGATATGACCCAGATGGCTATAGCCCATACTTTCATCATCAAACGCGATATGGCCAAAGCTGTCTTTGTCCCACACTTCCATCCCGTGATAGCAGCTGGCACGCTGCGCCACGATATCTGACCAGACGCCAAGGCGCGTCAGTAGTTTTTCGCTGGCGGCATTGATTGCCGAGACGCGCAGTTCCGGTGGCGCATCGTGCGCAACGGGCTGAGGCAGATTTTGCTCCAGCACGGCCACGCGCAGACCGCTACCCTGTAAACCACAGGCCAGCGCCAGCCCTACCATTCCGCCGCCCACAATGGCGACATCAACATTTTGCACGATGATAACTCCTTAACGCGCGACCCAACCAAGGGTCCGCTGCGCCAGCACGTCACGTGCCGGAATGAATAATTCCATCGCCATCAGCCCAAGGTTGCGGCCTGCAACCAGCGGTGCCCAGCGATTGGCAAACAGATGCACCAGGCCATCGGTGACGCCGATAGTCGCTTCTTTATCGGCCCGGCGTCGCTTCTGATAATGGCTGAGCACCGGATACGCGCCGCAATCTTTTTGCTCATGCCACGCCTGGGACAGAGTCTCTGCCAGGCTCATCACGTCGCGCAACCCAAGGTTGAAGCCTTGCCCGGCGATTGGGTGCAACGTCTGCGCGGCATTGCCTACCAGCGCCACGCGATGGGAGATGGACTGAGATGCCGTGGTCAGCGACAGCGGGTAAACAGCGCGTTTTCCCGCATGGGTAATACGCCCCAGCCGCCAGCCAAAGGCTTTTTGCAGCTCGGTACAAAAACGTTCGTCGGACCAGGCCTCAACGTCAGCCGCTTTATCCTGGGGATGACACCACACCAGCGAGCAGCGTCCGTTTGACATCGGCAGCATGGCCAGCGGGCCGTGCTGGGTGAAACGCTCAAACGCTCTGCCATTGTGTTCTCCCGCCGTGGAGACGTTAGCAATAACGGCGACCTGCCCGTAAGGCTGCGAGCGCCATTCCACGCCGCACTGGGTGCCAAGCGCAGAACGTGAACCATCGGCGGCGAGCAGAAGCTGGCCATCGAGAACCGTGCCGTTTTCCAGCGTCACGCTGACCGCCTCTTCGCTACGGCTAAAGCTGGCGACGCGCGCCGGGCAATGCAGCGTCACGCCCGGGGCATCCTGCAATAAACGGAACAGACGCAGCCCGACGTCGTGAAGTTCGACCACCCTGCCTAACGCATCGATGCGGTAATCCTGAGCGTCCAGCGTCACAAACCCGGCATGGCCACGATCGCTGACGTGAACGGTATTAATCGCCGTCGCACAATCCGCAATCGCCTGCCAGATGCCAATGCGCGCGAGCTGCTGGCATGTCCCCTGTGCCAGCGCAATGGCGCGGGCATCAAAACCAGGATGATCGGACGCCTCTGGCGCCACGGCCTCCACCAGATGGACCGGGAGTTGCCCTTTCGTCAAATGCGAGATGGCCAGCGCCAGCGTAGCTCCCGTCATCCCCCCGCCAACGATAATCACGCTCATGGGCGTGCCGCTGCCATCAGCGCCTCAATGTCATCGGCGGTTTTCACCACGCCAGCGGTCAGGTTTTCGTTACCGGTTTCGGTGATGACAATGTCATCTTCAATGCGAATGCCAATCCCACGGTACGCTTCCGGCACGTCGGCATCCGGCGCAATGTAGAGCCCCGGTTCAACGGTCAGCACCATCCCCGGCTCCAGCACGCGAGAACGTTCTGCACCATACGCGCCCACATCATGCACATCCAGCCCCAGCCAGTGGCTCAGGCCGTGCATAAAGTAGGGGCGATGCGCATTTTCAGCAATCAGGGTATCCACATCACCGTTCAGGATCCCGAGCCTTACGAGGCCGGTAATCATGATGCGCACCACTTCGCCGGTCACTTCCTGGATGGAGGTACCGGGGCGATAGAGCGTCAGCGCCGTCTCAAGGGATTCAAGGACGATGTCATAAATCTCGCGCTGCGCGGGTGAGAACTTACCGTTCACCGGGAACGTACGGGTAATGTCGCCCGCATAGCCCTGGTATTCGCAACCCGCATCAATCAGTACCAGATCGCCGTCACGCAGCTCACTTTCGTTTTCGGTGTAGTGCAGAATACAGCCGTTTTCGCCGCCGCCGACAATGGTGTTGTAGGAGGGATAGCGGGCACCGTGGCGGTTAAATTCGTGGTGGATCTCGCCTTCCAGCTGATATTCAAACATGCCTGGACGGCACTTCTCCATCGCCCTTGTGTGTGCCAGTGCGCTGATTTCGCCTGCACGACGCATCACGTCCAGCTCTTCTTGCGATTTGAACAGGCGCATCTCGTGGACCACCGGACGCCAGTCCGTCAGCGTGGCCGGGGCAGAGAGATTCTGACGGGAGCCTTTACGCAGCTTGTCCAGCGCGGTAAAGACTATCTCATCGGCATACGCATACTCGCCCTGCGCGTGGTAAAGCACATCCAGCCCGTTCAGCAACTGATAGAGCTGCTGGTTGATTTCGCTGAACGCCAGTGCACGGTCTACACCCAGTTTTGCTGGCGCGGCCTCTTGCCCCAGACGTCGACCGAACCAAATTTCCGCCGTGAGATCCCGAACGCGGTTGAAAATCACGCTGTGGTTGTGGGTGTCATTGCTCTTGATCAGCACCAGTACCGCCTCCGGTTCATTGAACCCGGTGAAGTACCAGAAATCGCTGTTCTGGCGATAGGGGTATTCACTGTCGGCGCTGCGCGTCACTTCGGGCGCGGCAAAAATCAGCGCTGCGCTTCCTGGCTGCATTTTTGCCAGCAGCGCCTGACGACGACGGGAATACTCTTGATTCGAGATAACCATGACACCCTCCTGTGCGTTATTTTTCTTAATGTAAGGTTGGCTTACGGACTTCCGGTGCGGTTGGCTTTGAGCGCGTAAAGTTGTCGTGGCACAGCAGTGCCGCCACGCGAACGTACTCGATGATCTCTTCGAGAGACATCTCCAGCTCTTCCTGATCTTCTTCTTCGTCGTAACCCAGTTGCGCGATGTTACGCAGATCGTCGATCGCTTCACCCGCTTCGCCGGTGACTTTATCAAGCTTAGGCTGCGTGACGCCCAGCCCCAGCAGATAGTGGTTTACCCAACCGGCCAGCGCATCGGCGCGATCGAACACGCTGACATCGTCGCCTTCAGGCAGATAAAGCTGAAAAAGGAAGCCATCGTCTTCCAGCGAATCGCTGATTGCCGAGTGCATTTTTCGCAGCGCTTCCGCCAGTTCATGACCAAACGCCAGCCCTTCGTTCGTGAGGTCGTGGATCAGCGGCTGCCATGAGCTGTCGCTGTTTCCGCCGCATAGCATGCCACTGATCAGACCGTGCATTTCGGCAGGGGTTAAACCCACACCCTGCTGGTTCAGTAACTGGTTTAAATCGTTGTAACCAGGCATTTCGTTCTGTATAGACATGAGCTTTCGTCATCAAAGGGAGGAATATTCATGATATGCTACCACTTTGGACCCTGGTGATACCAGAAAAGGGCTTGTATCTTCACATCAGGGTAGCTATAGTGTCGCCCCTTCGCAGCCCCCGGGGCAGTAAGCGAAGGCAGCGCAGTCAATCAGCAGGAAGGTGGCATGTCTGCACAACCCGTCGATCTCCAGATTTTTGGCCGTTCACTGCGAGTGAATTGTCCTCCTGAACAAAGGGATGCTTTGAATCAGGCTGCGGACGATTTGAATCAGCGGTTGCAAGATCTTAAAGAACGCACTAGAGTCACAAATACTGAGCAGCTGGTTTTTATCGCCGCGTTGAACATCAGCTATGAACTGACTCAGGAAAAAGCGAAGACCCGCGACTACGCGGCAAGTATGGAGCAGCGCATTAAAATGCTCCAGCAGACCATAGAACAGGCGTTGCTTGATCAAGGTCGCAATCCCGAAAGACCGGGACCAAAGTTTGAATAACACTTCTCAGTTGACTATGGTAGAGTAACTGTGAAGACAAAATTTCTCTGAGATGTTCGCAAGCGGGCCAGTCCCCTGAGCCGATATTTCATACCACAAGAATGTGGCGCTCCATGGTTGGTGAGCATGCTCGGTTCGTCCGAGAAGCCTTAAAACTATGACGACACATTCACCTTGAACCAAGGGTTCAAGGGTTACAGCCTGCGGCGGCATCTCGGAGATTCCCTCACTCTTCTTCTACCCACTACCATGACCCAATTCCCTGAAGTTTCTGCCTCACGCCAGGACATTCGTCAGTTAATTCGTCAACGTCGCCGGGCGTTAACCCCTGAACAGCAAACGCATTTTGCCCAACAGGCCGCCGCACGCATGATGGCGTATCCGCCGGTGGTGATGGCGCATACCGTCGCGCTGTTTCTCTCATTTGATGGTGAGCTGGATACACAGCCGCTCATCGAACAACTCTGGCGAGCCGGAAAGCGGGTTTACCTGCCTGTGCTGCATCCGTTTAGCGCCGGGAATCTGCTGTTTCTGCACTACCACCCGCACAGCGAACTGGTTGTGAATCGTCTGAAAATCACCGAGCCGAAGCTGGATGTACGCGACGTGCTGCCGCTGTCACAGCTGGACGTACTGATTACGCCGCTGGTGGCGTTTGATGAACAGGGCCAACGTTTAGGAATGGGCGGGGGCTTCTATGACAGGACGTTGCAAAACTGGCGGCAGTACGGGTTGCAGCCGGTGGGTTATGCGCATGATTGTCAGGCGGTAGAAGCTTTGCCGGTCGAGAAGTGGGATGTGCCGTTGCCGGCGGTGGTGACGCCATCGAAGTTGTGGGAATGGTGAAACAGGCGTGCAGCCTGATGCCCTCACCCCAGCCCTCTCCCACAGGGAGAGGGAGAAAACATAAAAAACGGTAACTCTCGTTACCGTTTTGCATTTACCTCACACCCTCAGTACAGCAGACGCGCGCGAATCGTCCCCGGAATGGCCTTCATGCTCTGCAGTGCTTTCTCGGCCACATCTTCATCTGCTTCGATATCAATCACCACGTAACCCATCTGCGAGTTCGTCTGCAGATACTGCGCGGCGATGTTGACGCTCTGCTCAGCAAAGATCTGGTTGATGGCGGTCAGCACGCCCGGACGGTTTTCGTGAATGTGCAGCAGACGACGACCACCGTGCAGCGGCAGCGACACTTCCGGGAAGTTAACGGCCGAGAGCGTTGAGCCGTTATCGGAGTATTTGCTCAGTTTACCCGCCACTTCCAGACCGATGTTCTCCTGCGCTTCCTGAGTAGAACCACCGATGTGTGGCGTCAGGATCACGTTGTCGAACTCGCACAGCGGAGAGTTAAACGGATCGCTGTTGGTCGCAGGCTCTGTCGGGAAGACATCGATAGCCGCCCCCGCCAGATGCTTACGCTTCAGGGCATCGCACAGCGCGGGAATATCGACAACCGTACCGCGTGCGGCATTGATCAGCAGTGAACCCGGTTTCATCAGCGCCAGCTCTTCTGCGCCCATCATGTTTTTGGTTGAGGCGTTTTCCGGCACATGCAGGCTCACCACGTCGCTCATGTTCAGCAGGTCAGAAAGATGTTGAACCTGAGTCGCGTTCCCCAGCGGCAGTTTGCTTTCGATGTCGTAGAAGTAAACATGCATACCCAGGGATTCAGCCAGGATACCCAGTTGGGTACCAATGTGGCCGTAACCGATGATACCCAGTTTTTTACCGCGCGCTTCATAAGAGCCTGCGGCCAGTTTGTTCCACACGCCGCGGTGGGCTTTGGCGTTAGCTTCCGGAATACCGCGCAGCAGCAGCAGCAGTTCGCCAATCACCAGCTCCGCCACGGAACGGGTGTTGGAGAACGGGGCGTTGAAGACCGGGATACCGCGTTTTGCGGCAGCATTCAGGTCAACCTGGTTGGTACCGATGCAGAAACAGCCGATAGCGACCAGCTTTTCCGCCGCAGCAATAACATCTTCAGTCAGGTGAGTACGGGATCGCAGGCCGATGAAGTGGGCATCACGGATGGACGCTTTCAGCTCTTCAGTATCCAGCGCGCCTTTGTGAAATTCGATGTTGGTGTAACCTGCCGCGCGAAGGCTATCGAGTGCTTTTTGATGCACGCCTTCTACTAGCAGGAATTTAATCTTGTCTTTCTCCAGTGATACCTTTGCCATTTACCCGACCCTGTTTTTTTGTCTGAACTGATGTTGTGCTGGATTGAAATCCGCTTAGCCAACATATCAAAAAAAACTATTGCAGCAATATGAACGTTTGCGTCGGCACTCTGAAGAAAAGTCATACAGCGCAAAATAGCAGAGTAAAATGCTGTAAATATTTATGAATACGGAAGGTTCAGCAAGAGAGGGGCAAAAAACGTGACACAAGTCACCGAATTTAGCTTTTCAAAAATTTTTTAGCGGGGGGAGTGCTCCCCCCGTCAGATCATTTTACGATGGTTTTCACGCCATCAGCCGTGCCGATCAGCGCGACATCCGCACCACGGTTGGCAAATAACCCTACGGTGACAACGCCCGGGATGCCGTTGATGGCATTTTCAAGCGCAATCGCGTCGAGAATTTCCAGGCCATGCACGTCGAGGATCACGTTACCGTTATCGGTGACCACACCCTGACGGTATTCCGGACGGCCGCCCAGTTTTACCAGCTCACGTGCCACGGCGCTGCGCGCCATCGGAATCACTTCAACCGGCAGCGGGAATTTACCCAGAATATCGACCTGTTTGGATGCATCTGCGATACAGATGAATTTATCCGCGACAGAGGCGATGATCTTTTCACGCGTCAGCGCCGCACCGCCGCCTTTGATCATCTGCATATGCCCGTTGATTTCATCCGCGCCATCAACGTAGATCCCCAGACGGTCCACTTCGTTCAGATCGAAAACGGTAATGCCGAGGCTTTTCAGCTTTTCCGTGGAAGCATCGGAGCTCGAAACCGCGCCCTCGATCTGCCCCTTCATCGTGCCCAGCGCATCGATAAAGTGTGCCGCCGTCGACCCCGTACCCACACCGACAATAGTACCCGGTTGCACGTACTGGAGCGCGGCCCATCCTACTGCTTTTTTCAGTTCATCCTGCGTCATGATCGTTTTGCCTGTGGTATGAAAACTTAGGGCGCATTATAGAACACGTGAGGTGGAATTCGTCTGCCACAAAGGGAAAATTGTGTCATAGTGCAGATTAAGCAAAATTAAGGAGTAAGCCAGAGCAATGAAACGTCCGGACTACAGAACACTACAGGCACTTGATGCAGTTATTCGTGAACGCGGTTTTGAGCGCGCAGCGCAAAAGCTGTGTATTACTCAGTCCGCCGTATCACAGCGTATCAAACAGCTTGAAAATATGTTCGGGCAGCCACTGCTGGTGCGTACCGTGCCACCGCGTCCAACAGAGCAAGGACAAAAGCTCCTCGCCCTGCTGCGTCAGGTCGAGCTGCTGGAAGACGAATGGCTGGGTGATGAACAAACGGGTTCTACGCCGTTGCTGCTGTCGCTGGCGGTGAACGCCGACAGTCTGGCAACCTGGCTGCTGCCCGCCCTCGCCCCGGTCCTGGCCGACTCCCCTATCCGCCTGAATCTGCAGGTTGAAGATGAAACCCGCACTCAGGAACGCCTGCGCCGTGGTGAAGTGGTTGGAGCGGTCAGTATCCAGCCTCAGGCGCTGCCAAGCTGTCTGGTGGATCAACTGGGTGCGCTGGATTACCTGTTTGTCGGTTCAAAAGCCTTTGCTGAACGTTACTTCCCCAATGGCGTCACCCGCGCAGCACTGCTTAAGGCGCCTGCGGTGGCGTTCGACCATCTGGACGATATGCATCAGGCTTTCCTGCAACAAAACTTTGACCTGCCGCCGGGCAGCGTGCCGTGCCATATCGTGAACTCGTCCGAGGCCTTCGTGCAGCTTGCGCGTCAGGGGACCACCTGCTGCATGATCCCACACCTGCAAATTGAAAAAGAGTTGAAAAGCGGTGAGCTGATTGATTTGACGCCGGGGCTGTATCAACGCCGGATGCTCTACTGGCACCGTTTTGCACCGGAAAGCCGCATGATGCGCAACGTCACCGACGCGCTGCTGGCTTACGGGCACAAGGTGTTGAGACAGGATTAATCGCTTGAATTCCCTCTCCCTGTGGGAGAGGGTTAGGGTGAGGGCAGATTACTGCGCCTTAGCCGCCTCAGTTTGCTGAGTTTGAGTCGGTTCCAGCTGGAACACCACATCCACCTGATCGTCGAACTGAATGGTCGGCTGCTCATAGGTTTCCTGAGCAGATACCGGTGCCGCATCGGCTTTCATCATCCGTACCATTGGGCTTGGCTGATAGTTAGAGACGTGGTAACGCACGCTATACACCGGGCCGAGTTTACTCTTAAAGCCAGCGGCCAGCTGCTGCGCCTGATGCATTGCATCATCAATTGCCGCTTTACGCGCTTCGTCTTTATATTTCTCCGGTTGCGCAACGCCCAGTGAGACGGAACGGATTTCGTTCAGACCTGCCTTCAGCGCGCCATCCAGCAGGGAGTTCAGCTTATCCAGCTGGCGGACGGTCACTTCAACGGTGCGCACGGCACGGTAACCTTTCAGGATACTTTTGCCGTTCTGGTAGTCGTAATCAGGCTGAGTACGCAGGTTCGCAGAGCTGATGTCTTTTTTGGCAACACCATTCTGCTCCAGGAAAGAGAGATATTGCGCAACACGATCGTCAGCCTGCTTCTTGGCGGAAGCGGCATCCTTCGCGGCTACGTTGACTTCAATTGCCAGCGTCGCAACATCCGGTACCGCATCCACGCTGGCGGTGCCGGAAGTGACGATGTGCGGACCATTTGGCAATTCATTCGCCTGAACAGACACCGCACCTAAACTTACTAATGCCGCCAGGGCCATCACGTTAAACTTCACTGTCATTCCTCCATGTTGCGAAGAGTGCCCCAACAACAGGGCGCATGCCAGCAAGCTTAGCGGGTCTTGCTCAGTTGTCCATAAGACAACGCTTAGTTGAGCAAACCCTGAACATGATGAATCCCCTCTTTTGCCAGCTGAAAGGCAATGACCCACATCACCACGCCCACCAGCGTGTTGATGATCCGCTGGGCTTTGGCGGTACGCAGACGGGGTGCCAGCCACGCAGCCAGAATCGCGAGGCCGAAGAACCAGAGGAAGGAGGCGCTCACCGTACCCAGCGCAAACCAGCGCTTCGGTTCAACCTCCAGTTGCCCACCCAGGCTACCCAGCACCACGAAGGTGTCGAGATAGACATGCGGATTAAGCCACGTTACCGCCAGCATGGTGACGATAATCTTCCAGCGTCCCTGCTTCATCACTTCGGCGCTCGCCAGCGCCAGGTTGCTGCTCATCGCCGTTTTCAGCGCGCCGAATCCGTACCACAGCAGGAAGGCGACCCCACCCCAGGTCACCAGCGCCAGCAGCCAGGGGGACTGCATCAGCAGCGCGCTACCACCAAAAATCCCGGCACAGATCAGCAGCAAATCGCTTACCGCGCACAGCAGGGCAATCATCAGATGATACTGGCGGCGAATCCCCTGGTTCATCACAAACGCGTTTTGCGGACCAAGGGGAAGGATCATGGCTGCGCCTAACGCAAGCCCCTGAAAATAGTACGATAACATGACATCAATCTCGCAGAATGGTCTTTGGTGCAGACTATACTTTGAGAATAACATTAGAGGAAATTGATAATATTAATTGGGTATTAGCAGGTCTAATGAAGAAAAAGCCCGGTGTCGCCAGCGCTAACCGGGCCTATGGGAGACGTTATTCGACTTCTTTGACTTTTTTGACGTTTACGTCCATCTGCGGATACGGGAAGCTGATGCCGTTGGCGTCAAACTCACGTTTGATCCGCTCCAGCACATCCCAGTACACGTTTTGCAGATCGCTGCTTTTGCTCCAGATGCGCACCACGAAGTTAATAGAAGATGCCCCCAGTTCGTTCAGGCGGACGGTCTGCTCTTTATCTTTCAGAATGCGTTCGTCAGAGGCAATGATGTTAGCAATCAGCGATTTCACCTGATCGATATCAGAATCATACGCCACGCTGATAATTAACTCGTTACGGCGCACCGGCTCGCGGGAGAAGTTAATAATGTTACCCGCAATGATTTTCCCGTTCGGAACCACAACGATACGGCCATCGACGGTACGCAGAGTGGTAGAGAAAATTTGTACCTGCAGCACGGTTCCGGCAATGCCGCCCAGATCAACATACTCACCGGAGCGGAACGGACGGAAGGTGACCAGCAGTACGCCTGCCGCCAGGTTCGAGAGCGAGCCCTGTAACGCCAGACCAATCGCCAGACCCGCGGCACCAAGCACGGCGATCACCGATGCCGTCTGCACGCCAACGCGCCCCAGTGCAGCAATCAACGTAAAGGCGATAATGCCATAGCGCACCAGCGCAGAGAGGAAGTCAGCCACCGTGGCGTCAATATGTCGCGCCACCATCACCCGGTTGACCGCGTTCGATACGATACGCGCCACAATCATCCCGACGATGATGATGGCAATCGCGGCAACGATGTTCACCGCATAACTCAGCAGCAGTGCCTGGTTGCGCACCAGCCAGTTGCCAGCGTTATTGATGCTGTCTACAACATCGAGTTGTTCCATTTATTCTTCCTTTTGTTAAACCAAAACACAAAATCCATCCCCCATGGAGACAGGCAGGTCAGTAAAGGGTAAACAAAAAGCGCAAGTTTTGCCAAACAGATCACAAATCCAGATGTTGCAGCATGTTGAAAACGCATAAAAAAAGGCCCGCATATGCGGGCCTTCTGGTGCTGTCAGCCGTTCAGATTACAGAACGTCGATTGCGTTCAGCTCTTTGAATGCCTGTTCCAGACGGGTCACCATGGATGTCTGCGCTGCGCGCAGCCATACGCGTGGATCGTAGTATTTCTTGTTCGGCTGGTCTTCGCCTTTCGGGTTGCCCAGCTGGCCCTGCAGGTAAGCTTCGTTTGCTTTGTAGTACTGCAGGATACCGTCCCAGGTTGCCCACTGGGTGTCGGTATCGATGTTCATTTTCACTACGCCGTAGCTTACGGAGTCTTTGATTTCCTGAGCAGAAGAACCGGAACCGCCGTGGAAGACGAAGTTCAGGCTGTTGTGCGGCAGGTTGTGTTTCTTGGACACGTATTCCTGAGAGTCACGCAGGATGGTTGGGGTCAGAACCACGTTACCTGGTTTGTAAACGCCGTGTACATTACCGAAGGACGCTGCAATGGTGAAGCGTGGGCTGATTTTGCTCAGCTCGGTGTAAGCGTAATCAACGTCTTCTGGCTGAGTGTACAGAGCAGAAGCGTCCATGTGGCTGTTGTCCACGCCGTCTTCTTCACCGCCGGTGCAACCCAGTTCGATTTCCAGGGTCATGTCCATTTTGGCCATGCGCGCCAGGTACTTAGAGCAGATTTCGATGTTTTCGTGCAGTGACTCTTCAGACAGGTCGATCATGTGAGAAGAGAACAGTGGCTTACCGGTAGCCGCGAAGTGTTTTTCACCCGCGTCCAGCAGACCGTCGATCCACGGCAGCAGTTTCTTCGCGCAGTGGTCAGTGTGCAGGATAACTGGAACACCGTAGTGTTCAGCCATCTGGTGTACGTGGTGCGCACCAGAGATAGCGCCCAGGATTGCAGCACCCTGAGGGATGTCAGTTTTCACGCCTTTACCTGCGATGAACGCAGCGCCGCCGTTAGAGAACTGTACGATAACCGGTGCTTTAACTTTTGCAGCGGTTTCCAGTACGGCGTTGATGGAGTCAGTACCCACGCAGTTAACTGCTGGCAGAGCAAAGTTGTTTTCTTTAGCTACCTGGAACACTTTCTGAACGTCATCACCAGTGATCACGCCAGGTTTTACGAAATCAAAAATTTTAGA
>MTEY01002809.1_pt1 | contig 172454 bp, 163 predicted proteins | sample 1042721 | NCBI WGS metagenome assembly MTEY01 (sample SAMN06185809, study PRJNA358809) | soil metagenome | isolation source: soil biostimulated with seedmeal as carbon source | place: India | collected 2015-05-23 | reverse complement strand
CCTTACCCGGCCTGCATTTCGCTTCGTCGGTCGGGTAAGGCGTAGCCGCCACCCGACAGTTCCCTCCCAAATTTCAATTCTGGCACGTCTATTGCTTTGTTTATTCAGGTAAACGCAGTTTGGCTTAACGTGCAACCTTGTCGCACCAGCGCAGATCATCAGTAGCACCGAAACGGTGCAACGAGAGATTTCTGCCTCGGAATGGTGCGGCGCGCTTCGCAAAAATAAACAATAACGCAGCAAAATCTTTACATTAAGCCAGACTAAATGTTAACAAGCTTGCATAACACTGCACTCGCATAGCGCGAGATATAACAACATCACAATGGGTATCAATGCGTCTCTGGCGCTGATAAGAAAGGAGTTGGGTATGCAATTACGTAAACTGGCCACAGCAATGCTGGTAATGGGGATGTCCGCAGGCGTCGTTCACGCTGAAGACGCGCCGGCAGCCGGCAGCACTCTCGACAAGATTGCCAAAAACGGCGTGATCGTGGTCGGCCACCGTGAATCTTCTGTCCCGTTCTCTTACTACGACAACACGCAAAAAGTCGTGGGCTATTCACAGGATTACTCTAACGCTATCGTTGAGGCCGTGAAGAAAAAGCTGAACAAACCCGATCTGCAGGTGAAGCTGATTCCGATCACCTCACAGAACCGTATCCCACTGCTGCAAAACGGCACTTTCGATTTTGAGTGTGGCTCTACCACCAATAACCTGGAGCGTCAGAAACAGGCTGCCTTCTCCGACACCATCTTTGTGGTGGGGACCCGTCTGCTGACCAAAAAAGGCGGCGCGATTAAAGATTTTGCTGACCTGAAAGGCAAGGCCGTTGTTGTGACCTCCGGGACAACCTCAGAAGTGCTGCTGCACAAGCTGAACGACGAGAAGAAAATGGATATGCGCATCATCAGCGCGAAAGACCATGGTGACTCCTTCCGTACGCTGGAAAGTGGCCGTGCCGTCGCGTTTATGATGGATGATGCCCTGCTGGCTGGCGAACGTGCAAAAGCGAAGAAACCGGACAACTGGGATATCGTGGGCACCGCGCAGTCGAAAGAAGCTTACGGCTGTATGCTGCGTAAAGACGATCCGCAGTTCAAGAAGCTAATTGATGACACCATCGCCCAGGTACAAACCTCTGGTGAAGCGGAAAAATGGTTCGACAAATGGTTTAAGAACCCAATTCCACCTAAAAATCTCAACATGAACTTTGAACTGTCTGACGACATGAAAGCACTGTTCAAATCACCGAATGACAAGGCTCTTAACTAATTAGAACTACAGGGGCGGGATCTCCTGCCCTCTCGATTGTCGGGAAGCATGGACAGACTATACGTTGAGTGGTCGTTCCCCACTCAGCGCGAAAAATGAGCTTCTCACCAATCTTCGAGGGTAGCGCTGCTACCCTTTTTTTTCTGGAGTTTATTATGTCAATAGACTGGAACTGGGGCATATTTCTGCAACAAGCCCCGTTCGGCAACACAACCTATCTTGGCTGGCTGTGGAGCGGCTTTCAGGTCACCGTTGCATTATCGATAACGGCGTGGATTATTGCGTTCCTTGTCGGTTCACTGTTCGGTATTCTGCGCACCGTCCCAAACCGTTTTCTCTCTTCTATCGGCACGCTGTATGTGGAATTGTTCCGTAACGTTCCGCTGATCGTGCAGTTCTTTACCTGGTATCTGGTCGTTCCTGAACTGCTGCCGGAAAATATTGGCATGTGGTTCAAGTCGGAACTGGATCCTAACGTACAGTTCTTTGTCTCCTCGATGATGTGTCTGGGGCTGTTTACCGCCGCGCGCGTGTGCGAGCAGGTGCGTGCCGCTATTCAGTCGCTGCCGCGTGGACAAAAGAACGCGGGTCTGGCAATGGGATTAACGCTGCCGCAAACCTACCGCTACGTCCTGCTGCCTAACGCCTACCGCGTCATTGTCCCACCGATGACCTCAGAGATGATGAACCTGGTCAAAAACTCGGCCATCGCCTCCACGATCGGTCTGGTCGATATGGCGGCACAGGCGGGCAAACTGCTGGATTATTCCGCCCATGCGTGGGAATCCTTCACGGCAATTACGCTCGCGTATGTTCTGATTAACGCTTTCATCATGCTGGTGATGAACCTGGTTGAACGCAAAATTCGCCTGCCGGGCAATCTGGGGGGCAAATAATGTACGAATTTGACTGGAGTTCCATTGTTCCTTCCATGCCATACCTGCTTGATGGTCTGGTGATCACCTTAAAAATCACCGTGATCGCCATCATCGTTGGTATCGTCTGGGGAACCCTGCTGGCAGTCATGCGCCTGTCGAGCTTTAAACCGCTCGCCTGGTTTGCCACTGCCTACGTTAACGTTTTCCGCTCCATCCCGCTGGTGATGGTGCTGCTGTGGTTTTACCTGATTGTTCCCGGTTTCCTGCAAAACGTTCTGGGACTGTCACCGAAAACCGATATCCGCCTTATCTCCGCCATGGTTGCGTTCTCCATGTTTGAGGCCGCTTACTATTCCGAGATTATCCGTGCGGGCATTCAGAGTATCTCCCGTGGGCAGTCCAGCGCGGCGCTGGCGCTGGGAATGACCCACTGGCAGTCCATGCAGCTTATTATTCTGCCGCAGGCGTTTCGCGCCATGGTTCCCCTCCTGCTGACCCAGGGCATCGTGCTGTTCCAGGATACCTCTCTGGTATATGTCCTGAGCCTGGCAGACTTCTTCCGTACCGCGTCCACCATCGGTGAACGTGATGGTACGCAGGTTGAGATGGTGCTCTTCGCAGGTGCGGTCTATTTTGTGATTAGTTTAAGCGCGTCGCTGTTGGTCAGTTGGCTGAAGAAAAGGACGGTATAATGATTTCCCTGAAAAATGTTTCTAAATGGTATGGGCACTTTCAGGTGCTGACCGACTGCTCCACCGAAGTCAAAAAAGGTGATGTGGTGGTAGTGTGCGGGCCGTCCGGTTCCGGTAAATCGACGCTGATCAAAACGGTGAATGGCCTGGAGCCTGTGCAGCAGGGTGAAATTGTTGTTAACGGCACCAAAGTGAACGACAAGAAAACCAACCTTGCCCAGCTTCGCTCCCACGTGGGGATGGTGTTCCAGCATTTTGAACTGTTCCCTCACCTCTCCATCATCGAGAACCTGACGCTGGCGCAGGTGAAAGTGCTTAAGCGTGACAAGAAAGCGGCGCGTGAGAAAGGGCTGAAGCTTCTGGATCGCGTGGGGCTTTCGGCGCACGCCGATAAGTTCCCGGCACAGCTTTCCGGCGGCCAACAACAGCGTGTGGCCATTGCCCGCGCGCTGTGTATGGATCCGGTCGCCATGCTGTTTGATGAGCCTACGTCAGCACTCGATCCGGAGATGATCAACGAAGTGCTGGACGTGATGGTGGAGCTGGCGCACGAAGGAATGACCATGATGGTAGTGACCCACGAAATGGGCTTCGCCCGAAAAGTGGCCAACCGCGTGATCTTCATGGATGAAGGTAAGATCGTTGAAGACTCGCCGAAAGAAGAGTTCTTCGCCAACCCTAAATCCGAACGCGCAAAAGACTTCCTGGCCAAAATCCTGCACTAATCTTCTCAGTGCGCAATCTGCGGATTGCGCACTGCCTCACGCTTTCAATCTCTGCTTCTCGTCGGCGTCACATTGCAGCGTTAACCTTGTCACAAATAACGCTACGTATGGAGAACGCTATGGCACAGCCTATTATTCTCGATTGCGATCCGGGTCATGACGACGCGATTGCCCTCGTCCTTGCACTTGCCTCCCCTGAACTTGAAGTCAAAGCTGTCACCTCATCTGCCGGCAACCAGACGCCGGATAAAACCCTGCGCAACGTCCTGCGTATGCTGACCTTGCTAAAGCGCACCGATATTCCCGTGGCCGGTGGCGCGGTCAAACCGCTGATGCGTGAACTGATCATTGCCGACAACGTACACGGAGAAAGTGGCCTGGACGGCCCGGCACTGCCGGAACCGGGTTTCGCCCCGCAATCCTGTACCGCCGTGGAGCTGATGGCAAAGGTACTACGCGAGAGTGCTGAACCCGTCACGCTGGTAGCAACGGGCCCACAAACCAACGTTGCGCTGCTGCTGAACAGCCATCCTGAACTGCACAGCAAAATTGCCCGTATCGTGATTATGGGCGGTGCCATGGGACTGGGTAACTGGACGCCTGCGGCGGAGTTCAACATCTTTGTCGACCCGGAAGCGGCGGAGATCGTCTTCCAGTCTGGCTTGCCGATTGTGATGGCCGGGCTGGATGTTACCCACCGTGCACAGATTATGGCGAATGACATCGAGCGTTTTCGTGCGATTGGCAACCCGGTTGCCACGACCGTTGCCGAGCTGCTCGACTTCTTTATGGAATATCACAAAGCCGAGAAATGGGGCTTCCACGGTGCACCGCTGCATGACCCATGCACCATTGCCTGGCTGCTGAAGCCTGAGATGTTTACCACGGTAGAGCGCTGGGTTGGTGTGGAGACCCAGGGGAAATACACCCAGGGGATGACGGTGGTGGATTACTATTCGCTGACGGGGAATAAACCGAATACCACGCTAATGGTGGATATCGATCGGCAGGCGTTTGTGGATTTGCTGGCGGAGAGGCTCGCATACTACAGTGCAGCCTGATGCCCTCACCCCAGCCCTCTCCCACAGAGAGAGGGAGCAAACACTAAAAACGGCAACGTGGTTGCCGTTTTTCTTTTATTCAGGGCTCAAACGGCCGACGCTGGAACTGATCGTGCCCGCACTTCGGACACAGGGACAGCACCTCCGGCGTATAAACCGCAATATGATGATGGCATTTCTCACAGACCAGGTTTCCCAGTCCCACCACTTCGCCACTGTGGTAAACACCATGATGATTCAGATCCTGGAATACCTCGCGCCACTCCAGCTGTGTTTTATCGGTAATATCCGCCAGTTCCTGCCAGAGGCTCTCCTTGATCACCCGCATAAAAACGCTGTCGGTCACCTCGTCCTGGCTCTCCTGGTAACTGCGCGCGAACTCTTCCAGATCACGACGCACGGCGCGCGTCACCTCTTCCACTTCGGTTCGCGTTAACTCACCCGTTTGCGTCACGCGGGCACGCGCCTGCTCCACCAGCGCGTCGATATCACGCTCGCCGTTACGCAGCCGTTCCGTCAGTGTCGCCACCAGTTCGCGGTAAAATTGAGCAACCTTGTTCATCATTTTGCCTCCCGGGTCAGTAACTATTTCTAATAATAGACCTTATTTCATCGCCGCTTTGTCAGGTGAACCACAGACCCGGTAAATTCCTGCAAAGCGCATTTGTGCGAAAGGCTGTTTTGACGCGGGCGTTTGGGCTATGCTATGCGGATCTGAAATACCACATCCATTGGCTACATTTGTAGCTGTATTGAAAACAGGACCACTGGCTGCCATGCAAGAGCAATACCGCCCGGAAGAGATAGAATCAAAAGTCCAGCAACACTGGGACGAGAAGCGCACCTTTGAAGTAACCGAAGACGAGAGCAAAGAGAAGTATTACTGCCTGTCGATGCTTCCCTATCCTTCTGGTCGACTACACATGGGCCACGTGCGTAACTACACCATCGGTGACGTGATTGCACGCTACCAGCGTATGCTGGGCAAAAACGTGCTGCAGCCAATTGGCTGGGATGCGTTCGGTCTGCCTGCGGAAGGCGCGGCGGTCAAAAACAATACAGCACCCGCGCCGTGGACGTACGACAACATCGCATACATGAAAAACCAGCTCAAAATGCTGGGCTTTGGCTATGACTGGAGCCGCGAGCTGGCGACCTGCACCCCGGAATACTACCGCTGGGAACAGAAGTTCTTCACCGAGCTGTACAAAAAAGGCCTGGTTTATAAGAAGACGTCTGCGGTTAACTGGTGCCCGAACGATCAGACCGTCCTCGCGAACGAACAGGTTATCGACGGCTGCTGCTGGCGCTGCGACACCAAAGTTGAGCGTAAAGAGATCCCTCAGTGGTTTATCAAAATCACCGCTTACGCTGACGAACTGCTGAACGATCTGGACACGCTGGACCACTGGCCGGATACCGTTAAGACCATGCAGCGCAACTGGATCGGTCGTTCTGAAGGCGTGGAGATCACCTTCAACGTTGAGAACTACGATCAGACCCTGACCGTCTACACCACTCGTCCGGACACCTTCATGGGCGCGACCTATCTGGCCGTAGCCGCAGGTCACCCGCTGGCGCAGAAAGCTGCTGAAAATAACCCAGAGCTGGCCACCTTCATCGACGAATGCCGCAACACGAAAGTGGCGGAAGCCGACATGGCGACGATGGAGAAAAAAGGCGTTGCCACGGGCTTCTATGCGAAGCACCCACTGACTGGCGAAGCGATTCCGATCTGGGCAGCAAACTTCGTACTGATGGAATACGGCACCGGCGCGGTGATGGCCGTTCCGGGTCACGACCAGCGCGATTATGAATTTGCCACCAAATATAACCTGCCGATCAAAGCCGTTATTCTGGCGGCTGACGGCTCTGAACCTGACCTGTCTGAGCAAGCACTGACGGAAAAAGGCACGCTGTTTAACTCTGGTGAGTTCAGCGGTCTGAGCTTCGAAGACGGCTTCAACGCCATCGCCGACAAACTGGCATCGCTGGGCGTGGGTGAGCGTAAAGTAAACTACCGTCTGCGCGACTGGGGCGTTTCCCGTCAGCGTTACTGGGGTGCGCCAATCCCGATGGTCACGCTGGAAGACGGCACCGTGATGCCAACCCCGGAAGATCAGCTCCCGGTGATCCTGCCGGAAGATGTGGTCATGGACGGCATTACCAGCCCGATCAAAGCCGATCCTGAGTGGGCGAAAACCACCGTCAACGGCCAGCCTGCGCTGCGTGAAACTGACACCTTTGACACCTTTATGGAGTCATCATGGTACTACGCGCGCTACACCTGCCCGCAATATCAGGAAGGGATGCTGGATTCCGACGCGGCAAACTACTGGTTGCCGGTGGATATCTATATCGGTGGTATTGAACATGCCATCATGCACCTGCTCTACTTCCGCTTCTTCCACAAACTGATGCGCGACGCGGGTATGGTCAACTCTGACGAACCAGCAAAACAGCTGCTGTGTCAGGGCATGGTACTGGCAGATGCGTTCTACTATGTCGGTGCGAACGGCGAGCGTAACTGGGTTTCTCCGGTTGATGCGATTGTTGAGCGCGACGAGAAAGGCCGTATCGTGAAGGCAAAAGACGCCGAAGGTCATGAACTGGTTTATACCGGCATGAGCAAAATGTCCAAGTCCAAAAACAACGGTATCGACCCGCAGGTGATGGTTGAGCGTTACGGCGCGGATACCGTGCGTCTGTTCATGATGTTTGCCTCTCCGGCAGACATGACCCTGGAGTGGCAGGAATCTGGCGTTGAAGGGGCTAACCGCTTCCTGAAACGTGTCTGGAAACTGGTTTACGAACACACCGCACAGGGTGACGCTGCGGCACTGAACGTCGCTGCGCTGACTGAAGATCAGCAGGCGCTGCGTCGTGATGTTCATAAAACGATTGCAAAAGTGACCGATGATATTGGTCGTCGTCAGACCTTCAATACCGCAATTGCGGCTATTATGGAACTGATGAACAAGCTGGCGAAAGCGCCGCAGGAAGGCGAGCAGGATCGTGCCTTAATGCGTGAAGCGCTGTTAGCCGTCGTGCGCATGTTGAACCCGTTCACCCCGCATGTCAGCTTCACCCTGTGGCAGGAGCTGAAAGGCGAAGGCGATATCGACAACGCGCCGTGGCCGGTTGCTGACGAATCCGCCATGGTGGAAAACACCACGCTGGTGGTGGTGCAGGTCAACGGTAAAGTACGCGGTAAAATTACCGTCGCCGTTGATGCAACCGAAGAACAGGTTCGTGAGCGTGCTGGCCAGGAACATCTGGTGGCGAAATATCTTGAGGGCGTTACCGTGCGTAAAGTGATCTACGTACCGGGTAAACTGCTGAATCTGGTCGTTGGCTAAGCGCGGGAGGAAACGTGCGACAACTGGCAACAATACTCTTATCTCTGGCGGTGCTGGTCACCGCGGGTTGTGGCTGGCACCTGCGCAATACCACGGCGGTGCCCGCTGAGATGAAAACGATGATTTTCGACTCATCGGATCCAAATGGTCCACTCAGTCGGGCTGTGCGTAATCAGCTGCGCCTGAACGATGTTGAGCTGATCGAGAAAGGCACCCTGCGCCAGGATGTACCGTCATTACGTATCTTAAGCTCATCGCTGGCTAAAGATACCGCGTCTATCTTCCAGGATGGACGTACTGCGGAATATCAGATGGTGTTGACGGTGAACGCGGCCGTACTGATCCCGGGTAAAGACATTTACCCTATCAATACCAAAGTGTACCGTTCGTTCTTTGATAACCCGCAAACGGCGCTGGCAAAAGATGCTGAGCAGCAGATTATCATTAACGAAATGTACGACAAGGCAGCGGAACAGCTGATCCGTAAACTGCCGGGCATTGCCGCATCGCCAAAACAGGGTTCTGACATCATCGACAAACCGGATGCCAACACGCCTCCTGTTTCTACCTCCATGGGTAACTGATGATCAGGCTGTATCCTGAACAACTCCGCGCGCAGCTCAATGAAGGGCTGCGCGCGGCGTATCTGCTACTCGGTAACGACCCATTATTGCTTCAGGAAAGCCTGGATGCCGTGCGACACGCGGCGGCCGCTCAGGGCTTTGATGAACACCACACCGTCCAGTTGGATAACAATACCGACTGGAATGCCCTCTTCTCGCTTTGCCAGGCGATGAGCCTCTTTGCATCACGCCAGACCATCCAGATCCTGCTGCCAGAGAATGGTCCGAACGCGGCCATAAATGAACAACTGGCGACGCTGGTCAGCCTGTTGCACAGCGATCTGCTGTTAATCGTGCGTGGCAACAAGCTCACCAAAGCGCAGGAAAACGCAGCGTGGTTTACCCAACTCGCCACTCATGCCGTGCTGGTGACCTGCCAGACGCCGGAGCAGGCCCATCTGCCCAAATGGGTAGCCGCAAGAGCGAAACAGAACAACCTTCAGCTGGACGACGCAGCAAATCAGCTGCTGTGCTACTGCTATGAAGGAAACCTGCTGGCCCTGGCGCAGGCGCTGGACCGGCTTTCCCTGCTCTGGCCGGATGGCAAACTGACCCTGCCGCGCGTGGAGCAGGCGGTTAACGATGCCGCACACTTCACGCCGTTCCACTGGGTGGATGCCCTGTTGTCGGCAAAGAGCAAACGCGCCCTGCATATTTTGCAGCAGCTCCGTCTTGAAGGTAGCGAGCCGGTGATTTTGCTGCGTACGCTGCAGCGTGAACTGCTGTTGCTGATTACGCTCAAGCGCCAGTCTGCCCATACGCCATTGCGTTCGCTGTTTGACAAACACCGTGTCTGGCAAAACCGTCGGGCAATGACCACCGAGGCAATCAATCGTCTGAGCCATGAACAGCTGCGCCAGGCGGTACAGCTTCTGCTGCGCGCAGAGCTCACGTTAAAACAAGACTACGGCCAGTCCGTCTGGGCGGAGCTGGAAAGCCTTTCTCTGCTGCTCTGCCACAAGGCACTGGCAGACGTATTTATCGATGGATAATATGCACTCTTTACAGGCCCTGTACGGTGGCACCTTTGACCCGGTCCATTACGGTCATCTGAAACCGGTTGAAATTCTGGCGAATCTGATTGGTCTTCAGCGCGTGATTGTCATGCCCAATAACGTTCCGCCGCACCGGCCACAACCTGAGGCCACCAGCGAGCAGCGAAAAGAGATGCTCGCTCTGGCCATTGCGGATAAACCGCTCTTCACTCTCGACGAGCGGGAGCTACGCCGCGACACCCCTTCCTGGACGTCGCAAACGTTGCAGGAGTGGCGGCGCGAACAGGGGCCGGACAAACCGCTGGCCTTTATCATCGGCCAGGATTCTCTGCTCAACTTCCCCACCTGGCATCAGTATGAAACCATTCTGCAGAACAGCCATCTGCTCGTCTGCCGCCGTCCGGGCTATCCGCTGACCATGCGTGAAGAGCAGTATCAGCAGTGGCTGGAAGCCCATCTGACCGACAATGTGGAAGATCTGCACAGTCAACCTGCCGGGAAGATCTATCTGGCGGAGACACCGTGGTTTGATATTTCTGCGACAATCATTCGCGACCGGCTGCAGCACGGTTTAGCCTGTGACGATCTCCTGCCATCGTCAGTGCTGGACTATATCCACGCGCACGGGTTGTATCAGAAAAGCGCAGACGCATAATCCGGGCGCACAAAAAGCGCCTTATTGATTATCCTGCCTTGACAGAGTAAGCCATACTGTTATCCTCCGCTGCCAGACTTTCCCGCCGATCATTGCTTTACAGAAATTGTTTTACAAAAATGGCGATGCAATCTCCGGCGGAGGGTGGGATGATACCCGCCTTCAAAAGCCCGGCCGGTGACATTTGTCCCGACAGGGGCGCCAGTTCAGGTATACTGTCTGGCTACGAATTCACAGTTGCACAATCTCATTCACCCAGGGGGAAAACTTGCAGGGTAAAGCACTCCAGGATTTTGTTATCGACAAAATTGATGACCTGAAAGGTCAGGACATCATCGCTATCGACGTTAAGGGTAAATCCAGCATCACCGACTGCATGATCATCTGCACCGGTACGTCTACTCGCCATGTGGTTTCAATTGCCGATCATGTTGTTCAGGAATCACGCGCAGCAGGACTGTTACCGCTCGGGGTTGAAGGTGAAGCGACCGCTGACTGGGTGGTTGTCGATCTTGGCGATGTTATTGTCCACGTCATGCAGGAAGAGAGCCGTCGCCTGTATGAGCTGGAAAAACTCTGGGGTTGATGCGTGAAGTTGCAGCTGGTCGCCGTCGGCACCAAAATGCCGGACTGGGTACAAACCGGTTTTACTGAGTATCTGCGTCGTTTCCCGAAAGATATGCCGTTCGAGCTGGTGGAGATCCCCGCCGGAAAGCGCGGCAAGAACGCGGATATCAAACGCATTCTCGATAAAGAGGGAGAGATGATGCTGGCTGCCGCAGGCAAAAACCGCATCGTGACCCTCGATATTCCAGGCAAGCCCTGGGATACGCCGCAGCTGGCGCACGAACTGGAGCGCTGGAAGCAGGATGGTCGTGACGTCAGTCTGTTGATTGGCGGGCCTGAAGGGTTGTCCCCTGCCTGCAAAGCGGCGGCAGAACAAAGTTGGTCTCTCTCCGCGCTGACGCTCCCCCACCCGCTTGTTCGGGTACTGGTGGCAGAAAGCCTGTATCGCGCGTGGAGCATTACTACCAACCACCCCTATCACCGCGAGTAATGACTGACCAGGGTAGATTAAGCAGCGGATGAAACTACAGAATTCTTTTCGCGACTATACGGCTGAGTCCGCGCTGTTTGTGCGCCGGGCGCTGGTCGCCTTTACGGGGATTTTGCTGCTTACCGGCGTGCTGATCGCCAACCTTTATAATCTGCAAATTGTCCGCTATACCGATTACCAGACACGCTCAAACGAAAACCGCATCAAGCTGGTGCCTATCGCCCCCAGCCGCGGCATTATTTACGACCGCAACGGTACGCCCCTAGCCTTAAACCGCACCATCTACCAGATTGAGATGATGCCGGAAAAAGTCGACAACGTGCAGGATACGCTGGAAGCATTGCGAAGCGTTGTCGATCTTAACGATGACGATATCGCTGCGTTCAAGAAAGAGCGCGCCCGTTCTCACCGTTTTACCTCCATTCCGGTTAAAACCAACCTGACGGAAGTTCAGGTGGCCCGCTTTGCCGTCAATCAGTACCGTTTCCCTGGCGTGGAAGTGAAAGGCTATAAACGCCGCTACTATCCCTACGGCTCCGCGCTGACGCACGTGATCGGCTACGTTTCCAAGATCAACGACAAAGACGTCGAGCGTCTTGATAAAGACGGCAAACTGGCAAACTACGCCGCAACGCATGATATCGGTAAGCTGGGAATTGAACGCTATTACGAAGATGTCCTGCACGGGCAGACCGGCTATGAAGAGGTTGAAGTCAACAACCGTGGCCGCGTTATTCGCCAGCTGAAAGAGGTGCCACCGCAGGCAGGACATGATGTCTACCTGACGCTTGACCTTAAACTGCAGCAGTATATTGAAACCTTACTGGCAGGCAGCCGTGCGGCAGTTGTCGTGACCGATCCGCGCACCGGCGGCATTCTGGCGATGGTCTCCATGCCAAGCTACGACCCTAACCTCTTTGTCGATGGGATTTCCAGTAAGGACTACTCCGGGTTGCTTAATGACCCGAATACACCGCTGGTGAACCGCGCCACGCAGGGGGTATACCCTCCGGCGTCGACAGTGAAACCTTACGTGGCCGTCTCGGCGCTGAGCGCGGGTGTCATCAACCGCAACACCAGCCTGTTTGACCCGGGCTGGTGGCAGTTGCCGGGGTCAGAAAAACGCTATCGCGACTGGAAAAAATGGGGCCACGGTCATCTGAACGTGACGAAATCGCTGGAAGAGTCTGCGGATACCTTCTTCTATCAGGTGGCGTACGACATGGGTATTGACCGCCTGTCAGAGTGGATGAGCAAATTCGGCTACGGACACTACACCGGGGTTGATCTTGCCGAAGAACGCTCCGGCAACATGCCAACCCGTGAATGGAAGCTGAAGCGCTTTAAGAAGCCGTGGTATCAGGGTGATACCATTCCGGTAGGTATCGGCCAGGGTTACTGGACCGCGACCCCGCTACAGATGAACAAAGCGATGATGATCCTCATCAACGATGGCGTGGTGAAGGTCCCGCATCTGCTGCAAAGTACCGTTGAAGAGGGCAAAAAAGTGCCGTGGATCCAGCCGCATGAAGCACCAGTGGGGGATATTCACTCCGGCTTCTGGGAGATCGCCAAAGACGGGATGTACGGGGTGGCAAACCGCCCGAACGGTACCGCGCATAAGTATTTCGCTGGTGCGCCGTATAAAGTGGCCGCCAAATCCGGTACAGCGCAGGTCTTCGGTCTGAAAGCCAACGAAACCTATAACGCACACCGTATTGCCGAACGACTGCGTGACCATAAGCTCATGACGGCATTTGCACCTTATGATAACCCGCAAGTGGCGGTGGCGATGATTCTGGAAAACGGTGGCGCAGGGCCAGCCGTAGGTACCATCATGCGCCAAATCCTCGACCACATCATGCTGGGTGATAACAACACCGAACTGCCGGCTGAAAACCCGGCCGCCGCTGCGGCGGAGGACCAATAATCATGACGGATAATCCAAATAAAAAATCGCTGTGGGATAAAATCCACATCGACCCAGCCATGCTGCTGATCCTGCTGGCTCTGCTGGTCTACAGCGCCCTGGTTATCTGGAGCGCCAGCGGCCAGGACATCGGCATGATGGAGCGCAAGATAGGCCAGATCGCGATGGGTCTGGTCATCATGGTGGTGATGGCGCAGATCCCGCCGCGCGTCTATGAAGGCTGGGCGCCCTATCTCTATATCTTCTGTATTATTTTGCTGGTTGCGGTAGATGCGTTTGGTGCTATCTCCAAAGGTGCACAGCGCTGGCTGGATCTGGGCGTGGTTCGCTTCCAGCCCTCGGAAATTGCCAAAATCGCCGTTCCACTGATGGTGGCACGCTTTATCAACCGTGATGTCTGTCCCCCATCTCTGAAAAATACCGCCATCGCGCTGGTACTGATTTTCCTGCCAACGTTGCTGGTGGCGGCGCAGCCTGACCTTGGCACCTCGATCCTTATCGCGCTCTCCGGCCTGTTTGTTCTTTTCTTGTCGGGCCTGAGCTGGCGTCTGATTGGTATCGCGGTGGTGCTGGTCGCCGCATTCATCCCTATTCTCTGGTTCTTCCTGATGCATGATTACCAGCGCCAGCGCGTGATGATGCTGCTCGATCCGGAAACCGATCCGCTGGGTGCGGGCTATCATATTATTCAGTCCAAGATCGCGATTGGCTCCGGTGGGCTGCGCGGAAAAGGCTGGCTGCACGGCACCCAGTCACAGCTGGAGTTCTTACCAGAGCGCCACACCGACTTTATCTTTGCGGTACTGGCGGAAGAGCTGGGGCTGGTCGGCATCTTGATCTTACTCGCGCTGTATGTACTGTTGATCATGCGCGGGCTGTGGATTGCCGCGCGTGCGCAAACCACCTTTGGCCGCGTGATGGCGGGTGGGTTGATGTTGATTTTATTCGTTTATGTCTTCGTAAATATTGGTATGGTGAGTGGTATTCTGCCGGTTGTAGGCGTTCCGCTTCCGCTGGTAAGTTACGGAGGCTCGGCACTGATCGTGTTGATGGCCGGGTTTGGTATCGTGATGTCGATCCATACCCACAGAAAAATGTTGTCAAAAAGCGTATAAAAATAAGGGGATCGGAATGCGTAAGCAGTGGCTGGGGATCTGCATTGCGGCAAGTTTGCTTGCGGCGTGCACAAGTGATGATGGTCAGCAACAGGCAACCGTCGCGCCGCCGCAGCCTGCGGTGTGTAATGGCCCTGTCGTTGAAATCAGCGGCGCCGATCCCGTTTATGAACCGCTGAATGCCAGCGCGAATCAGGATTATGAGCGTGACGGCAAAAGCTACAAAATCGTTCAGGACCCTTCCCGTTTCAGCCAGGCGGGTTTCGCCGCCATTTATGATGCGGAACCCGGGAGCAACCTGACGGCATCTGGAGAAGCGTTCGACCCGACGCAACTCACTGCGGCGCATCCGACGCTGCCTATCCCAAGCTACGCCCGTATCACCAACCTGGCGAATGGTCGTATGATCGTGGTACGCATAAACGACCGTGGTCCGTACGGTAACGACCGCGTGATTTCGCTGTCGCGCGCGTCCGCCGACCGCCTGAACACCTCGAACAACACCAAGGTTCGTATTGACCCGATTATCGTGGCGCAGGATGGTTCGCTTTCCGGGCCGGGTACCGCATGTACGACAGTGGCAAAACAGACGTATGCCCTTCCTGACCGTCCAAATCTTGACGGCGGCATGGGAAGCGTCTCATCGCCGGCCGAGCCTTCTCAGCCTGGCGGAGAAGTGCGCCCTATCAGCAACGATACGCTGCAAAGCGATGACAGCACTGGCGCACCGGTAAAGAGTAGCGGTTTCCTGGGGGCACCGACGAACTTAGCCTCAGGTGTGCTGGAAGGCAGTGAGCCTACCCCCGCGCCTGTTGCCGCCCCTGTCGTGCAGCAGCCTGCTCCCGTCACCGCGCCGGCCACCACCCAGAGCACAGCGGTGGCAGCGCCTGCAGCCGCCGCTGCCAGCGGCGGCTTTGTCGTCCAGGTGGGCGCCGTCAGCGATCAGGCCCGTGCACAGCAGTATCAACAGCGACTGAGCCAGCAGTTTGGCGTCCCAGGCCGCGTTGAGCAAAACGGAGCGGTGTGGCGTATTCAGATGGGACCGTTTGCCAGCAAATCGCAGGCAGCGACCCTGCAGCAGCGACTGCAAAATGAAGCGCAACTCCAGTCATTTATCGCGGTAGCGAAGTAATTTATCGGCGGTATCCGAATTGTCAGTTTGTGTAAAACACATTCACAAACTCATGCTTAAAGTCGGATGCCTGCCTGAATAGCATTTGCTATAGTAAGGCACTTTTTTTAATTCCATCACGGATGTCGTAGTTCTGACCATGAAGACCACTTTTTCTGCTCGTTTTGTGCAGCGCATGGCGCTGACCACGGCCCTTTGCGCGGCTGCACTCTCCGCAGCTCACGCCGATGACCTGAATATCAAGACCATGATCCCTGGCGTTCCGCAAATCGACGCGGAATCCTACATCCTGATCGATTACAACTCTGGCAAAGTTCTGGCCGAACAGAATGCCGATGCCCGTCGCGATCCGGCCAGCCTGACCAAAATGATGACCAGCTACGTCATCGGCCAGGCCATGAAAGCAGGTAAATTCAAGGAAACTGACCTGGTCACTATCGGTAACGATGCGTGGGCAACCGGGAACCCAGTCTTCAAGGGTTCTTCTTTGATGTTCCTGAAACCGGGTATGCAGGTTCCGGTCTCTCAGCTGATTCGAGGTATCAACCTGCAGTCCGGTAACGACGCCTGCGTCGCGATGGCCGATTTCGCTGCGGGCAGCCAGGATGCGTTTGTTGGCCTGATGAACAGCTACGTTTCTGCACTGGGTCTGAAAAACAGCCACTTCCAGACCGTTCACGGCCTGGATGCTGAAGGGCAGTACAGCTCTGCGCGCGATATGGCGCTGATTGGCCAGGCGCTGATCCGCGACGTACCGAACGAATATGCCATCTATAAAGAGAAAGAGTTCACCTTCAACGGTATTCGTCAGACCAACCGTAACGGCCTGCTGTGGGATAACAGCCTGAACGTTGACGGCATCAAAACGGGTCATACCGACAAAGCGGGTTACAACCTGGTTGCCTCTGCTACCGAAGGTCAGATGCGCCTGATCTCTGCCGTGATGGGCGGTCGTACCTTTAAAGGCCGTGAGACAGAAAGTAAAAAACTGCTGACCTGGGGCTTCCGTTTCTTCGAAACCGTGAACCCACTGAAAGCAGGCAAAGAGTTTGCCTCTGAGCCGGTCTGGTTCGGTGACAACGATCGCGCCTCCCTGGGCGTGGACAAAGATCTGTACCTGACCATTCCACGTGGCCGCATGAAAGACCTGAAAGCCAGCTACGTACTGAACACCACCGAGCTGCATGCACCACTGCAGAAAAATCAGGTTGTGGGTACCATCAACTTCCAGCTGGATGGCAAAACTATCGATCAGCGCCCGCTGGTTGTCCTGCAGGAAATTCCTGAAGGCAATTTCTTCGGCAAAATCATTGATTACATTAAATTGATGTTCCATCACTGGTTTGGCTAAAAATTGAACACTTGAAAGTGTGATTTTGATCCCCATATACTAAGTATCCTGATAACTCCCACCTGACGTGGGAGTTATTCTTTTTTGACGTTACGCCGGAGCTGACATGAAAACCAAACTTAACGAACTGCTTGAATTCCCTACCCCATTTACTTACAAAGTAATGGGTCTGGCGAAACCTGAGTTGGTTGATCAGGTGGTTGAAGTGGTACAGCGCCATGCGCCGGGTGACTACTCTCCGTCAGTAAAACCAAGCAGCAAGGGCAACTACCACTCGGTATCCATTACCATCACCGCGACACACATCGAGCAGGTGGAGACGCTGTACGAAGAGCTCGGTAATATCGAAATTGTTCGTATGGTGCTGTAGTCCCTCTGCGGTTACCCGGTTTGCCGGGTAACCCCTTTCCCCGCTGTGATATACTCCCCCTCATCTTTTGTCCCTCGTCTTCGGAGACGTCGTTTTGTACCAGGATAAAATTCTTGTCCGTCATCTCGGGCTGCAACCTTATGAGCCTGTCTCCCAGGCTATGCATGACTTCACCGACTCACGCGATGACACCACCCCCGATGAAATCTGGCTGGTAGAACACCTGCCGGTGTTTACGCAGGGGCAAGCGGGAAAAGCGGAACATTTATTGATGACGGGCGATATCCCGGTTATTCAGAGCGACCGCGGCGGGCAGGTTACGTACCATGGCCCAGGGCAACAGGTGATGTACGTTCTCCTGAACCTCAAGCGCAGAAAGCTGGGCGTACGCGAGCTGGTAACTCTGCTTGAGCAAACGGTCGTCAACACGCTGGCGGAATACGGTATTGATGCGCATCCGCGTGCCGACGCGCCGGGTGTCTACGTGGGCGAGATGAAGATCTGCTCGCTCGGGCTGCGTATCCGTAAAGGCTGCTCTTTTCACGGGCTGGCGTTAAACATTAATATGGATTTGAAGCCTTTCCAGCGCATCAACCCCTGCGGCTATGCCGGGATGGAAATGACGCAAGTGTGCCAGTGGGTCGACACCGCAACGACAGAAAATATCCGTCCTGTGCTTTTAGCTAATATGTTAGCACTACTTAACAATCCCCCGCACGAATATATCACTGCTTAATATATTATACATTGTGGCTCGATAATTTGACGGGCCACGATTTAATTGCCGCTTTTACACTTTACAATAATCCGCAGATTCTATATTTTCGAAGCGCTCGAATATTACCGATCCATATTATTTAGCCTCCCGTCAGCGCTGCGTGCAGGACCTAAGTAACTTGCGTGATAATCACTCAACTGGTTGTTTTTGATAAACAAGTGAAACAAAACCAACACTTTACGAATCTCTACAAGCATAATAAATAAATTCAACTATCATTCATGTTGTGAATGTGTACGGAGTAAAAGCGTGGAGTATAATAATTTACCAGCCAAACGCCTGAATGAACCCGGTGGCGAAGACAAGCCGCAAATTTTTCGGACTTTACGTAATATTGATCTCAATTTACTGACTATTTTTGAGGCAGTATATGTCCACAAGGGTATCGTTAACGCTGCGAAAATTCTTAATCTCACGCCCTCTGCAATAAGCCAGTCAATTCAAAAACTGCGCGCTATATTTCCTGATCCGTTATTTATTCGTAAGGGACAGGGGGTTACCCCCACGGCGTACGCCACGCATCTGCATGAGTACATCAGCCAGGGGCTGGAGTCGATTCTGGGCGCGCTGGATTTAACCGGAAGCTACGACAAACAGAGAACTATCACCATCGGCTGCTCTCCCTCTGTGGGGGTGTTAGTCATGCCTGCGATTTATCAGGCCGTAAAAGAGCATGCACCGCAACTCCTGCTACGTAATGTTCCCCTCAGCGAGCCTGATGTGCAGCTTGCCCAGTTCCAGACTGATTTGATTATCGACAGCGGCAGCTTCAGCGCCAGAGCGTTAGGGCAAAATGTCCTCTACGCCGACAACCTGGTGCTGGTCTGTCGCCAGCAGCACCCGGTGCTCAGTGAGCCACTCACCATTGAAAATCTGCGTAACTACGATCACTCGTCATTCATGACGGAAGGACAGTCTCACCATTCGCTGCGCCAGCGTATTGATGACATCTTCCCGGAGCGCCAGATCAGCTTCAGCAGTTACAATATGTTCACTACCGCGTCCCTGATTGGCAGCAGTGATATGCTCTGCATCATGCCGTCGCGCCTGTATCACCTGCTGCGTAAATGTTGGCCACTGGAGAGCATTCCGCTCAGCCAGCTCAATGCAGAATCTATCGAGATTTCACTGCATTACAATAAGCTCAGTCTGCGCGATCCGGTACTCGAAAACGTGATCCGCATCATCCGCCAGGCCTTCTGACAGGTTGACACAGCACAAGTCCCTGCCGCACGCAGGGCAAAAGGCACAAAACAACAACTATTTTACAAATTGGCGACCTGGCAGGCTGCTTTACCGACCGTTTCAATGATATACTGCCTGTCGTTCGTTCAAAAATAGTTGATAAATACAACATTCCCTTGAATTGAAACGCTTTCCTTCGATATTCGCAACTGGAACACGCACGCTATGAGTAAACCCATTGTGATGGAACGCGGTGTTAAATACCGCGATGCCGATAAAATGGCCCTTATCCCGGTTAAAAACGTGGCTACAGAGCGCGAGGCGCTGTTAAGAAAACCGGAATGGATGAAAATCAAACTTCCGGCTGACTCTTCGCGTATCCAGGGGATCAAAGCGGCGATGCGTAAGAATGGCCTTCACTCCGTTTGTGAAGAAGCGTCTTGCCCGAACCTTGCTGAGTGTTTCAACCACGGCACCGCGACGTTTATGATTCTGGGTGCCATCTGCACCCGTCGTTGCCCGTTCTGCGATGTTGCGCATGGCCGCCCGGTGGCGCCTGATGCAAACGAACCCCAAAAACTGGCGCAGACCATCGCTGATATGGCGCTGCGTTATGTGGTCATTACCTCCGTTGACCGTGATGACCTGCGCGATGGTGGTGCTCAGCACTTTGCTGACTGTATTACTGCCATTCGCGAGAAAAGCCCGAACATTAAGATTGAGACGCTGGTTCCGGATTTCCGCGGTCGTATGGACCGCGCGCTGGATATCCTGACCGCAACGCCACCAGACGTCTTTAACCACAACCTGGAGAACGTACCGCGTCTCTATCGCCAGGTGCGTCCGGGTGCTGATTACAACTGGTCTCTGAAGCTGCTGGAGCGGTTCAAAGAAGCGCATCCGCATATTCCTACCAAGTCAGGCCTGATGGTGGGTCTTGGTGAAACCAACGACGAAATCATTGAAGTGATGCGTGATCTGCGTCGCCACGGCGTGACCATGCTGACGCTGGGCCAGTATCTGCAGCCTAGCCGTCATCACCTGCCCGTGCAGCGCTACGTTAGCCCGGATGAGTTTGATGAGATGAAAGCCGAAGCGATGGCGATGGGCTTCACCCACGCTGCTTGCGGTCCATTTGTACGCTCCTCTTACCATGCTGATATGCAGGCAAAAGGCGAAGAAGTTAAATAACCCTGTAATATTCACTTACAGGAATACAAAAAAACCGGCCTGTTGAGCCGGTTTTTTTTCGCAAGCCATCAGGCATTGCCGTTACTCTTTGTGAGAGAGCTTTTCAGCCGGAACGGTATCCTCGGCACTTTTCTTCGCTGCCGCATCATCGTCGTTCATCGCTTTCTTAAAGCCTTTGATGGCGGCACCCAGGTCACCACCCAGCGTGCGTAACTTCTTGGTACCAAACAGCAGGACGACCAGTGCGGCAACCACCAGCAGTTTGGTAATACTAATCTCACCCATAGATACCTTCTTAACATAAAACAGGCTGCATTCAGCACCAAAACCCGATCGTATTAACGGTCATTTGGCGCGTGCACACAATAGCAATCTGTAACAAGGTGAATCAAGCATTGTTGAAAAAAACATCACAATAATTGCGGTGGCGCAAAACGGCGGTTGCGAAGAACAGGTAATTGCTGCCGTGCAAGCGCAATCCTTTCCGAAATTATCTCCGTCATCAGCATAACCGGACCTTCCGCTGCGGCGGCAATCGTAACGCCCAGCGGGTCAATCACCCTGCTCTGCCCGATATTTTTATTGCCGCACTCTCCTGCCGCGACCACATAACAGGTGGTATCCAGCGCACGCGCCGTAAGCAACGTGGCCCAGTGATGCTCTTTCAGCGGCCCCCTGACCCATGCGGCAGGCAGAACCAGCACATCCGCGCCCTGTAATGCCAGGCTCAGCGCCAGCTCAGGGAAACGAAGATCGTAGCAGGTCATCAGCCCAATGTTTAACCCCTCAACCGCGATCAGGGGCGGTACACAGTCACCCGGGTCAACCTGGCGCGACTCCTGAATACTGAACGCATCATAGAGATGAAGCTTGGCATAGCTGGCGATGATGCCGCCGCCACGGATGGCCACCAGCGTATTCACCGCCCGACCAGGCGTTGACGGCACATGCACCGTCAAAATCGTGGTCATGTCATTACCCACACTCGCGGTCAGTAATTGCTGTAAAAACGGCCCATCAAGCGCCTGCGCAGATTTCACCGACAAATCCGGGTCGTTATCATCGCGAGCCAGCAAGGCCTCTGGCAACACCAGCAGCGACGCGCCCTTTCGTTGTGCCTGCGTCATCAGCGAGACGCATTGAGCCGCGTTCTCCTGCCAGCGAGGCGTGACCGCAAACTGCCCTACCGCAACATACATATTTGTCCCCTAAACATAAACAGCGTTAAACTCGCCACTCTTACACATCAAATAGCAGGTATTTACAGTGTTACAACTCCTTTTAGCTGTTTTTATTGGTGGGGGGACGGGAAGCGTTGCGCGGTGGTTCCTGAGTATGCGGTTTAATCCTCTGCATCAGGCGATCCCAATGGGGACACTGGCGGCAAACCTGATTGGTGCGTTTATTATTGGCATGGGGCTGGCCTGGTTTAACCGCATGACGCACATCGACCCAATGTGGAAAGTATTGATTACCACCGGATTCTGCGGCGGTTTAACCACCTTCTCCACCTTTTCTGCGGAAACGGTATTTTTGTTTCAGGAGGGCCGTATCGGCTGGGCGCTGGTAAACATTGCCATCAATATGCTCGGCTCCTTTGCGATGACGGGGATCGCATTCTGGCTATTTTCATCCGCCACTCCCCACTAACAGCCGGAGCGTTAATGTTGGCTTAATTTTTCTCTGTCACTCTGGTGCCAATACAGAACGAGGGTGACAGAATGAAAGAGAGTTTGATGAGCGCAGGCGTGGTGTTGTTGAGCGTGCTGATCGTTGCCAGCTTCCTGAAAATGTATCTGCTTAGCTGAGACAAAACGAAAAAAACCCGCTCAGTGAGCGGGTTTTGAAATTCTTGCTGACGCGTCTGAATTACAGAGCGATTACGTTAGCAGCAGAAGGGCCTTTGGCACCGTTAGTGATTTCGAACTCTACACGCTGACCTTCAGCCAGAGTTTTGAAACCATTAGACTGGATTGCAGAGAAGTGTACGAACACGTCTTTGCTGCCATCTTCAGGAGTAATGAAACCGAATCCTTTGGACTCATTAAACCACTTAACGTTACCTTTAATCTTAGACATCAAAATTACCTTTACATTAAAAAACGACACAAATGCTGTGTCGGTTACCAGTACATCAATTGTGGGAGCTTTTGTCCAGCGGATCTTTGATAAAAAGTGACTAAAGTCGCGTTAATTTTCGCTGGCGGATTTTTATCCCATATGATTCAACGGCTGCGCGTTTTTTCACCAGTCCGTCACCGTTTTTTCAGTTAAAACTGAAAACGCATCCAGGCGAAGTAAACGTTACCGTTGTTGTACGTACCGGGAATGTAGGTCATCTGGAACGTTGCAGGGCCATAGCCAATCGAGGCCAGCGGCAACAGAACCGGAATGGGGATATAGTTCCAGTTGTCGCGCGCGGTCACCCCAACGGTGTAGCCGAGACCAACATGGAAGTTGTCGTCAGTTAACGGACGCCATGTTTTCTCCCAGCCATAGCCGCCGATCGGTTCCCATTTGTTAAAGGAATCTTTAAAGGCCATCAGATAGATGCCATTCCAGTTTCCTTTTTCGTCCCAGCGCGACTGACCAAAACCAGCTCCCCATGGGCGCTCGTTATATTTGTCCGTCTTTTCTTTGTCGTAGGCAAAGCGTGCATGCCAGGTGATCGCCGGCACATAGAGGTCATAGTGCTCTGGCGCGCTCCAGGTTTGAGAGACATTATCCGTAAAGGTGGAGAACCAGCCTTTATCCGTCGCGTTCTCTTCAGCCAGTGCAACAGAAGAGAACGTTAACTGTGCAAAAATAAACAAAAAAATGAAGAAAAAATTATTACGTCCGATCACAATGCAATTACCATTCTTAGTATTCGAGGCAAAGTTTACCATAAAATAGTTGAATGGAGCCTTAACAGCATCAGCATTACTCCTAATTAATCAGCCATTTTGCGAGAATATTCTGAGTGATGCATTGCCCCATGCTGAATAATCGCCTGTCCGGTACCTGTTCAGCAGTTATCAAATAATGTTTACGGACATTAATAACCTCATTTTTATTATGGCTTTCAGGGCAAACATAAACGCCGGTCAAGGTCGTATAAATTTAATCATTAGCATCTGCAGTCAGACTTTTCTTTCTGTTCGACTGCCTGCCCTACGCTGGCGCGGCTCAGAGCGGATCACTCCCCCGGCACAGCTGGTTTGAAAAGTCTTTTACCTTCTTAATCAAGAACGTGTTAATCTACAACCAATAAATTAACAACTCATTAGCATTTAAATGACATACTCTACTCAACCAATCGGTCAATACCCACATGTCATTATTGCCATCGCAATGGCAAAAATATCGCTAACATCTGCTTTAGTAGTATATTTATTGATTTTAATCAGCAAGGACTGGCCATTAATTCGGCACATTCTCATCCTTCTTTTTTATTGATTATTTGTGCTCTCGGGGAGCAAGGATACAGGGGAAATCATGCTTACGTTTTTAGAGCTCCTTATCGGAGTCGTTGTCATTGTCGGTGTAGCGCGCTACATCATTAAGGGGTATTCCGCCACGGGCGTGTTATTTGTCGGCGGCCTGACCTTACTGATCATCAGCGCGCTGATGGGTCATCAGGTCTTACCTGCCAGCGCAACCAGCACCGGCTATACCGCCACAGACATTGTTGAATACATTAAAATTCTGCTCATGAGCCGCGGTGGCGATCTGGGCATGATGATCATGATGCTGTGCGGTTTTGCCGCCTACATGACCCATATTGGTGCTAACGATATGGTCGTGAAGCTGGCCTCTAAGCCGCTGCAGTACATCAACTCCCCGTATCTGCTGATGGTGGCAGCCTACTTCCTCGCCTGTCTGATGTCGCTGGCCGTTTCGTCAGCCACTGGCCTGGGGGTGTTATTGATGGCTACCCTGTTCCCGGTCATGGTTAACGTCGGCATCAGCCGTGGTGCCGCGGCGGCAATCTGCGCCTCTCCGGCGGCAATAATTCTTTCCCCAACCTCCGGTGACGTCGTGCTGGCGGCGAAAGCGGCAGAAATGTCACTCATCGATTTCGCCTTTAAAACCACGCTGCCTATTTCTATTGTGGCTATCGTAGGGATGGGGATCGCACATTTCTTCTGGCAACGTTATCTCGATAAAAAAGAAAATATCAGTCATGAAATGATGGATGTGAATGAAATCACCACCACCGCCCCGGCGTTCTATTCGATTCTGCCGTTCACGCCTATTATCGGTGTGCTGATTTTTGACGGCAAATGGGGACCACAGCTGCACATCATTACTATTCTGGTTATTTGTATGCTGCTGGCCGCCGTGCTGGAATTTATTCGCGGTTTCAATACCCAGAAGGTATTTTCAGGCCTGGAAGTGGCGTATCGCGGTATGGCAGATGCGTTCGCAGGCGTCGTGATGCTGTTGGTGGCGGCAGGCGTCTTCGCGCAGGGCCTGAGCACCATTGGCTTTATTCAGAGTCTCATCTCCATCGCCACGTCGTTCGGCTCTGCCAGCATTATCCTGATGCTGGTGCTGGTGGTGCTGACCATGCTGGCGGCAATGACCACCGGTTCAGGTAACGCGCCGTTCTACGCCTTCGTTGAGATGATCCCAAAACTGGCACACTCTTCCGGTATTAACCCGGCTTACCTCTCCATTCCCATGCTGCAGGCGTCAAACCTCGGTCGTACCATTTCGCCGGTATCAGGGGTGGTGGTAGCGGTCGCCGGGATGGCAAAAATCTCGCCGTTCGAAGTGGTAAAACGCACGTCGGTACCGGTGCTTGTGGGCCTGATCATCGTGATTATCGCGACCGAGGTTCTGGTTCCCGGCGCAGCCTGAGCTCAATGACCGATATCCAAAAAGCGCCTGCGGGCGCTTTTTGTGCTTTAATAACTTCCAGAAATTTATCGCGTTAACCCATCAGGAAATCACATGTTCAGGAAGGATATCGTTATCCCGTCTGGCGCCATGGCGCTTGCACTCTGTGTCTTCTCCGCGCAGGCGGACCCGCTCAAAGCCACGCAATATGGCGATTTCGATCGCTACGTTCTGGCGCTTTCCTGGCAAACCGGGTTCTGCCAGAGCATGGCCGAGCGTAACCGTAACGAGCCAGAAGAGTGTCGTCTGCAAAAAGAGAGCAATAACAAGACCGATTATCTGACCGTACACGGCTTATGGCCGGGCCTGCCAAAATCCATTGCCGCACGCGGGGTGGATGAACGCCGCTGGATGCGTTTTGGCTGCGCGACCCGCCCAATCCCAAACATGCCGGAAGTTAAAGCCAGCCGCAAATGTTCGGCCGCCGAAACCGGGCTGTCACTGTCGGGAGCCGCGAAGCTGAACAGCGTCATGCCCGGCGCAGGCGGTAACTCCTGCCTGGAACGCTATGAATACGCCAAACACGGCGTCTGCTTCGGCTTTGATCCTGACGCCTATTTCGGCACCATGGTGCGGATGAATCAGGAGATAAAAAACAGCGCGGTGGGGAAATTCCTGGCGGACAACTACGGTAAAACGGTAAGCCGTAAAGACTTTGATACTGCCGTGGCGAGAAGCTGGAGCAAAGAGAACGTCAAAGCGTTCAAGCTGACCTGCAATGGCAATCCGGCCTATCTGACCGAAATGCAGATTTCGCTCAGGGCCGATACCATTAACAACCCGCTCTCTGCGGACTCTTTCGCGCCACAGCCACATCCGGGTAACTGTGGCAAACAGTTTGTTATCGATAAAGTCGGTTACTGACCCACAATCGGGCGCACCAGATCAAACCGGTGTTCGTCACTGATCCCATAATAGGCCGTCGGCCCACCTGCACGCAGGATGGGCTGCGCTTTCGCCGTCTGATAGATCCCCTCTTCCAGCAGCGATTCGGCAATATGAACGCCTACCACTTCCCCGAGCACCAGCCAGGTGTCAACCGGTGTACCGTCGGCGCCGGTCAGCTGAATACACTGCGACAGGCGACACTCAAAGTTTACCGGGCTCTCGGCCACTCGCGGCGCCTTCACCAGCTGGCTCGCAGCGGGCGTCAATCCGGAAAAGGTAAACTCATCTTCTTCGTGTGGCAGCGTGGCTGAGGTTTGATTCATCGCTTCAGCCAGATCGCGCGTGGCCAGGTTCCAGACAAACTCACCCGTTTCGTTAATATTACGCACGCTGTCTTTCCAGCCATTGCTGGAAAAGCCAATAATCGGCGGACGATAGTTAAAACAGTTAAAGAAGCTATACGGAGCCAGGTTGAGCTGTCCTGCCTTGTCGCAGGAGGAGATCCAGCCAATCGGACGCGGGCCAATGATGGCATTCAGCGGGTCATGGGGCAGACCGTGCCCCTGAGAAGGTTGATAGAAATACATAGCGCTCTCTTAATGATGGGGAAGTCGCGAATGGCGTGTCGCTCATCGCCCTGATTCAGAACAGTCAGCGTAACGCAATCTGCCAGAAATGAAGACTGAATAAATTTCAGCGAAAATTCATATGGCCCATGAATGTGACCTGTATCACTTCAAAGTTGCGCGCTCAGACAGTATCATCGGGAGAGTTAAACCCTCGCTGCCAGACGGCGAGGGTTTTCTTTTGGATTGGTTTCTGCGTTACACGCAGTATTAACGACATGGAGTAAAAAATGTCCAGACCCACCATCATTATCAATGAACTCGACGCAGAACGTATTGACCGACTTCTGGAAAAACCAGAATTCGCCTCGCTCCCGGTTGCCGATGCCCTGAATGAAGAGCTCGACCGGGCGCAGATGTGCACCCCGGAGTCAATGCCGCATGACGTGGTGACCATGAACAGCCAGGTCAAATTCCGCAACCTGACCACGGGTGAAGAGTTGACCCGCACGCTGGTTTACCCGGCACAGATGACCGACAGCAGCGCCCAGCTTTCCGTGCTGGCACCGGTCGGCGCGGCCCTGCTGGGGCTGCGTACCGGGGATACCATCCACTGGGAACTGCCAGGCGGAGCCTCGACCCATCTGGAAGTGCTGGAACTGCTCTACCAGCCAGAAGCGGCAGGCGATTACCTTCGTTAATCCCTTCTGAACCATCGCGACCCGCGTTGCACAGAGGATGCCTGCGCATCCTCTTTCCGCAGATTCACCCGAACGTCCTATACCGCGCCAGAAACCCTTAATCCAGGCTTAACCTGTTTTGGTGCCGCGAGGACGGTCATGAGTGAGATAGTTGTTATCACACTTATTTTTCTCATTTTTGTGGCGATCATCGTCACGGCCGTGCTCTATCTCGAGCGCCACTGGTAGGCAATCTGCTTCACACAACGCCCCCCGGAAACGCATTCACCAGCCCTTTCACCTGCTGCTCCGCCGCTTCGGGCGTTTCTGCACCTGGCACCAGGATAACCTTACGGCAGGCTTCCTCCCGTTTTTCGAAAATTCTGTAGGCGCGTTCGGCATCATCCAGTGGTAGATAGTGGGTGACAATCTCCTCCGGCGTCAGCAGCCCTTTTTCGATCAGCGGTAACAACTCACCGAGCCAGGCGTGGACATGGGTCTGGCCCATTTTAAAACTGAGCCCTTTATCAAAAGCATCACCAAACAGGAAGCCGTGAATAAAGCCCGCGTAAACGCCAGGCACGCTCACCACACCGCCCCGTCGAACCGCAGCAATGCACTGACGCAGCGCTTTGCCGCTGCTGCCCTCTATTTTAAGGTTGCTGAGGATCGTTTCCGTGGTGCTGCCTTTGGCTTCAAAGCCGACGGCATCAATGACGGCGTCCACACCGCGATGGCCTGCGGTTTGCTCAATGATTTTTTCCGCTGCATCGTTATCTTCATCAAAATTGATGGGGATGGCCCCGTAGCGCTCCGCGGCAAAACGCAGACGATACGGATGATGATCCACCACAAAGATCTGCTCGGCGCCAAGCAGCCGCGCACAGGCGATAGTCAGTAGCCCTACCGGCCCCGCGCCAAAAACGGCAACGCTGGAGCCCTTTTCAATCTGGGCATTTTTTGCCGCCTGCCAGGCGGTAGGCAAAATATCGGAGAGGAATAGCGCTTTGTCATCGGAAAGCAGCTGAGGCACTTTGAACGGCCCGACGTTACCTTTGGGCACCCGAACGTATTCCGCTTGTCCACCCGGCACACCACCGTAGAGATGGCTGTAGCCAAACAGCGCGGCGGGCGAGGGAATTTGCTTTTTATTCAGGGCGGCACCCTGCCCGGCGTTGGTGTTTTCGCAGGCCGCGTACTGTTGCAGGCGGCAAAAGAAGCAGTCTCCGCAGGCGATGACAAAGGGGATCACCACCCGGTCGCCTTTTCGCAGCGTCTTCACTTCCCTGCCCGTCTCCACCACTTCGCCCATGAACTCATGGCCAAAAATATCGCCGTGCTCAACTTTGGGGATCTTGCCGCGGTAGAGATGCAGATCAGATCCGCAGATCGCCGTGGCCGTTACGCGCAGGATGATATCGTCAGGTTGTTCAATGACAGGGTCGGGGACATTCTCGACACGAACATGATGTGGACCGTGGTACGTGAGTGCTTTCATGCGACCTCCGAAAGGATCCGGGTAAGTGTTTAAGGGTAGCGTCCTCTGACGATCTGCCCGGGATTACCTGGCTTTTGAGAATTATCCTGGGGGAAAAGAGAAAAGTGCCGCAGCGCTTACAAAAACCGTATCTATTTTATGGTTGAATGATTTCAGCGTTTATAAACAAGGAGAAACGGGTATGTATCAAAGAATTATTATGCCGGTTGATGTTTTCGAGATGGAGCTGAGCGACAAAGCCGTACGCCATGCGGAGTTTCTGGCGCAGCAGGATGGGGTTATTCATCTTCTACACGTGCTGCCGGGTTCTGCCAGCCTGAGTCTGCATCGCTTTGCCGCCGATGTACGCCGCTTTGAAGAGCATCTGCAGCACGAGGCGGAAAATCGCCTGCAAACGATGGTTGGGCACTTCACCATCGATCCTTCCCGCATTAAAACGCATGTCCGGTTTGGCAGCGTGCGCGATGCCGTTAACGAGCTGGCGAGCGAGCTGAACGCCGACGTGGTGGTTATCGGTTCACGCAATCCGTCCATTACCACGCATCTGCTGGGCTCCAACGCCTCCAGCGTCATCCGTCACACCCACATTCCGGTAATGGTCGTAAGATAAAAAAAGAGGCCACCTTTCGGTGGCCTCTCCTGGTGCAGGTGCAGTCTTACTGACTTTTATTATGCGGTTTTGGTGCGAATCAGGTAGTCGAACGCGCTCAGAGACGCTTTCGCCCCTTCACCGGTGGCGATGATGATCTGCTTGTACGGCACGGTAGTACAGTCGCCCGCTGCAAACACGCCCTTCACACTGGTTTCACACTTCGCATCGATGATGATTTCACCCATGCGGTTACGTTCAATGGCGCCTTCCAGCCAGGTGGTGTTGGGCAGCAGACCAATCTGCACGAAGATCCCTGAAAGCTGAACGCTATGCACATCGCCACTGACGCGGTCGCGGTACGCCAGACCGGTGACTTTACTGCCGTCGCCCTTCACTTCCGTGGTCTGCGCATTCAGCACGATGTCGACGTTGTTCAGGCTGCGTACTTTATCCTGCAGAACCTGGTCTGCCTTCATCTCTGGTGCAAATTCCAGCAGGGTAACGTGTTCAACAATGCCCGCCAGGTCGATAGCCGCTTCGACACCGGAGTTACCGCCGCCAATCACCGCCACGCGTTTGCCCTTAAAAAGCGGACCATCGCAGTGCGGGCAGTAGGTCACGCCTTTGGTGCGATACTGATCTTCACCCGGCACGTTCATGTTGCGCCATTTCGCGCCGGTAGCAATGATAATGCTGCGGGCTTTCAGCACCGCGCCGGAAGCGGTTTCAATCTGGTGTAAACCGCCTTCCACCACAGCCGGAACCAGCTTGCTGGCGCTCTGGCTGTCTATCACATCCACCGCGTAATCACTGACGTGCGCCTTGAGTGCGCCAGCCAGTTTCTGGCCTTCGGTCTTCGGCACAGAGATGTAGTTTTCGATATCCACGGTATCCAGCACCTGGCCGCCAAAGCGTTCGCCCATCAGGCCGGTACGAATACCTTTACGTGCAGAATAGACCGCTGCCGCGGCGCCTGCCGGGCCAGAGCCGACAATCAGCACATCATACGCATCGCGTTGGTTCAGCGCTTCTGCGGCACGTTTTTCGGCGCCGGTATCTACTTTGGCCACAATTTCTGACAGGGTCATACGGCCCTGGCCAAACTCCTGACCATTCAGGAACACTGCCGGAACGCCCATCACGTTGCGATCGGTGATCTCGTTCTGGAAGGTGCCGCCATCAATCGCCGTGTGTTTAATACGCGGGTTCAGGACCGACATCAGGTTCAGCGCCTGCACCACGTCCGGGCAGTTATGGCAGGAGAGCGAATAGTAAGTTTCAAAGGTGAAATCCCCGTCGATATCGCGGATCTGCTCCAGCAGCGCCTGCGCCTCTTTCGACGGATGCCCACCGGTCCACAGCAGAGCCAGCACCAGTGAGGTAAATTCGTGGCCCAGTGGTGAACCGGCAAAACGCGGCCCCTGGTCAGAGCCCGGGTTAGTGATCAGGAAAGATGGCTTACGCACGGCGAGATCGTTCGCTTCTTTGAAGGTCACTTTCGGTGACAGCTCGGCGATCTCAGCCAGCAGTTCCTTGATTTCTGCCGATTTAGCGCTGTCATCCAGCGTGGCAATCAGCTCAACAGGTTTGGTCAATTTCTCAAGGTATGCCTTGAGCTGGGTTTTCATCGTAGTGTCGAGCATTGTTCTTCCCTCTCTAAAAACGTCATCATGCAAGCTGCCTTAAACGGGCGGCCTGAATGCAACTTGCATCATGGTGCTGGAATGAAATGGGCGCGGGGGGCGCCCATAAGTGAAACAATTTCCAAAGTATTTCGCGTCAGAGCAAGACGGCTAGCCTGTGAATCCCCGGGAGCTTACTGAAGTAAGTGACCGGGGTGAGCAGGCGACGCCAACGCAGCTATGGCGTGAAAGACGACGGAAATTTAGATCTTGCCGACCAGGTCTAAAGATGGAGCCAGCGTCGCTTCGCCTTCTTTCCATTTTGCCGGGCACACTTCGCCTGGGTGAGAAGCCACATACTGAGCCGCTTTCACTTTACGCAGCAGGTCAGATGCATCACGGCCGATACCTTCAGCGGTAACTTCGATAGCCTGGATAATGCCCTGCGGATCTACAACGAAGGTCGCACGATCTGCCAGGCCTTCATCTTCACGCATATTGTCGAAGTTACGGGTCAGGGCGCCAGTCGGGTCGCCGATCATCGCGTATTTGATTTTGGCGATGGTTTCAGAGCTGCTGTGCCACGCTTTGTGTGTGAAGTGGGTGTCGGTAGACACAGAGTAAACGTCTACGCCCAGCTTCTGCAGTTCGTCGTAGTGATCGGCCACGTCACCCAGTTCAGTCGGGCAAACGAAAGTGAAGTCAGCCGGATAGAAGAAGAACACGCTCCAGCGGCCTTCGGTATCTTTCTCAGTGACTTCAATGAATTCGCCGTTTTTGAACGCCTGGTTTTTGAAAGGTTTAATTTTGGTGTTAATCAAAGACATCTGTACTTCCTCCGTGTTTTCGTTGAGATGTAAGGTAACGAACTTTCGTCAGGGGGGCTAATGCGTTTGCTTTATCAAATCAATCAGCCATACCTAACAACCCGAACAAGACAACGTAGTGAACTTAATCAACAAAAGTCTGAAAGTAAAAAGGCCGCCCTGGTGGGCGGCCCTGATACCTGAACTTTCCACAGGAACTTTCAGTGCCAGTGACACTGGCGTTGCGTTGCGCTCTACATACCTTTATATCAAGGTTGTCACAGCCCTCTGATTACAGCACCCGTGCCGCCGCAGGGCAATGCGTATAAGGGATAATCGTATCTATGGCTGTGATAGGTTTTATCAAACTGAGCCGCCGCCTCTTTCATGAATACTCACGTCGGTAAAAAAATAAGAATGCGTGATAATTACGTGCCGATATATAAATCACACTATTTTTATTCAATTTTATTTCCACTTTTAAAGATAAAAATACCTTAATATTCATTGAAGCTCTATTTCATTAATCTACCGTCATGATATATTAAGCTTGTTTTTAATAACAATTAAGTTAGTTAGCCTCATGGATGGTAAATGGTTAACTTAGTTCTATAGTTATCAGTGATGTGATAACACAACGCAGCACGCTCAGGATGAAACATGGCAAACCTTTACGACCTTAAAAAATTCGATCTCAATCTGCTGGTCATTTTCGAATGCATCTACCAACACCTCAGCATCAGCAAGGCAGCAGAAACGCTCTATATAACGCCGTCCGCGGTCAGCCAGTCACTGCAACGGCTACGCAATCAGCTCAATGATCCCCTTTTCATTCGTTCCGGAAAAGGGATTACACCCACCACAGTTGGCGTAAACCTGCATCATCATCTTGAGCAAAACCTTAATCAGCTCGAACAAACTATCAATATTATGCATGGTTCGTCGCTGACAAAGAATTTCGTGATTTACGGTCCGCAGATGCTCACGACGAGCGGCATGCTTAACCCAATGATTTTATTAATGAGAGAGCATAACTATGAAGTGGAACTTCACGATATGCATCTCTCGTCCGACGCGGCAGAAGACCTTCTGGCCTACCGTAAAGCCGATCTCGTGTTCACCTTGTCCCCGGTCAATAACCGTTCCACTGTCTGTGTCCCCTATATGCACTATTCCATCATTATGGTGTGCAGCGAGGATCACCCTCGCCTGAAGGAGGTGGCCACCATGGAGGAATTGCAGGCGGAGAAATTCACCCTGATGCTCAGCGACGAACCGGGCATCCAAAGCTATCGGGAAAAAGCCAATACGCTACATCGCGACAGAACCATCGGTTTTCGCTGTGATTCGCTATTCAGTATGGTCACGATGATCAGCGCCTCACATTTGGTCGGCTTTGTTCCTGAAGTGATATATGAAAAATACCGTGATGTATTGCGACTAAAAAAAATCATCCCCCCTTACACGCTGCCCGGCATGCAAATGTACATGACGTATAACCGTTCGGCTCTCAACAGCTCTGTTTTTTCGTCGTTCATTGAGCAGCTCACCCAAAAATGAATCTGAACGGCTGTGATTTTTGCAGCCATTTCATTATCCTTAAAATATAACCCGCATTTATAGATAATAAAAAATCTGCTGGTTTTCATTTACCTGGTTTTAATTTCACTACTATTATTCTCTCTTCTGCATTGACATGAACATCCGGTATTTATTTCCAGGAGGAGTTTGCCTTTGTCAATTTATAAGCACCCACTCAATAAAAATGTCCTTGATGCGGCAACAGAGCGCATTACATGGACGCTTGAGAATCTGTCCAGAGTCTGCGTGTCGTTTTCTGGCGGAAAAGATTCCACCATTATGCTCCATTTAACGGCCCGCCAGGCCCGAAAAATGGGAAAGAAAATCTGTCTGTTATTTATCGACTGGGAAGCGCAGTTCACCTGCACCATTCAGCACGTGAATAACATGATCGCACAATACGCCGATGTGATTGAAAAATGCTGGTGGGTGGCACTCCCGTTGACCACGCAAAATTCACTCTCGCAATTCCAGCCTGAATGGCAGTGCTGGGAACCAGGTAAAACCTGGGTGCGTACGCCCCCGGAAGAGGCGGTGACCGATCCCGATTACTTCAATTTTTACCAGCCGGGCATGACGTTTGAAGACTTTGTCCGCGCCTTTTCCGACTGGTTTGCCAGAAGTCGCCCGGCGGCAATCATGATCGGTATTCGCGCCGATGAATCCTACAACCGTTTTTTGACGATCGCCAACGCGCGAAAGCAGCGCTTTGCCGATGACAAACCCTGGACCACGGTCGCCCCTGGCGGACATGCCTGGTACATCTATCCACTTTACGACTGGAAAACCGCCGATATCTGGACATGGTTCGCCAAAACGGGCGGATGCTATAACCCGCTTTACGATCTGATGTTTCAGGCAGGCGTACCACCGCGCTATATGCGCATCTGTGAACCCTTTGGCCCGGAGCAGCGTCAGGGATTGTGGCTCTATCATGTTGTGGAGCCCGAACGCTGGGCGGCGATGTGTGAGCGGGTAAACGGCGTACACAGCGGGGGGGTCTATGCCGGGCAGGACAATCATTTCTATGGTCACCGCAAAATCCTGAAACCTGACGCGCTCAGCTGGCAAGAATACGTCATGCTGCTTCTCGACAGCATGCCGCAAACCACAGCAGAACATTACCGCAATAAAATCGCGATTTATCTGCACTGGTATCAGAAGAGAGGCATGGCCGATATTCCCGACACCCAGGAAGGGGATATCGGGGCCAAAGATATTCCGTCCTGGCGACGTGTCTGCAAGGTATTACTCAATAACGATTACTGGTGTCGGGCGCTGTCATTCAGTCCCAACAAACCCAAACACTACCAGCGTTACAGCGAACGGATGAAATCAAAACGCAAGGAATGGGGGATCTTATGCAGCAGCAATTAATTAACGAGATAAACACTTACCTTCAGTCTCTTCCCGAAGATAAACGCATTGAAGCCATCAACGCCTTTCGCCAGGCCATCCATGAAAATAGCCCTTTTCGCGAACAGCCTGTCGACTGCGTGCTGTGGATCAAACAGGACGAGATCACCGCGAACGATTACAACCCCAATAACGTTGCTCCGCCGGAAAAAAGATTGCTTTGTCAATCACTGGAAATGGACGGGTTTACCCAGCCCATTGTGGTAACAGAACGTGATGCCCGGCATTATGAGATTGTCGATGGCTTTCATCGTCATGAAATTGGCTCGAAGCGGGCGGCGTTGAAGCGCCAGCTCAAAGGCTATCTCCCGGTGACCTGCCTGCGTAAAGAGCGGCGGCAAAAGTTCGACCGGATGGCGGCCACCATTCGCCACAATCGCGCGCGTGGTCGTCACCAGATTAATGCGATGTCCGAGATCGTCCGCGAACTGGTGCAGCTTGGCTGGGATGACAAAAAAATCAGTCAGGAACTGGGCATGGACAGCGATGAAGTCTTACGCCTGAAGCAAATCAACGGCCTGCTGGAGCTCTTCGCAGACCGTCGTTACTCAGAAGCCTGGACGGTAAAATAATCAGAGCGCGTTAAGGCGTTCTGCCGCCGCCAGCAGCGTCGATTCCTGTTTCGCAAAGCAGAGGCGAATCAGCTTATGCGGGAAGGGATCGGCGCAAAAAACGGACAACGGGATCGCCGCCACGCCCACCTCTTTGGTCAGCCACTGGCAGAAACTGACATCATCCAGATCGGAAATGGCGCTGTAATCGGCCAGCAGGAAGTAGGTGCCTTCACACGGCAGGAGTTCCAGACGGCTTTGACTCAGGGCATTTACAAACAGATCCCGGCGTGCGCGGTAAAATTCGGGCAGCTCACGGTAATGCTCTGGCTCTGCACGCAACATATCCGCCAGCGCCAGCTGAGCCGGAGTGTTCACCGCAAACGTCAGGTACTGATGCACTTTACGTACCTCCGCGCTGATGGCCGCCGGTGCCACGCAGTACCCCACTTTCCAGCCAGTCATGTGATAAGTCTTACCGAAGGAAGAGACGGCGATAGCCCGCTCGCGAAGTTGCGGATGGGCCAGCACGCTGGCATGCCCTTCCCCGGCAAAGCAGATATGCTCATACACTTCGTCGCTCAGGACATAAATTTCACGTTCCGCAATGGCCTGCCACAGCGCGGCAAAATCGCTCTTCTGCCACACGGTCGCCGAGGGATTGTGTGGCGTATTCAGAATGACCAGCCGGGTTTTGTCGCTCAACAGTGCAGCAAACGCCTGCCAGTCCGGGCGAAAATGCGGCGGCTGTAATGCCACGCGCTTCACCACGCCGCCGGACAGTTCGATGGCTGGCGCATAGCTGTCGTAGCTGGGATCAAAGCAGATCACCTCATCACCGGTACGCACCAGCGCGGTGATCGCCGCATACAGCGCTTCGGTCGCGCCTGCCGTCACCGTAATGTCGCTGTTGGCATCCGGTTGATAGCCATAGCGTTCCGCCGTTTTATCGGCAATGGCTTCACGCAATGCCTGCACGCCGGTCATCGGCGCGTACTGATTCGCCCCCTGCGCAACATGCCAGGCCAGACGCTCCTGCAAATAGCCTGGACCGTCAAAATCCGGGAACCCCTGCGAGAGGTTAATGGCGTTGTGCTTCTGCGCCAGAGCGCTCATCTGCGTAAATATTGTGGTGCCCAGGTTGGGAAGTTTACTTTGCGGAATCAATGCGTTGTTGCTCATTGTGGTGTGCCTGCTTGTAATACTTATGTTGCTGCCACTATAACACGATGTTAGTCTTTGGCAATCAAGACGCTTAGACGTCTAAAAAATATGAATATTCCTGACCGGGAGGGTAAAAGGAAATGACAGACAACCTGCAACTCACGCAACTGGTCGAAGCCTGCCGCTGGATTGGTGCCAAAGGCTGGGCCCCCGCCACCGGCGGCAACATGTCGGTCCGTCAGGATGAAAACCTGTGCTGGCTCAGTGAATCCGGCAAAGACAAAGGCAGCCTCACGCCGGATGATTTTCTGCAGGTGGAGATCGCCACCAACCGTGCGCCATCGGGCCGTAAACCGTCGGCCGAAACCGGGTTACACACGCTCATCTATCGCCTGTTTCCGGAGGCCAGCGCCGTGCTGCACGTCCACACGGTCAATGCCACGGTGCTCTCACGGCTGGTGAAAGAGGCTGAGCTGAATATCAGCGGCTTCGAAATGCAAAAATCCCTCACCGGGCAGACCACCCATCTGGATACGGTTGCCATTCCGGTATTTGATAACGACCAGGATATTGATGCTCTCGCCTCGCGAATCGCCCATTACGCGCAGGAACGCCCGCTTAATTATGGTTTTCTTCTGCGCGGCCATGGCTTAACCTGCTGGGGACGTGACGTGGCTGAAGCCCGCCGTCATCTGGAAGGATTAGAATTCTTATTTGAATGCGAAATGCGTTTACGACAACTGGAGAAGATATGATTCGCGCGATTGTGACGGATATTGAGGGAACCACCAGCGATATCCGTTTTGTCCATGATGTTTTGTTCCCTTATGCGCGTGAGCGTCTGGCGGCCTTCGTCACCGCCCAGCAGTACGCCGAGCCGGTCAAATCGATTCTGGACAACCTGCGCGATGAAATCGACGCTCCGCACGCCAGCGTCAGCGATCTTATCGAGACCCTCTTTACCTTTATGGATGAAGACCGTAAATCGACGGCGCTGAAGGCCCTGCAGGGAATTATCTGGCACGACGGTTACGTCAACGGCGACTTTACCGGCCATCTCTACCCGGACGTGCTGCCCGCGCTGGAAAAATGGAAAGCACAAGGTATTGATCTCTATGTTTATTCCTCTGGCTCCGTCGCTGCGCAGAAACTGTTATTTGGCTACAGCGACGAAGGTGATATTACTCATCTGTTCAGCGGCTACTTTGATACCCACATCGGTGCCAAGCGTGAGGTGCAGTCTTATCAGAACATTGCGGCACAGACAGGCATCGCCCCGTCGCAGATCCTGTTCCTGTCGGATATCCATCAGGAGCTGGACGCCGCTGAGCAGGCCGGTTTTCGCACCCTGCAGCTGATTCGCGGTGATGATGACGGTGCAAGCCACCATCATCAGGTTCACCAGTTCGACGAGATTAACCCGGAGCAGATCCCTTCATGAGCGCATTAACCATTTATTCCGATAAAGACGCCACTAAGCACCTGTGGCACAGCACCGACGCCGCCGAGATCGCCCAACAGCTCAACGTCAAAGGCGTGCGTTTTGAACGCTGGGCGGCCGACCGTGATTTAGGGCGCGACCCTGCCCCAGAAGTGGTCATTGACGCTTACCAGCATGCCATCGACAAGCTGGTCGCGGAGAAAGGCTATCAGAGCTGGGATGTGATCAGCCTGCGCGCCGACAACCCGCAAAAAGAAGCGCTGCGCGCGAAATTCCTCAACGAGCATACCCACGGCGAAGATGAAGTGCGCTTTTTCGTGGAAGGCGCGGGATTGTTCTGCCTGCACATAGGCGATGAAGTGTATCAGGTGCTGTGCGAAAAAAACGACCTGATTTCGGTACCGGCGGGCACGCCTCACTGGTTTGATATGGGCTCAGAGCCAAACTTTACAGCTATTCGTATATTCGATAATCCGGAGGGCTGGGTGGCGCAGTTTACCGGTGATGCGATTGCGGATGCGTATCCGCGTCTCGCATAGGTGGAAGCATTGCTCCCTCTCCCTGTGGGAGAGGGCTGGGGTGAGGGCATCAGGCCGCTCTATCTTCAATGCTTCATTCCCTTCACATACCCCACCAGCTGATCCAGCACGATCCCCCAGCCTTCATGGAAGCCCATCTGTTCATGCTGCTCACGGATTTCTTTCGTGGGATGGCGCGCGATCGCCGTATAGCGGGTTTTCCCCTCCCCGAGATCCTCCAGCAACAAAATCGCCGTCATAAACGGCTTTTCGGCTGGTTTCCACCCTTCCGTATAACCGTCGGTAAAGACCAGCTTTTTACCGGGATCGATTTCCAGAAAGACACCGCGGTTATCCATCCTCTGTCCGTCCACATCGAAGACGGTATTAAACCGTCCCCCCACGCGCAAGTCGAGGTCGCATTCGGTCACTTTATGGGGGGCAGGAATAAAGAAGTTTTTGATGTGCTCTGGCGTCGTCCAGCATAGCCACAGCATGTCGCGCGGGGCATCCACCACGCGCTCCAGTGTTAAGTCAGTTTCAGGATCGAGCGTCACGATATTGTCCTCTTAAGGGAACCCCTTAAAGGATAGCCGGACTCAGGCGAATTTCCCTTCCGCCACCTCTTGCGGCGTGACCACGCCCGTATCCAGCACCCAGCCGCTAATCAGCGAAGCTGGCGTAACGTCAAACGCCGGGTTATAGACCCGCGCGTTTTCCGGTGCCCATTGCACCGCACCAAAGCTCCCCGCCACGCCCGTCACTTCGCTGGCCGCACGCTGCTCAATCGGGATCGCCTCACCGTTCGGGCACGCCCGGTCGAGGGTGGTATGCGGGGCGGCAACGTAGAACGGAATGCCGTGAAATTTCGCCAGCACCGCCAGGGAATAAGTGCCGATTTTGTTCGCCACATCGCCGTTGGCGGCAATACGATCTGCCCCCACCCACACGGCATCCACCACCCCTTTTGCCATCAGGCTGGCGGCCATGGAGTCGGTAATCAGCTGATACGGCACGCCGAGCTCACCGAGCTCCCACGCGGTCAGCCTGCCGCCCTGCAAGAGCGGACGGGTTTCATCCACCCAGACGTTGCTGACGTTGCCTGCCTGATGTGCACGGGCAATCACGCCCAGCGCGGTACCCACGCCAGCCGTTGCCAGCCCACCGGTGTTGCAGTGTGTCAGCAGGCGACTGCCGGGCTTTACCAGTACGCTGCCCGCTGTCGCAATGGCGTCGCACAGCTGCCTGTCTTCGTCGATCAGTCGCAGAGCTTCCGTCACCAGCGCCGGAACGAAATATTCCTGCCGTAGCGCCTGCTTCATACGGTCAAGATTGTTCATCAGGTTGACCGCCGTCGGGCGGGCAGCGCGCAGCGTTTCCAGCGCCAGCGCCAGCTCGTCGCGGCTTTTCCCCTTTTCCGCCAGCAGCGCCAGCAACAGACTTGCAGAGAGACCAATCAGCGGCGCACCGCGCACCCTAAGGGCGTGAATATGCACCACCAGCGCCTCGACCGTTGAGGCGTCAAGCCAGCGTTTCTCCTGCGGAAGGGCCTGCTGGTCGAGAATAAAGAGCTGATTATCCGCCACCCGCAGGCTGGTCGTCTGTAATGTCTGCATGTCGTTAATTCCCTGTTGCGTTGTTGTAGCACATTGTGTCAGGATGAAATCCAGATGTATAGACGTCTAAATGTCTTTATTCGCAAATCAGTGAGGAGCAGGCAATGTCGCAATACCGTACCTTTACCGCCCAGGACGCCGTGGAGTATGCCAGGCAGTTTGGCGGCCTTGATAATCCATCATCACTGGTAGAGGCGCAGGAAGTGGGCGACGGCAACCTCAATCTGGTCTTCAAAATTTTCGATGCTCAGGGCGTGAGCCGCATCATCGTAAAACAGGCGCTGCCATACGTTCGCTGCGTCGGTGAGTCCTGGCCGCTGACGCTGGACCGCGCCCGTCTCGAGGCGCAAACGCTGGTAGAGCATTACAAGCACAGCCCGCAGCATACCGTGAAAATTCACCATTTTGACCCGGAACTGGCGGTGATGGTGATGGAAGATCTCTCCGACCATCGCATCTGGCGCGGGGAGTTGATTAAGAACAACGCCTACCCGCAGGCGGCGCGTCAACTGGGGGAGTACCTGGCGCACACGCTGTTCCACACCAGCGATTTTTACCTGCACCCGCACCAGAAAAAAGCGCAGGTTGCCCAGTTCATTAACCCGGAGATGTGCGAGATCACTGAAGATCTGTTCTTTAACGATCCGTACCAGATCCACGAGCGCAACAACTATCCGGCTGAACTGGAAAACGATGTCGCCGCCCTGCGCGATGACGCCCCGTTGAAAATTGCCGTGGCCTCCCTGAAGCATCGCTTCTTCTCCCACGCCGAAGCGCTATTGCACGGGGATATCCACAGCGGATCGATTTTCGTGACCGGGGACAGCCTGAAAGCGATCGACGCCGAATTCGGTTACTTTGGCCCGATTGGGTTTGACGTGGGCACCGCCATCGGCAACCTGCTGCTGAACTTCTGTGGCCTGCCGGGGCATTTAGGCATCCGCGATGCCGCTGCCGCCCGGGAACAGCGTCTGATCGACATTCAGGCGTTATGGAATACCTTTGCGGAGCGCTTCCAGACGCTGGCGCACGAGAAAACCCGGGATGCCGCGCTGAGTGCGCCGGGCTATGCCTCTGAATTTTTGAAAAAGGTCTGGAGAGATACCATTGGTTTCTGCGGAACGGAGCTGATCCGCCGCAGTGTGGGGCTGTCTCACGTCGCGGACATCGATACCATTCAGGACGACGCGATGCGCCACGAATGTCTGCGCCACGCCATCACGCTGGGTAAAGCGCTGATTGTGATTGCCGATCGCATCGACAGCGTGGAAGAGCTGGTGGCAAGAGTGCGCCAGTACAGTTAAAAAAAAAACCTCCCTTGCGGGAGGTTTTTGCATCAGTTTTTGGTGAGCGTGGTGGTCACGGTGTAATCGAGAGACCACGATGAATGCCAGTCTTTACCGGCAAACTTGATATCCCCCCGGTAAACCCCGCTCGGGAGATCCGGGTTATCGGCCTCAACATACTTAAGGCTGGCGCTATAGCCTGTGGTTTCCCAGCTGCTACACAGAACCGCCACATTGAACGGACGGGTGGAGCAATCCGATCTGCGCTGCGCGCGAATCGTCACGTCCCGGGTATTGCCTTGTTCGTCCTTCATCGGCACGACAAGCGTACTGTAACCTTCTGCGGTCCATACCAGGGACGTCGGCCCCTGCGTACTTCCCGTTGCCACGAACCCAAGCGAAGGGAAGCCAAATATTGCGCCCGTACTGAATGCACTTGTCGAACCGGTGATGCTCCACATGGCTGAATAGCTGGCAATAAACACAACCGTTTGATCGGTTTTAGTGGTGTTATTAATCCCCGCGCTCACCGTTGCCGTACCGGTATCCGGGCCACTTAGCTTCACGGTCGCCACGCCACTGCCATTGGTCACGCTGGTTTGCGCTGAAAGGGTATTAAGTGTGGTGTTCCAGTTGACCGTCGCATTTTTGACGGCATTACCGTTTACATCTTTCACCACTGCGGTGTAGGTAATACGGTCGGTATTAACCACCGCGTGGTCGGAACTGGCCTTGAGACTCTCAACCCTGGCGGTGGTCACATCGCCAGTGAATGATACCGGCTCCGCGTTTATCGCCGCCGTTGAACCGACAACTGTTGCGCTAACCGTTGCCGTTCCGGCCGTTGTCGTTGACGCCGTTACAGCCGCCTGGCCCTGTTCGTTGGTTTTTGTACTGGCGCTGGCAAGCTTCACACTGCTGTTATCTACTCGCCACGCAACATCCACCCCGCTAAGCGGGTTATGGTTGGCATCCTCGACGGTGGCGGTCCAGTGTATGCTCGCATTCCCGTCAGCCACCGCCTCTTTTTTATCCGCACTCAGGCTCGCAAACTGCGCTGTCGCCGGATTCCCGGTTACGGAAAGAGAAAACGTCTGACCGCTGCCATTCACCGTCGCGGTAACCGTGATGTTGCCCGCCTTGCGCGATGAGAAGCGCGCTTCAGCCTGCCCTTGCGCATTGGTCGTTGCTGAAACGGGTGTCAGGGTGACGTCGGCGGCATCACTGCTGCTCCAGTTTACGGCGACGCCTGGTACAGGGTTTTGATGGCTATCCACCACGGCTGCGGTTAACAGTACGGTATCGCTATCGGCCACAATGCCAGTCGTTTTATCCGCAGTAACGGTAGCGATCGTTGCCGTGGTGGTGTCACCCGTGAAGGTCAGTTTTGTCACACGTAACGTGTTACTGCCGAACGTGGCCTGAAGAGAATATTCCCCCGCGGTTTCAGAACGTAAGGTCACGCTCGCCTCACCCGATGCATTCGTCACGCTGGTCGTATCGGATAACGCCGCGCCGGAAGGGCTCACCGCCCAGTCAACCTTCGCTCCGTCAACCGGGTTATCATTGGCATCCACAACGGTAGTGCGCACCGTGATACCGTCGGTACCATTGGCCACCGCCGTTACGCTGTCGGCGGCCATCTCCGTCATTTTCGCGGTCGTGAGATCGGCAATAAATCTGGCACTGTCAGCGCGAACGGGTGCGCTTTCAGCGGTCTGGGCCGTGATTACAACGCTGCCTGATTTCAGCGAGGTAGCCACCAGCGAGGCATTTCCCTGCGCATCCGTCCGCGTACTGTTGGCGGCGAGCTTAACGTCTGCGTTATCTGCCGACCAGTTAACCTCTACTCCCGAAATGGCGTTACCCTGCAGATCGCGCACCTCCGCCGTCCAGGTCATACTGTCGCTGCCGTTGGCCACGGCCTGTTGCTTATCGGCCACCACAGCGGCGATACGCTGCGTGCTGGTGTCAGCCACAAACGTGACGGCTTCCGCTTTCACCGCATTCTGCTGATTCACATCGGCGTAAACCCAGGCAACGCCCGTTTTTGCTGACGACAGCGACAGCGTTGCGTTTCCGGCAGCGTCGGTAACCGAGGTTTTGCTTCCTGCGATCGTGCCATCCTCCCGCTTCACCGTCCAGTTAACCGTCACGCCTTCAAGCGGATGATTGCTGTTATCAGCGACCTGTGCGGTATACGTTACGCTGTCGCTGTTATTGGCAACAATGCGGGTTTTATCGACATTAACCGATCTCACCTGTGCGCTGGCGCTGTCCGCAACGAATTTTAGCGTCGGGGTAGAGAGCGGGTTACCGTCCGCCAGTTGCGCACTCACTTTCGTCGCAACCACGTCACGGCTGATCAGTTGAATGCTGGCCTGCCCTTGCGCATTGGTGAGGGTGCGTTCAGCTGACAACTGGACCGCAGCGTTATCCGCTGTCCATTTCACCTCTTGCCCCGAAACAGGATTGCCGGACCGATCGACAACGCTTGCCACTACGACAATCGGTGTTACGCCGTCGGCCGGTGCGCTTACGGCCGACGGACTGAGTGATGAAAGTTCCACAAACTCAGACACTGCCTCTTCAGTTACAGAGGTGCTGCCAAGCTTAATATTGCCGTCGATGAACGTCTGAATGATGAGGGTGGCAGGTGTTGTTCCGCTGATAAGCGTTGCACTGTACACGCCGCCGCTCGTTTCGCGAAACGCGCTTATTTGCGGTGCGACAGGCGCTGCGGTACCTGTAGCGGCATTTTTCAGGGTGAACGTTGCGCCAAGACGCTCCGATAGCCCGGTTGCAGCCTCGCCGGATGCGGTTTTTAACGTCAATGTTAATACCGACTGACTGGTGCCATCCGCCGGTAAGCGGGACGGGGACGCCGTCAGGCTGGGCTGCAGCATGGTCACGTCCAGGCCGTTTACGTTCACCGTCATCCGGGCGGTATCAGAAGCGTTGCCGTGCTTATCCCAGGCCGTTGCGGTTAACGTATACGCGTTGGAACCGCCATTTTTCCAGGCTGGAAGCGTAATCACGACCTGGGCCGGATCGGCACCCGGTGTGATTTTGCCGCCGTTACGTATCAAATTGTCACCCTGCCAGTCGATGCGTTCGAGCCCGTATTTCGTTTTAACCTTCGCGGTTACGGTCTGGCGGGCATTTTCATTCCCGGCAATGTTCTCTGGCAGCGCGAGCGAAATCAGCTCCTGCTTACGGTAATCCAGGACAATATTGTTATTACGATCGACCAGCTCCTGACGTGACCCCAGCAGCGTACGGCGCGCCCCCACCTGGTCCGCATCCAGCTGCGTGCGCAGCGGCACGCCCGGCGCCCAGTTCACCGCAAGGTTAAACTGCGTATCCGATGCCTCGCCCTTACCCATTTTTTGGTTTACGCCCAGGGTAACCAGCGGAACGGGCGTGTAGCTCAGTCCAACGGTTACGGCGTAAGGATCTTTCTGACGATCGTCCTCATCGTCACCGAATAGCCCGACGTGCTGACCATAATATTGTTCGTATACCAGGTTCGCCCCAAGCTGCGGATACGCGGGGAGATAGCCGGTTGCACGCAGGTCAAAACCGTTCGCCACGCGCTCGTCATAATCGCGATAGCGGGACGAAGACATCCAGTCGCTTAAACGGTAGTAGCCGTTGGCTGAAAGACGCAGATAGTCCCAGCCTAGCTCGGCTCCGACACCAAGGCGCTGATGCTGATTCGCCGAAACCTGGCGATCGTAAAAGGTATTCACGCCCCACATCCATGCGGTATTAAATTCACGGTAGCCAAACCCGACATTAACGATATTTCTGTCATCGTGACGACGACCACCCAACTGGGTGAACACCAGCGCCGATTTTTGTTCATATAAAGGGATAAGCAGATCTAACTCCGCGCCCTGAATAGAAAAATGCTCATCAGTACCGATATTCAGACGCGTGGTACCCAATTGATTTAACCAGGACTCAATTTCCTGCGTGGCGGTATTTGCTGCCTGAGACGTAATGGCGCTGGCGACAGAACGGCCGCTGCCGCTCTCCAGCAGTGACCCTGCCTGTACGGCGGTTTGTGCCACTACTCGCTCGGTGGTTTGCGGCCCGGCTACCTTATCCTGAGCGGCAACGGGTGTCGCGCCCAGCGAAAATAACGACGGCGGAAGGAGTTGCAGTCCTATTTGCAACCAGGCTGCACATTTTTTCAGGCTCATTTAATTCATCCTTGAATAAAAAAAGAGCCATAGTACGTATCAGGACTTAAAGATAAAGTCGGCGCGTTTATTTTAGGAATCTATAAATATTAGCATTCACCAAATAAATATATTTCAGCGCCACCTCCCCTTTCAGCCCAAATATTCAATCACCGACAACCCGCCGTTATAATCCGTGCTGTAAATAATGCCCTGCGCATCAACAAACACGTCGCACGACTGGATCACCTGCGGGCGATTGGGTCGCGTGTCCATCATCTTCTCCGGCGCGGCGGGCACCAGCGCGCCGGTTTCCACCGGGCGATAAGGATTGGAAATGTCGTACGCGCGCACGCCCGCGTTCTGCCAGGTGGCAAAAATCAGCGTTGAGCTGACGAAGCTCCCCGGCCGGTTCTCGTGCAGGTTGTGCGGGCCGAAATGCGCCCCTTTCGCCACGTAGTCGGTTTCATCCGGCTGCGGGAAGGTCGAGATGCTGACCGGGTTCGACGGCTCGCGGATATCGAACAGCCAGATGAGCTTCTCGCCATCCTGCTGGTTGTCGAGCACCGCCTCGTCGAGCACCACCAGCAAATCGCGATCCGGCAGCGGCAGCGCGGTATGCGTCCCGCCACCAAACGGCGGGCTCCAGTTGCGATGGCTAATCAGCTTCGGCTGACTGCGATCTTTCACATCCAGCAGCGTTAAACCGCCGTCACGCCAGCTACCGTACGCCGTATCCCCGGCGATAATGGCATGGTGCAGCGCATAACGTTTGCCTTCCGGCCACTCCGGCCGTTCGCCTGCGGCCTGGTTCATCCCCGGCAGCCACCAGCGCCCTGCCACCTCAGGCTTACGCGGATCGGCCAGGTCGATGGTCAGAAAGATATAGTCGGTAAAGCCGTCGATCAGCGCCGACACATACGCCCAGCGACCGCCGACGTACCAGATGCGGTGAATGCCAATGCCATTTAACGACAGAAAGCCGATCTCACGCGGTCTGTCCGGCGTGGAGATATCAAACACGCGCAGCCCGGCGCTCCAGCCTTTGTCCTGCACATCGCTGACGGTCTCCCCCACCTGACGGGTGTAGTAGACCTTTTCATCGGCGAAGCGGGCATCGGCAAACAGATCCCGGGCGTTAATCACCAGTAGTAAATCGTCGTGTGCCTGCAAATGCACATTCCAGGTGCCGGGCGGCGCGGGCACATAGCCCGCCGCTTTCGGGTTTTTCGGGTCGCGCACGTCAACAATCGAAAAGCCCTGCGACACCATATGGCCAATATACGCATAACCGCGGTGCACCATCAGCTGCACGCCGTCCGGGCGACCGCCCTGATCGCTATGGCCAATCAGCCGCATATTGCGGCTGTATTCTGGAGGGGGTACTTGCGTCACCGTTAGCTCCTGTTGGTTTTCCCCCTCTCCCGGTGGGAGAGGGCCGGGGTGAGGGCATCAGGCTGCACCTGACGCCACCCGGCTTGTTTTTATTTATTTTTCGCTTCCAGCGTCGCAAACCACGGCGCGATAAAGTCTTCGGTCTGGCCCCAGCCCGGAATGATTTTACCCAGCGACGCCACGTTCACCGCCCCTGGCTGCGCGGTCAGCAGCGCCTGAGGGATCGCCGCCGCTTTAAAATCGTAAGTGGCTGGCGTCGGTTCGCCGGCAATCTTGTTTGCCACCAGGCGCACGTTGGTGGCGCCAATCAGCTTCGGATCCACCGCCACGCTTACTTTCCACGGGCTACCCGGTTCGCGCATCAGTTGCAGATCCTGGTTGGAGATATCGATGCTGTAGAGTTTGATTTCAGTGCGGCCATTCTCCTTCAGCGCTTTATAAGCGCCCTGGCTGAAGGCGTCCCAGGTTCCCCAGATGGCGTCGATTTTGCCTTTCGGGTATTTGGCCAGAATTGCGCCGACCTTGTTGGCGGTATCCCCCTGCACGTCCGACGACACCGCGCCAATCGACTCCAGCTCTTTGATATCCGGGTACTGTTTCTGCAGTTCCTTATACGCCGCCTGACGACGCTCCATCGGCGGGAAACCGGCGACCCACAACTTGACGATATTGGCTTTGCCGTTGAAATCTTTTGCCAGTTGGCCGAAGGAGAGATTGGTCAGGGAGGCATCGTCCTGCTGGGTGACAGTCACACCTGGGATCGCGCCGTTGACGGCGGTATCAAAGACCGACACCTTAATCCCGGCATCCACCGCCTTCTTCACCAGCGCGGTCGCATACGGATCACGCCCCTGAGAGAGAATAATCCCGTCATATTTCTGGCTGATCGCCTGATTCACAAAGTCCTGGAATTTTGCGTCGTCACCATTGCTTAAAAAGGTGCTGACCTTAAAGCCAAGTTTTTTCCCTTCCTGAATCGCCCCGGCGACAAACTGCGTGGTGTTGTCATCCGAGCCAAGGTTGCGGATCACCGCAATGCGAATGGGGCCGTCATGGTTGGCAATGGCTGCCGGAACCGGTGCGGGCGTGGCCGCAAAGCCTGGCAGAGAGGTGAGTAACCCAAGTGCCACCAAAGAGAGTGCAATCTTTTTCATTTTTTATCCCATTGTGTTGTCAGCGTTTTTGTATGTAGGTAATGGCCAGCGCCACGGCAAGCACCAGCCCTTTTATAATGTCCATGGCGTAATACGGTACGGAGAGCATCACCAGCCCGTTCGACAGCACGCCCAGAATGACCGCCCCCACCAGCGTTCCCAGCGCGTTCGGCTTGCCTGACCCGGCCAGCGAAAAGCCGATCCACGCTGCCGCCACCGCGTCCATCAGATACCCGCCGCCCGCATTCACCTGCGACGATCCAATGCGCGAGGCCAGCAAAATCCCGCCCAGTCCGGCCAGCAACGAGGCAATCACGTAGGCCGCCACCTTGTAGCGCGTGGTGCGAATGCCTGAAAGGCGCGCCGCCTCCGGGTTGCCGCCGATGGCGTACATGCGCCTGCCGTGGGTGGTCAGTGACAATCCCAGCTGTGCCAGCAGGGTCACCGCCAGCATGATGATGACGATGGTGGGCACCTGCCCCAGCAGGCTGAACGCCGCCGGAATGGTTCCTTCCGCCATATCACCGCTCGGCAGCACCATGTTCTCGGTAATCGACCCACCGTAGCTGTAGGTCATCGCCACGCCCTGTATCACGAACAGGCTGGCAAGCGTCGCGAGCATGTCAGGAATACGCAGAATGACGATCAGAAAGGCATTAAACAGCCCGACCAGGGTACAGAGCGCAAGGGTGATCACAATCGATTCGGTGGTGCCGAAGCCGTGCCAGACGAAGAGCGAGATCACCAGCGCATTCGCCAGCGATGCCGTTGAGCCGACGGAGAGATCAAACCCGCCCACGGTGAGTGAAATCGATACGCCAATGGCAATTACCGTGACGATGGCAATCGAGCGCAGAATGTTGATGATGTTGTTCGGGTCGAGGAAGCTGTCCGACGCCAGGCCAAAAACCACCACCAGCGCCACCACGGTGAGCAACATACCCCACCGGTAGAGAAAATCGAAAATCTGTTGACGGCCAGACGCCGCCGCGGTCACTGAAAGGGCTTTGCTCACGACGCCGTTCCTCCGGTTGAATAATAAAGTAGTGTCTCTTCCCGCGCCCCGGCCCCGGGGATTTCCGCCACGATGCGCCCGTCCCAGAGCACGCAGATGCGGTCGCACAGTCCTACCAGTTCGGCAAATTCGCCCGAGGCGTAAATCACCCCTTTGCCCTCGCGCGCCAGACCATCGATCAGCTGAAACAGATCGGTCTTCGCTTTGACGTCAACGCCCTTGGTCGGCTCGTCGAATATCAGCACGCTGGCGTCATTGCGCAGCCATTTTCCAATGGCGACCTTCTGCTGGTTACCGCCAGAAAGCCGACGTAAAACCTGCCCCGGCCCACGCGTTCGCACGCCGACGCGGGCAATCACCTCTTCCGCCCAGCGCCACGCCTGACGATGACCAAAGAGACTCCAGCGCGAAAAGCTGTTATCTGCCGTCACGGCCAGATTCATGCTCACCGGCTCGTCGATAAAAATCCCCTCTTTGCGCCGCTCCTCCGGTACCAGCGCCAGCCCGCGCAGCACGGAATCGGCCGGATCGCGCGGTTTCCAGGGCTGATGATTGAGCTCGCCACGCTCCACCCGGCTTTTGCTGGCACCAAACAGCGCCTTGCAGAGTTCGGTTTTGCCTGCGCCCGCCAGCCCGGCAATGCCGAGGATTTCGCCTTTACGCAGATGCAGGGAGATATCTTTCAGCAACGCGTCGTCGTGCAGCCCCTCCACCCGCAGCAGCGTCTCGTCGCTATGCACAGGACGGGCTGGCGGGTAGATATCGCTCAGCTCGTGGCCGAGCATCTTCTCGACGATCGCTTCGCCGCTGAGATCCGCCATCGGGCCGGTCTCAATCAGCTTGCCATCGCGCAGCACCGTTAAGGTGTCACAGATGGCTTTTAGCTCATGAATGCGGTGCGAGATAAACACCACGCCAATGCCCTGCTGCTTTAAACGCCGCACCACCGCGAACAGGCGTTCACTGTCGTGGGCATCCAGCGGTGCGGTAGGTTCATCGAGGATCAAAAAACGGCAGTGATGTGACAGCGCCCGCGCCAGCAGGATCTGCTGTTTTTCAGCCAACGAACAGCTGTCGATGGAACGGCGAACGTCCAGCGCAACGTCGAGCTGCGCCAGCGCCTGCTTCGCCTGTTGACGAATAGCACGCCAGCGGTAGCGATGTCCCGGCTGCGCCAGCTGGTCGAGCATGATATTTTCAGCGATGCTCAGCCCCGGAACCAGCGCCACGTCCACTTCCTGCTGCACAAGGTGGATCCCCAGCCGTTTGGCATCGAGCGGTTCGCGGATCGTCACCGGCTGGTTATTAATGCAGATCTCCCCCTCATAGCGATCGTGCGTTCCGCACAGCACCGCCATCAGCGTCGATTTCCCCGCGCCGTTAGCCCCGGTCAATGCATGCACCGATCCGCCGTTCAGGGTAAAGTCCACGCGTGAAAGCGCCTGAAAGCCGGAAAAGGCCAGGCTGATACCGCGCATCTCAAGGCGACTGGAAACCATCCGCGTAGGATCCTCATTAATAGTTTGATTTATTGAATTTTTCACAGCTCCGGTTGACTGACAACGACAGAAAAGGCATAAGATAAAGCCAAATATTATTAGCCATCCGGATGTCCAGACATAACATCGGATTAGCGCTTGCTAAAAAAGGACAACACCATGAGCAACACCGATATCCGCGTCGTACCCGGCCCGGCGAACTACTTTTCTCATCCCGGAAGCCTTGCGCATCTGCATGACTTCTTCACCCCGGAGCAGCTTTCCCGCGCGGTGTGGATCTACGGCGAACGCGCGCTGGAGGGCGCACGTCCCTTCCTGCCGGAGAGCTTTGCGGCCCCCGGCGCAAAACACCTCTTGTTCAAAGGCCACTGCAGCGAGCGCGATGTCACCCATCTGGTGAATGAATCCGGCAGCGAGGCGGCCGTGGTGATTGGCGTTGGCGGCGGCGCGGTGATGGATACGGCCAAAGCTGCGGCGCGTCGTTTGGGCGTTCCGTTCGTGGGTATCCCGACTATCGCCGCCACCTGTGCGGCATGGACGCCGCTCTCTGTCTGGTACAACGATGCCGGGCAGGCGCTGCAGTTTGAAATTTTCGACGATGCCAACTTCCTGGTGCTGGTGGAGCCGCAAATCATCCTTAACGCCCCGGCGGAATACCTGCTGGCGGGTATCGGCGATACCCTGGCGAAGTGGTATGAAGCGGTGGTATTGGCACCTGAGCCGGAGAACCTGCCGCTGACCGTGCGGCTCGGTATCAACGGCGCGCTGGCGATCCGCGACGTGCTGCTGGAACGCAGCGAGGACGCGCTGGCTGACCAGCAGCGTGGCGAAGCAACGCAGGCGTTCCGGGACGTGGTGGATGCGATTATTGCCGGTGGCGGGATGGTCGGCGGTCTGGGCGAACGCTATACGCGCGTGGCGGCGGCACATGCGGTGCATAACGGCTTAACCGTCCTGCCGCAGACGGAAAAATACCTGCACGGCACCAAGGTAGCCTACGGGATTCTGGTGCAGAGCGCCCTGCTCGGCCAGGACGACGTGCTGGCGCAGCTGGTGACGGCGTACCGGCGTTTTAACCTACCGACCACGCTTCGCGAGCTGGACATCGACATCAATAACCGGGAAGCGCTGGATAAGGTCATTGCCCACACCCTGCGACCGGTGGAGTCGATTCACTATCTGCCGGTTGCGCTAACGCCTGACGTTCTGCGCGCCGCGTTTAAGAAAGTGGAATCCTTCAGCCGTTAATCGCGCCGACAGGCTATACCTAATGATGATTCTTTCTACTCTTGCAACGAGGTCATCATGCAGATCGATTTAACAGGTAAAAAGGCGCTGGTTACCGGCGCCAGCCGGGGATTGGGCCGTGCTATCGCGCTGTCGCTGGCACGCGCCGGTGCCGATGTAGTTATCACGTATGAAAAGTCCGTCGATAAAGCCCAGGCGGTCGCCGATGAGATTAAGGCGCTGGGACGACACAGCGAAGCCGTGCAGGCGGACAGCGCCAGCGCGCAGGCTATTCAGGACGCGGTCACCCATGCGGCGCGCACCCTCGGCGGGCTGGACATTCTGGTCAATAACGCCGGTATCGCCCGCGGCGGCCCGCTGGAGTCCATGACGCTGGCGGATATCGATGCCCTGATTAACGTCAACATTCGCGGCGTGGTGATCGCCACGCAGGAAGCCCTGGTACACATGTCTGACGGCGGGCGCATTATCAATATCGGTAGCTGTCTGGCAAACCGCGTGGCGATGCCGGGTATCTCCGTCTACTCGATGACCAAATCCGCGCTTAACTCCTTCACGCGCGGTCTGGCGCGGGATCTGGGGCCGCGCGGCATTACCGTGAACCTGGTGCATCCCGGCCCCACCAACAGCGATATGAACCCGGAGGACGGTGAACAGGCAGAAGCCCAGCGTCAGATGATTGCCGTCGGTCATTACGGACAACCGGAAGATATCGCGGCGGCGGTCACCTTCCTCGCCAGCCCGGCCGCCGGACAGATCTCCGGTACGGGGCTGGATGTGGACGGCGGTTTGAACGCCTGATCGCATCTTCTCTGCAAGCCTCTGTCGCCTGGCAGAGGCCTTCCCGAGCACCCTCGACGATGGCGGCAATCTACGGCTGCAGGCAGGAACAGATCAGCCTCTATTTACCGAAGAGGGTTAACAGCACTTCGCCCCGCCCTTGCCGCCGTAGCGGGCGTCCTGGCGGTCGCGGAAAAATTCTTCATAGGTCATGGGCGTCTGGTCCGGATGGTTGACGCGCATATGCTCGACGTAGTTGTCGTAGTCCGGCACGCCTATCATCATTTTGGCGGCCTGGCCCAGGTATTTGCCTGCTTTGGAAAGGGTGTCGAACATAGGTTGTTTCTCGCTATTGCCCTCACCCTCTCCCAAAGGGAGAGGGGACGTTAAACACCCTCTCCCCTTTGGGGAGAGGGCTGGGGTGAGGGGGATAATCGGTTAAATTAATGCGCCCCTTTCGCCTGGGTCACAATCTCTTCCAGGTTCTCAGGCATTGGCTCATACGGTGTCTCTTTCGCTGTCGGCTTGTCGACTTTCAGCGCCGCCAGCGCGGTCTTCAGCGAATACAACGCCAGCACCACGACCACCACCATAAAGAAGATGGTCAACCCGGCATCCAGACGGTTGTTAAACACCAGCTGCGACAGCTGTGATTCCGTATACTGCGCCGGGATTTTACCGCTGTCGATCATCGCCTGAAACTTATTGGCAATCGCCAGGAAACCCACTTTATTGTCCGGGCTGAAGGCTTTCTGCCAGCCCGCCGTCAGGGTACAAATCAGCAGCCAGGCGGTAGGCAGCAGCGCCACCCAGGCATAACGCTGGCGCTTCATCTTGAACAGCACCACCGCACATAGCATTAGCGCCATCCCTGCCAGCATCTGGTTAGCGATACCGAACAGCGGCCATAGCGTGTTAATACCGCCCAGCGGATCCACCACCCCCTGATGCAGGAAGTACCCCCACGCCAGCACGCACAAGGCCGTTGCCAGCAGGTTCGCAGGGAGCGAATCGGTACGCTTCAGGTTCGGGGAGATCACGCCCAGCAGATCCTGCAGCATAAAGCGGGCTGCACGCGTCCCCGCATCCACCGCCGTCAGAATAAACAGCGCTTCAAAGAGAATGGCGAAGTGATACCAGAAGGAGACGTCCATCAGCCCGCCCAGCGCACCGTGAAGTATGTAGGCCATCCCCACCGCCAGCGTAGGCGCGCCGCCCGCGCGGGAGATAATCGACTGCTCGCCTACTTCACTGGCGATACTCGTCAACGTATCCGGGGTAATGGCAAAGCCCCAGCCGCTTACCACCTGTGCAGCGGATGCCACCACGTCGGCGGTGCCCGCCGGAGCCAGAACCGCCATCGGGCTGTTCATCGCGAAGTAGACACCCGGGTCGATAATGCAGGCAGAAACCAGCGCCATGATCGCCACGAAGGACTCCATCAGCATGCCACCGTAGCCAATCAGGCAGGCCTGATTTTCATTCGCCAGCATCTTCGGCGTGGTCCCGGAGGCAATCAGCGCGTGGAAGCCAGACACCGCGCCACAGGCGATGGTAATAAACAGGAACGGGAACAGGTTACCGGTCCAGACCGGGCCCGTACCGTCAACGAATTTGGTTAACGCTGGCATGGTCAGCGTCGGGCGCATGATCAAAATACCGATAGCCAGCCCGACGATGGTGCCAATTTTCAGGAACGTGGAGAGGTAATCACGCGGGGCCAGCAGCAGCCACACCGGCAGCACCGCCGCCACAAACCCATACCCCACCAGCATCCAGGTCAGCTGTACGCCGGTAAAGTCGAAGAACGGTGCCCAGGTTGGGCTCTCTGCCACCCAGCCGCCGGAGATAATGGCGAACACCAGCAGCACCAGGCCAATGACCGACACCTCACCAATGCGTCCTGGACGCAGGTAACGAATGTAGATCCCCATGAAGATGGCCAGTGGAATGGTGAACGCAACGGTGTACGTCCCCCACGGGCTGTGGGTCAGCGCTTTCACCACAATCATCGCCAGCACCGCGAGGATGATCACCATGATCATAAAGGTCGCCACCAGCGCAATCACCCCGGCGGTTGCCCCCATCTCCTCTTTCACCAGCTCACCCAGCGAACGGCCGTCGCGACGGGTGGAGACGAACAGCACCATAAAGTCCTGTACGGCCCCCGCCAGCACCACGCCGGCAAGGATCCAGATCATCCCCGGTAGATAGCCCATCTGTGCCGCCAGCACCGGCCCTACCAGCGGGCCTGCTCCGGCAATCGCCGCAAAGTGGTGACCGAACAGCACTTTCTTATCGGTAGGAACGTAGTCCAGCCCGTCGTTATGACGAACGGCGGGCGTCATACGCGTGGCATCAACCGCCAGCACCGTTTTGGCGATATAGCGGCCATAAAAACGATATGCGATCAGATAAATGCAGACGGAGGCAACGACAATCCAGAGCGCATTGATCTGTTCCCCCCGGTTAAGGGCGATATAGCCCAGGGCAAAGGCTCCCACAACGGAGAGCCCTGCCCATGTAAGGTATTTCCCTGAGTTGTTCATAGTGGTTATCCGTTGTTGTGAAACAGTGAGATGTTACATTTTGTTTCTAGAACAACCGGAAAAATTTAACAACTTTGAAACGCAATAATGCGTGGTCAAACCAGAGATTTACACCACAGTGTTAAGCCGATCACTTTCGGCTGAATGACTTACCCCAGCACCATCGTACTCAACCGGCAGGTACAGCACCGCCGTCCCTGCTCGTCGAACACCACAATCTCCCAGCTCTGGCTGGATCGACCCAGATGCAGCGGCTGACACACGCCGCGCACGATCCCCTGCGCTACCGCACGATGATGGGTGGCATTCAGCTCCGTTCCCACCACGTTCTGCCCGTCGCGGGTCATCAGAAAACCGGCCATCGAGCCCAGCGTTTCCGCCAGCGCCGCCGACGCACCGCCGTGCAGCAGGCCAAACGGCTGATGGGTGCGCGCATCCACCGGCATTTCCGCTTCCAGCGTATCGTCGCCAAGGCGGGTATAAACGATGCCCAGATGCGCCACCAGCGTGTTCTGGCTGGTGGCGTTCAGCGCATCTAACGATAAATGGCGTTTCCAGATCATTACGCCCCCAGCGTGGAGCCGCCGTCCACCACGATATCCTGCAGGGTGATATGGCTGGCAGCATCGGAGGCCAGGAACAGGATCGTACTGGCAATCTCCTGAGGACGGGCGATTTTCCCCAGCGGGATCCCCAGCTTAAACTGCTCGCCAAAACCGCGAATGCGCTGCTGCTCCGCATCGTCGCAGGTCCACAGGGTGCGCTGCATATCGGTATCCGTTGACCCCGGCGACACCAGATTACAGCGCACGCCGCTGCCCGCCAGCTCCAGCCCGACGGTGAGAGCCAGGCTTTTCAGCGCCGCTTTCGAGGCGCCATAGGCACTCATCCCGATGCGCGGCGTGTGGGCCGCGTCGGACGCCACGGTGACAATCGCCCCGCTCTGCTGACGACGGAACTGGCCCATCGTCTGTTGAAAGAGGTTAAACGCCCCGCCAACGTTGACCGCAAACGTCTGCTGCCAGTCCTCCTGCGAAAGCTGGTCCGTGGCGCCCATGCGCAGAATGCCGGCGGCGTTGACCAGCACGTCCAGACGTTCCTCTACGGCGAGCAAGCGCCCGCAGACGTCGCTCACCTGCCCCGCGTCAGATACGTCCAGCGTTTCGGTAGCAAACGGATAATTTCCCTGCGGGAAGGCCAGATCGAATCCGGTCACCTTCGCGCCCGCGTCGGCAAAAGCCAGCGCCGTCGCATAACCAATCCCCTTGCCAGCCCCCGTCACCCAGACGGTTTTGCCGGTGAAATCAAAAGCCATTACTGCACCTCGCGGGAGAGTAGCGCCCACCAGGCGTCGAGGGTCGGATTTTTTGCCAGCATCACGAAATCGATATCGCCGTGGACTTTACGCCAGCGTGCGGCGAGCGCCATCATGCGCACCGAATCCAGGCCGTAGTCGATCAGGTTTTCATCATCCATCGGTTCGTCGGTTTCATCCAGTAATGGCAGGATGAGCTCACGCAGCGCCGCTTTTGACGCCGGAACCGACGGCAACAGGTCATCGGTCATCACCACGCGGCCGGAACGCCCCGCCACATAGTTGAGCGACATCAGGTGCTCTTCTCGGGTGAAATCTGCCAGCGCGTCAGCAATAAAGAAGGGCTTAATGTCGCGCATAAACGCATCGGTGGCGGTGGTCATGCAGCCGATGTGGGCGTAAACACCGGTGATCAGCAGCTGATTGCGGCCTGTCTCTTTCAGCATCAGTTCCAGCGGCGAGCGATGAAACGCGCTGTAGCGCCACTTCACCAGCACGGTGTCGGCTTCGTCCGGGGTCAGTTCAGCCACAATGCGTTGCTGCTCCGGGGAGCGGGTCAGGCCCGGGCCCCACATGTCATTCAGCAGGGCGCGGTCTTCGTCGCTCTGCTCTTTCGGCTGGGCGGTGTAGTAAACCGGAATGTTGTGCGCTTTACAGTACGCGCGCAGCCTGGCGATGTTTGCCACCACCTGTTGCATCATCGCGCTGTTTTCGCCCCAGAAGTTCAGGAAATACTCCTGCATATCGTGGATCAGCAGCGCGGCACGTTCAGGCTCAAACGCCCAGTTCACTTTACTTGTCGGCAACTCTGCGGCAGTTGGCAGCGCGTAAGCGGTTAATTTTGGAATGGCCATACTCTGTTCCTCAGGCCCGGGCGCGTTCAGCGATCCACAGGCGCAACTGTTTCTTATCGACTTTGCCGACCGGCGTTAACGGCAGCGCATCCACGCTCTCCACGCGATCCGGCAGTTTGAATTCGGCAACGCCCTGCTCGCGCAGGAAGCGACGCACCTCAACCGCGCGCAGCGGCTGTTTCACCACCAGAAACGCGCAGCTTTTCTCGCCCAACAGGCTGTCCTCCATGCTCACCAGCGCGGCGTGGATCACCGCCTCATGGCGCAGCAGCAGGTTTTCGATCTCTTCAGCGGCGATCTTCTCCCCGCCGCGGTTGATCTGATCTTTCTCGCGCCCCTGCACGGTGATGTACCCCTGCTCGTCGATGGCAATCAGATCGCCGGAGCAGTAAAACCCGTTGGCATCAAAGGCGCTGGCGTTGTGTTCCGGGCTGTTGAAATAGCCGCGGAAGGTATACGGCCCGCGGGTCATCAGACGCCCTGTTTCGCCACGCGGCAGCGGGTTGCCGTGCTCGTCCGCCACCCATACTTCGTCATCCGGGCACATTGGACGGCCCTGGGTGTGGATGATGCGATCCGGGGTGTCGTCGAGAGCGGTATAGTTCACCAGCCCTTCCGCCATGCCGAACACCTGCTGTAGCTGGCAGCCAATTTCCGCTGGAATACGCGCGGCGAGCGTGGCGGAGAGGCGTGCGCCCCCCACCTGCAGCAGCTTCAGCGATTTAAGCTGCGCATTGCCCGCGCCGTCGGCAATCGCCTGCAGCCACAGGCTGACCGCCGGAGGCACCAGCGAGGTGACGTTAATCTGATGGCGTTCAATCAGCGGGAAGCAGATCGTGGCGCTCGGATCGTGCGCCAGCACCACGCAGCCCCCGGCCATGAATACCCCTAACGAACCCGGGGAACTCATGGCGTAGTTATGGGCCGCCGGTAGCGCATTCAGATAGCGGGTATCCGCGGTAATGCCGCAAATTTCGTTGCTGCGACGGATGCTGTAGTCGTAATCGTTATGGGTGCGCGGGATCAGTTTTGGCGTGCCGGTACTGCCGCCTGAAAGCTGGAAGAACGCCACTTCGTCGGCAGGTGTCGGGTTGGGGATGAAATGGTCCGCCGGACGGGCGATGGCCGCCTCCAGGGCATGTGCGCCGTTGTCGCCGCGCAGCAGTACGATGCGCACTGAGCGATGTTCATCCACAAAACGGTTCAGGAAATCATCGCCCGCAAACAGGGCGTGCTCGCGGTCGGCAATCAGCAGCGCGGGTTTGATCTGTGCGGCGTAGGCGTTCAGCTCGTTGCGTTGGTGGCTGAAGAGCGCGTTCACCGGGGCCACGCCCACCTGCAGAAGCGCGAAAAAGGTAATGTAAAACTCAGCCACGTTGCCGAGCTGAACCAGCGCCGTCTCGCCACGACGCACGCCTTGCCCCTGCAGGGTGGAGGCGAGGTTATTCACCGCCTGGTTGAACGCACGCCAGGTCAGGTGACGTTCACCGTCAATAATGGCGACGGTAGCTTTCTCCGCGTGGTCGGTCAGAATGTGAGTCAGCGGCTGATCCTGCCAGTAGCCTTTTTCACGGTAGCGCCGGGCAAACTCCTCAGGCCAACGGGTAAAGGGGATGGTCATGGTGATTCCTCAGTGCAAACCAAAAACGTTGAGCATGGTGGAGAGCTTCACACCGGTTTCGCGCCACTCGCCCACCGGGGAGGAGGCTGGCACAATACCCGCACCGGCAAACAGGCGAACGCGATTTTTAAGCAGACGCGCGCAGCGGATGGTCACTACCCACTCGCCGTTGCCTTCGCTGTCACACCAGCCAACGATGCCGCCAAACAGTTCGCGGTCGAACGGCTCCAGCCCGGCAATCAGCTCTTTTGCCGCCTGATGCGGGAAACCGCTCAGCGCAGGGGTCGGGTGCAGCAGACAGGCCAGGGTCAGGGCGTTCTCATTTTCACGGGCGTCCCCCTCCACCGGCGTCGCCAGATGCCAGAGCGTCGGGGTGGTGATCAGCTGCGGAGAGGCTGGCATGCTGAGATGATGGCTGCGTGGTGCCAGAATGGCTTTCATCGCCTGGGTCACCAGATCGTGCTCGTGGCGATCCTTCTCGGAGGCCAGCAGCTTATTACCCGCCTCGCGATCCAGCACGTCATCCGGCTGACGACGCGCAGAGCCCGCCAGCGGCAGAGAGCTAAAGTGTGTCCCCTCTTTACGCAGCAGCAGTTCCGGGCTCGCGCCCAGCAGCACGCCGCCATCCTCCAGCGGTACATGGAAGTTAAAGCTGGCCGGATTCTGGGCGATCAGTCGCTCCATCAGCGCGCCGCTATCAATCGTTTTATCCGTCGCAATATCAATCAGCCGCGACAGCACCACTTTGTTCACCTGTGGCGTGGCGGTGAGCGCCGCCGCACGGGCAACCATCTCTTCAAACACGGGCTGTGGCGGGATCTCAGTGCGGGTTTCCACGTTCAACGCCTGGGAAGCGGAAAAATAGCGTGCGGACTGCTGACGCGCCGGGCGCGAAAAGGTCTGCCAGTGCTGCGGAATAAACAGGGATGAGGGCTTGCGGGTATCGAACGGGATGGCACCCACCATCACGGGATGGGCAATGCCGCTGGCCTTCGCGTGGCGGAAAGCCTGAGCCAGTTTCTGCTGGAAGACCCCCGACGGGTTATCACCGCCCTCGGCGGGTTCAGAGAAACGGGAAAAACAGCCTGACGTGGTAAAGCTGCGGTAAGGCGACATAAAGAAAAAGCTGTCTGATGGCAGCGTGGTCGCGGTGTGCTGAACTTCCTCAGCCAGGGACGTATCCATATCATCCTCCATAAAATGATAAAAGAAGCAATAATGATTATCATTTATATTTTCGTTGGCTAACCTAATCCCACATCGCGCCGGTGTCAACCGCAGAGCAAACATCTTGTGCGAGTATCGCTTGCATCCCCCCACCGCAATCATGAAAATGAGAAGCATTAACTTCAAAGAGAACAGGATGCCGCGTTGTGAAATTCCCCGCCGTTTGTCGTAATGCCCTTCTTTTAACGGGATGTTTTGTTTTAGGACTAACCTCAGCCATCGCCGCCGACTGGCCGCGTCAGGTCACCGACAGCCGCGGGGTGCATACTCTTGAGAGCAAACCCACGCGCATTGTTTCCACCAGCGTGACCCTGACCGGCTCACTGCTGGCGATTGATGCGCCGGTAGTGGCCAGCGGAGCAACCACGCCCAATAACCGGGTGGCGGATGCGCAGGGTTTTTTACGCCAGTGGGGTGATATTGCGAAACAGCGCAAGGTAGCGCGCCTGTACATTGGCGAGCCGAGCGCAGAAGCGGTGGCGGCACAAATGCCGGATCTGATTTTGATTAGCGCCACCGGCGGAGACTCGGCCCTGGCGTTGTACGATCAGCTCTCCGCCATCGCGCCGACGCTCATCATCAACTACGACGACAAAAGCTGGCAGGAACTGCTGAAGCAGCTAGGCACGATAACCGGGCAGGAAAAACAGGCCGCCGAACGCATTGCAGCATTCGATAAACAACTCGCGCAGGTGAAACAGCAGATGACACTGCCGCCGCAGCCGGTGAACGCCATTGTTTACACCGCTGCCGCGCACAGCGCTAACCTGTGGACCGCGGAGTCCGCTCAGGGCCAGCTGTTGCATCAGTTAGGCTTTACTCTGGCCGAACTGCCTGCCGGGCTGCACACCTCAAAAAGTCAGGGCAAACGTCACGACATCATCCAGTTAGGCGGTGAAAATCTGGCTACCGGGCTGAACGGTGAAGGCCTGTTCCTGTTTGCCGGCGATCAAAAAGACGCTGAGGCGATTTACGCCAACCCACTGCTGGCGCACCTGCCTGCGGTGAAGAATAAACGCATATGGGCCCTGGGAACGGAGACGTTCCGCCTGGATTATTACAGCGCGATGTTGGTGTTAGAGAGATTAAACGCATTGTTTAAGTAGGCATTTTCCCTCCCTCTCCCCGTGGGAGAGGGCCGTGGTGAGGGCATCAGGCTGCACCGTCGTTCAATACAACCTCCTGCCTGAACCGGCGCAATTCTGCTAATACCATTAACAGGATCCCACCAACAACGGCTAACACAAACCCGCTGGTGCTCGCCGAAGCCACCGGCGTCATGACGGCCCCCAGCCCGCCGAGGATCGCCGCGCCAATGGCATCGCCCGTCACGTTTTGCGCGGTCCACAGGCCGTTGATGCGCCCGAGCATCCCCTCCGGCGTCTGGGTCTGGATCAGGGTGTACTGCAACAGAGAACTGATGGCGCTCAGCCAGCCGAAGAGCACAAGACACAGCACACCCAGCGCCCAGACCGGCATCAGGCTGAAGAACCCCATCGCGATAAACGACGCCAGCGTCGTCAACAGCATAATCAACCCCGGACGCGCGCTCTGCGCCAGCCTGCCGCTGGTCAGCGCACCACACGCCGCGCCGAGCGGAATGGCGGCATACAGCACGCCAATCTCTGAGGCGCTCATCTGCCACTCTCCCGCCAGCGCCGGATACAGCACGCGTACGGCGCTCGCCATCGTCAGCAGACCACCGAGCAGCGCAATACCACCAATCAGCGGGTTGCTGAACAGAAACCGGATCGCCGCCATCAGCGATTTCAACGGATGCTCGCGCGGCTGCGGCGGCGGTGGCAGAAGCGGCAGACGCAGCAGAGTTAAGGTGGTGATAAACGTCCCCGCCGCCGCGAGGCCGTAGTTCCACGCCACGTTACCGGTGGCCAGTAGCAGGCCACCCACCATCGGCGATATCACCGAGCCGAGGCGCACGGTGAGCATGGTGATCGCCCCCGCCTGCATCAGGTTCTCGCGCCCAACCAGCGCGGGCGTCGCCGCCAGCAGCGCCGTCACGCCTAACGACGCAAAGAAACCATCCCACAGCCCGAGGGCGTAAATGGCGAGTAAGGAGGGTTCCGGCAGCATTGCGTTCAGGCACAATCCGACAAACCCCACCCCGCAGGTGCCGCGCGCCAGCAGGATCAGCTTCTTGCGTTCGTACCTGTCGGCCAGCACGCCGCCGATCATCAGACCGATAAACATCGCCCCGCCGGTTAAGGTGACCGACAGCCCGACCAGCCAGCTGGAGTGCGTCAACGTCTGGATCTGTACCGGAACGGCAACGCCGAGCAGGCCGAGGGACAAAATGGAGATAAAACGCGCGATAAACACGGCGCGATACGCCGGATGCGTCTTCAGCAGGCTGAGGTTAATCAGCCAGGATTTTTGATTCATGACAAGACCTTGAGTCTATTTCTACCCATTCCATGGGCGCACATGCTAACATAGCCAAATAAGATAGATAACGATAATCACTATCATTATCAAATCATGGATGTTGCTATGTCGTTTTCCTCTTCTTCTGCGGTGCGCGCCGTTGCCGTGCCCGTGTTATTGCTGCTGTTAATCCTTGCGATGGCACTCAGTCTGCTGGTTGGTGCGAAACCGCTGCCCGCCTCTGTGATCGTTGATGCGCTCTCCGGTACCTGTCAGAGCGCCGACTGCACCATCGTGCTGGATGCCCGCCTGCCCCGTACCCTGGCCGGTTTACTTGCCGGGGGCGCACTGGGCCTTGCGGGAGCCCTTATGCAAACCCTCACCCGCAACCCGCTAGCTGACCCCGGCATTCTTGGCGTGAACAGCGGTGCCAGCTTTGCCATTGTGCTTGGCGCGGCGCTGTTCGGGTTTACCTCTCCCTCAGAACAACTGGTGATGGCCTTTTGCGGCGCGCTGGCGGCCTCGCTGATTGTCGCCTTTACCGGCAGCCAGGGCGGCGGGCAGCTTAGCCCGGTACGTCTGACGCTGGCGGGCGTGGCGCTTGCCGCCGTGCTGGAAGGGTTATCTAACGGCATCGCCCTGCTCAACCCGGACGTTTACGACCAGCTCCGCTTCTGGCAAGCCGGTTCGCTGGATATCCGCACGCTGGAGACGCTTAAGGTGGTGGTCATCCCGGTGATGATTGCCGCCGCCGTAGCTCTCGGTTTAAGCCGGGCGCTGAACAGTCTGAGCCTCGGCAGCGACACCGCCACCGCGCTCGGTAACCGCGTGGCGCGAACCCAGTTGACGGGGTTAGTGGTCATCACCGTGCTGTGCGGCAGCGCGACGGCAGTGGTCGGCCCGATTGCCTTTATCGGCCTGATGATGCCGCATCTGTCGCGCTGGCTGGTGGGGGCCGATCACCGCTGGTCGCTGCCGGTGACGCTGCTGGCCACCCCGGCTCTGCTCTTGTTTGCTGATGTTGTCGGGCGTCTTCTGGTGCCCGGCGAACTGCGCGTTTCGGTGGTTAGCGCCTTTATCGGCGCGCCGGTCCTGATCTTCCTGGTACGACGTAAACGCGGAGGTGGCGCATGATGGCCCCCTCTCCTCGTTTGATCGTCAGCGTTTCGCTGCTGGTTATCGCCATTCTGCTGCTGGCGATCGCAAGCCTGTGCAGCGGCGCGGTGACGCTCGATCTGGCCCAGGTGTTTAACGCGCTCACCGGCAACGCCCCGCACGCTGTCACGATGGTGATAACGGAGTGGCGACTGCCTCGCGTGGCAATGGCGATGCTGGTGGGTGCCGCGCTTGGCGTCAGCGGCGCGATTTTCCAGTCGCTGATGCGCAATCCGCTCGGCAGCCCGGACGTGATGGGTCTCAACACCGGCGCCTGGAGCGGCGTGCTGGTGGCGATGGTGCTGTTTGGTCAGCATCTGACGGCCATCACCGTGACGGCGATGACCGGTGGGATACTGACCGCGCTGGTGATCTGGCTGCTCGCCTGGCGCAACGGTATCGACACCTTTCGCCTGATCATTATCGGTATCGGCGTACGAGCCATGCTGATGGCGTTCAATACCTGGCTGCTGCTGCAGGCTTCGCTGGAAACGGCGCTGTCGGCCGGGCTGTGGTATGCCGGCTCGCTCAACGGCCTGACCTGGGGCAAAGTCTGGCCCGCCGCGCCATTGATTCTGCTAATGTTTATCGCCGCGCTGCTGCTGGTGCGCCGGATGCGGCTGCTGGAGATGGGTGACGACAGCGCCTGTGCGCTGGGGGTCGGCGTTGAGCGTTCGCGTCTGATGCTGATGCTGGTCGCCGTGTTGCTCACCGCCGCCGCCACCGCGATTGCCGGGCCGATCTCCTTTATCGCCCTGGTGGCGCCGCATATCGCGCGGCGCGTGAGCGGCACCGCCCGCTGGGGCTTAACCCAGGCGGCGCTGTGCGGCTCAATGTTACTGCTGGCCGCCGATCTCTGCGCCCAGCGGCTGTTTATGCCTTATCAACTTCCGGTGGGCGTTGTCACCGTCAGCCTTGGCGGGATTTACCTCATCGTCTTGCTCGTTCAGGAGTCACGCAAGAAATGACCGATTCAACCACCCGCTTGCGCGGCGAAAGCCTTACTCTCGGCTACGGTAACAAAATCATTGCCCGCGATTTAACCGTCGCCATTCCTGACGGCCATTTTACGGCAATCATCGGCCCGAACGGCTGCGGCAAGTCGACCCTGCTGCGCACCCTCAGCCGCCTGATGACACCGGTTGAAGGTCACGTCTTCCTCGACGGCGAGCAGATCCAGCGCTTTGCCAGTAAAGAGGTGGCACGACGCATCGGGCTGCTGGCGCAAAACGCCACCACGCCGGGAGACATCACGGTGCAGGAACTGGTCTCACGCGGACGCTATCCGCACCAGCCGCTGTTTACCCGCTGGCGCAAGGAAGATGAAGACGCGGTGAACCGCGCGATGCAGGCAACGGGCATTACCGACCTTGCACGGCAGAGTGTGGACACGCTTTCCGGCGGCCAGCGTCAGCGGGCGTGGATCGCGATGGTGCTGGCGCAGGAGACCTCCATTATGCTGTTGGATGAGCCGACAACGTGGCTCGATATCAGCCATCAGATTGATCTGCTTGAGTTGCTAAGCGATCTCAACCGCACGCAGGGTTACACCCTGGCGGCGGTGCTGCATGATTTGAATCAGGCCTGCCGCTATGCCACGCATTTAATTGCACTGCGCGACGGCGAAATTGTGGCGCAGGGTGCGCCGAAGGAGATTGTGACGCCGGAGCTCATCGAGCGGATCTACGGCATGCGCTGCATGATTATTGACGACCCGGTGGCGGGCACGCCGCTGGTGGTGCCGCTTGGAAAGCGTTCGCGCTGATGCCCTCCCCCCGGCCCTCTCCCACAGGGAGAGGGTTAGGGTGAGGGGAAATCACTACCCCAACATCTTCTGCAACACCGGCCCAATCTTCTCAAACGCCTGCGGCGAAATGATGTCCACGTGGGCGCAATCCTGGCTGTAGACCTCCAGTTCATTCACCCACGGCGACCACGCGACCTGCGGATCCATCGTTCGCGTACGCTCGGCAACAAACAGCGTTGCTTTCCCGTCAAACCGCGAACTGTGCGCCGTGGTGAGCAGCCGCACCGCGTCGGCGTAGTTACCTTCAATGGCGTTGAATAGCGCGCTGGAGCCCTGCCCCTGCTGGGCAGCGATAAACGCCTGACGCTCGCGCTCAATTTCGGCCAGCACCGCCGGGTCGAGGCCGTTGGCCTCTTTTTCCGCCCAGTTCTGGGTTTCCGGAGGCCAGGTATCCAGCAGACCAAGGAAGGCGACGGTTTCGCCCTGTTCACGCAGACGCGCGGCAATCCCTTGCGCCAGCGTGCCGCCAAGCGAGTAGCCGAACAGGTAATACGGCCCGTGGGGCTGCCGGGCACGTAACGTAGTCAGATGATGTTCAATCACCCCATCCAGATCCGCACACTGCTGCATCGGTCCCTCCGGGCGCGGCGACTGAATTCCGGTAATGGACCAGCGCGGGCTAAGGTAGCGCGCCAGCACGCTGAACTGCCAGGCAAAACCGGAAGCCGGATGGAAGCAGAACAGCGTCGGGCCGTCGCTTTCGCGCAGTGGCAGCAAGGTTTCATAACCCAGACGCTGCGCCTGCTCGTCGCTTATCGGCGAATCCAGCAGAGCGCTGAGCCTGCTGACCGTAGAGGCGACCATTATCTGCCCCGGCGTCACCTTGCGGGCGAACGTACGGCTGAGCTGTGCAGCCAGGCGCATCGCCAGCAGCGAGTGGCCACCGAGGGCAAAGAAATCGGCTTCGATGTCGTTCACCGCGCAGCCCAGCAATGACGCAAACGCCTGCGAGACGGCAATTTCGGTATCACTTTCCGGTGCGCGTCCGCTGGTTTTGCTGGTCAGCTCCGGCAGCGGCAGCGCCTTGCGATCCAGCTTGCCGTTTGCGCTTAACGGCAGCGCGCTGATTTGCAATACCACCACCGGCACCATATGCGGCGGCAGCAGTGCCTTCAGTGAGGCAAGCAGCGCGTCCCGATCCAGCGGTAAACCGGATTCAGAAACCACGTACCCCACCAGTTGGCGGGCATCCCCGCCCGTGGCCGCCGCCTGGTTAAACACGCAGGCGTGCGCCACCGCCTGAGCCACGTCCGGCAGCGACAGCATCGCCCGGTCGATTTCACCCAGTTCAATACGCTGACCGCGAATTTTCAGCTGGTCGTCGCTGCGGCCTAAATACTCCACCGCGCCGTTATCCAGCCAGCGGGCGACGTCACCGGTACGGTACATCCGCTCGCCCGGCGCGAACGGATCGGCAATAAAGCGGCTGGCGGTGAGGTCCGGACGGCCCAGATACCCCTGCGCCAGTTGAATGCCGGTGAGATAGAGATCGCCCGCCACGCCAAACGGTACCGGGCGCATCATCGCATCCAGGATCCGCAGCCCGGTGTTCCATACCGGGAAACCGATTGGCACGCTGTTACCTGCCACCGCCGCCAGCTCTGGCCCGAACGCCGGATACCAGCTGACGTCGACTGCCGCTTCCGTCGGGCCATAGAGGTTATGCAGCGGCACGCGAGTGAGTTGCTCCCATTCGCGACAGAGTTCCGTCGGCAGTGCTTCCCCGCTGCAGAACACCTGCTTCAGGCTCTGACAGCAATCGGCGTTTTCCGGCGTCAGCGAGGCGACAAACGCCGCCAGCATCGACGGCACAAAGTGGGTGGTGGTGACGCCATAGTGCGCAAAGAATTGCTGCATGGCCAGAGGATCACGGTGCGCGTCCGGCTCGGCCATCACCAGCTTCGCCCCGGCGATAAACGGCCACCAGAACTCCCAGACCGACACGTCAAAGCTGCACGGTGTTTTCTGTGCCACCACGTCACACGCCGTCAGCGGGTAGTGATCCTGCATCCATTTCAGGCGGTTAACGATGGCAGTATGTCCGACCATTACCCCTTTCGGACGCCCTGTCGAGCCCGACGTAAAGATGATGTACGCCGTCTGCGCCGGCTTCGCCAGCCGCAGCGGTTCAGCATCCGCAGCCGGTAATAGTGTGTTGTAACTAAACGTCCCGACGGACAGATCGCTAAAACGCGGACGCTGTTCGTCGGTGGTGATAAGCAGCGACGGCTTCGCGTCCTCCAGCATCATCCGCAGACGATCGTCCGGGTAGCCGGTATCCAGCGGCAACCACGCGGCCCCCGCCTCCACAATGCCATGCAGCGCTAAGGTCAGGAATACCGAGCGCGGCAGCGCCACTGCCACGCTGTCGCCCGGTTTCACGCCGCGCTCACGCAACAGCTGCGCCAGTGCCACCACCTGCTCGCGCATCTGGCGATAGCTGAGCTCGATGTGCGCATCCGCCAGCGCGGGTGCGTCCGGGGTTTTGTTCGCCTGTTCCGCCACCAGATCCGCCAGCGTGGTGGACGGTAGCGCCAGCCCGGTGTCGTTGATGCGTGCAAGCTGCTGGTATTCCTGCTCTGAGACCGTTTCAACCTCGCCGCAGCGCAGGTCCGGGTTGGCCGCAAACTGCATCAGCATCGCATTCAGACGCGCCACGTGACGGGCCAGCGTGGTTTCATCGTAGCGCTGTTTATTGGCGAGGATCTCAATGCTCAACCCCCCCTGCTCGTCCGGGAACAATGCCAGCTCCAGATCGTTCACCGGGCCGGTGGCCAGCGTATGGGTGATGGCCTCCACGCCGTCGAGCTCCAGCTGGTAATCGAATACCTTGACGTTGAGCACCGGGCCAAACAGGGCTTCATCCCCTGCGGCACGCCCGCTGTCGCGCACGATCTGTTCGGCGTCGTAGCGCTGGTGGCGACGCATTTTTTTCAGCTGGTTTGCCAGGCGCAGCGCCAGTTCCGGCAGGCTCTCCTGCGGATTGATGTTCACCGCCAGCGGCAGCACGTTGAGCACCGGGCCGGTCGCGGTCAGCGCAGCGGACCCCATGCGGCGCATAAAGATAAACCCGGCGGCGTAGTCCAGCCGTCCGGTGAGACGCCCCAGCCACAGCGCCACCAGCGCAAGCGCCAGATCGGTGCGCTGTACCGGCCCCGCGGCCTGCGCAAGCTGGCTGAAGGCGCGGCCATCGGCGGCAATTTTCAGGCGCAGAATATCGGTGGTGGCGGCGCGCCCCGGCAGCGGTGCAGAGGAGAGAGAGACCGGAGAAGGAAGCTGTTTGCGCTGCTCAGTCCAGAAGGCACCGTCACGCTGATACGCCTCGCTGTCGCGATAGCGCTGATACTCGTCCACCACGTCGGCGAACGGTGTAAACGGCGATTCAGGCGTGGGCTCACCCTTCTTCCACGCGGCATAAATTGCGGCGATCTGGCGGGTGATCGCCGGGAAACTGAAGCCATCGACCACTAAATGGTGATAGCGCTGATACCAGTACCAGTGGCGTTCATTCACCTGAATGAGCTGGTGAAAAGCCAGCGGCTGACCGCTGTCGACACGAAGGTTTTGATTAAGGTCGGCGGCCATCAGCGCCACGGCAGCGTCGTGGGAGTCAACGTGGATGATGGATGGCTCTGGCAGAATGATGCTTTCATCCACCCACTGCCACACCTCACCGTTATCCTCGGTGAAGCGCATGCGCAGAGTGTCGGCCTGCATCATGCCTTCGGCAATGGCTTTTGCCAGCAGCGGCGCGTCAATGTCGCCCTTCAGTTCGGTGTAGTGTGCCACGCTCCAGGCGTTCGGCAGGCTGGAAAGCTGCTCCGCCATCCAGATACCCGGCTGGGCGGCAACAAGCGGCAGACGGTTCATGCATTCTCCCCCGCATAATAAGAGGGGCTGAGGGTCTGCCAGTGTTCAGCCAGCCACTGCTGGCACGCCTCCTGGGAGCGGGGTTCACCGACCACGCGCCAGCCTGCGGGCAATGCGCACTGCTGCGGCCACAGGCTGTACTGCCCCTGATCGTTACGCAAAATAGCAAACTGCCCCTGCGGATTATCGAAAGGATTGCTGAATTCCATACAGACTCCGTTAGTGAATAAGCGGCTGCCAGAGGGTCATCAGCCCCTGCGTCAGCCCACCGCGCCAGCAAAGCGCGTCGTGTCCGCCGTCAACATGACGCCAGTAAACCTGCTGCTGTGTGTGCAGTTCGTCGTAAATGGCCTGATTCGCGCGGTAAATCAGCGGCTCGTTGCGCCCGGCCTCAAGGAGGATGCGCAGGCCGCGTGCGGTTTTCTCACCCGCTTTCAGCTGGGCGATAAGCAGCCCTTCCTGCTGCCCGCCGCGGTGCGGCCACCAGTAAGAGCCGGACTGGCTCAGCACGCAGCCAAAACGCTGCGGCCAGTTAAGTGCGGCATAAAGCGAGGAGAGGCCGCCGAAGCTCTGGCCTGCGACCACCGTACGGTCAGCGCGGTCGCTGAATGGCGTGCGTTGTTTTACAAGAGGGAGAAGCTCTTCCTGCACCGCCAGCCAGAAATCGGGGTTACAGGGCAATTCGTTATTGCGATGCGCCATATCTATCACATCGATTAAAACGTAGACGGCAGGCGGCAGTTTGCGTCCGAGAGTCAGCGCCGTCAGCGCTGGCCAGACGGGCATGCTTTCGGCCCAGAACTGGCCGTCGAGCAGCACCGCCAGCGGGCGTTCAGGGTCGTCATTCCCGGTGTTAAAAATCCATATGCGTCGACGGTTGCCCAGACGCCTGCTGTGCCATTCGATGCAGACCGGCTGCCGGTACGGCGTATCGGGGCGATCCCAGCCGGGCTGCACCGGAGCATCGGGCATCTCCAACGCAGAGACATCATGTCCCCTCCCGCCTCGCCAGCTCTGGGCATTAAGCGGGTCGGACATCGCCTGCGGCAGCAGCTTGCGCCAGCCTTCACGCAGCGCCATGCGGTCTGGCTGGTCGCCGTGAAACACATCGGGCGCAAAATCGTCTGTATTCTCAGAGGGGATAAAGCAGTAGCTGCCGCGCCACTGGGGACTGAACTCGCCCTGCCATTGCCAGACGTCGGTGTCCGGGATGCGTTTGAGGGATTGTGGGCGGGCATTTTTATGGTGATCGGTTACGCCGGTGATATACAGCCAGACGCGTTTCACTGCCGAGGTCTGTTGCGTTCCTGCCGGATCGCGCCACCAGAAGGTGACCCGATATTTCCCCTCTTCACGCACCCATTCCGGGCCGTTTTTCGACTGCCACCAGGCTTCACTTCCCGTTGTTAACACCGTCACCCCTCTAACCTCATGTTTAACAGTCTTTTTTGTTTCAGGACAAATTTTATTGATAATATTATTGATAACTATTTGCATTTGCAATAGCGTAATGCCCGCGCTGTGGGAAGCGCGTTCATAAGAAACCATAAAAGCGGGACATCCAATGAATAAGAAGATTCACTCTCTGGCCTTGCTGGTCAATTTAGGGATTTATGGCGTCGCGCTGCCTGCCATGGCAGACGACAATACCGCCTCCGCGCAGCATGAAGACACCATGGTGATCACCGCCGCCGAGCAGAATTTGCAGGCGCCGGGGGTTTCCACCATTACCGCCGATGAGATCCGTAAAAATCCGCCCGCGCGTGACGTGTCTGAAATCATCCGCACCATGCCAGGCGTTAACCTGACCGGTAACTCCACCAGCGGCCAGCGCGGTAACAACCGCCAGATTGATATCCGCGGTATGGGCCCGGAAAACACGCTGATCCTGATCGACGGCAAGCCGGTGACCAGCCGTAACTCGATTCGTCTGGGCTGGCGTGGCGAGCGCGACACCCGCGGTGATACCGGCTGGGTGCCGCCTGAGATGATTGAGCGTATCGAAGTGATCCGTGGCCCGGCCGCCGCGCGTTACGGTAACGGTGCGGCAGGTGGCGTGGTGAATATCATCACCAAGAAATTCGACGACCAGTGGCACGGCTCCTGGAACACCTATCTGAACGCGCCTGAACACAAAGATGAAGGCTCCACAAAACGCACCAACTTCAGCCTGAGCGGCCCGCTGGGCGGCGACTTCAGCTTCCGCATGTACGGTAACCTCGACAAAACTCAGGCCGATGCGTGGGACATCAACCAGGGTCATCAGTCTGAGCGAACCGGTGCCTATGCCAACACCCTGCCAGCTGGCCGCGAAGGGGTTGAGAACAAAGACATCAACGGGGTAGTCCGCTGGGATTTCGCACCGATGCAGTCTCTGGAGTTTGAAGCGGGCTACAGTCGCCAGAACAACCTCTACGCCGGTGATACCCAGAACACCAACAACGACAATGCGCTGGTGAAGAAGAACTACGGCAAAGAGACCAACCGCATCTATCGCCAGAACTTCGCCGTGACCTGGAACGGCGGCTGGGATAACGGCATCACCACCAGCAACTGGGCGCAGTACGAACACACCCGCAACTCACGTCTGGGTGAAGGGCTTGCCGGAGGAACCGAAGGGCTGTTCAACAGCGATAAATTCACTGACACCGACCTGGCCGACGTGATGCTGCACAGCGAGATCAACCTGCCGATTGATTTCATCGTCAACCAGAACCTGACGCTGGGCACCGAGTGGAACCAGCAGCGAATGAAGGATTCCACCTCCTTCTCGCAAACCCTGCAGGGCGGGACCGTCCCGGGGATGAGTAACGATCGCAGCCCGTATACCTCCGCAGAGATTTTCTCCCTGTTTGCGGAAAACAATATGGAGTTGACCGACAGCACCATGCTGACCCCGGCGCTGCGCTTCGATCACCACACCATCGTGGGCAACAACTGGAGCCCGTCTCTGAACCTGTCGCAAGGTCTGGGGGATGATTTCACCCTGAAGATGGGCATCGCGCGCGCCTATAAAGCGCCGAGTCTGTACCAGACCAACCCGAACTACCTTTTATACAGCAAGGGCCAGGGCTGCTATGCCAGCTCTGACGGCGTGGGCTGCTATATGATGGGTAACGACGATCTGAAAGCCGAAACCAGCATCAACAAAGAGATTGGTCTGGAGTGGAAACGCGACGGCTGGCTGGCGGGCGTGACCTGGTTCCGTAACGACTATCGCAACAAGATTGAAGCGGGCTATACGCCGATTGGCCAGACCTCCACCAGCAAAGTCACCACCGATATCTACCAGTGGGAGAACGTGCCGAAAGCGGTGGTTGAAGGTCTGGAAGGTTCCCTGAACGTGCCGGTCAGCGACACCATCAACTGGACCAACAACATCACCTACATGCTGCAGAGCAAGAACAAGGAGACCGGCGACCGTCTGTCGATCATCCCGGAGTACACGCTGAACTCTACCCTGAGCTGGCAGGTGCATCAGGATGTGTCGCTCCAGTCGACCTTCACCTGGTACGGCAAGCAGCAGCCGAAGAAGTACAACTACAAAGGTCAGCCAGTGAGCGGGTCTGAGAAAGACGAAGTCAGTCCGTACAGCATCCTTGGCCTGAGCGCGACGTGGGACGTGACCAAAAACGTCAGCCTGACCGGCGGCGTGGATAACGTCTTCGACAAACGTCAGTGGCGTGCGGGTAATGCCCAGACCACCGGGAATACCGCGACGGGTGCCTATATGTACGGCGCGGGGGCTTATACCTATAATGAGCCAGGCCGCACGTGGTATATGAGCGTGAATACCCGATTCTGATTCAGGTAGTGACTTCCCCCTCTCCCTGTGGGAGAGGGCCGGGGTGAGGGCAACAGGCCGCACAATTCTGAAGGGAAAACCATGCACACAACCCACAGCACGTTCGTTCTCGCCAGCCTCACCGTTCACCGCATCACCTTTGACCCCACCACCTTCACCGACGCCGATCTGCTCTGGCTCCCCCATCACGCACAGCTGGCTGACGCCGGACACAAACGCAAAGCCGAGCACCTGGCGGGTCGCCTTGCCGCCGCGCATGCATTAAATAACCGCACGGTGCCAGGCATCGGCCCCAGCGGCGAACCGCTCTGGCCTGACGGGGTATCGGGCAGCATCACCCACAGCGGCACGAGGGCCATGGCCGTCGTCACGCACGAGCACCATGCGCTTCTCGGCATCGATTGCGAAGCGATCCTCCCCGACATGGAGGCCCGAGAAATCAAAGACGGCATCATTGATAAGCAGGAAGAGAGTGTGCTGTCACGCGCGGGAAATCCGTTCGCCCTCGCCCTGACGCTGGTTTTTAGCGCCAAAGAGAGCCTGTTTAAAGCCCTCTTCCCGCGAGCGAAAATCTACATGGGATTTGACAGCGCCCGCATCACTACGCTCGACGAAGAGACGCTGACGCTGGCGCTGACCCGCCCACTGGCGGGGTTTAACGAAGGCACCCCCTTCACGCTGCACTGGCAACGTGATGGCGATGGGGTGATCACATTGCTGTCACGCTCTCCCGCCGCCTGGCCCTCAAGCCCGTCACCACAAAGGTAACGATAAACACCAGCGCGAACAGCACCACAATGGTCGGCGCGGGCGCGCTGTCGAGAAAGAACGACAGAAAGACGCCGCTCACCGAGACCAGCATCGAGATCGCAACCGCCACCAGCAACGCCATATGGAAGCGTCGGGTGATCAACACCGCAATCGCGCCGGGCGCAATCAGCAGCGAAATCGACAGAATAATCCCCACCGCTTTCAGCGTCGCCACAATGGTCAGCGAGACCATGCACAGTAACCCGTAGTGCAGCCAGCGCGTGCGCAGACCGCTCGCCTGCGCCTGCTGATAATCAAAGCAGAACAGTAAAAAGTCGCGCCATTTCAGGCTAATCACCAGCGTAATCACCCCGGCGACGATACCGCTTTGCAGGATATCCATGTTGTTTATGCCCAGCATATCGCCGAACAGAATATGGTCGAGATGCACCTCAGGTTTAACGGCGATATAGAGGATCAGTCCGGCACCGAACATGCCGGAAAAGACGATCCCCATGACCGTATCCTGCTTGATGCGGCTGTTGTCCTTCAGGTATCCGGTGGCGACCGCGCAAAACAGCCCGGCAACAAATGCCCCCAGCGCCAGCGGCAGACCCATCATCCACGCCAGTACAACACCGGGAAACACCGCATGGCTCATGGCGTCGCCCATTAATGCCCAGCCTTTGAGAACCAGAAATACCGACAGCAATGCGCAGGGAACGGCCACCAGGAGTGAAATCAGCAGCGCGTTGTGCATAAATGCAAACTGGAAGGGTTCCAGCAGCAGCGCCATCATGGAAGTACCTCCTGCGCGTGACGTGCCCGGCGCCGGCTGGCAAGCAGGCCATGCTTCGGTGCAAAGACGAATGCCAGCAGGAACAGCAGCGTCTGGGCGACCACGATAATGCCGCCGGTCGCGCCGTCCAGATAGTAGCTGGCCCACGCGCCGAGGAAGCTGGTGATGCTGCCAATGGCGACCGCAATCATCAGCAGGCGCGGAAAGCGGTCGGTCAGCAGCCACGCGGTCGCACCGGGGGTGACCACCAGACAGATCACCAGAAACGCGCCGACGGTTTGCAGCGCCGCCACGGTAGAGACCGCCAGCAGGGTAAAGAAGAGGATTTTCAGGCGTTCAGGACGCAGGCCAATGACCCGGGCGTGGTTCTCATCAAAAAAGGTCACCATCAGATCTTTCCATTTGAACAACAGAATGAGCATTGACACCACGCCGATAATCGCCAGCTGGACAATATCTTCCGGAGCAATCGCGAGGATATTACCGAGGACGATAGTCTGAATATTTACCGAGGTTGGGTTGAGCGACACCATAAACAGACCCAGACCGAAAAAGGAGGAAAATATCAGTCCGATAATAGCGTCCTCTTTCAGGCGGCTGCGCTGGTTCAGAAAAAGCATGCTCCCCGCCGCCAGCCCGCCCGATAAAAACGCCCCCAGCGAGAACGGCAGGCCGAGCATATAAGCGCCCGCCACGCCCGGTACGATAGAGTGCGAGAGCGCATCGCCAATCAGCGACCAGCCTTTGAGCATCAGGTAACAGGAGAGAAAGGCGCACAGCCCGCCCACCATCGCCGAGACCCACATCGCGTTGAGCATGTACTCATAGCCGAAGGGTTCAAGAAGCGCGTTCATTTTGCCCCCTGACGGTGGGTAACGAAAGGCCGCTCATCGTCAGTAATGATGCGCTCTTCAGAGCCGCTGAGCACCACGTGGCGCAGCACGCCGCTAAAGGCGCGCTCGAGATTCTCGGCGGTGAAGGTGGTTTCCGTCGGGCCGCTCGCCAGCACGGTACCTTTGACCATCACCGTGTAATCGCAAAACTCCGTCACCGAACCTAAGTTATGGGTCGAGACCAGCATCGTTTTGCCCTCGTCGCGCAGTTCCCGCAGCAGGCTGATAATTCTGGCTTCGGTTTTGACATCCACGCCGGTAAAAGGCTCGTCGAGCAGGATCACCTCCCCCTGTTGGGCAATCGCCCGCGCCAGAAAAATGCGTTTCTTCTGCCCACCGGACAGCTCGCCAATCTGGCGATGACGCAGGTCGAGCATATCCACGCGCTTCAGCGCATCGTTCACGATACGACGATCGTTCTCCTTAGGCCGACGCATAAACCCCATATGGCCGTAGCGCCCCATCATCACCACGTCTTCAACCAGCACCGGAAACGACCAGTCGACCTCTTCCGACTGGGGCACATAGGCGACGAGATTCTGATGCAATGCACGATGAGGCGGCATGCCCAGAATGGCGATGTTGCCATTCGCCGCCCGTACAAAGCCCATTATTGCCTTGAACAGCGTGGACTTGCCGGAACCGTTCACCCCCACCAGCGCGGCAATCGATCCCCCCGGCACGTTAAACGAGGCGTCACGCAGCGCCGTGTGACCGTTGCGGTAGGTCACGGTAAGGTCTGTGACGGCAATCCCCTTTTGCATAGTTACTCCTTCATGCCGTCACGGATGCCCTGCACCAGCGTGCGGGTGGTGACGTTCAGCAGATCGATATAGGTCGGCACCGGGCCGTTTTCCGCGCTCAGGGAGTCAACGTACAGTACGCCGCCGTAATGGGTGTCGGTTTCGCGCGCCACCTGACGCGCGGGCTTGTCGGAAACGGTGCTTTCGCTGAATACCGCCGGGATATGATGTTTTTTCACCAGGTCGATCACCTTGCGCACCTGCTGAGGCGTGCCCTGCTGATCGGCATTGATCGGCCAGAGATAAAGCTCTTTCAGGCCCAGATCGCGCGCCAGATAGGAGAAGGCCCCTTCGCTGGTCACCATCCAGCGTTTGTCTTCCGGGATCTCCGCCACCTGCTTACGCAGCGGTTCGAGGGTAGCGGTGATCTTTTGCTTGTAGGCTTCGGCATTTCGCTGATAGGTCTGCGCATTCGCCGGGTCGTACTTCACCAGCGCATCGCGAATGTTGTCGACGTAAATCAGCGCGTTGTCCGGCGACATCCACGCGTGCGGGTTGGGCTTGCCGTTGTACGGCCCTTCACCGATCCCCATCGGCGTGATGCCTTTGGTGACGATCGCTTCCGGCACGCCGTTCAGATGCTGATAAAAGCGCTGAAACCAGAGTTCGAGATTCATACCATTCGCCAGAATCAACTGTGCTTTTTGCGCGCGTTTGATATCGCCCGGCGTGGGCTGATACTCATGGATTTCAGCGCCCGGTTTGGTAATCGATGTCACTTCTGCGGCGTCTCCCGCCACGTTTTTCGCCATATCAGCGATAACGGTAAAGGTGGTTATGACCTGGAACTTTTCAGCCGCCAGCGCGCCCGTAGAGGTGCCGGTTATGAGCAGTGCGCTGAACAACAGACGCTTCAATCCTTGCCGTAGGTGCATCGCAGAAGTCTCCTGAGGTGATTAAATTCAAAGCAAAATTAGCCCGTGCTATAAGGTATAGCACAGGCTATATTTAAATGAAAATAGTTATCATTAAAGTTATGTCAACGGAGGGTTTATGGGAAGCGATGACGTTTGAAGAGTCTGGCTGCGCCTGATGGCGCGTCGCTTATCAGGCCTACAAAGTTGGCTCGCGGTAGGCCGGGTAAGGCGAAGCCGCCACCCGGCATGAGGGGGGCTCACTGAGCTGCAAGCGCTTTATAAAACGCGGGATCCTTCTGAATCACATTGAGAACCTTCGCCGCCAGCCCGGTTGGGTTACGACGTTTAGACTCCCAGCTTTTTATGGTATCAACGCTCGTGCCAAGCGCCTTCGCCATTTCGCTTTGAGTAACATTTAGCTGTTCTCTGATTGCGCGAACATCCGCGACTTCATAGCGGGTTACCCTGGAAGCGGCTTTCCTTCCGCTATGGATCTCAACGGCCTCTTCAAGCGAAGTTTTTAACTCATCAAAGATACTCATGTCAGCCTCCTCCAGCCTGAACGGAGTACATAGTACACCTTTCATTTGCGGCATTGGAAGCAGTATTTTTCAGCACAGAAGTCAGTTTTTTAAGTTCTGCTTTCTCTGCCTCAGTCAGGCTGTCTTTCGTGTTTTTTGGGTAGGCCATAATGAAATAGATCACCTCTTTCGTGGCCAAAAAGTAAATCACTCTTGCACCGCCTCTCTTTCCTTTTGGGCCTGTAGCCATCCTTATTTTACGTAAACCACCCGTCTGCTGGATCAGATCGCCTTTATCAGGCCAGGCAATGAGTTCCTTTTGCAGATCCTTTAATTCATCATCTGTAGCAATGCTTTTAATCTGCCGGGTAAAGAGTGATGTTTCGATAAACTCTATCGCGTGATTCATCCATGTTTCCTTCCCTAATCGCAGCAAAAACCTAAGACATCAAAGTCAGGTTCTTGCTGCATTGTTACTCTTCCTTGAGTAATACTGCTCCAGGGAACTGTATTTATATACAGACAAAAGGAGTTTTAAGAATTCGTTTAGACATCCGGGAACATCACGCTATTCCCCGGCGCTTCCCGGTGCAGATGGATAAAGTTCAGGTGCCGTTCATACTGGTCCAGAATATCCGTAATCACCTGCTCCTTGCTGTAGTCCATCAAATCATTTCCCTGGCTGCCTTCCAGCAGGAACGTCTCCAGCCGGTAGTAGGTCGATTTGCCGCTGCGCGCGCGATAGGTAAACCCGGGCACCGAATACTGCTGCGGCCAGATCTGATAAACAAAGTTCTGCTCGTCGCCCATATGCACCAGCAGATCCAGGTGCCCCAGGGTCTCGCCCTCTTCCGGCGGCAGGTTTTTCAGCTCCACGTAAGCACCGCGTAATCGCAACTCCTGCGCCACCTCTTCCATGGCCGGGTAACAGACCGTCTCCATCATCTGGCTGGTATAGCGCGTGCCCGGGTAGTTCATCAGGCGTGAGAGACGTTTCTTCCAGCTCAGTCTGTCCTGGGCGCCCATCGGACGCGGCGCGGTGTCGCGGCTGGCGCTGACGCGGCGGTAATCTTCCACCTTGAGCGATTTGTACAGCCCGGCCATTACGAAGAAGATCACAAAGCTGAACGGCAGACCCATGATCACCGTGGTGTTCTGCAAGGCGGAAATCCCGTTGGTCATCAGCATGCCGAGCGTCAGCAGGCCAATGGCCACCGACCAGAAGATGCGCAGCCAGTTTGGCGCATCGCTGTTGATGTCCTTCAGCTTCGAGGTGAAGTTCCCCAGCACCAGCGCACCGGAATCCGCCGAGGTGACGTAAAACAGCAGGCCGGTAATGGTGGCAACGGAGGCGCTAAAGGTGAACGCCGGATACTGCGCCAGCAGGCTGTAGAACCCGCGCTCCGGATGCACCATCGCCTCCTGCGCAAACGCTGCGTCACCGTGAATGATTTCAAACAGCGCGCTGTTGCCAAACACCGAGAGCCACAGCAGGGTAAAGGTGAACGGGATAATCAGCGTGCCCATCACAAACTGGCGAATGGTGCGGCCACGTGAAATACGCGCCAGGAACAGGCCGACAAACGGCGACCACGCCACCCACCACGCCCAGAAGAACAGCGTCCAGTTGTTCATCCACTCCACCGGGCGGTCAAAGGCGAAGCTGTTCAGGGTCATGCCCATAAAGCGGTTTATGTAGTCGCCCACGTTCAGCACTAAGGCATTGAGCAGGAATGACGTATCACCCATGAACAGCACAAACAGGATCAGACCCAGCGCCAGAGCCACGTTCAGCTCGGAGAGCACGCGGATACCTTTATCCACACCGGACGTCACCGAAATGGTGGCGATAATCACCGACAGCGCAATCAGCGCCGCTTTCGCCGCCATCGAATCCGGAATATCAAACAGCACGCTCAGCCCGTAGTTGAGCTGCACCACGCCAATCCCGAGCGTTGTCGCGATACCAAAGATGGTGCCGATCACCGCCGCAATATCCACGCTGTGACCAATCGGGCCGTTTATCTTTTTACCGAAAATCGGGTACAGCGCGGAGCGGATGGTAAGGGGTAAATTATAACGATAGCTAAAGTATCCGAGCGCCATCCCCATCAGGGCGTACATCGACCAGCCGGTCAGGCCGTAGTGGAACAGCGTCCAGACCATCGCCTGGCGCGCGGCCTCCATCGTCTGCCCTGCCCCTTCCGGTGGCTGCATATATTGTGTGACCGGTTCGGCCACGGAGAAGAACATCAGGTCGATGCCAATGCCCGCGGCAAACAGCATCGCAGCCCAGCTCAGCAGGCTGAACTCGGGTTTTGACTGTTCGGGCCCGAGCTTCACCGAGCCAAAGCGCGAACAGGCAATGCAGACGACAAAGATAATATAGAGCGTCGCCGCCAGTAAATAGTACCAGCCGAAGGTCTTCGACACCCAGTTCAGGGTGCGCCCAATCCACTCGGCAGAGAAGTCTCTAAAGAAGATCGTCATCAGGGAAAACAACAAAATCAGTCCTGCGGAAGTATAAAAAACAACCGGATTGATTTTGTCCTTTTCTCTGTTTTGCGAAAGATCTGTCATCCAGTATCCCCACTGTTTTTGTAACTATTAAAATCCAAATCCGCAACAATTAAGACACATTTTATATTGAACGTCCAATCAAAAACCGCTTTAATGGTTAACCAACGCTGATGAATGGAGTGGCAAAAATGCCCAAAGTGGGGATGCAGCCGATCCGGCGCAGGCAACTGATCAACGCCACGCTGGAAGCAATAAATGAAGTGGGAATGCATGACGCGACCATCGCGCAGATCGCCCGTCGTGCGGGCGTCTCCACGGGGATCATCAGTCACTACTTCAGGGATAAAAATGGTCTGCTGGAAGCGACCATGCGCGACATCACCGGCCAGCTGCGCGATGCGGTCCTGAGCCGCCTGCACGCCCTGCCGGATGGCAGCGCAGAGCAACGCTTGCAGGCCATTGTCGGCGGCAATTTTGATGAAACGCAGATCAGCAGCGCGGCAATGAAAGCCTGGCTGGCCTTCTGGGCGAGCAGCATGCATCAGCCGATGCTCTACCGGTTGCAGCAGGTGAGCAGTCGTCGTCTGCTCTCAAACCTGGTGTACGAGTTCCGCCGCGAACTGCCGCGCGAACAGGCCCAGGAGGCAGGCTACGGGCTCGCGGCACTGATCGACGGGCTATGGCTGCGCGCGGCCCTGAGCGGCAAACCGCTGGATAAAAACGTAGCCCAGTCGCTCACCAGTCACTTCATCAGCCAGCATTTATCGACCGATTAACCGAGGAGAATTTATGTCCCGAATGGCAGAACAGCAGCTTTATATCAATGGTGGTTATACATCCGCCACCAGCGGTCGCACCTTCGAGACCATCAACCCGGCCAACGGCGAGGTTCTGGCGACCGTACAGGCCGCCGGGCGCGAGGATGTCGATCGCGCCGTACAAAGTGCACAGCAGGGGCAAAAAATCTGGGCGGCGATGACCGCCATGGAGCGTTCTCGCATCCTGCGTCGCGCTGTCGATATCCTGCGCGAGCGTAACGATGAACTGGCGAAACTGGAAACCCTCGACACCGGTAAAGCGTATTCCGAAACCCGCACCGTGGATATCGTCACCGGTGCGGACGTGCTGGAGTACTACGCGGGGCTGATCCCGGCGCTGGAAGGCAGCCAGATCCCCCTGCGAGACACTTCTTTCGTTTACACCCGTCGTGAGCCGCTGGGCGTGGTCGCGGGTATTGGCGCGTGGAACTATCCGATCCAGATCGCCCTGTGGAAATCCGCTCCGGCGCTGGCGGCGGGCAACGCGATGATCTTCAAACCGAGCGAGGTCACCCCGCTCACCGCCCTGAAGCTTGCGGAGATCTACACCGAAGCGGGCCTGCCGGACGGCGTGTTTAACGTCCTGCCGGGCGTGGGCGCGGAGACCGGCCAGTTCCTGACCGAGCATCCGGGGATCGCAAAAGTCTCCTTCACCGGCGGCGTCGCCAGCGGCAAAAAGGTGATGGCGAACTCGGCGGCCTCGTCCCTGAAAGAGGTGACGATGGAGTTGGGCGGTAAATCGCCGCTGATTGTCTTTGACGACGCGGATCTCGATCTCGCCGCCGACATCGCCATGATGGCCAACTTCTTCAGCTCCGGCCAGGTGTGCACCAACGGCACCCGCGTGTTCGTACCGGCGAAGTTCAAAGCCGCGTTTGAGCAGAAAATTGTTGAACGCGTGGGCCGCATCCGCGCGGGCGATCTGTTCGATGAAAACACCAACTTTGGCCCGCTGGTGAGCTTCCCGCACCGCGACAACGTGCTGCGCTATATCGCCAAAGGCAAAGAGGAAGGCGCACGCGTGCTGTGCGGCGGCGACGTGCTGAAGGGCGACGGCTTTGACAACGGCGCGTGGGTCGCCCCGACCGTGTTCACCGACTGCACCGACGAGATGACCATCGTGCGTGAAGAGATCTTCGGGCCGGTGATGTCCATCCTCACCTATGAATCTGAAGAAGAGGCTCTCCGCCGCGCTAACGATACCGACTACGGGCTGGCGGCGGGCATTGTCACTGCCGATCTGAACCGCGCCCACCGCGCGATTCATCAGCTTGAGGCGGGGATCTGCTGGATCAACACCTGGGGTGAATCCCCGGCGGAGATGCCGGTTGGCGGCTACAAACACTCCGGCATTGGCCGCGAAAATGGCGTGATGACGCTCCAGAGTTACACCCAGGTGAAGTCCATCCAGGTTGAGATGGGTAAATTCCAGTCCATATTTTAACCGGGAGGTTTTTTTGCAATTTGACTACATCATTATTGGTGCCGGCTCTGCCGGCAACGTTCTGGCAACACGACTGACTGAAGATCCGAACACCACCGTGCTGCTGCTTGAGGCGGGCGGCCCGGATTACCGTTTTGACTTCCGCACCCAGATGCCCGCCGCGCTGGCATTTCCCCTGCAGGGCAAGCGCTACAACTGGGCGTACGAAACCGAGCCTGAGCCGTACATGAACAACCGCCGCATGGAGTGCGGACGCGGTAAAGGGCTGGGCGGGTCGTCGCTCATCAACGGCATGTGCTATATCCGCGGCAACGCCATGGATCTGGACAACTGGGCGAAAGAGCCGGGTCTGGAGCACTGGAGCTATCTCAACTGCCTGCCCTACTACCGTAAGGCCGAAACCCGCGACGTGGGTCCGAACGACTACCACGGCGGCGACGGCCCGGTGAGCGTGACCACCTCGAAGCCGGGCGTGAACCCGCTGTTTGAGGCGATGGTCGAAGCCGGGGTACAGGCGGGCTATCCGCGCACTGACGATCTCAACGGCTATCAGCAGGAAGGCTTCGGCCCGATGGACAGGACGGTCACGCCGCAGGGGCGACGCGCCAGCACCGCGCGCGGCTATCTGGATCAGGCGAAACAGCGCCCGAACCTGACCATCCGCACCCACGCCATGACCGATCGCATTCTGTTTGACGGCAAGCGCGCCGTGGGCGTTGAGTGGCTGGAGGGCGAAAGCACCATCCCGTCAAAAGCCACAGCAAACAAAGAGGTGCTGCTGTGCGCCGGGGCGATTGCCTCTCCGCAGATCCTGCAGCGCTCCGGCGTGGGCAACGCGGAACTGCTGAAGCAGTTCGATATTCCGCTGGTGCACGATCTGCCCGGCGTGGGTGAAAACCTGCAGGATCACCTGGAGATGTATCTCCAGTACGAATGTAAAGAGCCGGTCTCCCTCTACCCTGCCCTGCAGTGGTGGAACCAGCCGAAGATTGGCGCTGAGTGGCTGTTTGGCGGCACCGGCGTGGGGGCGAGCAACCACTTCGAAGCGGGTGGGTTTATCCGCAGCCGGGAAGAGTTCGAATGGCCGAACATTCAGTACCACTTCCTGCCGGTGGCGATTAACTACAACGGCTCGAATGCGGTAAAAGAGCACGGCTTCCAGTGCCACGTTGGGTCGATGCGCTCACCAAGCCGCGGGCACGTGCGTATTAAATCGCGCGATCCGCACCAGCATCCGGCGCTCCTGTTCAACTATATGTCCCACGAGCAGGACTGGCAGGAGTTCCGCGATGCGATTCGCATCACCCGCGAAATCATGCATCAGCCCGCGCTGGACAAATACCGTGGCCGCGAAATCAGCCCGGGGGTTGAGTGCCAGACCGACGAACAGCTGGACGAGTTCGTGCGTAACCACGCTGAAACCGCCTTCCACCCCTGCGGGAGCTGCAAGATGGGCTATGACGAGATGGCGGTGGTCGATGGCGAAGGCCGCGTTCACGGGCTGGAAGGGTTACGCGTGGTGGATGCGTCAATTATGCCGCAGATCATCACCGGCAACCTGAATGCCACCACCATTATGATTGGCGAGAAAATAGCTGATGCCATTCGCGGGTGCGAGCCGCTGGCGAAGAGTACAGCGGCGTATTATGTGGCGAACGGAGCGCCAGTTCGTCAGCAAACGCAGAAGGTATAATTGCTACACCCTCTCTGTAAAAGGAGAGGGTTTTCAATATGAATTGTCCATTTAAAAAATCTGTTTTTATCTATAAGAATTAAATATTAGCAAGACAATTAATTTAATTATTTAAAAGTGTGTTGACACGCTGCCCCACGAGAATTAAGTTTTAATCGAAGTCTGTTCCTGCCTTTATACAGAATATATCGCAATCAGCATTAAAGAATATGTCATGGTTCTTTAATGGCTTCCTGCATTTTATTTATTTTGCATCACCCGACAGTGAGATAACATCATGAATAATAGTGCAAACCGCGTCGTCGTGATCACCGGCGCCAGCAGCGGTATCGGTCAGGCTGTTGCTCTTCATTTAGCGAATAAAGCGTTTTCTCTGGTACTGGTCGCACGTCGTCTGGACAGAATAAACGCCCTTGTCGACAACATCACTCAGACAGGTGGACAGGCCATCGCCGTGCAGGCCGACGTAACCCGCCAGGAAGAGGTTCAGAAAGCCATCGATGCTGCCGTAGCGGCCTGGCAGCGCGTGGATGTGTTGATCAATAACGCCGGATTTATGGCTATCGCCCCCATCAGCGAGCGGAAAACCGATGAATGGGATCGGATGATCGATACCAATATCAAAGGGGTCTTGTATGGCATCGCCGCCGCGCTGCCGGTGTTTCAACGTCAGGGCAGCGGACACTTTATCAACGTGGCGTCCGTGGCGGGCATTCGGGTGCTTGCCCCTGGCGGGGTCGTCTACAGCGCCACCAAATTCGCCGTCCGCGCGCTGAGCGAAGGGCTGCGCCAGGAGGCAGGCAAAACTATCCGCACCACGCTTATCTCTCCGGGGGCTGTCGAAAGTGAACTGCAGTACGGCAGTTCTGATAAAGAAAGTCTGGCGTTTCTCGCAGAATTCTATAAGCAGGCGATCCCGGCAGAGGCCATTGCCCGGGCCGTTTTATTTGCAATCGAACAACCCAGCGACGTTGATGTCAATGAAATTATTGTCCGACCGACGCAGGAAGAATTTTAGCATGCCTTAAATAATACTGAATGAGGTGTCATTATGATTAAATCATTAACGTCCTTATCAGATTTAAATATGCGAACCGGGGCCGATATTCTCCTCGAAGTGCTGGAGAGTGAAGGCGTGGAATATATTTTCGGTAACCCTGGCACCACCGAACTCCCGCTAATAGATGCCCTGCTCCGGCATGAAAATATTCACTATATTCTGGCCCTGCAGGAGAGCAGCGTGGTCGCCATTGCCGACGGGTATGCAAAAGCGTCCGGCAAAACCGGGTTTATCAATTTACATACCGCCAGTGGTCTTGGGCACGGCATGGGGAATTTAATTAATTCCCGGATCATGAAAACGCCGCTGGTGGTCACCGTCGGTCAGCAGGATACGCGCCACTATGTGCGTGATCCGCTTCTGTATGATGACATTGTCTCCATTGGCGCGCCGGTGATGAAATGGGCACAGGAGGTCACCAGTGCCGATCAGCTGCCGGTGCTGGTTCGCCGCGCATTTCACGCTGCCAGCTATCCCCCTGCCGGACCGGTGCTGCTCTCCCTGCCGATGAACGTGATGGAAGAGCTCAGCGATGCCGGGATACAAACGGCGTCCAGAGTAAACTACCACACCGTTGCCGGTTCGCTGGACGAACTGGCGGAGGAGCTAAGCCAGGTGCCCGCCGGGAGGATCATGATCGTGGCCGGGGATGAAGTTCACTCCAGCGGCTCAACGCCGGAGATTGTCCAGCTGGCGGAAACGCTGAGCGCCCATGTTTATGGCTCTTCCTGGCCGCTGAACCTGCCCTTCCCCACGCAACACGCCCTCTGGCGCGGCAATATGCCCACCACCGCCAGCGAGATCGCCAGCATCGTGAACGCCTACGACGCGGTATTTATTATCGGCGGCAGAAGTTTGATCACCATTTTGTACAGCGAAGGGGACGCCATCCCGGGAAGCTGTGCGGTTTACCAACTCTCCGCCGATATGAACGAACTTGGCCGGACGTATGCCACACGGCTCTCGGTAATGGGAGATATCAAACTGTCCCTGCGCGAACTGCTGCCGAAGCTGGAACAGCGCCTGCTTGCCAGCACGCTGAGCCACCAGCGGTTGCTGATTGCGGCCCGCGATGAACGTGAAAAAGAGTGGCAGCAGCAGGAGGAACGTCTGTCTGCCGAGCGGCTACGCCCGACGATTGCCCCGATGGTCGCGGCCTGGGAAGTCATCCGCGCCATTCCGGCGGGCACCACTATTGTCGATGAGGCGATTGCTACCGCCAGGCATGTCCGCCGGTTTATCTCTGACCAGCAGCATCAGCGCTACTACTTTATGCGCGGCGGCGGACTGGGCTGGGGAATGCCTGCCGCCGTGGGCCACTCACTGGGCCTTGGCCGCGAGCCGGTCGTATGCCTGCTGGGTGACGGTGCCTCACTCTACTCGCCGCAGGCACTGTGGACCGCGGCACATGAAAATTTGCCCGTCACCTTTATTGTGATGAACAACAGGGAGTACAACATCCTGAAAAACTTTATGAAAAGCCAGGCAGACTACAGCTCGACACAGCTGGGACGTTTTATCGGGATGGATCTGGTTAACCCGCATATCGATTTTCAGTCGCTGGCCACCGCCATGGGCGTTCAGTGCTGCCGGGTAACCGAGGCTGCAGATATCGCCGGAGCGGTAGCACGCGGGCTGCGGTCAGGAAAAACCAATTTGATTGAAATCGCGATTTCTGCGGATTAACCACGCGCATGCGTTATTCCCGCAGGGCATAAGCAAAGCAGAATTTCGACTTTGCGTAAGACATCAGCCAGCCTAACGTAACGGAATATAAAACAAACAATATATCTTCTTCAGGGATCGCTATGATGAAAAAATTGCTGCCGTTACTGGTGCTGGCTGCGCTTTCCGGCGCGGCGCACGCCGCCACGCCCCCCAACACGCTGGTTGTCGCCCAGGGCCTGGATGACATTGTGAGCCTCGACCCGGCAGAAGCCAACGAGCTCTCCAGCATCCAGACCGTGCCGAGCCTGTATCAGCGCCTGGTACAGCCGGACCGCGATAATCCGGAAAAAATCACGCCGATTCTGGCGGAAAGCTGGGACGCCGACGCGGCAGCAAAAACCCTGACCATCAAGCTCAAGCCCGATGCCAAATTTGCCTCCGGCAACCCGCTACGCCCGGAAGACGTGATCTTCTCGTATACCCGCGCCGTGACGCTGAACAAATCCCCGGCCTTTATCCTCAACGTGTTGGGCTGGGAGGCGAGCAACATCGCCAGCCAGCTGAAAAAAGTGGATGACCACACCGTGCAGCTCCACTGGACAGCGGACGTCAGCCCTGCCGTGGCGTTGAATATTCTCTCCACGCCGATTGCCTCTATCGTGGATGAGAAGCAGGTGGCGGCCAACGTGAAAGATAACGACTTTGGCAACGCGTGGCTGAAAATGCACTCGGCGGGCAGCGGCGCGTTCAAAATGCGCGTCTATCAACCGCATCAGGCTATCGTGCTGGAAGCCAACGACTCCGCCCCCGGCGGTGCGCCAAAGCTGAAAAACATCATTATTAAAAACGTCCCCGATCCGGCTTCACGCCGCCTGCTGATCCAGCAGGGTGATGCCGACGTGGCGCGCGATCTGGGCGCAGACCAGATTAGCGCGCTCGAGGGCAAGCCGGGCGTGAAGGTGCTGAGCATCCCGTCCGCGGAACAGAATTACCTGGTGTTTAACACCGGCAACAGCGCCAACCCGCTGTTGAATAACCCGGCCTTCTGGGAAGCGGCGCGCTGGCTGGTGGACTATGACGGCATCACCAAAAACCTGCTCAAAGGCCAGTATTTTGTTCATCAGAGTTTCCTGCCGGTCGGCCTGCCGGGCGCGCTGGAAGACAATCCGTTTAAATTTGACCCGGCGAAAGCGAAAGCAATCCTCGGGAAAGCGGGCATTAAAGACGCGCACTTCACCCTGGACGTGGAGAACAAGGCGCCGTTTATCACCATCGCCCAGTCGATGCAGGCGAGCTTCGCGCAGGGCGGCGTGAAGGTGGATCTGCTGCCCGCAGCGGGTAGCCAGGTGTACGCCCGCGTGCGTGCGAAACAGCATCAGGCGGCCATTCGTCTGTGGATCCCGGACTACTTCGATGCACACTCCAACGCCAGCGCCTTCGCATGGAACGACGAAAAATCCAGCACCGTGGCCGGACTTAACGGCTGGAAAATTCCGGAGCTGAACAAGGCTACGCTGGCGGCGGTTGCCGAGCCGGATCAGGCAAAACGTCTGGATCTGTACAAGAAGATGCAGGAACAGTTACAGCATAACTCGCCGTACGTGTTCGTTGACCAGGGCAAAACCCAGATTGTGGTGCGCGATAACGTGAAGGGGTATCAGCAGGGGCTGAACGCGGATATGGTCTGGTACGATCGCGTTACGAAGTAGCTTTTCCCCCTCTCCCTGTGGGAGAGGGAGCCGTCCGTGCATGTTTTCAGGATAACGGTTTTCCCATGCCACATCTTTCCACCCGCGTGCTTCAGGGTCTGCTCACCCTGCTGCTCACGCTGTTCGGGCTGCTGCTCGTCACGTTTGCGCTCTCTGCATTTTCCCCGGTCGATCGTGTATTGCAGATCGTCGGCGATCACGCCAGCCAGTCAACCTACAATCAGGTTCGCCACCAGCTCGGGCTGGATCGGCCCCTGCCCGTGCAGTTCTGGCACTATCTGCAAAACCTCGCCCACGGTGATTTAGGCACGGCCAGCGCCACCGGACAGCCGGTACTGCAGGATCTGCTGCACGCCTTTCCCGCCACGCTCGAACTGGCAACCCTGGCGCTGATTATCGGTACCGTACTCGGCGTGATTGCCGGGGTGTTGTGCGCCCGCTACGCCGGAACGCCGCTCGATTTAGCCCTTCGCACGCTCACCCTGCTCGGCAACTCGGTGCCGATTTTCTGGCTCGGGCTGCTGATGCTGGCCCTGTTCTACGCGAAGCTGCAGTGGAGTGCGGGTCCCGGCAGGCTGGACGACATCTGGCAGTTTACCGTGGAGCCGAGGACCGGCTTTGCGCTGGTGGATACCTGGCTTTCCGGCGACCGGGAGGCATTTCGTAATGCCGTCAGCCATCTGGTACTGCCGGTGCTGCTGCTGGCGTACTACTCGCTGGCAAGTATCACCCGCCTGACGCGCTCCGCCTGTCTGAGCGAGATGAACAAAGAGTACATTCTGCTCGCCCGCGCCAAAGGGGCCGGGGAGATGACCATCCTGCTGCGACACGTGCTGCCCAACATACGCAGTACGCTGCTGACGGTCATCGCACTGGCCTACACCAGCATGCTGGAGGGCGCGGTATTAACCGAAACCGTCTTCTCGTGGCCGGGCATCGGGCGCTACCTCACCACCGCCCTGTTCGCCGGCGATACCACCGCGGTGATGGGCGGTACGCTGCTGACTGGCGTCTGCTTTGTGCTGATCAATAACCTTACCGACCTGCTTGTGCGGGCGACCGATCCCAGGGTGCGCTGATGCCGTTCTCTATTTTCTTACGCCGCCTGCGCCGCTCCCCCGCCGCCTTTTGCGGACTGGTTGCCATCGCGCTGCTGGTGCTGTTCGCCCTTTTCGCGCCGTGGCTTGCGCCGCTTGATCCCAACTGGCAGGACGCCGCCGCGCGCCTGCAGGCACCGAACGGCCAGCACTGGCTGGGGACCGACAGCTACGGGCGGGATCTGCTCTCGCGTTTAATTTACGGCACCCGTCCGGCGCTGGGGCTGGTGGCTTTAGTCACCGTTATCACCCTGCCCGCCGGTCTGCTGGTGGGGATTTTGTCCGGCTACTACGGCGGCTGGCTGGAGCGCATTCTGATGCGCTTTACCGACGTGGTGATGTCGATGCCGCGCCTGATCCTCGCCTTCGCGTTTGTGGCGATGCTCGGCCCGGGTCTGGTCAACGGCGCGCTGGCGCTGGCTTTAACCACCTGGCCTGCCTACGCGCGTCAGGCGCGGAGTGAAATTCAGCGCCTGCGCCACAGCGATTATCTGGCCGCCGCAGAGATGATGGGCATTCGCGGCCTGCGGCTGCTGGTGGGTCATATTCTTCCGTTGTGCCTGCCCTCGGCGATTGTGCGTTTAGCGCTGGATCTGGCGGGGATTATTCTGGCCGCCGCCGGGCTGGGTTTCCTTGGCCTCGGCGCCCGTCCGCCAATGGCAGAATGGGGGGCGATGATTGCTGACGGTATGCAGGTGATTTTCGACCAGTGGTGGATTGCCGCCATTCCGGGCGGCGCGATCCTGTTCGCCAGCCTGGCCTTTAACCTGCTGGGCGATGGCCTGCGTGATGTACTGGAGCCGCAACATGACTGAACAACGCGTCATCGTCGATGCGCTGACTATCGACTACCCCGCCACCCGCGTGGTCAATAACCTGAGCTTTACGTTAGGCAACGAGCGGCTGGCGCTGGTGGGCGAATCCGGCTCGGGCAAATCGATGTCAGCCCGCGCCCTGATGGGGCTGGTACGTAAGCCCGGCGTAGTGAGTGCCCGGCAGCTTAACGTGCTGGGCAACAATGTGCTGACGATGAATACCCGCCGCTGGCAGGCGCTACGCGGTAACGGCATTGCGATGGTATTGCAGGATCCGCGTTATGCCCTCAACCCGGTGAAAAGCATATTTGCCCAGCTTGACGAGGCGCTGACCTTGCATCAGCGCCTGCCCCGTGCAGAGCGCGTGGCGCGCATTCACGACATTGTTCGCGCCGTCGGGCTGAGTGAAAACGTGCTGGCGCGTTATCCCGGTGAACTCTCTGGCGGCATGGGCCAGCGGGTAATGATCGCCATGGCGCTGATCAACAACCCACAGGTGCTGATTGCCGATGAACCCACCTCGGCGCTGGACGCGCGCCTGCGCAACCAGATCCTCGAATTGCTGGTACAGCAGTGCGAAGCCCGGCAGATGGCGATGCTGCTCATCAGCCACGACCTGCCGCTGGTGGCAGAACACTGCGACCGCGTGCTGGTGATGTATCAGGGCGAGAAGGTCGATGAGATGGCGGCAAGCCAGCTTTCGCAGGCGACGCATCCCTACACGCGCACCCTGTGGACCTGCCGGCCGAACGCCGACACGTACGGCCAGATGCTGCCAACGCTCGACCGCACGCAGCCCTGGAAGGAGGCAAGCAATGGCCCTCGTTGACGTCAATCGGCTTCAGGTCACCTTCGGTGAGAAAACGGCGGTGTCCGGTGCCTGTTTTACCATCGAAAAAGGCGAAACGTTCAGCCTGATCGGTGGCTCCGGCTGCGGTAAATCGACCCTGTTGCGCGTGCTGGCGGGGACGCAGCGCGAGTGGCGCGGAAGTCTCTCTCTGTTGGGCGAAACAATACAGCCAGGGCAGCGTTTTACCGGCCCGCTGCGCCGCAACGTGCAGATGGTGTTTCAGGATCCGTGGGCCTCGCTGCACCCGAACCACACGCTGTTGCGCACGCTGTCGGAGCCGCTGAAAATCCACGGCGAGACGCAGATTGCACAGAAAGTGGCGGATGCGCTACAGCAGGTGGGGTTATCCGCCGATGCGGGTAAGCGCTACCCGCACCAGCTTTCCGGCGGCCAGCGTCAGCGCGTGGCGATAGCCCGTGCGCTGCTGTTGCGCCCGCAGCTACTCCTGCTGGACGAACCAACCTCGGCGCTGGATATGTCGGTGCAGGCAGAAATTTTGAATCTGCTCAACCGCCTGAAAGCCGAGCACGGCATGACCTATCTGCTTGTCAGCCACGATGCGGACGTGATTGCGCATATGTCCGACCGGGCGGCGTTTATGGCGCACGGGGAGATCCAGCGGGTGTTTGATCGGGAGGCGATGTTAAGGGGTGAGCACAGGATGGGGTAACCCGTGCGGCGGCGAGCGCCGCACGGGTTTTCCAGGCCGGGTAAGGCGCAGCCGCCACCCGGCAAACAATTACTTCAGCAGCTTAACCGTAGCGTCGATATCGATTTCATCTTCGGTAAAAATCAGCGTGGTGTTCTGGAAGGTGGTGATCGCCAGCTTCTTCACCGTGCGCATTTCGCCCGGCTTTTTGTCGGATTTCGGTTTGATGTTGTTCATCAGCAGCCCGACCGACAGCACCGCGTTCTCTTTGTCGATGCCCGTATCCGCAGGCTCTTCTTCGCTAAACACCACGAAGGATTTGATGGAGGTGAGCTTCACACGCTCGCCGGCAATATAGAGGTGTTTACTTTCCGGGATCACCTTCACCGCATAGGCGGAAAGGCCTTTGTTGTTGGTGGTTGGCTCAAAGGTCACCGCCGCGTCTTTCTTGATCAGATCAGGGTTGGCGACCTTAATCACATGAAAATAGCGGTTATCGCCGTTTTCATCTTTGATAAATCCAAAGCCTTTATCTTTAAACCACGTTGTGATTGTACCGTTCATCGCTGTTACCGCCTGTCAGATCGTAATGACTAAAGTTTTGCAGCGCGCAGTGTAATGCACAATGGCGGAGGAGACAAAAAAAAGCCCCTGCACGGGGGCAGGGGAAAACTCATGTCAGAGCTTATTAGAATTTAGTTGAACACCATCCCACCATCAATCAAGAGCGACTGGCCAGTCATGTAGTCAGAGTCTGGCCCGGCGAGGTATGAAACACAGGCGGCGACATCTTCCGGTTCAGACAGGCGGCCAAGCGTAATGCGTTTGGCAAAGGTTTCGGTGCCGTAGCCGAGCGGTTTACCTGCCGCCTCGGACACCTGACGGTCGATCTCCGCCCACATCGGCGTTTTCACGATACCCGGGCAGTAGGCGTTAACGGTGATCCCCAGCGGCGCGAGGTCCCGAGCGGCGGTCTGGGTTAAGCCGCGCACTGCGAATTTACTGGAGCTGTACACCGCCAGTTCCGGGTTACCGGTGTGGCCCGCCTGGGAGCAGGCGTTGATGATTTTGCCGCCGTGCCCCTCTTTGCGAAACGCGTCAATCGCGGCCTGCATGCCCCAGATCACCCCTTTCACGTTGATGTTGTAGACCTTGTCGACAATCTCCGGCGTGATGGATTCGATGGGCGTAGATGGCGCAATCCCGGCGTTATTCACAATCACGTTGAAACCGCCCAGCGCGGTGCGGGCTTTTTCCACCGCCGCAAACACCTGGTCGCGATCAGAGACATCCACCTTCACGGCGACGGCGTTGCCGCCGTTACGGATGATTTCATCGGCGACGGCTCTCGCCGTCTCATCGTTGTAGTCGGCGATAGCGACGGCAAAACCATCTTTCACCAGGCGCAGCGCAATCGCTTTACCAATCCCCTGGCCTGAGCCGGTTACGAGAGCAACTTTTTGCATTTCTCTGTCCTTATAGTGAGTCACAAAATCTGGCTGAGATGGAGCTGGCCCATCAGCAGCGGGTTATCGCTGTAGTCAACGGGAATGGCCACCACGGCCGGGCCATTGACATCCATCGCCGCACGCAGCGTCGGTTCAAGGGCATCGGCGCTCTCCACGGCAAAGCCCCTGGCGCCAAAGGCGTCGGCATAGGCTTTGAAGTCAACCGGGCCGAACGCCACGCCGGAAAGACGCTGGTATTTTTTCTCTTCCTGAATGGCGACCATGTTGTAGCCGTTATCCACCCAGATGATATGCAGCACGTTGGCGTTGAGGCGCACCGCGGTTTCCAGCTCCATGCTTGACTGCAGGAAGCCGCCGTCACCGGACACCGACACCACCTTGCGGCCCGGGTTGACCAGCCACGCGCCAATGGCCCACGGCAGCGCAACGCCCATGGTCTGCTGACCGTTGGAGATCATCACCTGGCGCGCCCGGAAGCTGTAGAGGTAGCGGGCGATCCAGATGTGGAAACTGCCCATGTCGACGGTCAGCGTCACGTCGTTATTGACGATGTCCTGCATGGCGCGAACGATACGCAGTGGATGCAGGGCAAACTGGTTGAGCGAGGCACCGCGGCGATCGAGCAGATCGCGCTGATGCTGGCGATCGACCAGGATTTCTGACGCACGCTGGCTGAGCTCCAGCTTGTGATCAATCCGGCTGGCAAGCAGGTTCAGCGTGGCGGCGATATCGCCCACCAGCTCGATGTCAGGGACATAATTGCGCTCTTCATACGCAGGCAGTACATCAATATGCACCAGCGTGGCGTCGCCGCTGTTCCACATGGACGGCTCATACTCAACCGGGCTGTAGCCGATACAGATAATCAGATCCGCCAGGTGCAGCAGGCGGTCACCCGCCTGGTTGTTAAAGAGGCCAACGCGTCCGGCGAAGCGGGTGAAATGTTCCTGGTTCACCGCCCCGGCGGCCTGATAGGTGCTGGTGACCGGAATGCGGCTTTTCTCCAGCAGCTTACGCAGCGCCGCGCTGTTAGCAGGCTGGCTCGCCATCAGCCCCAGCAGGATCACCGGGTTTTTGGCGTTGTCGATGAGTTTCGCCACGTCGTTAATGGCCGATTCGGGAGCCGGGCCCATCAGCGCCGGGCCGCTGGCCGGTAAAATCGCCCCCGTGGCAGGCTGGTCAACAATATCCTGCGGCAGGCTGACGAACGCACCGCCCGGCCTGCCGTGCTCGGCGGCGCGAAACGCGTTCGACACCACTTCGGCAATCGCATCCGGAGAGCTGACTTCAACAGCGTATTTGGTGACCGGGCTGAACATGGCAACCGTATCCATGCTCTGGTGCACCAGTTTGGCTTTATCCGCCCGCTTCACCGCCCCGCCCAGCGCCACCACCGGGTCGCCTTCGCTGTTGGCGGTGGCGATACCGGTGATCAGGTTGGAACAGCCCGGCCCGGAGGTGACCAGCGCCACCCCGGCTTTGCCGGTCAGGCGCCCTACCGCCGCCGCCATGAACGCCGCGTTTGCCTCGTGGCGTACGGGGATGATCTCAATGGAGGAGTCCAGCAGGGAGTCAAAGACTTTGTCGATTTTCGCCCCCGGGATCCCGAACACCTGCTTCACGCCCTGCGCTTCCAGTTGACCTACAACCATATCGGCGCCGTGCGCCCACTGACGTGACTGTTTCTCACTGTTCACGGTAGTTCTCCTGTTAGTTTTCGACGGAACGGATCGCTGCATCAAGATTGCTGGGGTGAAGGTTGGCCTGTAAAAACGCGCTGTCGGCGGGCAGATCGATCATCAGCTTGTGTATTTCGCCAAAGGTGAGCACGCCGCTCTCCAGCTGGTAATCCAGCAGATGTCCCCCGCCCTGACGGTCGTCGGTAATGAAATGTTCGTGATAGCCGGCCACGTTGATGCCCTGCATATGCTGCGGCGTGCGGAACCCGACCAGCACCCCTTCGCGCTGGTTGAAGCGGAACACCGGCTGGTCGTCCAGCACGTCGGTCATCGCGCGGTATGGCGGCGTCTGACGCGGTACGGTACGGGTGTGGGCGTGGCGAAAGTTGCCGTCGATGCGCAGCGCGCAGAACAGGTTATCGGAGGGGATTTGCTGGTCGATCACGTCGTGGATCTGCTGACGACTGACCGGCGCATCAAAGGTTTTACGGTACTGCGGCTGGAACCAGGTCATCACCGCGAACGGCGTTTTCTGCTCTGGCTTCGCGGCGCGTGCACTGCCGTCGGCGCGCAGCTGGTACACCTGGCTGCTGAAGGCAATCATTTCGCCGTCCAGCTCGTTGAAGGTGCCCAGACCAAAATCACCATGTGCCAGCAGATCGGCGATGGTGGTGTCCCCCTCGTAGACGCCGCTTAGCAGGGCGCTCATTAGCGATGTCTGATAGATCACGCTGTCAGGATGCTTAGCGGAGAACCCGCGCAGGGTCTCGCATAAACTGGCCTCACAGTCGCAGGCAGATGAGTGCATCATCATGCTCGTCCTCTTCAACTTTATTTAGAAAGGTTAAATAAATGTTGACCCGATTCAGCAGAGAGTTCCAATATAGAATCCATGCTGGTTTGAGACGTTTTAGATATGGAACTTCGTTATCTGCGGTATTTTGTCGCGGTTGCACGCGAGCGACACTTCACCAGGGCGGCCGAAGCGCTGGGTATTTCACAGCCTCCTCTGAGTCAGCAGATCAAACGGCTCGAAGAGGAAGTGGGCACGCCGCTGTTCAGACGCCTGACGCGGGGCGTAGAGCTAACCGAAGCGGGAGAAGCCTTCTACGAGGACGCCTGTAAGATCCTGGCGCTGAGCGACGCCGCGCTGGAGAAAGCCCGCGGCATCGCGCGCGGTCTGAACGGTAACCTGTCGATTGGCATTACCAGTTCAGATGCTTTTCATCCCAAAATTTTCACGCTCATTCGTCAGTTTCAGGTACAGAACATGGCGGTGCAGGTACACCAGGTGGAGGCCAATATGTCTTCGCTGACAGCGATGCTGGCGGAGGGGGAACTGGATATTGCCTTCGTGCGGCTGCCGTGCGAGAGCAGTAAGGCATTCGAGTTAAAGATCCTTGACCGGGAACCGATGGTGGTGGCGCTGCATCGCGATCACCCGCTCGCAACAAGCGGCGATCTGGCGCTGGAGCAGCTCCGGGATACGCCAGTGGTGTTGTTCCCGCAGGAGGTCGCGCCCGGCCTGTTCGAGCGGGTTTACAGCTGCTGCGAACGGGCCGGAATAGACGTACAGCACGCGCTGCAGTCGTCACAGCTTTCGTCCTCCCTGAGCATGGTCTCTGCCGGTGGTGGGTTCGCGCTGGTGCCAAAATCAATGGCGGCCATTTCTCCGCCGAATGTCACCTATCATGCATTGAGCTCACCCGAGCTTTATACCGATATCGCGCTCTGCTGGCGACGGTTTGAACGCTCGCGGACGGTGAAGCGGTTCTTGACGATGATAAGCGAGGAGTAGCGGCCGGTTTGGTTGGTGGTTTTTGTGGGCCGGATAAGGCGTAGCCGCCATCCGGCAAGACAGCTTCTGGCGTCAAATCCAGACATCATTCTCGGCGGTGCGTTCCCCGCCTTCGTGCCCGGTATTAAGGACCCCGCAAGGTTCTATCATCATCATTTTTACCGTCCCCTCTGCAGAGGTTTTGTGCTCTATACCTTTTGGCACCACGTACAGTTCCCCCGGATTGACGAGCACATGCCCGTCACGAAAATCGATACGTAACACACCCTCGACAACGATGAATGCTTCATCGGTTTCAGGATGCGAGTGCCATATAAAATCTCCCTCAATTTTCACAATCTTAAACTGGTAGTCATTCATCTGTGCGATGACTTTCGGCTGCCAGTGCGCGTCAAAGAGGGAAAATTTATGTTCCAGATTAACAGGTTGATACATGGTGACACTCCCTATGGTTGAGAAGTCACCAGGATAGAGTAAGGCCGTTGCGCCAGTCTTGAACGATCGTGCAACTCAGGCACGGCTGTTTTGAATGAATTTTTGCCAGCGTCCCGGCGAGATCCCCACCGTTTTTATAAACTGGCGAGTCATATGACTCTGGTCGGAAAACCCGGCTTCAACGGCAGCTTCAGCAAGCGACAGCCCCTTCTCTATCAAATGTCGGCAATATTCAAGACGGCGCATCGTTACATAGCGATACGGGCTTGTTCCGTACAGTGCGCGAAAATCCCGGCTCAGGCTCCAGCGATCCCTGCCGCTGACGGCGGATAATGTCTCCAGCGTAATGTTCTGGCTAAACTCGGTTTGTATATACTCGCGTGCACGCTCTGCGCGACGATAATCGAATGCGCATCGTCGAACGCGTTGCCCTCCCACAATGGCCAGCGTGCTGGCCAGATCGTAGAGCGCATCCTCTTCTTCCAGCGTATCAACAGCTTCCTCTGGCGCTTTGAGCAGGGATTCCGTCGCCGCGAAAAGCCGGGGATCGGAGGAGATCCCGCCGGGAATAAACGGCAGCGGTTTTCCGCCCAGGATTTTCTGAATTAACGCGGGATCGATATACAGCATCCGATACTGAAATCCGTCAGTCGTCCCCGCTTCTCCGTCATGCACTTCATCGGGATGCAGGACCATCGTCCCGCCCGGAAGGCTGTGTTGTTGGCTGCCCCGATAGTGAAAACTCTGTACCCCGGACAAGGTTCTGCCTATCGCGTAGGTGTCATGCCGATGTGGCTCATAGCCATGCCCGCTGAAATACGCCTCAATGCGCTCTATCTTCCCTGGCGTTTGTGCAAATTTGACCCAGTCTTTGTTCTCTTTTTCGCTCGCCATATGTGCCATCTGATGCCAGTTGAGGGTAAGTCACACCATAAACGCAGGGGATGGTGTTTGGAAAGAGAGGAATGGCAGGGCTTTCTGGAAGGCGCCTCGCAAACCAGGAAGTAACCTTGTGTAATTCAGGATGGCGGCTTTTCATCACATCTTCATGGCCGTAAAGTGCCTGCGTTGCGGCACCACCGTAACCGGGGCCAGGAACCCACAAGCATGACGCGACATTTTTACCTGAAGAGGATGCTCAATGACGACTCTCCCTGGATTTTCTTACGCACTCGCTGAAGATAGCGCGGTTTATCACCTTATTAACCTGCCCCTTCCCGACACTGCGGATCTGTTCGAACTGGTTGATGCCTGCGCCGCCTGTGTCAGCGTGCTGGTTGAAACCGACGATGCAGTAACCCACGCTACCCTCTGCGCGCGCTTGCTGGCAGGACTTAAACGCCTGCGTGAACGTTGCGATGCAGAACTCCCTGCACATCTGGTTGAACGGCTCATCGCGGGGGAGACGATCGTTTCCTGCGTGCCGGACTGCTGGCAGGAGACGACGTTGCAGGTGGATTATGCGCTGGCACTCACTCGCGCGGTAATGGGCGGCACGCTGCCTGCGAACGTGGCGAAAGACCTGACCGGGCTGCTGCATGACATGGTATGGCTGCTGGCGGAGTTTGTGAAAGAGCCCTATATCACGGCACACTGAGCCGGGAGACCGGGCAGCGGCAGGATCCGTAAAAAGATGCTGAAAGCTGTTAAGTCGAGTATCGAATGATAAGGTAGATTTTCCATTACATTACGGGCAGGAACAAAAGTGAATATTGCAGAGAAATATGAATGGAGTAAGAATAACTACCTGGTGAGTACAGACAGAGCAAAACTGGATGTACAGGCCATCCATCGGTATTTAACGAGATCGAGCTGGGCAAAAGGCATTCCTCTGGATATTGTCTCTGCGTCAGTCGAAAACAGCCTTAACTTTGGCGTTTACCATAAAGAAAATCAGATTGGTTTTGCTCGCCTGATAACGGATTACGCCACCTTCGCCTACCTTTGCGATGTTTATGTCCTTGAAGAATACCAGGGTGAAGGGCTCGGAAGATGGGTTATGGAATGCATACACAGTCACCCCATTTTTAATCAGCTCCGCAGGGTGATGTTATTTACAACCACAGCGCCCTGGCTTTATGAAAAATTTGGCTACGAGCCGGTAAACAGAGAAAACTATGCATGGACCATTACACGGCCTGATATTTATATAAATAGTAAAAAACCTGACTGATAAACAGGCATAGCACAATTTACATTTTATCAGGCAGTCCATTGCCATTATAACGATGGCTTTGACTCAGCAAAGCATGCATCTTAATGATGTATTAAACCTATTTCGCTCGTTATGGAAAAATATTTACTTCTGACGGAAAAGCACCATTCCGGCGTGATGAAGTTCGTCATTACTGACAAAGATCCCATCAGCGGTAAAACCGGAGTCGTCCTGGTAGTAGATTCTGTTTTGACGAATTTCATAGTCCCCCTGGTAGGCACTACGCCGGGTGCCGCGTGCTTCATCGTAACGTCCATCCGGTAAAAGTTCATGGCGAATTAATCCATCTTCAGTAATCCAGACACCTGTGTAAAGCATTTCGTTTTCCATCTATTGTCCTTAGAATGTCTATTCACGATAAGATTAATGACATTGTTGTTGCAGAGTTGCTTCGGCACCCTTTTAATGGTGCTTTCCTCGTATTTTTCACTTCATCAGAAGTGTTTCTTTTGGATTATCAGAAATTAATCTTGCCGTCATATAGACCCTGTTCTTAACAGATGCTCCCAGGATTTCATAGGATTTACCCTCCTCCTGTGCCAGTAAAGAGATTTTTTTCTCAGCGCTGTCAATGGTTGAGTCGACAGCACTAATAGTCTGGGCGCTACTGTTAAAAGTCATGAAAGACAGAACTGCCGCTACAGTGAAAGAATAAATATTTCTCATGATGATTCTCCTGATAATTGGCGATATACCTTATTTTGTTAAGGCGAGCGGTTACCGGGCACCATACCCGCCAGATGTATTTAATTTAAAATGGATGTAAATATTACAATCGTGCTTCAGTTTGCAGACGCGGTTGGTCTGATGGTTATTTCTGTTGTATCAACGCTTTCCGGCGCCTCAATGATATGCCTTACGGCACGGGCAATGTCAGCAGGTTGAAGTGCAACAGCGCGGTAAACATCCATCGCCGCCATGGTTTCCGCATGGGTAATGGTTGACGCCAGTTCACTTTCCACCACGCCAGGATTAACGCACGTTACGCGGACTTTCGAGCTTTCCTGGCGTAAACCATCTGAAATAGCCCGCACCGCGAATTTAGAGGCACAATACACTGCCGCCGTTGGCACAACGGAAAGAGCACCAATAGAACCAATGTTTATTATCTGACCAGAGCCCTGCGCTTCCATCAGCGGAAGCACGGCGCCAATTCCCCACAGCACGCCCTTGATATTAACGTCAATGGTGCGCTCCCATTCATCCTGTTTGCCAGCCGACAGCGGTGAAAGCGGCATAATGCCCGCATTGTTGATAAGAACATCAACACGGCCCCAGTTGTCCAGCGCGGCCTGTACGAAGTCAGCCATAGACTGTCGGTTTGTGACATCCAGCTGCTGGGCTTTCGCGATACCACCCGCACTGCAAATTTCTGCGGCAATCGCCTCGGTACGCTCCACTCTGCGTGCTCCCAGTAAAACCTTCGCGCCAGCTTTTCCAAGCTCTCTGGCAATGCCTTCTCCAATACCACTTGATGCGCCGGTAATTAATATCACTTTTTTCATGATGCTCTCCTTCAGTTGAGTTCGAAGAGATAATAGATCCTCTCGATTAGTTCCAGTATCCTGCTCTCACTGGACTCACTGGTTAGCAGCGTTAAACAATGAAGATTGATCTTAACCTTTTACCCGTTTTCATCGCGGTGGCAGAAGAGCATAGTTTCAGTAAGGCCGCGGCACGGCTGGGCGTTACCCGTTCGGCGGTCAGTCAGGGAATACGACGGCTTGAGGATGCCTTTGGGACAATGCTGGTCATGCGCACAACACGCTCAGTGAATTTAACGGAAGCGGGAGAACGGCTGCATAAATCTCTGTCATTACCGGTAGCCGGTATTGAAGCCGCATTCGATGATATGGCTTCTGACGATATGCCACGTGGCCTTCTCAGGATCGCTGTGACCTCGATTGCGGAAGAATTTCTTTCGGGTCCGCTAATCGCCTCGTTTGCGGCAGCGAACCCAGCGGTGACGCTTGATATTGTTGTCACGGATGAGGAGTTTGATATCGTGGCAGCAGGCTACGATGCTGGCGTGAGGCTCGGAGAAGTCATTGAAAAAGATATGATTGCTATTCCGCTTACCGGAAAGCAACGTGAGATGGTGGTTGCCTCACCCTCCTATCTCGCTGCCAACGGCATACCCGTTCACCCGCGTGAGCTGATACATCATCGGTGCATTGGCTGGCGACCAGCCCCGGATGTTGCCCCTTATCGCTGGCCATTTGAAGAGAACGGGAAAGCCTTCGACCTGGCGATTGAACCGCAGATTACGACTAACGATCTGCGTCTGATGCTGAGGCTGGCACTTGCCGGTGGCGGGATAACGCTTGCCACTCAGGAAACATTCAGGCCGTATATTGAAGGTGGTCAGCTTGTATCATTGCTTGATGATTTTCTTCCCCATTTTCCTGGCTTTTATCTGTACTTCCCTCAGCGTCGCAATATTGCGCCAAAGCTCCGCGCCCTGATTGACCATGTCAGGGAATGGCGGCAGCAATCTGCTTAATCGGGGGTATGGCTGCGTCCGGCGGCGCTACGCTTGCACGGGCCTACGGTGAGTGCCGAGGTGGGTTTGTTTAATGGCTGGCAATTGATGATTGGTTTTCACAGGACGGGTAAGGCGTAGCCGCCACCCGGCAATACAGCTCTTAAAGCCGCATCCTGTTCGATCAGGAGGACATTATGCGATGTGCCAAGAAAAAGTATGTATACGTATGAATAATATGTGTGTCGTCTCCTCGTCATGGCTCGCCTGGAATCATCAGAAAGGATGACAACAAAGCCAGTCATGTCGAAGATAAAGCGTTATGGTAATTCCAGAGATACATTACTGCCTTCAAACACTTCCTTTAGATACTTTCCAAGGGATTTAGAGTCTTTTGCTATGGGAATGACCACGTGATATTCTCTGATGCCAAGTTTTTTGCGGCGTCATCATTAAGCACGATCACAAGTTTGTCTTCAGTGAGTTGAACGGAACAAATAGCGTTTGTTAATTCATAAGCGGATGTTGCTGCTGTGATGTTTCCTGCACCAGCTACGCCCACCTTACAGCAATGGATGGGTTTCATCAGGATCACCGCAAGTACTTTTTTATTAAAAATCAAGATCGACTTTAATTACACCTGATGCATCTATTTTATCAATCTGAACAGTAAGTATATCAACAAACTCATCGAAGGAGTTTGCTATTTTCGTCAGCCCGGAGGTCACTACTGAATCATTGAATATTGGATCAGACTCGTGATCCCAAAACCAGATCTCTCCCGACATACCTCCCTTGAGGCAAAGACAGATTTGATTATCACCAGACGAGGCTCCTATCGGTAACCATTGTTCGCGAAAATCATTCCGGTATGTATCAGCCATTTCAAATACAGTATACTCTTTACCCGATTCTGCAAGGCCGTACAAAGACTCAAGCGTATCGTTTCCTTGCTCATCAGACCACGGAGATGGTTGTAACGCCTTGAAAACAACATTTACCTCAAAAAGAACAGAAACGTCAAAATGAAGTAAATAGGCACGATAACTTTCAGGAATTGGCCCTATTGATGCTTCTAATCTATTTAAACTCTCTTTCAGTTCATCTAATGGTAATAGTGTCGATTTCGCTCCAAAGCGCTCTAATTGTTTCAACAATGTTCTTTCCTCCATATATCTGATTCGTAGCCAATATGTGGCACATTGGCATGAAGATCTCTCGGCAGAAGAATTATGGTATTCGCAATCAGATAATGTGGAGTGTGCATTTTTTCCCTTAACAAATTTTGAGCCGCTTTCTGTGTAATGCCTTTTTTCTATGCAATGGCATTATTACCAATGGTAAAATACAAGCATATCTGACATTCTTTTTATTACTGTTTATCTATTTACTAACATCTAAATGTAAAAAAATAAGCCATGATCATATTCTGATTATGGCTTTATTTTGAAATATCATAAATCAACAGTTACATTCATTCCTGCATCAAGAGATGTCTCACAAATTTTCTTGTAAAATTCCGTAAAGCTATTAGTAATTTTATAGATATTGCCGCACTCATTTTGCTCAGCGATTTCAAACTCTTGGATATCATCCTCTGCATGCAGATGTGTTCTATCCCAATAATACACACCTTGGCTTTCACTGCCATTTAATATAAGGTAAAAGTTACCTCCAGGATCATCACCAATAATCAACTTATCATCAATGAAATCAAGTTCACTTAAAAAATTTTCATTTTGACGAAAAATGTCGTGGTTTGGATTTTTCATATTTATTCCAAAAAGGGCATAAAAGGCGATAACCCCTTCATCAACACCTTCATACTCCAACTCACAAAAATCCGGAGATTTTACAACAAAGCCATTTTTCAACCTGAGGAATTCTTTATAATCTTCAGGCAAACTGATTTTGAATTTTGCCTCCAAAATTTTAATTTCATCTTGAGTTGTAGGTTTACCGCATGAAATAGGCATAAGCTCTCCTTACTAAGGACATGATTTCTTGATCTTAGATACTCCACCTCTATGGGTAAAGTTATTATGTATTTCTTTAGGTACCTCTTGCATTGTTATTCCATTTTCGTGGTGATGCCAGGTATTAAGCTCTAAATTTGCAGGGCCATTAGGCGCCAATGCATTCGCTTTGCCGAAATCTCCAGAAGGGCCAAGCCTGTGATTGCCTTTAAGATCCGGAACATCAACGCTCTGGATTTCATACGGTTTAAAATCAGGATACCCATTAGGATACCTAACGATATTCCCCATATTGTCTTGGTAGACCCATGTGCGAGTGTCTATCTCCTGCCATGCAGTACCGCCCTTTTCAAGCCATCTATCAAGTAATGGAGAGTTCAGCGGCTTACCACTTAGCCCCCACGGATCGATCCAAGATAGTGGATTCGGCGCATACTGATAAAGGTTCCACCCACCGTTCAACCCAATCGGATCCTGCACAATAAACCGCCCGACCTGCGGGTCGTAGTAGCGGAACAGGTTATAGTGCAGCCCGGTTTCACCGTCAGCGTACTGCCCTGCATAGCGAAGCGTTTGATGTGCCATCGCTGTGCGATTCACAACCCGTGAGAACCCTTCGCTCTGGTGGCGCACCTCACCAAAGCTGCCGTACTGGCCGCTCCAGCGCACCGCGCCGCGCTCGTCGGTCACTTCCAGCGGCGCGCCGTTCAGGTCGGTGTTGAACCAGTAAATCTCACCGCTGCTCTGGTCACGAAGGTGATCCACCCGCGCCAGCGGGCTCCAGGCTTCATTCGGGTCGTAAATATACGTACTGCACAGCCCGCTCTCCTGCTGCTCCTGCAACAGGCGGTAGCCCTGCCACAGGAAGCGCGTTTCGGTGGTGCCGTGCGCGGTGGTGACGATTTTGCGGGTACGGCGGCCCAGTGCGTCGTAGTGATAGCGCGCCTCAAACCGCCCTTCCGGCCCGGTTCCGCGGGCGGATACCAGCCGGTTCTCGGCGTCATACGCATAATGCTGTTCATACAGTCCGTTGCGGCGGCTGACCAGGTTGCCCCAGTGGTCGTATTTCATAAACAGCGCCTGCCAGTGCTGCAGGCGGTTATCCGTGACCGGTACCGCATCGTCATTGGCGGCGAGGTTATCCGCGGCGTCATAGCTGAACTGCCCGCGGCTGTGCCCCTGTCGGGCCTCGTAGTGCTTCAGCAGACGCCCTTCGGCGTCGTAGCCGTAGTCCACCTCTCCGCGCAGGGTGTCGCTGACGCCGGAAAGCTCACCGCGTGCGGTGTAGCGATACAGGCGTTCCAGTATCGCCTGCTCCGGCAGGGTCACGTCCGTACTCAGCTCACTGCGCTGCAGGGTACGTCTGCCAAGGCTGTCATACTGGCGTAACTGCTCGCGCGCGCCCTGGGTGCGGCGCACCTCGCGGTGCAGGCGGTCGCGGGTGAACTCGGTCACCAGCTGCTGCCCAAAGCGGATGGCGCTGACGTGGCCGGAGCCATAGTGCAGCCAGGCCAGCTTTTGCTCGCCGGGCAGCGTCAGTCCGGTCAGGTTGCTCAGGGCATCCCATTCATAGCCCACCGCGCCGTTAATGCCGGATTCGCTCAGCACGCGCCCGGCGGCATCGTGGCGGTAAGCGATCTCATCGCTTTCGATACCCAGGGCAACGCCTTCGGCCGTCGGCGTGCGGCAGATGCGGGTGATCTGGCCGCTCAGATCGCGGACGTAGCGGTACTCCGCGTGGCGCTGAGTGCGCCCGATCAGCAGCCCGCTGTCGTCATAGCTGAACTGCTGGACGCGGCGGGCAATACCGCCGTCGGCGGCAGGTCGGCCGTTTTCTTCGAGCGCGCAGAGGAACCCTCGCGCATCCCATTCCATATGGCGTACGGTCTCGTCAGGGCGCGTTTCGCTGAGCGGTCGCCCCACGGCGTCGTAGGTAAAGCGATATTCCGCCCCGTTGCCGTTATCAAGGCGCAGCAGGTTACCGCGTGGGTCGTAGCGCCACTGGCGCACGCGGCCAATACGGTCGGTAAGGCTGACCGGGAGGCCGAGCGCGTTATAGGCCCAGCGCACCTCGCTTTCCAGCGGGTCGCGCCAGCCCGTGAGCTGGCCGCGTTCGTTCCACACCAGCGACTCGCGGCTGCCGTCCGGATGGATCACGGCGCTCAGCAGCCCGGCGTTGTTCCACTCCCGACGCGTGATATTCCCTTCCGCATCCTCGCAGGCAATCAGCTGCCCGAAGCGGTCGTAGGTGAAGCGGGTGACGCTGCCGGAGCAGTCGGTGCGCTGCGTCAGCAGCCCCTGGTGGTTCCAGACCAGGCGCACCACGCCGCCGATGGCGTCGGTAATGCTCTCCGGCAGGTTTTCTTCATCGTCGGGATAGCGATACGCGGTGGTGCTACCGGCCGGATCCGTTTCCGACAGCAGACGTCCGCGAAGGTCGTACATCGCCTGCGATGAGGTACCGTCCGGGTAGACCGTCCGGGTGATGCGGTCGGTCAGACGATACCAGTAATACTCTGTGCGACGGCCCGCCGGGTCCGTCTCACTGGTCATGCGGCCATACTTATCCCAGGTACTGCAGCGCATCGCACCGCCGGGCAGAATGACATCGCTGAGCTCGCCGTCGCGGTAGACAAACGACGTCTGGCGGCCGTCGTAATCCGTGAAGCGCGCGACGTTATCGTCGTCATCCACCAGCCAGTGCGCCTGCGCGCCGTCTTCACGGGTAGCACGGCGGGTGCCGTTATCAAAATCGTATTCGAACGTCAGCTGTTCGCCGCCGCTGTGGCGGAAGCCGATCACGCGCGGCAGGCCGTCAATCTCCCGCCAGCGGTATTCGCTCAGCAGGCCGTTGGCGTCCTCGTGGGCACTCATCAGCCCGTCCTGCCAGCAGAAGCGTCGGCGCACGCTACCGCCCCGGCCGGTCACACAGACCAGCTGGCGCTGTTCATCATAAGCGTAACTGACCAGGCAAATCTCGTCATCCAGCCAGGCGCTGGCGAGCCTGTCACGGTCGTAGCGGCAGACCACGCGCTGGCCCGCGCTGTCGGTCAGGGCATGCAGAGTATTATCCGCATTCCACTCGAAGAGAATATCGTTGCCGCAGGGTTCAGAGATGCGCTGGAGCAGCGACGGAGAGTCATCCCGCAGCGGCGCATAGTGCCAGCGCTCGCCGCTGACGTCATACACCGACCAGCTGTCGTCCTGGTGATGTTCAAGCCAGTTTTTTTCGCTCTCGCAGTAGGTGCGCATCCCTTTCGGCACGTTCGGGAAGGCAACGTAATCGCCGGACGGCGCACGCCACACCAGCCCGTCCTGATAGGGCTCCAGGCGGCTTTCCCAGAACAGGCTCCAGCCGCGGCCCAGCACGCTGTCGCCGGGGTTGCCGCTGCGCCAGTAGCGCTGCCAGCGCACCGGCAAGCGTGAAGGCAGAACGAAATCGAGCTCATCATCCCCGCTGAGGAACTTCTGTCCGCTGACGATATCCACCGGACGGGCGATGATCCCCGCGGCCGCTACGCCGGTCATCAGCGTGCCGGCGCGGCAGGCGATACGGGCCAGCTTGTTGATACCGGGGATTTTGCCCAGCAGCTTAGAGAGCGCCCCGACTTTGCCAGCGGCGCCGCCCCAGCCGCCGAGAAGCCCGGCGAACAGCAGGGTAAGATCGGAGACTTTATAGAGCCACTCGGGCACTTCAGACTGAATGGGCAGGGTTTGCTGCGGATCGCCGCCGATAATGACGTTGTCCGAACCGGTCATCACCTTCGCGTCGCAGGTGGTGCGATCCCCGATGCGGGACGCAGGCTGGCTGTTAATGGAGACACGCTTAGAGCCTTCGGCCATCTGCTGCGAGCCATCGTCCGAGCACTTCACCGCGCTGTCCGTCGCGATGGCGGCGGGTTTGCTGTTGATAAACACGTTGGGCGAGCCGGAGGTGATGACGCCTTTCTTCGTCATGCTGGATGCCCCGGCATCCGCGATGCTGTCCCGGGCGGCGGTCGCCAGCTCCCCGGTGTAATACCCCACGGCCAGGCTGGCGCCGACGAGCAGGACGCCCACGCCAAGACAGGATGCGCCGAGGCCCGCAATAAACATGGCCCCTGCCAGAATGCCCCCTGCGGCGGCAATCAGGCCACCGACAATCGTTCCGGCAATCATCCCGGCCAGCGCACCGGAGTGGCCGATATCATCACCAACGCGTGCTGCTTCAAACATAGCAACGGTCCCTGAAGTTAATGGTGGAAGCGGAAGCTCCTGAGAAGATCGCCAAACAGCGCGCCGTCGGCATCGCCCAGCGCGCGGGTGCAGGTCATGGTGAACACCAGAATGTTATCGCCGTCGACGTTAAACACGGCCTGCTGCTGCCAGATGCGTTTCCCGTCGCGCAGGTAGCTGGCATGGACGGTTTCACCCTGTGAAAGGCCGTCGCCCAGCGTCGCGGCGCTGCGCTCACCCTGCTTCCAGCCCTTGATGTGCTTTGCCATCAGGGCGAGCTGGCGATCGATATACGCGGCAAGCGCTTCGCCGGGGTTGAGGGTATCGCGGGAGATATTGAATGCTGGCGCATCCGCTGCAGGCGGCGCGAAGACATTGACGGTACGATCCCGATAGCCCTCAGGAAAAGCGATCATTCCTTCATTAAACAGGCACTGCGAAGATGGTTCTGACATTGAGCGGGTCCCACCACATTTTTTCAGAAGCGGTAAGTTTCGCATATGTGTTTAAGGCTGACTATCCCCAGATTATTGTCCCACCGCCACGCTCGCCGACAGGCCCGCCACCAGCTCAACCCCCTTCGGTAAGGTGTCGATATGAATGCGCACCGGCACGCGCTGCGCCAGCCGCACCCAGCTGAAGGTGGGCTCCACGTCGGGCAGACCCAGCCCGCCGGTCTCGTCGTTGTTATCGCCAATCCCATGACCGATGCTCTCCACGTGCCCCGTGAGTACAGGGTCATAACCCATCAGCACCACCTGCGCGCTATCCCCCACGCGGATATGGCGCAGTTTGGTCTCTTCAAAATACCCCACCACCCAAAAGCTGTGGGCATCAACGATGGCCACCTTTGTCTCCCCCGCTGTCGCGTAGTCTCCGGGGCGAAGCCGCAGGTGCGTGACGTACCCCGAAACCGGCGAGCGGACGGTGGCGTGCGCCAGATTAAGCTCTGCCAGCGCCAGCGCGGCCTGCGCACCGTGAAAGTTGGCCGCCGCGACGTTCGCCGCGCTGCCGGTTTGCTGCAAATCTTCGCTGGAGATGGCGTTTTTAATCAGCGTGCGTCGCCGGGCCGCGTCCTGGCGCATCAGCATCTCATGGCGTTTTGACGCCACATCCGCCTGCGCGCTGGTCACCGCCAGCTTAAGCCAGCGCGGATCGATGGTGTAGAGCACATCGCCCCGGTTCACCCACTGATTATCCCGCACGGCCACGCTGATGATCGGCCCGGAGACGTCCGGCGCAATCTGCACCACGTCCGCCCGCACGCGGCCGTCGCGGGTCCACGGGGTCTGGGCGTAATGTTTCCACAAGATAAACGCCAGACACGTTGCCGCCGCAACGGCGCTTAGCGTCAGCGCATAACGGCCCAGCAGAGAAAGTAATGCTTTCATATCAATAACCCCAACGCGGTTAACCCCTGCATAAGCAGGTAAAAGGTGACGATCCAGGTTGAAACATCCATCAGCGGGCGACACGGCAAACGGCGGTAAAGCCTGCTAAGAGAGAAAAACGGTAGAAGAAGCAGCGTACAGACCAGTGCCACGAGCGCCACCATCAGTAACCCGGGGATCAATACGCCCCCGACATTGAGATCATTGACCATCGTCCGGCCCCCGTAATGCGCAGTGGAGATCCACCAGCCTGCCGATAACCTGCCGCGTTTGTTCATCAGCCGCAGGCAAACGGCGGCTAATGGCGGCGGCGAGGCGTTCACGTAAGGCGGCGGTGTCTGACGTCGCCGTCAGTTGATAAAGCAGCGCGTTGACCTCCGGCGGCGTGTCAGCACGGCGGAGGTGCCGCACCGAGAGGCCAATCCGCAGCGCGTGCAGCAGCCGGTTAAGCGCCTGTTCGGTGGAGTGTCCGCTGCGTGGCAAGCGCGGCAGTAACAGGGCCGCCCTGTCGATCATCAGATTGATCCAGTGGGTTTCATCGCTCTGCATTTTTCCTTTCACGCTGCGGCGGATATCGCGCTGGCACAACCTCAGCAGCCGGTTGATGGCGGCATCGGCCTGCACGGTTTGCAGCAGGCTCATGCTGATGACGGCAAAACCGGTCGCGAAAAAGAGAGCAATGGCGGTGTTTAGCGCCGCGGCGAAATCGCCGCTGTAGCGCGCGCTTAGCTCCGATAACACCGGCAGCGTCAGGGTGATCCCCATTGCCATAAAAGTGGTGGGTGGGCGCGCCTGCAGTGACCCGGCCAGCAGATACGCTGGCGCAAGTACCGCCACCAGCACGGCGAAATCACTCACCTGTGGAAGTAGCGCAAAGCTGTAGAGCAGGCTTATCACTACGCCCCAGATGCTGCCAATGATGTATTTCACAAGGTGCGGCGCCGGGGTGTCGAAGCTACCGAACAGCGTGCAGCAGACACCGAGGATCGAAACTGCCGTGCCGCCGTCGGGCCAGGCGGAGTAAATCCAGACCAGACAACCGCTCAGGATGATGACGAACGCCCCCAGCGCCGTGCGCGCAGCGGTAAGCGGATCGCGGTGGAAGACGTAGCCTTTGATCGCGCTGCTCTGAACGCGATCGGACGCAAACCGGCTGTGGTGGATCGCATCTGAAAGACGATCGCACTGTTGCAGAAGGCGCACGGCCTCTGTCAGATAACGGGTAAAACTTGCCCGCTCCGCGTCTTCCACGCTCAGCGCCTGAGAAGCATCGCGGTCAGCGACCTGCTGACAACGCTTGATTAGAGCGTCTGCCCGATGTTTTCGCTGGTCTTCATCGTCACAGGCAAGCCAGGTCTGGACATCGTCCAGCACGGTTTGCAGTTCAGCGGGCATTGTCGCCGTCAGGGGTAAGCGGTCATGCAGTTCGCAGTTCACCATAATCAACCGCGCCAGCCGGTCATGAATGGCTTTTCGGGCCTGGCGTACCGGAACGGCAAGGGCGAAATCGTACGGGATATGGTGGCTCATTCCCTGCAGGAACTGCAGCGACAGCGCAAAATGCAGGGGCGACGTCACCGTACCGGGTTTGCCCGCTAACGTGTCGGCCACCCGCTCGCGTGCGGCGCGCAGCGTCTGCGATAAGGCGCTGTTGAACTGCGCGGAGATGCGCGCAGGCAATACATAGCGGTGAATCACCGCTGCGCAGAAGATACCAATCGCAATCTCCTGCACCCGAACGACGGCGATGTTAAAAATCGCACCGGGCTCAGAGACCGCCGGGAAACCAATCAGGCTCGCGGTGTAACCCGCCAGCACAAAGGCATAGGCCCGGGGCGTGCGTTCCAGCAGAGATAACCAGAGACAGAAGGTGATCCAGCCGGTCAGCACCACGCTGCAGACAATCGGCATAGTTGCGAAAGTGGGCACGATCAGCACGGTAGCGCAGGCCCCCGTTACGGTTCCGGCCAGACGGTAAAGGCTCCTGCTGAGCGATGCCCCCACCGACGTCTGCGACACAATGTAAACGGTAATAATGGCCCATGAGGGGCGCTCGAGACCGATCGACAGCGCGATGTAATACGCCAGCATCGCAGCGGCAAATGTCCTTGCGGAATAGAGCAGCGCGCGGGCATCGCTTTGCAGCGCGGCGGGTAAATAGCGAGAGATGAGGATATTCATGCCGGGATTATTACCGGCTTGTCAGCGCGCTTAAATACTCTATTCTGTCAAAAAATACCTAAATGTTGCCAGAAACATGAAACCTCAACTTGCTAATACGCTCTATGACCCTGACGCCACAGCCTCTCCTGCCGTGGCGCGTCATCTGGACTTCGTGGACTACGCTGCGGAAGTGCCGGTACATACCCACCGCAAGGGCCAGCTGATTATTGCACGCTATGGCGCGGTCAGCTGTTATGCGGAAAACGATATCTGGATCGTGCCGCCAGACTGCGCCGTCTGGATCCCCGGCGGGATCCCGCACAGCGCAAAAGCGACCTGGAACGCGCATCTCAACTATCTGTTTATTGAGCCCGGTGCCGCGGCACTCCCTGCGCGATGCTGCATCCTGGCGATTTCGCCGTTGATTAAGGAACTGGTTGACCGTTTAACCCGCGAGGAGGTTGATTATCCGCCGGACAGCCACGCGGCAAGACTCACCCGGGTCACGCTGGACGAGCTCGCCCGCATGCCGCAGCAAAAGCTGAGCCTGCCGGTTTCGGCGCATCCCAAACTACGCGCTATGGCCGACGCGCTGGTCAGCCACCCTGAGGACAGAAGCACCCTGAAAGACTGGGCCAAACGGCTGGCGCTCAGCGAACGATCCTTTGCGCGTCTGATGCAGCGCGAGACCGGGCTGAGTTTTGGGCGATGGCGGCAGCAGCTGCACCTGATTATCGCCCTGCAAGAGCTGGCGAGCGGTGCCCCGGTGCAGAATGTGGCGACAAAACTCGGGTATGAATCCGTGAATGCGTTTATCACCATGTTTCGCAAAGCGATGGGCACCACGCCCGCGCACTACTTTGCCGAACGGAAAAACAGCGGCCGTTAGCCCGGTCCCTCGCTCCCCGCCCCCAGCAGCGGCACTATCACATCGCTGATGGGTACCGGAATACCGTGCGCGCGGCCATAGCGCTGGATCACGCCGTTGCGGATATCCCACTCCAGTGGGCGGTTGGCCTGACGGTCGGCAAGGATCGAGGTGCCCAAATCCGCCGGGGCACGCTGGAAGTTCGCCAGGATCTCCTGCGCCACGTCATCGTTAAGCGCCGCCCCCTCGGCACGGGCGACGGCAAGGCCTTCGCGCAGATAGGCCAGCGCAAGTTCGCTGATATCCTCGCGCCTGAACATTCCGGCGCGACGGTTGGCCAGCACCATCAGCCCGGCAACCGCATTTTGCAGCAGCTTGCGCCAGGCGACAGTGGTGAAATCAGCCGACAGTTCTACCGCACAGCGTGTACCCTGCAGCGCATCCACCACCCGTTTTGCCTGCGGAACGTCCGGCAGGGTCAGGCGCGGTTTGGCGCGCAGCCAGACGGAGGCATCCGGCTCGCGCTGCGCCGGGAACCAGACCACCGACGGTAGCACCGTCGCGCCGTTGACCCACGGCTCCAGTTGGGCTTTCTGCTCCACGCCGTTTTGCAGAGCGCAGACCACTGTGTTTTCGTCACACAGCGCGCGCAGCCACCCGGCGCTGTCAGCGTTCTGTGTGGTCTTCACCGCCACAAAAACCAGATCCACAGGGCGTGTGATGGCTGTCGGATCGGTCAATACCGGGCCGGGAACGACCGTTTCACCTTCGTCGTCACGCAAACGCAGTTCTGGATGTGCGGTGCGTCCGCATAGCTGCAGTGTGCGGCCAGCATCATGCAGCGCCGCGGCGATGGTGGTACCAATTGCACCAGGACCAATCAGCGCAATCTCTGGATTGTCAGACATGGTTAACTCCCCTTTTCGCTAAGCCTGCTAACAGTTATACCACTGTAAAAAGTGAGCGCCACGTCGTTGTCTATACTCAACACACGACAGACAACGGAGTGCGCCATGCCTTTACCCGATTTCAAATCCTCTGAACCCTATACCCTTGGCATCGAACTCGAGCTGCAGGTGGTTAACCCACCGGGATACGATCTGAGCCAGGACTCCTCCGCGCTTATCGCCGCCGTTAAAGACGACATCAAAGGCGGTGAGGTCAAACACGATATCACCGAAAGCATGCTTGAGATTGCCACCGGCGTGTGCCAGAACATCGATCAGGCGGCGGCACAGTTCTCCATGATGCAGCAGAGCATTTTGCGTGCGGCGGCGGAGCAGCATATTCAGATCTGCGGCGGTGGGACGCATCCGTTCCAGAAGTGGCAGCGGCAGGAGGTGTGCGATGACGAGCGCTACAACATTACCCTGGAGCGCTTTGGCTATCTGATTCTACAGGCAACGGTCTTTGGCCAGCACGTGCATGTCGGGTGCCGGACCGGCGATGACGCGATTTATCTGCTGCATGGCCTGTCGCGCTTTGTTCCGCATTTTATCGCCCTGGCCGCCGCCTCCCCCTACATGCAGGGCACGGACACGAAGTTTGCCTCATCGCGACTCAACATCTTTTCCGGGTTCCCGGATAACGGGCAGATGCCGTGGGTCAACAGCTGGCAGGAGTTCGAGGGGCTGTTCCGCCGCCTGAGTTCGACCAGCATGATCGACAGCATTAAAGATCTGCACTGGGACATTCGCCCCAGCCCACATTTTGGCACCGTTGAGGTGCGGGTGATGGATACGCCACTGACGCTCGGCCATGCGATCAATATCGCCGGGCTGATCCAGGCCACATCCCACTGGCTGCTGACCACCCGGCCGTATAAGCATCAGGAGAGGGATTTTCTGCTGTATCGCTTTAACCGTTTTCAGGCGTGTCGCTACGGGCTGGAGGGCATACTGACGGACGTGCATACCGGCGAGCACAAGACGGTCGCAGAGGATATTGCCTGGCTGCTGGAGCAGGTTGCGCCATCGGCCGAGAAGCTCGGCGCGACCAGCGCGATCAAGGAACTTGCCCTGCTGTTAAAGCAGGGCAAGAGCGAGGCGCAGAGGATGCGGGACTTTATCGCCGACGGCGGCTCACTTATTTCTCTGGTTCAGAAGCACTGCGAGCTGTGGGCGACGAGTCCGTAAGGCCGTGCCCCCACTCGCGCAGGCGCTGGAACAGCACAAAGAGTGCAGGGATGAACAGGATCCCCACCACGGTCGCCACCAGCATACCGCTGAATACCGTAGTCCCGATGATGCGACGGCTTTGGGCACCTGCCCCGGTCGCCAGCATCATCGGCAGGACGCCGATAATGAATGAGACGGCCGTCATCATCACCGCACGAAAGCGGCGTGATGCCCCCTCGCGAGCCGCATCGACAATCGCCATCCCTTCCATGCGCCGCGCGCGGGCAAACTCGACGATAAGAATGGCGTTCTTGGCAGCAAGGGCTATCAGCAACACCAGACCAATCTGTACATACACGTCGTTGGCATAGCCGGCTGTCCACAGCCAGACCAGTGCCCCGCCGATGGCGAACAGCACCGAGAGCATCACGCTCGCCGGTAACGTCCAGCTCTCGTACTGGGCAACGAGGAACAGCCACGCCATCACCACCGCCGCCAGCACGATCCAGATCGCCTGATTGCCGGTCTGCTGCTCCTGATATGACATGCCGCTCCAGGCATAGTCATAACCCGCTGGCAGGTTTTCCGCCAGAAGCTGGCTCATCGCCGCCATCGCGGAGCTGCTGCTGACCCCTTCCGCCGCTGAACCGCTCACCGACACCGACGGGAACTGATTGTACTGCTGCAGGAACGGTGCGCCGACGGTGGGCGTGATGGTCACGAGATTACTCAGGCGCACCCGCTCGCCGTTGTTGCTGCGCACGAACAGCTCGCTGATTTGCCCGGCGCGCTCGCGCCACTGCATCTCGTTTTGCATCACCACGTGGTAGACTCGGTTGTTGACGCTGAAATCGCCGGCGCGCGTACCGCCAAAAGCGGTCTGCAGGCTGCTGAAGATGCGCGACACCGGTACGTCGAGACGTGCCGCGCGCTCGCGGTCAACGGTCAGCGTCAGCTGCGGCACGTTGCTGCTCCAGGTGGTGAATACGCGGCTCAACTGCGGATGCTGGTTGGCTTTCACCAGCACCTCGCGGGTGATGCGCTCCAGCTCCGCCGGGCTCTGCCCCGCCTGCGCCTGAATACGCAGGTCGAAGCCGGAGGCGTTGCCCAGCCCCGGCAGCGTCGGCGGAGCGAAGGTCATAATGGTCGCTTCCGGCAGGGCCAACAGCTGGCGCTGCAGGGTGCCCATCACCTCATCCAGCGGCGGCCGCTCGCTCCAGTCCTTCAGCATGATGGAGATAAACCCGCCGTTGGAGGCGCTGGTGCCGTTGAGAATATTAAACCCGGAAACCTGAATCACATCCTCTACCGCCGGGTTTTTGGCGATCAGTTCACGTGCAGTGGTCATGACGGCTTCGGTACGCTCAAGCGAAGCCGCTTCCGGCAACTGAACGCTGGCGAAGAAGTAGCCCTGATCTTCCTGCGGCAGGAAGCCTTTTGGCATCGACGTAAAGCTGAACACCACCACCGCTGCCGCGCCTGCGGTGGCCAGCAGCGCCAGCCACGGGCGAAGGTTGAAGAAATTGACGATGCGGGTATAACCATTGCGCGCAGTATCCAGCCCACGATTGAAAACGCGATACACAGCCGCCGGACTCGCCGGACGCGGGCGCAGCAGCAGCGCGCAGAGCGCGGGGGTCAGGGTTAACGCCACCAGGCTTGAAAGCGTTACGGCGGTGGAGAGCGTGACCGCAAACTGGCGGTACAGCTCGCCGACAATCCCCGGCAGCAAGGCCACCGGCACGAATACCGCCAGCAGCACCAGCGTCGTCGCGATCACCGGCCCGGCAATCTGGCGCAGCGCCAGCGCGGTCGCCGCCGTCCGGCTCTGCCCTTCCGCCATCAGCGTTTCGACGCTTTCCACGACGACGATGGCATCATCCACCACCATGGTCAGCGCCAGAATAATGGCGAACAGGCTGAGCGTGTTGGCGGAGTAGCCAAGCGTGTAGAGCACCGCAAAGGTGCCCACCAGCGATACCGGAATGGCAAGGGCGACAATCAGCGTGGCGCGCCAGCTCTGCAGGAACAGGGAAACGACCACCACTACCGCCAGCAGGGTCAGTGCCAGCGAGACGCCGATCTCTTTGATCGTCGCGGCGACAAAGGTAGTGGTGTCGAATTTCACCTCATACACCAGGTCGTCCGGGAAGCGCGTCGAGAGACGTTCAAGCTCTGCGCGCACCGCGTCGGCCACGCGCAGGGCGTTGGCGGACGGGGTCGGATAGATACCGAGGTAGGCGGAGTCCTGCCCGTTCAGCTGCGCGCCGGAGCTGTAGCTGCGCGAGCCAAGCTCGATGGTGGCAACGTCCTGCAGGCGCACCAGTTGCCCCATCTCGCCCGCGCGGATGATGATGTTGGCAAAGTCTTCGGCCTGGTTTAAGCGCCCCAGCCCGTTGATGGTCAGGGTCTGCTGCTGGCCGTTAAACACCGGCGGCGTGCCGACCTGGCCTGCCGCGCCCTGCACGTTCTGCTCGCGCAGCGCCTGCGCCACGTCGTCGGTGGTGACGTTGAGCGCGTTCATGCGGTCGGGACGCAGCCAGATACGCATGCTGTAGTCACGCGCGCCAAACATCTGCACCTGCCCGACGCCCGGCAGGCGGGACAGCGCCTCACGCACCTGGGTGCTGGCGTAATTGCTGACGAACAGTGGCGTGTGGGTGTTATTCGGTGAGTAAAGACTTACCCCCATCATCAGGTTGGTGGCCCGCTTGCGCACCTGCACGCCGTTTTGCTGCGCCTCGGTCGGCAATTGCGCCACAGCCTGCGACACGCGGTTTTGCACGTCGATGGCGGCCAGATCCGGGTCGGTTCCGGCAGCAAACGTGATGTTCAGGCTGTAGGTGCCTTCATCAGAGCTGGTGGACTCCATATACAGCATGTGATCCACGCCGTTAAGCTGGGTCTCCAGCGGTGTGGCGATGGCCTCCGCCACGTCAGCCGCGCTGGCCCCCGGCCATGACGCACTGACATTAACTACCGGTGGCGTAATCTGCGGGTACTGCTCCACCGGGATCAGCTTCAGCGCGATAGCCCCCAACAGGGTAATGACCAGCGCAATCACCATCGCAAAGCGCGGGCGTTTGATGAAAAACGTCAGCATGATGGCTCCTTAATTCAGTATCTGAACGGCAGCGCCTGGCTGCACGCGCTGCGCGCCGTCAGTGATCGCTCGCTCACCGGGCTTCACGCCGGAGGTAATCTGGAACTGCTGGCCGATCTGCCCGGCGACCTTCAGCGGGCGCATGTCGGCTTTGCCGTCGGCGTTAACCACCCAGGCAAAAAAGCCGTCGCCGTTCTGCTGGACCGCCGCGGCGGGAAGGGTCAGCACGGGCTGCTCGGTTGCCGGGCGCAGGGTCACGTTCACGTTGCCGCCGGGCAGGAGCTGATGGCGCGGGTTGGCAAACTCGGCGCGCAGCATCACGCTGGCGGTACGCGGGTCGATGCGGTTATCCACGGATGTCAGTTCACCTGGGATGCGCTGGCCGTTGCTGTCAATTAACGCCTGCCAGGCCTGCTTCATGGCGCTGATATCCGCATGCTGTCCGGCTTTGGTGGCAAATGCCCCCTCTTCCAGCGCAAAGGCGATGCGGATGGGATCGAGCTGCACGACTTCCACCAGCACGCCGCTGGCAGGGTTGACCAGGCTGCCAACGTGGAACTGGCTGTGCCCCACGCGACCGTCAATCGGCGAGGCGATGCGGGTATAGTTCAGGGTGACGCTGCGGGTGTCGAGACGGGCTTTCGCCTGCTCCAGCGCGGCGCTGGCGACGTCCCGCTGCATGCGGGCGTTATCCACGTCGTGACGGCTGATGGCGTTACTGCTACCCAGGCTTTCAAAGCGCGAGAGCTGCTGCTGCGCCTGACGCAGCGTGGCTTCGGCGCTTCTCACCTCGGCCTGTGCCAGGCGCAGGGCGGCGCGCGGCTCGGCGTCATCGAGCTCAAACAGCACGTCTCCCTTTTTCACGTACTGCCCGTCGCGGAAGTGGATTTTGGTAATCACGCCTTCCGTGCGGGCGCGCAGCTCAACGGTGTGAATCGCTTCGATGCGGCCCGGGATCTGACGCTCGGCGGCGTGGGCGGTCTGCTCCACGGCGGCGACGCGAACAGGAATGGCGGCAGCGAATGCGGGTTGCAGGGTGCAGGCGAGGAGCGCGAACAGGAGTGGGAATTTCATGGGAGTACCTCAGGGTTGCTGCCCTCACCCCGGCCCTCTCCCACAGGGAGAGGGAGGTCAGGGTCCCCTCTCCCTGTGGGAGAGGGTTAGGGTGAGGGCAAAAGGTTATGCGGCCTTACGGAACCTGCGGGTGAGTCGCTTCTCGATTTCGACGATAAAGAACATCCCGATTGCCACCGCCAGAGTCACGAACCAGTAGCGCAGCGGCAGTGCTTCGGTGCCGAACAGCATCTGCATAAACGGCAGATAGATAATCGCCACCTGGAGCAGGAACAGCACACCGGTCACCAGCCAGATCCCTTTGTTTGCCAGCAGGCCGCGGTTCAGGGAGAACCCTTCGGTGTTGCGGCAGTTAATCATGTACACCCACTGGGCGCAGACCAGCATCTGCAGCAGCACGGTGCGAATGAACTCCGCGCTGTGACCGCGCGGGGCCAGCAAGGCTTCCAGCGCAAAAGCGGCGATGGCAATCATGGTGCCCACAAAGGCCACGCGCCACACGGCATACGCGTCCATCACATGCTGCCCGGTCTGACGCGGCGGACGGCGCATGATGTTGCGCTCGGCGGCTTCAAACGCCAGGCCGAAGGAGAGCGTGGCGGAGGTCGCCATGTTCATCCACAGAATCAGTACCGGCGTCAGCGGAATGATATTCCCCGCCAGCAGCGCAATCACAATCAGCAGCCCCTGCGCCAGGTTAGTTGGCATGATGAACAGAATGGTTTTCTTCAGGTTGTCGTAAACGCGACGCCCCTCTTTTACCGCGCTGGCAATGGTGGCGAAGTTATCGTCCGTCAGGACCATGTCCGCCGCCTCTTTGGTCACTTCCGTGCCTTTGATGCCCATCGCAATACCCACGTCCGCCTGACGCAGCGCCGGGGCATCGTTCACGCCGTCACCGGTCATGCCGACAATTTCACCTTTATCCTGCAGGGCTTTCACCAGACGAAGCTTATGCTCCGGGCTGGTACGGGCGAAGATGTCATACTTCACCGCCGCGTCCGCCAGCTCGGCGTCGTCCATCTTCTCCAGCTGGTAGCCGGTCACCGCCTGCTCGCTGTTGGTGATCCCCAGCATCTGACCAATGCTCATCGCCGTCTGCGGGTGATCGCCAGTGATCATCTTCACGCGGATCCCTGCCTGCTGGCAGGCGTTAATGGCGTCAATGGCTTCCGGGCGCGGTGGATCCATCATCCCGGCGATACCGAGGAAGATTAGACCGTGGCTGAGATCGTCATGCGTCAGCGCCTGCTCGCCGTTTGCCGGTTTGAACGCCGCGGCCACCATACGCAACCCCTGGCGCGCATAGCGCTCCATCTCGCTTTCCCAGTACGCACGATCAAACGCCTGCGCACCGTTGCGGGTCTGCTGCTGTGCGCAGAGGGCGAAAATCACATCCGGCGCGCCGGTGATCAGGATCTGCTCCTCACTGCCAATCTGGTAGTGGGTGCTCATGTACTTGTACTGCGAGTCGAACGGGATTTTGTTAATCAGCGTGGTCATCACCGGCGCGAGGTGGGCTTTCGCCGCCAGCACCTTCAGCGCGCCTTCGGTCGGCCCACCGGTGATGCCCCACAGGCCGCGCTCGTCCTGAATCAGCTGGCTGTCGTTGCACAGGTTGATGGTGCGCAGGTACTGCTCCAGCACGGTGTCCGGCTGGATCTGCATCGGCTCGTCGCTGCCTTCCAGGTAGATGTTACCCACCGGCTCGTAGCTGTTGCCGTCCACGCGGTAGCAGGCGTCAGCGGTGATGATGGCCTTCACCGTCATTTCGTTCATGGTCAGGGTACCGGTTTTATCCGAGCAGACCACGGTCATCGCCCCCAGGGTTTCAACCGTGGGCAACTTGCGGATAATCGCCCGCTTGCGCGCCATCGCCTGCACACCCAGAGAGAGGATAATGGAGATAATCGCCGGCAGACCTTCCGGTACGGACGCCACCGCCAGGCTAATCAGCGAGAGCAGCAGCTCGCCCATTGGGATCTCGCGGAACACCAGGCTGAAGATAAACAGCGCCGCCATCATCGCCAGAATAAGGGCGAAGATAGTCTTGCCCAGCTTGTCCATCTGTACCAGCAGCGGCGTGCGGTGTTTTTCAATCCCGTCCATCATCTGGTTGATGTGGCCAAGCTCGGTCTCCTGCCCGGTGGCAATCACCACGCCAATCCCCCCACCCGCGCTTACGGTGGTGCCTGAGAAGACCAGATTAGTGCGATCGCCCAGCGGCAGTTCACCGTTCAGCGGGTTGGTGTGTTTATCTACCACCGTGGATTCGCCGGTGAGAATCGCCTCTTCCACGCGTAAATTATGCGCTTCGATTAAGCGCATATCTGCGGGAATACGATCCCCCGCACGTAAAACAATAATATCGCCAGGAACTATTTCAGTTGTGGGTATTGTTTCATGGTTGCCATTGCGAATAACGCGCGCCTCGCTGGAGAGCATATTACGAATACTCTTCAACGATTTTTCCGCGTTGCTTTCCTGAATATGACCAATTAACGCATTGATCACCGCCACGCCCAAAATAACCAGCGTATCGACCCAGTGGCCCATTATTGCCGTTAATACGGCCGCGGCCAGCAGGACATAAATCAGGACATCGTTAAAATGGGCTAAAAAACGCAGCCAGGCGGGTTTACCTTTTTTCTCCGGCAGCGCATTCGGGCCCTGTTTTTGCAAACGCGCCTGCGCCTCTGCACGGTCCAGACCACTGGCCTGGCTCTGCGCGTGCGCAAGCACCTGCTCTACGGTCTGCTGGTATGCCAGCCCGCCGGAAGGCGGCACATTTGGGGACAATTTTTTTTCGGTCATCGTATTTTTCCTTTAATTTCCGGTGAACAGAAGCCTGAATTCCTTTCGGGCGTAAATAAATTCATTTTAAAGTCTTGCGGGTAAAATTGATCTACCGCAATATAATGACGTCTCGGTTATTCAAAACTGCTTAAAACTATTTCGATGACCCAATTTTTACAAAATATTTCTAAACCAACTCTAAACGAGGAGGATCCATGTTTGGTATTTATCGCGGACGCCGCCTGGCGTTATACATTATCGCTGCCATTGTTATTGCAACGTTAATTGGATATAGCACCTATACGTTTGTAAAATTATTTTCATAACGCAGACATTAATTGACATAACGCGATATTCATTTAATCGCGCGTGGGGGATTGTTTTTATTCTGAGAATAAGAAGATGATCAGCGGCGATTATTTTGGTGAATGTGTATTGTCGGGTTTATATTGCTTTACGTTTCGCGATGCCCGACAATGACATTTTTAACTGACGATTAACATTACGATGAAACACCCGTTAGAATCGCTGCTCACGGCGGGCGGCATTTTATTGCTGGCCCTGCTTTCGTGCCTGCTGTTACCGGCACCCTCGCTGGGGCTGGTACTGGCGCAGAAGCTGGTTCAAACCTTCCACATGGTGGATCTGAACCAGCTCTACACTATTCTGTTCTGCGTGTGGTTTTTACTGCTTGGGGCGATCGAATTCTTCGTGCTGCGTTTCGTCTGGCGCCGCTGGTTTTCACTGGCGTCGTAAGCAGGTGATGGAGGCCCGGCAGGCGAAGCCACCGGGCAAAACGGCTTAATGCGCCCGACTGTGGTTCTCTTTGCGATACGCCCCAGGTGGCTGGTTGAACGTGCGGGTGAAGATGCGGGTAAACGTCTGCTGCGAGTCAAACCCGTAACGCAGGCAAATGTCATACACCCGCGCGTCTGATTCGCGCAGGTCCCGTGCTGCCAGCAGCAGCTTGCGTTCACGTATGTAGCGCCCCAGACTCTCCCCTTTGTATTGCATAAACAACCGCTGCAGATGCCATTTCGAGTAACCCGCGTGACGGGCAATCTCTTCAATACGTAATGGCTGGTGCAGGTTATCGTCGATCCACTCGACGATGGTGTCGATAACTTGAGCGGAAATGGTCATACTGCTCTCCCCTTCAGCTTCTTGATTGATCATTATTCCCACCACTCACGAAATGTTTGTGTGGTGTCACTCACCCGGACAGGCTCGCCCAGCGCGGGTGTCAGCAGCCGATAATTTTTGTCCTTGCTGGCTTTTGCCAGTTGGATCAGCGGATCGTTCCAGGTGTGTTTCGCCAGCACGAAACGTCCGTTATGCCCAGGCACCACGGCTTTCGCGTTCAGATCCGCTGAGGCCTGCGCCGTCTCTTCCGGCAGCATGTGGATGTACTTCCAGTCCTGGTCATACTGACCGTTTTCCATAATGGCCAGGTCCACCTCGCCAAACTGCTCGCCAATAGCCTTAAAATGCGGCCCGTAACCCGAATCGCCGCTGTAGTAAATCTTCTGCCCGGGCGTAACGAACATAAAACTGCCCCACAGCGTTTGATTGCGCTTTATGCCGCGTCCGGAAAAATGACGCGCCGGCAGGACATGTACCGTCAGCGCCTCGCTGATACGTACCGACTGGTTCCAGTCGCGCTCTTCAATAATCTCCGGCTTCATCCCCCAGTAACGCAGGTGCGATCCCACGCCAAGTGGGGTAACCACGCGTTTCACCTTCGGTAGCAGCGCCGTGATGGTGGCGTGATCCAGGTGATCGTAGTGATCGTGCGAGATGATCAGCAGGTCAATCTCCGGCATGCTGCTCGCCTGCCAGGGATACTCCCCGGCGAAGGCTTTATTGAGGAATGAAAACGGCGCCGCGTAATTCCCGAGAACGGGGTCGATCAGAATACGTTTACCCGCCAGCTGCATATACCAGGAGGAGTGACCGAGCCACACCAGCGTCTCCTGCTCCAGCGGCAGGCTCGCGAGATCGGTTTTCACCAGCGGCAGCGGCTGTGCTGGACGGGCGTTTTCGGTCTTCTGGGTCAGAAACTCCCACATCGCCACCAGCATATTTTTGTCGCCGTTATAGCCCGGCGTAGGCAACGTATTGTGGAACTTCCCGTCGCGATACTGTGGCGAGGCCTCTACTTCCGTAAGCTGCGCACCCTGCGGTGGCTGGCCAAAACCGGCGTTCAGAACAGACGGAAAACTCGCAGCTGAAGCAATAATCATGATTAACACCACGCAGATGAAGAGAGGTTTTTTCATATCCTGACCCGAAAACGCGCCTCATCCGATGGTTTGCGCGGGGTAAACTTGATTATGAGTGAGTAAGCACTCATTATAGATATGATGATAAAGTCGTCAAGACGTTTTCGATCTTTGACATTCCGCGTTGCAGCGGGTCAAAGCACGTGTTTCAATCAGGGTTTTTACAAGTGACAGGAGGATAAATTTAGTGGCACGTCCGAAGAGTGAAGATAAAAAACAGGCCTTACTGGACGCCGCAACCGCGGCATTTGCGCAGTCAGGTATTGCCGCCTCAACGGCCTTAATTGCCCGTAAGGCGGGCGTCGCCGAAGGCACCCTGTTCCGCTACTTTGCTACCAAAGACGATCTGCTGAATGCCCTCTATCTGCATCTGAAGCAGGATCTCTGCCAGACCATGCTGGCGAACCTCGATCGCACCATTACGCTGCCAAAAGAACATACCCGCAATATCTGGAACAGCTATGTGGACTGGGGTATTCGTAACCCTGTTGCGCATGCGGCTATCCGTCAGATCGGCGTGAGTGAAAAGCTGAGCGTCGAAACGGAACAGGCGGTGAAGGAGATGTTCCCGGAACTCCATGAGCTCTGCCGCCGTTCGATACGCCAGGTGTTTATGTCTGATGAATTTAAAACCTTTGGCGATGCGCTTTTCTTATCGCTTGCCGAATCCACGATGGAATTTGCCACCCGCGATCCTTCCCGCGCCGTTGATTTCAAAGCGCTCGGGTTTGAGGTTATGTGGCGCGGGCTTGCCCAGGAAGAGAGCGATGGACAGTAAATCCCTGCAGGAGCACGCCAAACGCGTGGCGCTGGAGCTGCCTTTCACCGAACATTGCTGGCCGTTTGGGCCCGAATACGATGTGTTTAAGGTGGGCGGAAAAATTTTTATGCTGATGGCCACCGTACATGGACGGCCCCACGTCAGCCTGAAATCAGACCCGGAAAAATCGCTGTTAAACCAGCAAATTTATCGCGGGGTTGAAGCGGGCTATCATCTGAACAAAAAACACTGGATTTCCCTCTACGGTACCGACGACGTCACGCCAGAGCTGGTGACCGATCTCATCAACGATTCCTGGAATCTGGTGGTGGATAAGCTGCCGAAAAAAGACCAGAAGTGGATCAGGCCGGTTTGATTGTTCGTCTGAGACGAACAGAATAAGCGCTCGAATCGCACTTATCTTTTTCCGCGTCTCGCTGTAATCTGCTCTCCTTTCGCGCCCGCATGCGGGCGAATTTCATTACCAGGAGTTGTTATGGATATTATTTCTGTCGCCCTGAAACGCCACTCCACCAAGGCGTTCGACCCCGCTAAAAAACTGACCGCAGACGAAGCGGAAAAAATCAAAACCCTGCTGCAATACAGCCCGTCCAGCACCAACTCCCAGCCGTGGCACTTTATTGTCGCCAGCACCGAGGAAGGTAAAGCACGCGTGGCGAAATCTGCCGCAGGCACTTACGTCTTCAACGAGCGCAAAATGCTGGACGCTTCTCACGTGGTGGTGTTCTGCGCAAAAACCGCGATGGACGATGCCTGGCTGGAACGCGTCGTGGATCAGGAAGAGGCCGATGGCCGTTTCAACACGCCTGAAGCCAAAGCGGCCAACCATAAAGGTCGTACCTACTTCGCTGACATGCACCGTGTGGATTTGAAAGATGACGACCAGTGGATGGCGAAACAGGTTTATCTGAACGTGGGTAACTTCCTGCTGGGCGTGGCTGCGCTGGGCCTGGATGCGGTACCGATTGAAGGCTTCGACGCCGCAATCCTCGACGACGAGTTCGGCCTGAAAGAGAAAGGTTTCACCAGCCTGGTGGTGGTGCCGGTTGGGCATCACAGTGTGGAAGATTTCAACGCCACGCTGCCAAAATCTCGCCTGCCGCTGAGCACGATTGTGACTGAGTGCTAATCAGTACTGGCACGCTGGATCCCGGCGTGCCAGCTATCAATAAAGCGTGATCTGCGGATGCTTTACCCCACACACCAGCGCATAACGCGTTAAGGTATCCAGACTGGCACGTGTGATATTTGCTTCCATTCGGGAAACCGTTGGCGCGCTAACCCCCATCCTCTCTGCCACCTGCGCACGCGTCAGTCCGGCCTGGTTTCGCCATTGCGCCAGCATGTCACGCAGACGCGCTTTACGCTCTTCCGCATCAAAAGAGGCTTGTACCTCTGAATCACTTAATAACTCTGCTCTTAACTCATCCCAGTTAATAATCTTCTTGCTCATCTAACATCTCCTGTTGTCTCTTCAGTGCCAGACGGATTTCAGCGGAGGGGGTTTTTTGCGTCTTCTTAATAAAGACCCGCAACAGAAAAATGGTCTGCTCCCGTTGGTAGACATAAATTCCCCGACTATGGAGCAGCCCAACTGTTCTTATTTCAAACAAGCCATGTGGCAACGGCTTGCTATCAGGCTCCCTCAATGCCGTTGGATGAGTACGCAATTTATCTAGCTGGCGAATCAACTTCGCCTGTACCACCGCAGGCAATGCGAGGATCTCCTCCCGAACCGCATGATGAACGATAAGTCTGAACATGGTTATTCATCCCTGACAATATTAATATATAAGGCAATTTGCATTAAAGGCTAATTTCGCCTTTCGTGATTTACCTTACACGTTTGTGCCAGGATCAACCGAGTCCACGTCGATTCCCTGAATTCTTCTCGCAAAAAACTTACCTGGCCGGGTTCCCGGCGTGCCAGATTCGTTCTGCATAGCGCCCAATCACCGCCAGCGACGCCGCGAGGAGCAGGAAGAACACCACTTTGTTCATGCCGTCCCAGAAGTATTCGAAATAGCGGGTGTAGAGGTTAATGGCGAGGAAGGTCAGGCCAAAACCGCGCAGCATGCCGTCGTCGGTTTTAAGGCCGATGTAAATGCAGAGCACCGCCGCCACGGCGAACAACAGCGCCCACGGCAGCAGCGAAGCCTGCGTAACGCCGTACCAGTTATCGATATCGTAGTTGCCGAAAATCGACATGATCCACAGGGCGACAAACAGATACGTGAGCCCCATCGCTTTGCTGGTCGTGTAGAGATGGCGCGCCTGCAGCCTTCCGCGCAGCAGCCAGCACAGTGCCAGCAGCGCACCGCCGAAGAAGATAAAGCGTACCGGGTAGTTCATTCCCAGCCAGTAGGCGCCCCAGCCCGACATATAGCCCGTCTCCGCGCCAAACCAGTTACCGAGTGAGAGCAGGAAAAACAGCCACACCAGGCCGGAGCGACCAAAGAAGCCCACCAGCCCGTAAACCGCACACCCCGCCAGGAAGAGCGGTGCGATATGGCCGCTGCCGTTATCCAGCCGCTCCCCGAGTTGCCAGAGCGCGATAGCCGTAAACAACACGCCGAGGAAAAGCATGGCTTCAGTGCTGTAGTGCCACTGGGTTTCCCGCCGCTGTCGGCTGAAGCCCCACAGATAAAACAGCACGGCAACCAGCGCAGGCAGCCCGATGCGGGCGAAGGAGGAGAAAGAGAAGAATTCAATAATGCGCGCCATCAGTTCGCTGTCGGAGAACAGGCTGCCGATAGCGATGATCACGCAGGCCAGCGCCGTCCAGAAGGCATAGCGGCTGAGCCGCTGCCAGTCCATGGTGACGCGTGTCAAGGTGCCCGCCAGACGCTGATGTTCGTCAGCGCTTAATGTGCCTTCCTGCTGCCACTCGTTGAGCGCGCGGCGCAAAAGCCGCTCCTGTTTTCGGGTTACCTTCATTTTGCCTGCTCCGCCAGCCATTCCATCGCCCGCTCCCCCGCGTCATCCACCGGCAGATAGACCAGTAGCCGCGATCCATTACGCGGTGCAGAGTACCAGTACATCTGCTGCAGGGTAAACTCGCCCAGCTCAGGATGGGTAAACAGCTTGAGCTGGTTCTCCACTCCGCGCACGTCGTTGCGCTGATGCCACAGGGTTTTAAATTCTTCAGACACCGCAAAGAAACGCGCCAGTTTCGCTTCCCACAGCGGATCGCCCCGGTGTTCGGCCATCGCCGCGCGGAAATAGGAGACAAAGATCGGCAGGACGTCGTCACGCTTGCCAAGCCGCGCACGCCATGCGGGATGGGTGAGGAAAAGATAAATACAGTTGCGATCTTCCGGCGGGATCGCATTGAAATCGACGCCCATTAAGTGCCCGAAACTGTCGTTCCACGCCACGATATCGAAGTTGGGTTTCTGGATGCTGGCGGGTTTCGGCATGAGGGTATCAAGCAGGCGACGCGTGCCCTCGCTGATCCCCTCGCAGCCCGTCGCCTGTGGCGCTTCGCCCGGCGGCAATCCGGCCAGCACAAAAAGATGGCGCGTCTCGGTTGGGGTACATTGCAGCGCTTTTGCCACTGCCGCCATCACGGTGCTGGAGGGATTAACATCTCTGCCCTGCTCCAGCCACGTGTACCAGGTCACGCCCACGTCAGCCAGCAAAGCCACCTCTTCACGGCGCAGCCCCGGCGTGCGGCGGCGGCCGCTGCGCGGCAATCCAAGACGCTGTGGATCAAGGCTCTCACGCCGGGCGCGTAAAAATGCCCCCAGCTGTTTTCGCGTGTCGTCCTTGAGCGAGACAACAGGTTCAGACATCAGCGCCATAACTCCCCCTGCATGGTAGTGCCAGTACCAGTATAAGCAAGAACTGGTACCCGTTTATCAGATCGTTGATGCTACGACCATCTGTTGAATGACGCAATGGAGTTACCATGAATACGTCAGTTGTTTCACCGGGTCGCGCAGGCCTGATATTGCTGTTAACCGGCCAGATGCTGCCGCTGATTGATACCTCGATCACCAACGTGGCGCTGGACGCTATCACCCACTCCTTGCATGCCACCGCCACCGAACTGGAGCTGATTGTCGCGCTCTACGGCGTGGCCTTCGCCGTCTGCCTTGCCCTTGGCAGCAAGCTCGGGGATAACCTCGGGCGCCGTCGTCTGTTTATGTGGGGCGTGGCAAGTTTTGGTCTGGCGTCGCTACTGTGCGGAATGGCGGGAACCATTGAGCAGCTGCTTGCCGCGCGCATCATTCAGGGCGCAGGCGCGGCGCTGATCGTGCCGCAAATTCTCGCCACCCTGCACGTGACGCTCAAAGGTACGGCTCACGCCAAAGCGATCAGCCTGTTTGGCGGTATCGGCGGCATTGCGTTTATCGTCGGGCAGATGGGCGGCGGCTGGCTGGTGTCGGCGGATATCGCCGGGCTGGGCTGGCGTAACGCCTTCTTTATCAACGTGCCTGTCTGTCTGGTGGTCCTGGCGTTGAGCCGTCGCTATGTGCCGGAAACCCGTCGCGAAACGCCGTCGCGCATTGACTGGGCGGGCACCGTTCTGCTGGCAGCCATTCTCTGCTGCCTGCTGTTCCCGATGGCCCTCGGCCCCCAGTGGCACTGGTCCTGGCCGCTGAAAGCCGCACTGATGGCGATTATCCCGCTGGGGTATCTGATGGTCTTAAATGCCCGTAAAAAGGAGCGTGAGGATGCCCATCCGCTGATCCCGCCGCGTCTGATGCAGCTTCGCAGCATCCGCTTTGGCGTACTGATTGCGCTGCTCTTTTTCAGCGTCTGGTCCGGGTTTATGTTCTGTATGGCGCTGACCATGCAAACCGGTCTCGGAATGGCGCCGTGGCAGTCAGGAAACAGTTTTATCGCCCTGGGGGTGACCTATTTTATTTCGGCATGGTTTGCCCCGCGTCTGATTGCCCGCTACAGCAGCAGTACGATCCTGCTGACCGGGCTGGCCATCCAGATTATCGGCCTGCTGGCGCTGATTGCCACGTTCCGCCTCTGGGGCATGCACAACACGGCGCTGACCCTGGCACCGGCAACCGGGCTGGTCGGCTATGGGCAGGCGCTGATCGTCAACAGCTTCTACCGCATCGGGATGCGCGACATTCAGCCTGACGATGCCGGGGCGGCCAGCGCGATTTTAAGTACGCTGCAGCAGGCCGCCCTGGGGCTTGGCCCGGCGATTTTTGGTGCGATCCTGCTGCACGCACTGCAAAACCACCACGGCGATTACACCCAGGCGATTAACGTCTTCCTCGCCGTGGAAACCGGCATGATGATCGTGCTGGGGCTGGCAACGTTACGTATGCGCCATCGTCTGTGCCTTCCGGTGGTGAAAACCTGCCACGCCACTAAATAAGCCGCGAATTTGCATAATAGATCCGCAGCCGCCATTATGGGGCTGCATCAATACAGGAGACGTTATGCAGGAATTAATTGCTCAGGTTGAAGAGTTAGGGATTGAAATTAATCACACCACTTCGTTAGTGATTATCTTTGGTATTATTTTTCTTACCGCCATCATTGTTCATTTTATTCTGCACAAAGTGGTGCTTCGCGCGTTCGAGAAACGCGCGCAGGCCAGCAGCCATTTATGGTTGCAGATCATTACGCAGAACAAGTTATTTCACCGTCTGGCGTTTACCCTTCAGGGGATAATCGTCAACGTTCAGGCGGTACTGTGGCTGCAAAAAGGTAGCGAAGCAGCGGAAATGCTCACCACCTGCGCGAAGCTGTGGGTGATGGTGTATGCCCTGCTCTCTTTCTTCTCGCTGCTGGACGTGATTTTTAATTTGTCACAGAAAATGGCGACCGCCTCGCAGTTGCCGCTGAAGGGGATCTTCCAGGGTATCAAGCTGGTGAGCGCTATTCTGGTGGGGATCTTAATTATCTCCCTGCTGATCGGCCAGTCACCCGCCATTCTGATCAGCGGCCTGGGGGCCATGGCAGCGGTATTAATGCTGGTGTTTAAAGACCCGATACTCGGACTGGTGGCGGGCATTCAGCTCTCCGCCAACGACATGCTGAAGCTCGGCGACTGGCTGGAGATGCCGAAATACGGCGCCAACGGCACGGTGACGGACATTGGTCTCACCACGGTTAAAGTTCGCAACTTCGACAACACCATCACCACCATTCCGACGTGGGCGCTGGTCTCCGACGCCTTTATCAACTGGAGCGGCATGTCTGCCTCCGGCGGGCGACGCATTAAGCGCAGCCTGAATATTGATACCACCAGCATTCACTTCCTGGACGAGCATGAGCAGCAGAAGCTGATTCAGGCGAAGCTGCTGAAGCCTTATCTGGCCGCACGTCATGAGGAGATTAACCTGTGGAATCAGCAAAACGGTGAAGGGGAATCGGTATTAAACCTGCGCAAGATGACCAATATCGGCACCTTTCGCGCCTACCTGAATGAATATCTGCGTAACCACCCGCGGATTCGCAAAGATATGACGCTGATGGTGCGCCAGCTGGCGCCTGACGCAAATGGTCTGCCGATTGAAATATATGCCTTCACCAACACGGTGGTCTGGGCGGAATATGAAGAGATTCAGGCTGACATCTTCGACCATATTTTTGCCGTGGTGGATGAATTTGGTCTGCGTATTCATCAGTCCCCCACCGGGAACGATATTCGCTCCCTGGCGGGCGTTATTACACAATAATCAGGTACTGGCGCGGGAAATAAAGCGCCAGTCCAGCATGATTCTTTCCGTGGGCGCATCCGGGTTGTCGATCTTATTCAACAGCAGATCGACCGCCTTGCGCCCGATATCCCGCGAAGGCTGTTCAATGGTGGTCAGCGAGATCATCTCTGCCAGCTCCGTACCGTCAAACCCCACCACCGCGATATCCTCCGGCACGCGCAGCCCCGCCTGCTGTATGGCCCGCAGCGCCCCTGCCGCAAGGGTATCGGACACCGCAAATACCGCGTCCGGCGGGTTGTCCTTCAGCAGATTTTGCATCGCCGCCATGCCCGCGCTGGAGCTGAGATCGCGGGCGTACTCCACCGCCTGATAATCCAGATCCCGCAGGTGAATCACGCTCTTATAACCGCGTTCGCGCAGGCGAGCATATTTGTAGCTGAGATCGTGATTGATCATCGCGATACGTTTGCGTCCGCCGTTGGCAAGCTGGCTGATGGCATGCTGTGACGCGTCCACATCATTGATGCCCACGCAGGAAACCGTTCCGGCGTCGGCGTATTCAGCGCACTGCACCCACGGCGCGGAGCCGATCAGCGCGGCGAGTTCGGGCAGTTTTGAGAAGGCATCCATGGTGATAATGGCGTCGACGATTTTGCCCGACAGCAGGCTTAACCCCGAGCGGGAGCGTTCGATATCCGATCCGGAGTTACACAGCAGAATGCGGTAGCCGTTCTTCTCGGCTTCCTCTTCAATGCCCTTCACCACTTCCGCGCAGAACGGATTGGCGATATTCGAGACCATCACCAGGATCATATAGCTGCGCGCGGTACGCAGCTGACGCGCCAGCAAATTGGGCTGGTAGTTGCTCTCTTTAATGGCATGCAGGACGCGCTCGCGGTTTTTCGCCTTCACGGTATCGCTGTTGTTAAGCACGCGCGAGACCGTTGCCACGGACACCCCGGCAAGCTGAGCGATTTTCTGAATTGACATAGCGACGGCACTTCCTGCGGTTAACGTTTTATGCAGGCTACCATAAATTCGTTGCCCGGCGAACCGGACAACGCGTTACGCTTGCACACGAACCCAGCGCTGCTGCTGATGGCTTTTCACAATGGCATCAATGATATACATCACATTCGCCCCGTCGTGGAACGTCGCAAACTCGGGCCGCTCAGGCATCACGCCGGCGTGCACGGCACGGTAAAACTGCGCCATCATGTTTTTAAACGCATCGGGCCAGCCTTCGATATGCCCGCCGGGGAAGTGGGCGCTGTCGGCCACATCGCGGTTCATCAGCGTCGGGTCATCACTCAGCGTCTGACTGGCCTGCGCGCGATGGCCGATCCACAGCTGTTGCGGCACCTCCTGATCCCATGCAACAGACCGCTCGCTGCCGTTGATTTCAAAGGTCAGGCGATTTTTGCGCCCGGCGCTCACCTGTGAAACGCTAAAGCAGCCTTTGCTGCCGTCGTCAAAGCGGAACAGCACTGAGCCAAAATCTTCGGTGGTGACCGGTTTTTCTTCATACTGCGCGTGTTCATCGTGAGTGAAAGTGTGATTGCCTGCCACATTTGCCTTGCGCGTCGGCCAGACGATGGATAAATCGGCCATCACCTCGGTGATGCGCCGCCCGGTGACAAACTGCACCGTGTCGCACCAGTGCGAGCCGATATCTGCCACCGCGCGCGATGCGCCACCGAGCGCCGCATCCACCCGCCAGTTGTAGTCCGTTTCCAGCAGCATCCAGTCCTGCAGATAGCTGCCGTGCGAGGCGAACAGCCGCCCGATGCTGCCCGCGTTCATCATGCTTGCCGCCTGGCGCACCATGGCAAACTGGCGATAGACAAAGCTGACGCCGTGTACCACACCCGCCTGCTCCGCCAGCGCCACCAGCTCACGCGCCTCGTCCGGCGTCATGCACAGCGGTTTTTCGGAGAATACGTGCTTACCCGCGCGCAGGATCTGGCGGTTAATCTCCGCGTGCAGATGGTTTGGCGTGCAGTTGTGCACCACGTGCACATCAGGGTGCGCCAGCAACGCCTCCACGCTGTCGAAGGCGTGCGGCACGTTAAGCTGACGCGCTTTTTCCTGCGCCCTGGCAAACGTACCGTCGCAGAGCGCCACCACCTGCACAAACCCGAGACGCCGAAGCGCCTCGATATGCGCCGGGCCAATAAACCCGCTGCCGATAATGCCGACGTTAATCATCGTTGCCTCCTGCGGCAAAATCATCAAATGCGCGCCCGGAGACCGGAATGATGTGACGGCGAATAAACTCGCTGCCTTCGCGGGCACCGGTATCGCCGTCCTTAAGGCAGCACTCCCACTCCAGTACCGCCCAGCCGTCAAAATCATACTGGGTCAGCTTGCTGAAGATGCCTTTGAAGTCGATCTGCCCGTCCCCCAGTGAGCGGAACCGCCCGGCCCGGTTGAGCCACGGCTGGTAGCCGCCGTACACGCCGCTGCGCCCGTTGGGGCGAAACTCAGCATCCTTCACGTGAAACGCTTTAATACGCGCATGGTAGATGTCGATAAAGGTCAGGTAGTCCATCTGCTGGAGCAGCATATGGCTTGGGTCGTAGAGAATGTTGCAGCGCGGGTGGTTATCAACAAGCGCCAGAAAACGCTCAAAGGTCACTCCATCGTGCAGATCTTCCCCCGGATGCAGCTCAAAACAGACGTTCACGCCCTGCTCGTCGAAGGCGTCCAGAATCGGGCGCCAGCGGGTGGCCAGTTCCTGGAACGCCGCCTGAAAACGCGGCTCATTGTGCGGCGGCCACGGGTAGAAAAACGGCCATGCCAGCGAGCCGGAGAAGGTGGCATGCGCCTTCAGGCCTAATCTCGCCGAGGCCACGGCGGCCTGTTTCAGTTTTTCTGTAGCCCACGCCTGCCGGGCGGCCTCATTGCCGCGTACGGCTACAGGGGCGAAGTGGTCAAACGCGTCACTGTACACCGGGTTCACCGCCACAAGCTGCCCTTCCAGATGGGTCGACAGCTCGCTGATCACCAGCCCGTGCTCCGCCAGCGTGCCGGTGATGTCATCACAATAGGTCTGGCTTTCAGACGCTTTCTGCACATCAAAAATAGCCGGATGGTTACAGGGGATCTGCACCGCCTTATAGCCCATCGCTGCCGCCCAGCCCGCCAGCCCTTTAAGCGTGTTGAACGGTGCATTCACACCAATAAACTGCGACAGAAAAATACCCGGTCCCTTAATCGTTCTCATACCACCTCCAGAACATTACGCCTTGTCATCGTCATACTTAAACGTGAGAAGGAAAATCAGCGCGATCGCCGCGGCAGCCACCGCCGGGATCCACCAGAACGTGACCCACGCCTGCGGAACGGCCTGCCCGGCCACCAGGCGGTTATAGAGCGCGCCGGAAATCTGCGAGCCAAGCAGCATGCCGATACCGTAGGTAAACATCACAATCATGCTCTGCGCCTGACCTTTGACCTTTTCGCCTGCTACCCGGTCGGTATAGATAAAGCCGACGACAAAGAAGAAATCGTAGCAGACACCGTGCAGCAGAATGCCGAGATAGAGCAGGATGCGCCCCTCCTCGCTGACGCCCAGCGCGAACAGGGCATAACGCACAAACCACGCCAGCATGCCGATCAGCAGCATGATTTTCACGCCCAGGCGGCGGAACAGCAGCGGAATGACCAACATGAAGAAGATCTCAGACATCTGCCCGAACGACATGGCGGTGCTGACATCCGCAATACCCGCATCCGCCAGATACGAGGCGGTGTAGGCGTAGTAGGTGCCAAGCGGGACGGAGATCAGCATCGCGCAGACGGAAAAGACGAAAAAGTGGCGGGTTTTCAGCAGCGCAAAGGCATCCGCGCAGAAGAGATCGCGCACCTGCACCGGCAGCCCTTTCGCGGGAGCAGGCGTGTGCGGCAGCGTCAGGCTGTAGAGAGCCAGCAGCACGGAGCTGACTGCCGCCACCTGGAAGATGGTGACACTTGCCGCCACGCCGGTAACGCCGATGAAAATGCCCGCCACAATCCAGCCGATGGTGCCGAACACGCGCACCACCGGGAAGGTTTTATCCACGTTCGCCAGGCTGTGAAACGCGATGTTGTTGGTCAGCGCCAGCGTCGGCATGTAGCAGAGCGTATAGCCGAACAGCAGGCCAATCAGCAACGCACCGTTTTCAGCAATCAGCGCGCCCGGCACAAACCAGAGGATTGCCGCCCCGGCGAGATGCATCACCGCCATCACCTTTTGCGAAGCGAAGAAGCGATCCACCAGCATCCCGAGCACAAACGGCGACAAAATAGAGGCGATGGGCCCGGCAGAGAACGCATCACCAATCAGCAACGACATGTTGTGCTGGGTCATCACCAGACCCAGCGTGACCGACCAGCTACCCCAGATAAAAAACTGCAGAAACATCATCAGCGACAGCCGCGGCACCAGCAGCCGGTGCTGCGCTATCGCCTTTCCACTACTTTCAGTTGTTGACACCATGATGAGCCTCACCCAGAAAAAGTAATCGATTACAAAACGGTTCACATAAAAAGTAATCGATTACAAAACAAAGATCCTGTGGATCGAAACGGAATTGGGAGGGGGGTCACGATAAAGGTGGAGTGATACTTTGTAGGCCCGGTAAGCGCAGCGCCACCGGGGGTGATAGAGGGTGCGGCCTGATGCCCTCACCCCGGCCCTCTCCCACAGGGAGAGGGTGCAAACACTAAAAACGGCAACCAGGTTGCCGTTTTGCTTTTACCTTCGAGAAAGTTTAAACGCGATAAACAGGAACACCACCCATACCGGCAGCAGCATCGCGGACAGGCGCATGTCGTCGATAGTGCACATCAGCACCAGAATCATCGCCAGGAACGCGATACAGATGTAGTTGCCTGCCGGATAGAGCAGCGCCTTAAACTGTGTCTCACGCCCTTTGCGGCGCATCGCGGCGCGAAAACGCAGGTGCGCCAGGCAGATCATGATCCAGTTCAGCAGCAGCGTGGCGACAACCAGTGCCATCAGCAGACCAAAGGCGGATTTCGGCAGCAGGTAGTTAATCAATACCACCAGCGACGTAATGGCCCCGGATAGCAGCAGAGAGTTGACCGGTACGCCGCGGCGGCTGACGCGGGTGAGGAATTTCGGCGCGTTACCTTGTACGGAGAGGCCAAACAGCATGCGGCTGTTGGAGTACACCCCGCTGTTATAGACCGACAGCGAGGCCACCAGAATGACGAAGTTCAGCGCCGAGGCCACCACGTTGCTGTTCAGATCGTGGAAAATCATCACAAACGGACTGCTGTCGGATTTCACTTCCACCCACGGGTAGAGCGCCAGCAGCACCACCAGCGAGCCGATGTAGAACAGCAGAATACGGTACACCACCTGGTTAACCGCTTTCGGAATGCTTTTATGCGGATCGCGCGCTTCGGCCGCGGTGATCCCAATCAGCTCCAGCCCGCCGAACGAGAACATAATCACCGCCAGGGACAGGATCAACCCCTTCCAGCCCGTCGCCAGGAAGCCGCCGTGCTGCCAGAGGTTGTCGATAGTGGCACGCTCGCCGCCGTGACCGGAGAACAGCAGCCACAGGCCAAAGCCGATCATGCCGATAATCGCCAGCACCTTGATCAGCGCGAACCAGAACTCGGTTTCACCATACAGGCGCACGTTCACGAGGTTAACGGCGTTGATGATAATAAAGAAGGCCGCAGCCCAGACCCACGTTGGCACCTCGGGCAGCCAGTACTGCATATAGATGCCTGCGGCGGTCAGCTCAGCCATTCCCACCAGCACAAACATCACCCAGTAGTTCCAGCCGGAGAGGAAGCCAGCGAACGGGCCCCAGTATTTATAGGCAAAGTGAGCGAACGAGCCTGACACCGGCTCTTCGACGACCATCTCGCCGAGCTGGCGCATGATCAGGAAGGCGATAACCCCGGCGATACCGTACCCCAGCAGCACTGCCGGGCCAGCCATCTGAATGGCGGGGCCGATACCGAGAAACAGCCCGGTACCGATCGCGCCGCCAAGGGCAATTAACTGAATATGTCGATTTTGCAAACCACGTTGCAGCGTCGGGTTCTGTTCCGACGAAGCTTCAGTGCTACCGTTGCCTGAAGCGGATGACGCGTCTTTCACGTCCTACCCCTGTCTCTTTTTTAGAAGGGGCACGTTTTAACACTTCATGCTGGTGGTAGCAAGTTTAACGCCGGGCCAGTGCGTGCACCCGGCGGATAAACGTCACGAACCGATGATCCCACCGTCCGCTTTGGTGATCACCACCGTCGACGAACGCGGACGTCCGTTCGGGTTCGCGTCTGGCCAGTTGGAAACCGCACGCGGATTGGCCGGATCGGTAATATCATCCCCGCCCTCTCCCGGATGCTGAATGTTAATAAACAGCGTGCGGTTGTCCGGCGTAAACGCAATCCCGGTGATTTCACACCCGCGTGGACCGGTCAGGAAACGGCGATACGCATTGGTGCCCGGAATGGTGGCCACCATCTGGTTATTGCCCATCCCTTCGTACGCTTTCTTATTAATGGTGCTGGAAGAGACATCGGTCTGGATCCACAGCACGCCCTGGTGATCGAACGACAGGCCATCGGGGCTGCCGAATGCCGCGCCCTGCATGGAGCCTTTGGCCTTCGGATCGTCGCTGTCGGTACGCCCGGCCATCACCAGAATATCCCATTTAAAGCGTGCAGAAGCAGGATCGGCTCCCTCTTCGTGCCAGTGCATAATATGACCAAACACGTTATTGGCACGCGGGTTGGCGGCATCAACAGGCGCCTTGCCCTCTTTCCCGCGATCGCTGTTGTTGGTGAGCGTACAGTAGACGCTGCCGCTGGCGTACGGATCAACCGCTATCCATTCAGGACGATCCATTTTCGTCGCCCCCACCACGTCGGCCGCCAGGCGGGTTTTGATCAGCAGATCGCCCTGGTTCTCAAAACCGTTGCTTTTATCCAGACCATTCTGCCCGAAGATCAGGGGCAGCCAGTCGCCGCTTCCCTCCTCGTTGAACCGGGCGACGTACAGCGTGCCGGAGGTGAGCAGCTGCATGTTGGCTTCACGGTTTGCAGGATCGTATTTTTTGTCCGAGACAAATTTATAGATGTACTCAAACTTCTGATCGTCCCCCATATAGACCACCACGCGGTTATCGGCGGCGAGCGTGACGGCGGCGCCTTCATGCTTGAAGCGGCCCAGGGCGGTGTGCTTGCGCGGCGTGGAGGTCGGATCGTAGGGATCAATCTCCACGACCCAGCCGAAACGGTTGGGTTCGTTAGGGGTTTTATCGACGCTGAACCGGTCATCCACCTCGTTCCAGCGGTAGGATTCATCGCTGTCGCTGATGCCGTAGCGTTTTTCCAGCGGGTTAAGGTCGGCTTTTTTGACAAAAATATCCGACCAGTTCTCCTCGCAGGTGAGATAGGTGCCCCACGGCGTATGGCCGTTGGCGCAGTTTTGCATGGTGCCCAGCACGCGTTCCCCCTGCGGGTCGGCGGCGGTTTTCATTAAATCCTGATGCCGCGCCGGGCCGGTAAGCTGCATCGGCGTATTGACGGTAATGCGGCGGGCATACGAAGACGGGCGAACCACCTGCCAGTCGCTGCCCGTTTTTTTCACTTCCACCACCGACACGCCCATCGCGTTCTGCCCCTTACGGGCCTTGTCGAGACTCCAGTTCGCCGTGCCGTCGGTAAACAGCATCCCGTTATCAATGTATTCGTGATTCAGCGCCAGCAGGCCATGCTCAGGGTTTTGTTCCCCCTGTGGCAGGCTAAACCACGCCATCCCGTCGTGGTGCATGCCCGCCTGCACGGCCTGTTCGTCCGTGGTGTTGCTGGCATCCGGTTTGAAAGCCGGCATCTTATCTTTAATCCCCGTCGGGTCGCCCCAGCGATAAAACGGGCGGGCAATATAGCCTTCCGGCACTCTGACCGTATCTTCCGTGGAGACGTCGATGCTGGTAAAGCCCAGGGAAACCGCTTTTGCCAGCGCGGAAGGCTTCGATACCGCGGCAATGGCATTTTCGGGTTTGATCAGAAAAGGGAATGAAACGGCAGCGCCCGCTACGGCGCCCATCTGTAAAAAACGGCGGCGGGAGAGGAATACTTCCGCAACCTCGGAGAATACCGGGTTAGCGCTGCGGTTAGTGATATCGTCGCGATGTTCTTTTTTAAATACGGATTTGAGGGGTCTGCCCATAGCGGCTTCCTGTCATTGGCCAAGAGGTAAAGGTCTGGAGGCCAGTGTAAGAAGCTTTTATTACAATTTTATAACACGATACGGAAGGATGGGGGCATCCCTGCCCCGGATAACGAGGTGGAACGCTTAGAACTCGTAGCCAACCGAGACCTTAAAGGTACGCGGTTCGCCCTGCGTGATGTAGGTGCCGGAATCGTCAACGCTGGACCAGTAGTTTTCATTAGTCACGTTGTCGATGCCCGCGCGCACGGTCATCTGGTTGGCATTGTGGTTCACCGCGAAGCGATAGCGCATGCCCAGATCCAGCGTGGTGTAGCTGTCCAGCTTTTTGGTGTTTGCCAGGTCAGCGTACTGCGCGCCGGAGTGGTTCACGCGGGCGGTCGCTGTCAAACCGTCAACGGGCTTGATGTCGTATTCCGCGCCCAGCACGGCGTAGAAATTCGGAATACCGATCGCATCGTTACCCTGATTGACGCCGTTTTTGGTTTTGGTCAGCTCGGCCTGCAGCCAGGTGGCGCTGGCGTTCAGACGCATCCCGAGCATTGGCTCGCCGAAGACGTTCAGCTCCACGCCACGGTTACGCTGTTCAGCGTCCAGGCCGTAGTGACCGCTGTCGTCGAGGATCGCCGACGGCATTTTGATCTCAAACAGCGCCAGGGAGCCGCCCACGCGGCCAAAGTCCGCCTTCACGCCCACTTCATTCTGCTTAGAGTGAACGATACCGGTGCTCTGGCCGTAGTTCGTCGCCGTGTTAGGTGCGGTTTTACCCGGCTGTAGCGCCTCGGTGTGGTTGGCGTAAAGGGAAATTTCCTCCCACGGTTTATAGACCACACCGTAGGTTGGCATCCAGCGGCTGCCGTCAAAACCGTCCGCGTCGTTTTCCGCACCGGTAATTTTGTTGTACCCGCGGATCACCACTTTCTGATGACGTGCGCCGGCGGTGAACAGCAGTTTGTCATCCAGCACGCCCAGGGTATCGCTCAGCAGCCAGCCCTGAGTGCGGGTGCGCCCGCTGGTCAGCGGATCGCTGTATTTGCCGCCAGAGCCGTTGAAATTGGAGCTGTCCGGCATCGCGACGCCGGTGTTGTGGTAGATATTGGTGGTCGGGTTATCCGCCGTCGCCGACATTTTCCAGGCGATTTTTTCGTTTTTGGTCATCGCGGAGTACCCCACGTTAACCTTGTGCGAGACAAAGCCAGTATTGAAGTGACCGCGGATCCCCGCCATGCCGCTGACGGAATCGCTGATACGGTTGGTATCGAGACGGCTGACCACGGCCTTACCGCTCTTGTCCACCAGCTTCGGTGCGCTGTAGATCCCTTCTTCGTGCGCATGCTGCGCGCCAAGGCCGGTATAGGCCGTCCAGTTGTCAGTAATGTCGTACTCGCTGCGCCACATCCCGAACTCGTTTTCAATGTTGCTGTAGGCCCATTTCTGCGAGAAGTTACGATCGTTTTTCGGTGGCTCCGGCACAAAGTCCACGCCGGAAATATTGACGCTGGTCGGACTGCCGTGGAAGGTTTTCTTCTGATAGCCCATATCCAGGGAAGTACGGAAGTTGTCGCCTTTATAATCCAGACCGGTGGAGAGCAGCGTGGTGCGACGGCGGTCGTTCGGCACACCGGTTTCCCCTTCCCGGTGAACCAGGTTCACGCGCGCGCCGAACTGGTCGTTATCGCCAAAGCGACGGCCCGCATCGAGGGTGGTACCAATCTGTGAATCGGAGGTGTAGTCCACGCCCACTTTCGCCTGCGGCGTATCGCCCGCATGTTTTGGCTCGAGGTTGATCATCCCGCCCACACCAGAGCTTGCCGCGCCGTTCATCAGCGAGTTTGCCCCTTTGAAAATCTCAATGCGGTCGACCATCTGGGCATCCACCACCTGACGCGGCAATACGCCGGACAGCCCGCCAAAGGTCATGTCGTCGCCGTCAAACTTCAGGCCGCGAATACGGAAGGTTTCGGCGCTATTACCGTAGCCCTGAACGTACTGCACGCCCGCATCGTTGGCGACCACATCAGCAATGGTTTTCGCCTGCTGATCTTCCACCAGCTTCGAGGTGTAGCTGATGATATTAAACGGCACATCCATGGCGTTCTGCTGACCGAGCATCCCCATACGGCCGCCGTTTGCCACCTGCCCGTCCAGGAAAGCGGGCACCAGCTGGTCGCCGCCGGGTTTGAAATCGCTTCCGGCTGCAGACTGGACCACCATGGTGTCTTCTGGTTTCGCGTCTGCTGCCAAAGCAGCGTGCGTCACTGTGCTAACGGCAAGCGCCAGCAATGTTTTATGCATTTTGGTGTTGTTCATAATTAACTCATTAAACGTGCGCGCAAAAATGGCCCGTCGTCGGGCCTTAGAAGGATGTTATAAGCAATGCAAATGAGAACTATACGCATTATATATACGTTAGCAAGTGTAACCGCGCGTATCTGCCTGAGAAAATGGGTTAAACGAAGCCGGGGGAACGGAGAAGGGTTACAGCGGGAAAACGTAACGCACAACCACCCCGGATCCGGGGTGGTTGCAGGGCATTATTTTTTCTTGTAAATATCGGCGGTGCCGTGAATTTTGTTGTTGGTATTACCAGACGTGAGCACCAGGACATCGGCACCTTCTTTGTCTGCTTTTTCAATTAATTCTTTCTTCGCATCATCAATGGAGACTTCATTTGAAGTGCTGACTGTACCGATTTTTTCATACTGCGATTCGACTTTCTCGAAATCATTTTTCGTCAGCAGTTCAGCGGCAAAGGCATTGGTGGTAAACAGAAACGCTGTTCCCAGCAAAATAGCAGTCGTCTTTTTCATAACCTTTTTTCCTTGAGATTAATCAGCAACTACGAAAAACCTCACACATAATGGTGAGGTTTTATGAGCATGGTAGAGAATCTCAGGAAATGCCACACGATAAGGAAAATTCTTTTATAACAACCCGTTGTATTAAATTACTAACGAACATTAAGAATATTCAAAAACGCGCGCCGTACCAGCAATATCAATACGCACCCCCGCGCCCGGGTTCCATCCAGGCTGGCTGACGGTTTTCAGGGTAATCGGCTCCGTTTGCCCGGCTAACGCCAGCGTGAGCGTGGACAACTGGCCGGTGAAATCCACCTCCACAATCGACACCGGGCTTTCGTGCGCCGCGCATGCCGTCACGCGCAGTTGCTCAGGACGCAACATCACTCTGCCCTGCCCCGTCGCCTGGGCGTTGTCCGTGGGCACCTCGCCCAGCGCACACTGCGCATAACCGCTGGCGAGTTGTGCCGGCAGGATCACCGCATCACCCAGAAACAGCGCTGTCTCTTCGTCCACAGGCTGAGAGTAGACCTGATAAGGGGTACCGACCTGAGTGAAACGCCCGGATCGCATGACCGCCACCTGCGTGGCAAAGGACAACGCTTCGTTTTGATCGTGGGTGACCAGGATCGAGGCCACCCCCGCTTCCGCCAGCAGATCGGCCGTCGCTTTACGCGTCATGGCGCGCAGGCCGGTATCCAGTGCCGAGAAGGGTTCATCCAGCAGCATCAGAGAGGGACGCTGCGCCAGCGCACGGGCGAGCGCCACGCGCTGCTGCTGGCCGCCGGAAATTTCATGCGGCCAGTGCGTGGCGAGTTGTCTGTCAAGCGAGACCATCTCCATCAGTGCTTCCACGCGCTGGCGCTTTTCGTGGCGGGTACCGTCTAATCCCCAGGCAATGTTGTCTGCCACATTAAGATGCGGGAAGAGCGCCCCCTCCTGAGGAACAAAGCCAATTTTACGCAGATGCGCGGGAATAAAGTTGTTCTGATCGAACAGGGTTCGGCCCTGCATCACGATCCGTCCGCTATCCGGCGTTTCAAACCCGGCAAGGATACGCAGCAGCGTGGTTTTACCCGACCCTGACGGCCCGACAATCGCCGTCCGGCTTCCCGGCGCAACGCTCAGGTTTAAGCTGTCGAGCACCTGCGCATCGGAAAACGATTTAAAAATGGACGTTAATTCAAGCATCTCATAGCCCTGCAATTTTTTTAGACTGCATATAAAGAATGGCGGTCAGCGGAAGTGAAATCAAAATCATCAACATGGCGTAAGGCGCAGCGGCAACATAATCGATCTCGCTGGTCAGCGCCCAGAAACCGGTGGACAGCGTGCGCGTTCCCAGCGGGGAGAGCAGCAGCGTCGCCGTCAATTCGTTACTGACGCCAAGGAAGACCAGCGCCGCCCCTGCCGCCGCACCGGGCGCGGCCAGCCGCATGGTGACGCTCCACAATGCCTTCGCGGGCGTGCTGCCCAGACTGCGCGCCACGTTTTCCAGTTCCACCGGCGCCTGCGCAATCCCGGCCCGCAGGTTAATGAGCGCACGGGGCATAAACATCAGCAAATAAGCCAGGAACAGCGTAATTTCGGTCTGATAAATCGGGCGTGCATAGTGAATGGTGACCGTGACCAGCGCGAGGGCGGTGACGATCCCCGGCAACGAACTGGTGATGTAAATACACCCTTCCAGCATCCGGAAGATGCGGTGCGGATAACGGATACCGAGCCAGGCGATGGGAATGACACAGGCGGTGGTCAGCAGCGCGCCGCCCACGCCGAGCATCAGCGTCTGGCGCAGCGAGTGCCAGAGATCGGCGCTCATCCAGTTCTGTACGCCGCCAAGCCATATCCAGCGACACAGCACAATGAGCGGTACGCCCAGCGCCAGCATAATCAGTACGAGGAAAAACAGCTGGCCCAACGCCGCTGCAACAGGCTTCAGCGGCCAGCGCGTCTGTTCACGTGCCGCCCCTGCGCCGATGCGCGCATAGCGGGCTTTCCCGCGGGTGACCCCTTCCAGCAGCAAGATGGCCAGACAGCATAGCGCCAGCACACCCGCCAGCATATTTGCCGCCGGGCCACTGAATGTCGACTGGAACTGGTCGTAGATAGCGGTGGTGAAGGTATCAAAGCGGATCATCACGTACAGGCCATATTCCGCCAGCAGATGCAGCGCCACAAGCAGCGCACCGCCGCAAATCGCGAGCTTAAGCTGCGGTAACACCACGCGAAAAAAGACCCGCCACGGCGGCGTGCCGAGCGAAGCGGCAACATCTTCAAGCGTTGGATCAAGACGGCGCAACACCGCCGCCACGGGCATATAGATAAACGGGTAATAGGCTAACACGGAGAGAAACACGCCCGCAGAAAGCCCGTGCATGGAAGGCACCACGCTCACCCAGGCGTAGCTTTGTACGAACGCAGGAATAGCCAGCGGGGCCACCGCCAGCGCAGACCACATCCCCCGCCCGGCGAGCTGAGTACGTTCCGTCAGCCAGGCTATCGCCACACCGGTGACGATACAGAGTGGCACCGCTAAGGCCGTCAGCCACAGCGTGTTGCTGAGCAGCTCAGCAACACGCGGGCGAAACACCAGCGCCTTAATGGTTTCCCAGCCCGTCTCAATGCCAATGGCAATGATAAAGCCCAAAGGCAGAAGCGCCATTAATGAAAACAGGACAGCTAACGCAACCATCGGCAGCGCAGGACGCCTGCGGGCAGGCTCCCGCACTCTGTTTTTGCCGATGTCGAGACTCAGACCAGACATAGGACGTTCACTTTACTCACAGGATCACAGCAGGCCAGCTTGCGTCATCAGCTCGATAACTTTTTTACTGTTAAGCGTAGAAGGTTCTACTTTCGGTGCATCCAGCTCGTTCAGCGGCACCAGTTTCGGGTTAGAGGCCGCGTTCACGCCCACCGCATATTCGAAGGCGTTGTTGGTGCGCAGGCTCTCCTGACCTTCTTTGCCGGTGATGTATTTGATGAAGGCCTGAGCCTGCGCTTTGTGTTTGCTGGACGCCAGCACGCCGCCGCCAGAGAGGCTAACAAAGGCGCCCGGATCCTGGTGTTTAAAGTAGTAGAGCTTAGTGTTTTTGCTGTTTTCACCCGTTTTGGACTGATCGACAAAACGGTAGTAGTGATAAATCACCCCGCCATCAATCTGACCGGCGTTAACGGCTTTCATCACCGTGCTGTTGCCTTTATAGGCAACGAAATTGGCTTTCATCGCTTTGAGCCACTCAAGGGTGGCCTGCTCGCCTTTCAGGGCCAGCATTGCGCTGACGATCGCCTGGAAATCGGCACCTGACGGAGAAGCAGCCCAGCGGCCTTTCCACTCGGGTTTAGCCAGATCCATCAGCGATTTTGGCAGTTGCTGCTCGCTCAGTTTTTCCGGGTTATAGACAAACACCGTGCTGCGAGCGGCAATCCCGATCCAGCGGCCGTGTGCCGGGCGATATTCCGCCGGTACCTGCTTTAATGTCTCTGCATCTAATGGCGCAAACAGTTTGGCGTTATCAACCAGCACCATTGACGGCGAGTTTTCAGTTAAAAATACATCCGCAGGCGATGCGCTGCCTTCCTGCACCAGCTGGTTGCCCAGCTCGCTGTCATCGCCATTACGCAGCGTGACCTTAATACCCGTTTCTTTGGTAAAACCGTCTACCCACGACTTCACCAGATTTTCATGCTGCGCGTTATAAACAACGATACCTTCGTTGTTATCAGCGGCAACCGATTGAGTTGAAAGGAAAAGTGATGAAGACAACAGGGCAAGCGAGAAGCATGACAGCAGGCGAGAATTCATGAACATATCCTTAATAGACCAACGTGATAAACAACAAAGGGCTGTGTGGGACAGGATTAAAGCATACAACAACGCTAATGATAATTACTATCAATCGAGTTTAGTCGTAAAAGTGTAAAATTCGTTTTTAGCAGATTTTAGAATGATAAAAACCCAAATTTTAATGCGAGATAATTTTTAGATTAAGAAAACCTTAAGCCTGCCAACAATGAAATTCATTAGCCTTCTATTTATTCTGACGCGAAGGTAAATGTGTTATTCATGCCCCCGGCATATATAAAAAAAGCCCCGATGCTTCGGGGCTTTTTATGCTTATCCGGAGGCAGCCAAATTTATAAGGCTACTATTTTAAAAAGCATCACACAGACGCGTGAGGGGCGTACATCGGATAGGTGAAGAACAATAAATGCACGCAGTTCAGCCCAAAATGGAAGAACGTTGCAACCCAGAGCCTGCCGCTCCACATCCACGCCAGGCCGTAAATAATACCGGAGAGGCTGGCAAAAATAATCAGCAGTAAACCGCCGCTATAATGCATTAGCCCAAAAATGAGTGAGGCAATCAACAGTGCGACAACAGGATGCACAATCCGGGACAAGCGCTGCTGCAGATAGCCTCTGAACAAGGCTTCCTCGGCCAAAGAGACGAAGAAAATATTCGCAAGGGCAAATTGAGCAAACCATTCTGGCGCATGCGGCTCAATTCTCAGCCCCCCCAACGCAACTGCCAGAAGTAACAGCGCGGGTATCGCCAATACCAATATTCCCCAGCCGACCTTGCCAGCTTTATAGATGGGTTTTGCTACAAATAACGTTGGCATGCACGTAATTAAAAAGAACGGCACCACTGCCTTGTCCATATTAAAGTACATACTGAACGGTATGCTTTGCGGACCAACAACGACAGCGTCCAGCACTTTGGGGTTATGGAAGCCTGGGATCGCATGCAAAACCAGGGCAACGGCGATGACCACGCACAGGCCTTCGACCAGATAAGTATATTTATTATTTTTATTACGTAGCCATTCAACAACAGACCAGCCAATAACGATTAATGCAATCACCAGCAGCGCCGGGGCGCCAAGAATGCTCTGTTTCCAGCCGAGAAATGCCGTTAACCCCAGCATCAGGTAAGCCAGGCTTTTATTCAGGGAAAGTGCGGCAAGCGAAGTTGCGAGTAGATACCACATAAATGTCCTTCATGATTGGCATGTACAACAGTGAAACGAATGTCGTGCCGGAGGCATCCCGCAGGGAAGCCATAAATAGGGTGCCGACTACCGGAATCGAACGGGTGACCTACGGATTACACGTCAGTTGCTCTACCTTCTGAGCGAAGTCAGCGTTGGTCCGCCACCGGAGCCTCGAACCCCGTACTACAACATCCTGGTTGTCGCTCTTCCCGATGAGCTAGTGGCGGTATGGTGGCCCTGACTGTAACTACGCCAATGACCGGTCGATGGCGGAACAAACGTTCTGACCGACAGGCTACAGGGCCGGGTTCAGAATGATACACATCTGGAATTAACCACGCAAATCAGACGGTTAATAACGGGTACAGAGTGAAGGATCGGTAGCGGTTGGTCGGTCTGGGGAAGAGTGGGCTGGATTACCCTGTAGGATTGAATATTAAAAATCAACTCATTGAAAATGAATTGTATTATCACATTCAATAATCATACATCCCCCATAAAGCCCCCTATTCGTCTGCATGGATACTGCGCCAAGAATCATCACGGGAATCCGTAATCAATTCCAACATTACGCTAACAGCATTTTGTGAGATGGCATAGTTATGCCAATGCAGCTCGTTAAGAAAAAACACGCATATATACCCAGAAAACGTTGTTCCAGTTGTTCTGGTTGTTCCAGGCGACGAAATAGTATGCTTTTAAAAAAGATCCCCTTCATAAAGTGGAACATATAGGGGTAAAAAGTTGTTCCAAATAATGAATCAAGTACAACTGAGGAGGAAAAAATGAAACGAGCGGTTGGGAAGAAAGAGCTTCTAACTATAGTGCCTTTGTCACTGAGCACTATCTACAGGCTGGAAAAGAATGGAGGATTTCCGAAGCGTTGGTACATTACGGATGGGCGCTGTGCCTGGAACGCTTAAGAGGTTGAGCGCTGGCTTGATGAGCGTCAGGCTGCCAACCAAACAGTAAATATTGAACAGGAGGATGTATGGCATTCAATGACATTGAGTTCAACGCCATCAAAAAGGAAGTGAAGCAATTTGTTGAAAGCATTCGACCACCAGTCCACATCCGCTCTGAGCTGGATATCGTCTACAGCATCAGCGACCAGACTGTAGATATTGGTCAGTTACGACCTGTATGGCGAGGTGAACCAGGTGAAACGCACATTCTTCCAAACGTCAGAATCAGATACGTCCGCTCACAGGACAGATGGAAACTCTACTGGATGCGCAAGGATTTGAAATGGCATCTATACAGTACTGAGCTTTCGCTGACGGATGCACTTGAGCTTGTGCGTGCAGACCCGGATTATTGCTTCTTCGGATGACGAAAGAGGCATCTGCGTGATGAAAGAAGTCACAGAGATGTGGCCTTTCTTATTGGATGGAATTACAGGTGTGAAAAAAATCAGCTGTAATTTGATCATTTTATTGAAGTTTCTTTTTAGCCTGTTACTTCAAGCGTTTTCCACTGTAAAGCATTCGATGCCATCTTTTTTAGAAGGTATTAGGATCACCCATATCTGTAAGAAAGACCATCGTTTTACTTCTCTCCCAGAAAACCAAGGCAATACTGGACGCCACAAATGCACAGGATGCGCTTTTGAGCGCGCAATGGAACTTAAGGCCAAGGGAATCCCTATGTGCAACGACGATTCAATTCTGGCTGACTTACCAGAGAGCCAGGCTGGTACCGTTCGCCATAAGGATGCCTTCGAGGGGTACAAGATGGCGTATCAAGCGTAACCACACTGGGCAGCCCACTACTGCTTATAAGTGGTTTCTCGGCCACCAAAGCCGGCACGTTGAACTACCGCGTGGAATGCTAAAAATTGTTCCTGGGCGTCGCCAGCAAGTAAAGCATGGAGAAAAACAAGGATCCCCAATATACCGAGTCATATCGATAGGGATCAAAATCAATATGCAAAAATCCTCTTACAAAATCGTATCCATTTGCAAAGATGTTTATCTGAATGGATGCAATAGCGATTACAAATACCATATAAGCAATAAACAATGGATATTTATGAAGCCTGTTAACTTTTAACTTCCCCAAATAAAGCAAGAAAAAAACTACAATAGACACAATGAAATAGACCACTGCAGGCCAGATCGGTGGATAAAGCGAAAATTCTAAATCTTGTGACATAATCAGTTCTCTTTAGCTATCTGGTACATCTGCCAACCTGTAATGCTACTACTGGTCGCATCAAGTGTAATTGCGGTTTTAGATGCCTCTTGCCAGCCTCTGATATAATCAGATTGGATATTGTGAAACAAACTCCATGACTTTTCTCTGGGAGCCAGAACTTTTCTACCTGCACCGTATGCTGATAAAGAGAGATCAATTACACCGTAAATTAAATCTGCTTGATTATTACCATAACCCAGCTTTTTTGCAGCAAATCTGTACGCTTCTCTCACGGTTCCTGATTGTTCTTCACGGAAAAGAAGATAGTACCCGTTTTCGTATACATTATTTACCCCATGAGCAATCATCGGAGCCCCGTATGCAGCACAAGCTAACCCAAGCGATCCAACGCATAAACTAGCCCCACCATAAACTTGTGCTCCGCCTGCAACAAAGCCAATCTGCTTGAGAGCTATAGTCGTTGTTGTTGCCTGATTTTTCTCGACAACTATAAACATTTTTGCTCGGTTAAAGGTAAGCAGATCATCCTGTTCACGGAGATGTCGTATCTGTTCGTCAAGGATTTGAGTCCCTCCGAGAAAGGTAAGGCAGTGGGATTCGATCTTTCTTTTCAAATGACCCACGAGCTGTTGAATCTCAAAAAAAGACCAGAAGTACCATAAAATAAATGTTTTGCGGAAATTTGCTCTGTAAGAAGCTCAATCTCTCGCAATTTATGCTCAAACCGATTTTTGTCACGGTTATGGTTATACATTCGACCTCCATGTCACAAATACTCTTCAATAATAATACATTCGTTCAGACGACAATCAATAGCTCTTTACGTATCAGCAGTTGCGACAGTCAGAGCGGGAAATTTTTTATGCAAAGTACACACAGCCACATCATAAATTATCGCTACTTGCTTCCTGTCCACGCCATTCGCTATTAGTCGCCCTACATGCGCCCATTGCTCCTGAGTCAGCTTCGGACGCCTCCCATCTATTATCCCCTTTGACCTGCCATGGCTAAAACTGCTCTCGTTCTTTCAATTGTATTTTCTCTTTCCATCTCAGCCGCAGTACTCAGCATTGTGTATGCGAATCGGCCGATTGAAGTACTGATCCTTATTCCTTCAATGATTGAGACAAATTCAATATTATTAGCCCGAAATAGCGCAGTAAATCGATGATGTGTATGCGTTGAGCGTCCAAGCCGATCCTGCTTCCAGACAATGACAGTGTCACCTGGCCGCAATAACTTCATTTTCTTATCCAGCCCCGGCCGTTTCGACTTTGCACCGAATATTTTATCGTCAAAAATGTGGTCAAATTCTATCCAATTTAGCGCCTCAAACTGTAATTCAAGATTTTGGTCAAAAGTTGATACCCTTGCATACCCATATTGCATGTTTTTTAGCCATCATTTTGTACGAAAAAATCAGGTGAAGTTATCGGCTGACCACTCAAGAGCAATCTATAAAACGTCGGTTTAGGAAGTAGAGCAACGGCGACGTTCCAGAAATCAGTTACCGATGCTACTGCAGGACGATTGCTGGTTGTCGGTGGGTTCGGTAGAGGTCTTCCGTTTTCACGACCCCCGGCATACCTGGCCGAGCTGGTTAATTCAGTCCGGCGTACCGCTGTCCGTTCTGCAGGAAATTGGTGGATGGGAGTCTATCGAAATGGTCCGTCGATATGCTCACCTGGCACCGAACCATTTAAGCGAGCACGCACGGAAAATAGATGTCATTTTTGGCAATCATGACACAAATACGACACAAGGAGAAAATCAGACTGGTTTGAAACTGGCGTAAGCGCCTGTTTTTAAATGGCACGCCCTGTAGGATTCGAACCTACGACCTACGGCTTAGAAGGCCGTTGCTCTATCCAACTGAGCTAAGGGCGCACTGAGAAGAGTGAACTTCGCGGTGGTGAAACGCGAAGAATTATACGGTCAATGGCAGGTGAGTCAATGCCTTTTCCGTATTCGACCCTGAATAGGGCTAGTTGATTGTAAATATGACTGTTTTTTCAACATTCCCCGCTTTTCTTCCGTACACTTTAGCACTGCGAAAAGGCTTAGCTGCATTTAAGTAACGCCTGCTGTTTTCCTGAGCGCCAGCTCGTCACACTAGTGTGAGGTATCCCGGCCGCCTGGAGGCTGACAGACAACAGGACAATGGAGTGACAGCGCAAAACCTGATCGATACGTCCCCCGGCTTACAGCACCTCTCTCAGGACATTGCGGGCATCAAACTTGAGCCTATCGTCGCCCTCTCCTCGCAGCGCCAGGTTGGGGTGGAAGTGTTGAGCGTCCTGTCAGCAACAGAGCAAAGCGAGGCATTTTTCACCGATCGGTCTGCGGAGTGGTCAATTGCGCTGCTTGAAGCGCAACTTGCCGCGCTAAAAAAGGCCCCGCACTGTCATAATCTTTACGTCAATTTGCCGATAACCGTATTCACACAGCCGGACGCTTTTCAACGGCTTATCCGGTTGCATGCCGCACCGCTGAATATTGAAATTGTCGACCCGGCACGCTTTCTGGCGCTGTCTGACGCAAAGCGGCAGGACGTTCTCCAGCGACTGCAACAGCTCAGAAGGCAAGGTCACGGTATCTGGCTGGACGATATTGATGAAGTAACCGTCCAACCATTTCTGTCCTGCCGGTTGCCGTTAACCGGCATAAAAATCGATAAGGAAGCATTCTGGCGTTTACGCGCCCCCCCTGCGCTCGGGCAACTGGTAACACGTTGCTTTCAGCTTGCCGACAAGGTGCTTATTGAAGGTATTGAGACTGAAAAGGATCGTATCCGGGCACAACAGGCAGGAGCAGGACTCGGCCAGGGGTACTACTGGCCGTCCTGGAAATGGCCGGAGGAATAAAAAGCCATTTCCAGGAGGGAAGCCATGCGAATGACAGTGCGCCGTTACCGGCGGCGGCGTACAGGAAGTGATGCACTGGGATTTACGCACTCGCCTTTTGCTCCCCCCTTTTTCGACCGACTCGAATTTTTGAGCCAGTCCATCCACCAGCACCGCAAAACAGACGCGCCCTTTATTATTCTGGTCACGGAAGATCATTTCCTGCGCACCGGTTTTCTGAACGGTCAGTTTCCCCTGAGCAGCTGTAGCGATTACCCGACGCTGGATGATGCCTTTCAGGCGCTGAACCAGTGGCCTGCTGCCCGTCTGGTGGTGGATATTGAAAGCCGTACCACGGCGCTTATGGAAAAACTGGATCAGCTGCGAAGACACAGCCTGTATCCGCCGTATCTGACGCCGTATCTGTTGGTCAGGGCGGATAATTATGACACCCGTCTGTTCTGCAAAGCGGCAGGTCCGTTTCATGTCCTCGAACGCCAGTCAACGGCGGCGGCGCTCCAGCACAGCCTGATGGATATCAGCCCCCCGCAGGGCTCCAGTAAAGAGTGGTTCTCGCGTGGCGAGTGGCCCATTTTACAGGAGCTGTCGCGGGGGAAGACGCTACGTCAGATCGCCCTGCTGCAGAACCGCCCCTATAGCCGCATTATCTATCGCCTGAGCTGCATTCTGGTAAAGCTCGGGCTGAGCCATCGCCAGGAACTGCTGCATCTTCTCAATAATCTCTCCGACTGCTCGTTTTACTCTTAACCTAACCCCTTCTTTCCTAAAGGCCTTTAGGAAATTACTTACCAAAAATGTTAATTTAATGTTAACTGTTAACATTAAAGTCGAAATTACAACTATTCCTAATTTTTGACTCTGAACCACGTGAAATATCAAAGAATACGTAAAGTGCAGCACTTTCATCCATGCGTTAAGGGATTGATGGTTCCGTTAACAGGATGATAATGATGTAAAAACAAGCAATTTGGCTGCATGTGCCAGGCGCAAAAAGTGAAGGTCGCAGAAGATTTTGCTCTTCCGGCATAGCATTTTTCTGATATCGGGGAGAGGCATCGGGATGAGGATGAGACGCGCTATCTGTGCAAATTCACGCCACTTCAGCAGCAGGTGAGACGTTTTACTGCCCCGCCATTTCATTAACAATTTTGCAACATATAGTGGTATCTGTTATTTTTTGTTATTACATAAAGATGAAAAGATGCGGTAAATGGAATAACAGGATATTTCCGCTAAAATTAAAAAAATAGCCATTCAGATCCAGAAGATAATACAAACCAATAATTGTGAATTAATCTGCAGGCTTTTCGGAAAAAACTTACACGGTATAATAAGACGCGTACCAAATATGAATAAGAAAAACCTTTTTGCCGATACCAGCCAAATGAGAAGACCGCGCTGAGGCAATGACATTACCGCTACGTTAACAAGGATGCTTTCGCTCTTTCCAGGGAAATACCACCCTATAAGGATCTGCAAATTTATCCTTCCGGCATTTCGAGAGTTTGAACCAAACTCAGCATAACGCTTTTAACAATCTGAGGCATAAAAAATGAAACCGGCATCCGTTATCATTATGGACGAACACCCTATCGTCAGAATGTCGATAGAAGTCCTGCTACAGAAAAATAAAAATATCACAGTCAAACTGAAGTCTGGCGACAGCCACGAAGTCCTTGACTGTATCCGCAATCACGCCATCGATCTGGTGATCCTGGACATTGAACTCACGGGCACCGATGGCTTCGCTTTACTGAAAAGAATCAGAAACTTAAACAAAGACATCAAGGTCTTGTTCCTCTCTTCCAAATCGGAATCCTTTTACGCGGGGCGCGCCATTCGTGCCGGTGCAAATGGGTTTGTCAGTAAACGAAAAGATTTGGGTGAGATCTACAACGCTGTGGAAATGATCCTGATGGGCTATTCTTTTTTCCCGTCAGAAACGCTGAACTTTATTAATCATCTGGGTTCAGGGAAAGGGATGGCGGCAGATATGCCATTATCGAATCGCGAGGTCACGGTATTGCGCTATCTGGCGAATGGATTATCGAATAAGGAAATTGCTGAACAACTACTATTAAGTAACAAAACCATTAGCGCGCACAAATCCAATATTTATTCCAAGCTCGGCGTGCAAAGCATTGTGGAATTAATCGATTACGCCAAGGCACACGAGCTGCTATAACCTGAATTCACTCCCTGCAGTTTATCTGAGCTGCAGGGAGTGCGGTCAGCGCTAATTATAATTAATCATAAAGGTAGCATCCGCATCGGCGCGTCCGGGCTGGGGGTTATCCGCAGTGGCAATATAATTAGCATAGAATGACAGCACGGCATTTCCCTGCGCATCCACCGTCACCGGCTGGCTGGCCTGCTGCAACGCCAGACGCGTTTTATCCGCATCCCTGATCTCCACCGCGACGTTATTCGCCGTGCTGGCATCGTTCAGCGCCAGCAATCCGCTGTCACTCCCGTCCGTTTTCCCGGAAAACGTAATCGATGCCGCGCCTGGCGGACAGCCGGTTAGCTTTAGCGTAAAAGGCATGGGCTGCGTACGACTCCCCGTGGTGCTGAGCTGTTTTGTCGGCCAGGTGCCCAGCGTAACAGTCTTGTCGCTGTCGTTACCCTCTGCCACGCAGGTAAAATCAACGATATTGCCGTACATCTGAATATTGATCTCGCCCAGCGCTGTGGCTGACCACGCATTTGCCTGACACATCGTCAGGGCCAGCACAGCGAAAGGCCATTTCCAGTTCCGCATCTCTCCCCCTTAATCGTAATCCACGCGCAGATAGCCGCGAGAGGTGAACCGGCCTTCTGCTGGCTTATTCCCCGTAATGCTCACCGGCCAGACCCGGATCCCGACCTGCGCCTGGGCACTGTCATCCAGGCGGAACGGAATTTTACTGTTCAGGTTGTTAGGCGTCAGAGGCGTACCGCTATCGTTCGCCACGACAAACCCTAAATCCGGGTTATCGGAAACCAGCGCATTACCCGAAATTTTTTCCGCCTCGATGCGCATCGTCAGATACGCATTGGCCTCCACATTGGTGCACTTAATGGCAATGGTTTTGCTTTGGGGTGAGACATTCTGAGGACGATTGCCGGCCCCCGCCTGGCTGAACAACGACGCGCCAATATCACCAAAATCAAATTCCACCACCTGCCCGGCATTAATCGCACAGCTTTGAGGTACCTGAATGGTGCCGCTGTAGCTAATGGTATACACCGGGGTATTCAGCGGGTCGGATGACGTGGTGGTCACATAGACGGTGAACATGGTTTGCTGAGGGATCACCACCATGTTGATAAACCGCCGCGTGACTCTCAGACGAAAGACCAGCTTCGAATCGGTGACAGGAAACGCCTTGTTGTTCGGAACGTTAGGGTGCTGCCCCATCTGGATGTAGTTTGCCGGCGGGTAGAAGGTGCCCGCGTAGTCATCGTGGATCTGCATTGCGCCATCAAGGTAGTCATTCAGCTTCACATACTTATAGCTATCAATCACCGTCGTTATCGGCAGGCTGGTGACGTAACTACGCATCGTGGACTTCCCGGTTGTACCTCTGGGGCAAATAGCATTAACGCCCACCAGCCCGGATTTTTGCGCAAGGGTCACAATCTGCCCCGGTTTGTTATTGGAACTGTTAAAGACGTTTGAAAGATCGTACGAGATATCCTTTGCCACGCCCGTAGAGTTCTGGCAGACCGTCGCCCACGCGGGCATCGTGCTGCAGAGCAGCGCTAAGCTAAACACATTGCGTAAACTGCGCATCTTTGGGTTCCTGTTAACGGTCACAGCTTGCCCCCGCCATGGTAATGGCCTGGTTTTGGCTTTCAGGCGATAAACGATAGTGCGCACGACACTGGGACTGCATCCCATTGCCCCACTGAATAAGCAACTCCCCTTCCAGCGGCAGGCCGCTCAGGTAAATCTGCCCGTCATCGCCCACCATGCTGGTGACCCCGCTCTGGGTTTCACGGACCACGGCACCAAACGGCACTGGCTGGTTGCCGCGCGTCACGGTCAGCAGGGCACGCACGCCAATACGGGTATCGAAGCTGGCGCGCACCAGCGCGCCTTTGGTCGGCACCACGCTGCTGACGTTATTTTCGATGTCGGTGTTGTTACTCATGGAGTTGGTATCCAGCGCCACGCGGTTATAGCGGTAGACGGTGGCATACGGCATCACCGCGTAGCCTCGCCAGTCGGTTTTCACCCCGGTCTGGTTTTCCACGCTGACGCCCGATGCTCCCGGCGCTTTAATCAGGACGTTGGTATCCCCCAGCGGCTGGCTGAAGGTGACACCGTCGGCATGGCCTACCACCCCACCGGCGAGCTGCCAGTTGAGATCGTGCTGATCGCGCGCGTAGTTGTAGCCCACACCCAACGTGCCGTAGGTCGCCTGCCAGTTCGCGCTGGCGCTACCGCTTGAGCCGTTGGTACTGGTGTGCCCCTGCGTAACGCTGTAGTTCAGGTTGCGATCTTCCAGCAGGGTGCCGCTGACCCCGGTTTGCCAGCTGGTATCACCGTCGCTGTTGCGGCTGGCTGACGCCGTGGCGTAGGCGCGGTCGATGGCACTGTCCCGGCGATACCCCTGACGGGTAAAGAGGCTGAACGGCACCGAGACGTTAAACGACGCGATCCGGTCCGTGCCCTCGATCCCGACGGACTTGTTCCACGACCATGACAGGGAGTAGTTGATCCCTTTTACGCCCCCGGCATAGCCGAGCTGATACCAGAGGTTCGACTGGCTGGTACCCCAGTAGGTCTGCTCGCTGCCGGAAACATAGACTGAGCCGTAATCACCCAGCGATTGAGAGATATTGAGCTGGAAGCGCCCTTTTTTATTCCATGTCAGGTTGTGATAGCTCTGCACGTCCGGCACGCCGTCATCATCCTGGCTGTCGGCATACTGATAGCCTTCCATCGAACGCCAGGCCACGTCATCCAGGGTATAAAACCCTTTCGTGGAGTAGCGATAGCCCAGCAACTGGAAGTTGGTGCCGAATCCGTTAAGTGATTTTGCATACAGGAAACGCAGGGACTGGCCTTCATGGCGGCTGTCGTCCGCCAGCTGGCTGCGGGCATGGGTGACATCGACAGACACCGCGCCCCAGTCACCGAGGTTTTTCCCGGCACCAATGGCCACTGCGGTATAGCGCGACGCCAGCTGCGTACCGCCGTACAGGGTGAAGCCATTGGCAAGACCGGTAATCAGCGTGCCCTGGGTAAAGAACGGCGAGTCCTGATCGCTGTTACCGCTGCGGTAATCCCCTGCCACGAGGTCATATTTCCAGCGTCCTTCACGCTGCAGCAGCGGCACGGTGGAGTACGGCACGGTATAGCGTTGCTGGCTACCGTCTTTCTCTTCCACCGTCACCTCCAGATCGCCGCTTGAGGAGGTGGGGTTCAGATCGGTGATGGCAAACGCACCAGGCTGGACGTAGCTCTGATAGATAACGTAGCCGTTCTGGCGAACGACCACTTTGGCTGGCGTCCGGGCGATACCGCGCACGGTTGGCGCGTAGCCCTGCAGGCTGTCCGGATACATGCTGTCGGACGAGAACAGCCGCCCGCCGCGAAAACCGACGCTGTCGAAGACATCATTACCGGTATTGCTGTCGCCCAGCACCAGTTCGCTTTTGAGGGGAATGACGGTACGCTGCGCCCAGGTGCCAATGTTCTGCCAGTTACTGTGCCGCTGGCCGTTGTTCTGCGTATAACGCCAGGCGCCGTTATTGCGTAAACGCCAGGCGCCATAGTTCAGCCCGCTCTGCAGGTTCAGATAGTAGCTGTCGTCCTCGCTTCCCCGGTTGCCGGTAAAGCTGTAGTTCAACAGCGCGGCGGGGATCCCTTCATCCCACTGTTCAGGCGGGATATAGCCACGGGCGCTGTTCTGCATCGCCACCTGCGGCAGGCTGATATTCAGACGCTGTGAGGCGAAGTTAAACGCGACCAGGCTCCCGGGGATCGCTTTTGCCAGCGGGACACAGGTATCGCCCTGCACGTTAACCAGATCGGGAAACGCGGCGATGTTAACGCCAAACCGCTCCAGCATTTTGCGCGTGATGCACGGCGCCAGCCCACCCGCGACCGGGGGCGTATCGTCGGCCTGCTCAAAGCGCACGTCCTGGGTCGCGATAAACTCATCGTTACGCCAGATATCCACGCGATACACGCCGGGTGCCTGCTGATGACCTTGTTCAAAACGCGATAAATCCGCCACGCTGGCGGTATCGTCGGACAAAAAGGCCGGGTTAAAGTAGCTTTCGCTCCAGCCCGCCTGCGGCCAGAGCGTTGCCATCAGCGCCAGTGCAACCGGGCAGTAACGCCATTGATGATTATTCATCGCCCTGACTCTGCTCACAGGTTTACGCTACGCGCCGGAGTAATGGCACCGTAGTCATTGACGCTCTGCCAGGAGAGCGTACCGCCCGCGCTGGCCGGCAGCGTCTGCTGCGCCGAGTTCTTTGGCGCGATCATAATGTTGTCCAGCGTCTGACCGCCCAGCTTCAGATTGACCAGCGTGATGTAATACGGTGACGCGTTGCTGATCTTCAGATGGGTGCCAACACGCTCAAAGCGCAACTGAGAGAGCGCCTCTTCCGGCTGCATCGCCAGATTGTTCGGGCGCACAAACAGCTTGATACGCGACAGGATGGCCAGTTGCAGCACGTTGTTGTTTTCGGTTTTGGCTTTGTTCACTGACGGGATCGCTTTCACGTTCATGTAAAAGAGCGATTCACGATCGGCGGGCAGCGCGGGGCCGGCATAAATAATGCGCAGGGTGTTTTCGCTGTCCGGTTCACTGACAAACAGCGGAGGCGTAACGGCAAAGGTCTTTTCCTTTTGCCCGTTCGCATTTTCGATCCATGCGTTTATTAAATAGCGTTCTTGTTTGTTGCTGTTGGTGATCGCCAGTGAAGTTTGTTTAGCATCTGCCGGATAAATAACGCGCGTGGCTCCGAGTGCAATACCACCGGACGCATTCGCGCATGCAGAAACCATCATTAAAATAAACGATAAAATCAGTCCTGGTTTAATTAGCGTATTCATCAAAACCGTACCTTTAATAATGTGTTCGCAGGTGTTATGGATAAATCAACGTAAACCAGACATCCGACTGAATATTGCCTGGCACAAGGTGTTCGGAAATAGCGCGATAACGGGCGCTAAAATGAAACGCAAGCTCGCGGGTCTCAATCGGCAGCCAGCTGACCGCCGTGGCGTTGGGGATAATCTGACGCTGTTGTTCGTCAAAGAGCGCCAGCCCCACCCCGCTGCTGATGGGTGTTTCACCTGGCCGCGATGTCGCCAGAAAAACCTGCGGATCTTCTGCGGGCGTGATGCCCTGAAACTGGATCCCGACGGTGCGTGAGACATCCACGCTGCAATCCAGCAGCCGCACGGTGAAAGGCACATTAACCGTGGAAAAACTGCCCACCCCGGAAAATGAGTTGGTTCGGTACTGCCCCATGTCGATGCGCATATTCTGGCTGTCCGGCGCCACGGCGCAGCCGCCGTTCACCAGTTCACCTCTGAGGTGTACTTTGCCGCCGTCAATCACCACCGTATGGGCGAATGCCTGAGAAGCCATCGCAAGGGTTAACAGCAGTAGTGTTCCTGTCCTTGTCATCCTTCGTTCCTGGCCTGAGCGTATAACGGGCCTCATCCGTGAGGCCAAAACATCCCTGTACGGAGGAATTATTCGTATTTCATAACGAAAGTGGCGTCAGCGTTCGCCTGGCCTGGTTCAGTGGTCGCCGCCGTTGCTTTATAACGCGCGCTGAAGTTCAGGGTGTTGGTACCCTGGATCAGGTTCTGCGCTGCAGAGAAGGTGGCACCGTCTGGGGTCAGAACGCTGGATTTGCTGTCGAGGATCTCGATACCAACACCTTTCGCGGTGTTGTCGTTGCTACCGGAGGTGACTGCCAGCAGGGTTTTGTCGGTCGCGTCGATCTGACCGGTGAACGCTACAGCAGCCGTTTTCGCCACCAGCGGATCGCAATCGTTCAGTTCGATGGTGAATGGAATATTAGACGTCGTGTCACCCACTTTGGTGAATTTCGCGGTACGGTACTGACCGAGATTAACAGTCTGCTCGGAAGAATCGGTATTTACTGAACATGCAGCATTAACCAGTTCACCTTTAAAATGCACGGTACCGCCATTTACAGAAACTGGCGTAACCGGATCCGCAGCGTGAGCGGCACCCGCGACCAGGGCCAGTGAAGCAATAACAGTAGAAGCAATGTTGCTGAGTTTCATGTCTATTCCTTTAAAATGTAAATAACCCTTCCCGCGAATTATCGGGAATAAGAAATACGTTCAATTGAAAAATTGAAAGCTTATTTCGGAGGAGACAAAGTAGCTCAGGAAACTATTTTTAAATATGTCAAAACGCTGCCATTTTACCAGGTCACATCCTAATCCCGCCTAAGAAATTGACCATCATCCGGGAAGGGTCTTTACGCCCGCCGGAGGAAAACTCGCAAAGGGTGACTGACAGCGGCGCTCGCTTCTGACAAAATACAGGCCATCCCCCCTTTCAAACGTTACAGACGGAATCTTCTCTCTGATGGCAGCAAAGATTATTGACGGTAAAACGATTGCGCAGCAGGTGCGCTCTGAGGTCGCGGAAAAAGTTAAGGCGCGTAAAGCGGCTGGATTTCGCGCACCAGGGCTCGCCGTTGTGCTGGTTGGTAGCAACCCGGCATCGCAGATTTATGTCGGCAGCAAGCGCAAAGCGTGTGAAGAGGTGGGGTTCGTCTCCCGCTCTTACGATTTGCCAGAAACCACCACCGAAGCAGAACTGCTGGAACTTATTGACACCCTGAATGCCGATAAAGAGATCGACGGTATTCTGGTCCAGCTGCCGCTGCCGGCAGGCATCGACAACGTGAAGGTGCTGGAGCGTATCGCGCCGGATAAAGACGTGGACGGTTTCCACCCGTACAACGTTGGCCGTCTGTGCCAGCGCGCGCCGCGCCTGCGTCCCTGCACCCCGCGCGGTATCGTGACGCTGCTGGAGCGTTATAACATCGACACCTACGGTCTGAATGCCGTAGTAATTGGCGCCTCCAACATCGTGGGCCGTCCGATGAGCATGGAGCTGCTGCTGGCCGGCTGCACCACCACCGTGACCCACCGCTTCACCAAGAACCTGCGTCATCACGTTGAGAACGCCGATCTGCTGATCGTCGCGGTCGGTAAGCCAGGCTTCATTCCAGGGGAATGGATTAAGGAAGGGGCAATTGTCGTGGACGTCGGGATTAACCGTCTGGAAAACGGCAAAGTGGTCGGCGACGTGGTTTACGAAGATGCCGCAGCGCGTGCCTCTTACATCACCCCGGTACCGGGCGGCGTAGGCCCGATGACCGTAGCCACCCTGATTCAGAATACCTTGCAGGCATGCGAGGAGTATCACGACGTAGAGGACGCGTAACATGGCGACATTTTCATTAGGTAAACACCCACACGTTGAACTGTGCGATCTGCTGAAGCTGGAAGGCTGGAGCGAAAGCGGCGCGCAGGCCAAGATCGTGATTGCCGACGGGCAGGTTTTCGTCGACGGCGTGGTAGAAACCCGTAAGCGCTGCAAGATTGTTGCCGGTCAGACTGTCAGCTTTGACGGCCAGAGCGTGACGGTTACGGCCTGAGTCGTTTGATGCCCTCACCCTAACCCTCTCCCACAGGGAGAGGGGATGACAATCCCCCCATACCCATCACGGTTAATTATCGATCAACTTCAAATAATCACTATTTCATCTGCTGAAAAGTGAAAATTGAGTTGCGCGTTTTTCACGCTTTGCCCACGATAAGTAGAACGTTCTACTAAAACGTTCTACTTACAATAACAGCGCCAAAAAAAGCGCTTCTCGGGGGAAATCAGCATGAGTCTGATATCAGGGTTTGTTAAATCGCTGTCTAAGTTATCGATGATTGGTCGCGCCTTAATGCTGCCAATTTCACTGCTTCCCGCTGCGGGCCTGCTGTTGGCCTTTGGCGATAAGTTTCACCTGCCGCTGATGATGAACGCGGGTGGGGTTATCTTTGATAACCTGCCGATGCTGTTTGCCATTGGCTCCGCCGTAGGTCTGGCATCGGAATCCGGCATTGCCGCGCTGTCTGCCGCCGTCTCGGTGTTTGTCACCAATATCACCATCAGTACCGTGCTGAGCATCACGCCGGAAATGGCCTCTCAGGGCGGAAAATACGCCATGGTGGTCGGCATCCCGACGCTGCAGATGGGCGTCTTTGGCGGGCTGATCTGCGGTATTCTGGCGGCGTGGTGCTATAACCGTTTCCACACTATGCAACTGCCGGAGTTCCTCGGCTTCTTCTCCGGCAAACGCTTTGTGGCGATTGCCACGGCGTTTCTCTCGTTCCTGCTCGGCCTGCTGCTGCCCTACGTCTGGCAACACATCCAGGCCGGTATCGACGCGCTCTCCGTGGTGGTGAACGGCGATAATCAGGCCGCCTCAACCTTTATCTTCGGTCTGGTCGAACGCGCCCTCATCCCGCTCGGTCTGCACCATATCTGGTATCCCTCTTTCTGGTACTCATTTGGTGATTACACCACCCAGGCAGGCCAGGTGATCCACGGCGACCAGACTATCTGGTTCAAGATGCTGGAAGAAGGGGTGAAATCCTTCAGCAGCGACACTTACCAGAACGCCGGTAAGTTCATGCAAGGGGAATTCCCGCTGATGCTGTTCGCACTGCCTGCGGCGTGTCTGGCGATGTATCATGAAGCACACACCAAAAATAAGAAAATCGCGGCCGGTATTCTGTTCTCTGCGGCACTCACCTGCTTCCTGACGGGGATCACCGAACCGGTGGAATTCACGTTCATCTTCGTTGCGCCGATCCTCTATGTCTTCAACGCCATTATGGCGGGTCTGGCGTACATGACCATGTATCTGCTGCACGCCCATATCGCCAAGTCGTTCTCAGCAGGCTTTATCGATTATCTGTCGTTCGGGATCCTGCCGTCATTTAACGGCTATCAGACCAACTTCCTCAATGCCATTATCATTGGTATTCCGATGGGCCTGATTTATTACTTCACCTTCCGTTTCGTGATCCGTCGCTTTGACGTGAAAACGCCGGGCCGTACCGAAGTAACCGCCAGCGCGGATGATAAATCCGATTCTGAACTCGCCACCGAAATCATTACCCTGCTGGGCGGTGCGCACAACATCGACTCCGTTGGTTCCTGTATCACCCGTCTGCGCCTGGAAGTGGCAAAAAGCGATGCGGTGGATAAAGATGGCCTGAACGGGCTCGGCGCGCGCGGCGTGGTCTTCGTGGGTGATAACGGAATTCAGGTGATTTTCGGTGCCAGAGCACAGTTTATCGCCCAGACCATGTCCACCATGATTGGCAAATAATAAGATGCCGGAACGACACGTCTCCTGTAGTCTGAGAGACGTGTCGTATCTGGCTGATAATCGGTAAATTTCAGGGAGCGGTTTTGAAGAAAGTCAGCATCATTGATGTCGCAAAGCACGCGGGGGTGTCGGTCTCTACCGTATCGCTGGTGCTGCGTCAGAAAGGGAAAATCTCCGAAGCAACGATCGAGAAGGTCAATGCCGCCATCACGACGCTGGGCTATGTTCATAACGTTGCCGCTGCCAACCTTCGCGCCAACACCTCCAACCTGATCGGCCTGATCCTGCGTGATTTTAGCGACAGCTTTTCCATCAAAGTCATGGCGAGTATCGTCCAGGAGCTGGAGAAGCAGGGCTATATGGTTTTTCTCGGCCAGCCGCTGAACGATCGGGAGCATTTAGAGCGTACTCTGCTCTCCTTTAAGCAACAGGGCGTGGCGGGCGTGATCTATCTCGCGTCTGATACGCGCTCCTCAACCCTGCCGGAGCAGATCCGCCAGTGTCCGCTGCCGCTGGTGGTGGTCTCGCAGTCTCTGTTGGATGAAAAATGCAACCTGGTGATGCGCGATAACCGCCAGGCGGCGAACCTGGCCGCGCGCTATCTTATTGAACGTGGGCACCGCAACATCGCCTACATTGGCGGGCGGGAAGGCTGCCTTATTCGCGAGCAACGCCTGCTCGGATTTCGCAGCGCAATGACCCAGAACGGGCTGGTGTGGCGCGATGAAAGCTCCCCGGCCTGCAGCGATGACACGCAAGCCGCGGCGATGGCGACCCGCCAGCTGCTTGAGAAAAACAACACCATCACCGCCCTGCTCTGCCATTCACCGGATGCGATGATCGGCTGCATTAGCGGCATTCATCAGGTGGGCCGCACCGTGGGAAAAGACGTGTTTCTGACGCAGCAGGTCGCACTGGTGGGCTTCGAAGATATGCTGCACGTCAACCTGACCTCGCCGTCGTTTACCTATGTCTCCTCCGCCAGTGACGAGACAGGCCGCCAGGCGGCGGGTCTTATCATCCGTAAGTTGAAAGAGCCAGAGCTGCAGACGCAGCGCATTACCCTCTCCGGCCAGCTTATCGCGCGGGAATCGGCGTAAAAATCGGAATTTAGCACAGGTCAGTTCCAGCGAAATCGCTGCTATATTGCCATGATTTGTCATGGAAAATTACGATGCCTACCGTTATTACTCACGCTGCTGTTCCGCTTTGCCTGGGCTTAGGTCTGGGAACCCGGGTTATCCCTCCCCGCCTGCTTTTCGCCGGTGTCGTGCTCGCAATGCTGCCCGATGCCGACGTGCTGGCGTTTAAGTTCGGCGTTGCTTACGGCAACGTTTTCGGCCATCGCGGCTTTACCCATTCACTGCTGTTTGCCTTCGTGGTGCCGATACTCTGCGTACTGTTCGGGCGACGATGGTTCAGGGCAAGTTTGACGCGCTGCTGGCTGTTTTTAACCGTGTCGCTGCTGTCGCACAGCCTGCTCGATTCCATCACCACCGGCGGGAAAGGCGTCGGCTGGCTGTGGCCGTGGTCAGATGAACGGTTCTTTGCGCCGTGGCAGGTGATCAAGGTCGCGCCGTTTGCGCTGTCTCGCTACACCACGCCGTACGGGCATCAGGTGATTATCTCAGAACTGCTGTGGGTATGGCTGCCGGAGGTGGTGCTGATGGGATTGTTGTGGTGGCGAAAGCGTGCGCGCTGATGCCCTCACCCCGGCCCTCTCCCACAGGGAGAGGGTTAGGGTGAGAGGAAAATTACTTACGGCGCCAGGTGGTCCCCTGAGGGCCATCTTCCAGGATGATCCCCATCTCGGTCAGACGGTTACGCGCCGCATCTGCTGCCGCCCAGTCTTTAGCCTGACGGGCTTCGAGACGTGCGTTAATCAGCGCTTCAATCTCCGCCACTTCACCGTCATCCGCCTGTGCGCCGCTCTGCAGGAAGGCATCCGGCTCCTGCTCCAGCAGGCCGAGCACGGAAGAGAGTTTGCGCAGGTGAGAAGCCAGCGCATTCGCTGCCGCCATATCTTCTGACTTCAGACGGTTGACTTCACGCGCCATGTCGAACAGCACGGAGTAGGCTTCCGGCGTGTTGAAATCATCGTTCATCACCTCAACAAAACGGGCCTCGAACGCCTCGCCACCCGCAGCCTCCACGGACTTGTCGGTACCGCGCAGCGCGGTGTACAGACGCTCCAGCGCCGAGCGCGCCTGTTTCAGGTTCTCTTCGCTGTAATTCAGCTGGCTGCGGTAGTGACCGGACATCAGGAAGTAACGTACGGTTTCCGCATCGTAATACTTCAGCACGTCACGTACAGTGAAGAAGTTGCCCAGCGATTTAGACATCTTCTCGCGATCAACCATCACCATCCCGGAGTGCATCCAGTAGTTCACATACTCGCCGCCGTGCGCACAGGTGGACTGCGCGATTTCGTTTTCGTGGTGCGGGAACATGAGGTCTGAACCGCCGCCGTGAATATCGAAGTGTTTGCCCAGCTGTTTGCAGTTCATCGCCGAGCACTCAATGTGCCAGCCTGGACGCCCTTCACCCCATGGAGATGGCCAGCTTGGTTCGCCCTCTTTGGACATCTTCCACAGCACAAAGTCCATTGGGTTACGCTTCACGTCGACCACGTCAACGCGCGCGCCGGCCTGAAGCTGGTCAAGATCCTGACGGGACAACGAGCCGTAGGTGGGATCGGTTGGCACCGAGAACATCACGTCGCCATTGTCCGCAACGTACGCATGACCGCGTGCGATCAGCTTTTCAGTGATGTCGATAATTTCATGAATATGGTGGGTTGCACGCGGCTCGCTGTCCGGGCGCAAAATGTTTAACGCGTCGAAATCTTTGTGCATCTCAACGATCATACGATCCACCAGCGCGACAAAGCTTTCGCCATTTTCATTAGCGCGCTTGATGATTTTGTCGTCAATATCGGTGATGTTGCGCACGTACTTCAGGTTATACCCGAGGAAACGCAGGTAACGGGACACCACGTCGAACGCGACAAAGGTACGGCCATGGCCGATATGACAGAGATCGTAAACCGTAATACCACACACGTACATGCCGACTTCCCCGGCATGGATAGGTTTAAATTCCTCTTTCTGGCGCGTCATTGTATTAAATATTTTTAACATCGAAGATTCCATGTAAACACGTGTGTGGACGAAAACCGGGTATTCTACCCGTAATTCAAACCCGAAGCAGCACACAATGCAAGGTGATCGCATCCTGTGGTTATGCTATAACAGGCCCCTATATATGACCCGAACGCGGGTCGACGTACCACAATAACGGAACAGGATGCAAAAATGGTTACTTTCCACACTAATCATGGCGATATCGTAATCAAAACCTTTGATGACAAAGCGCCTGAAACAGTTAAAAACTTCCTGGACTACTGCCGCGAAGGTTTCTACAACAACACCATCTTCCACCGTGTGATCAACGGTTTTATGATCCAGGGCGGCGGTTTTGAACCTGGCATGCGCCAGAAAGAAACCAAAGAAGCGATCAAAAACGAAGCCAACAACGGTCTGAAAAACACCCGTGGCACGCTGGCGATGGCGCGTACTCAGGCCCCTCACTCTGCCACCGCGCAGTTCTTCATCAACGTGGCTGACAACGACTTCCTGAACTTCTCCGGCGAAAGCCTGCAGGGTTGGGGCTACTGCGTATTCGCAGAAGTGGTTGAAGGTATGGACGTGGTCGACAAGATCAAAGCCGTTTCCACCGGCCGCAGCGGCATGCATCAGGACGTTCCAAAAGAAGACGTTGTGATTACCAGCGTGACCGTCAGCGAGTAATTCGTGGCGACACTCTTTATTGCAGATTTGCACCTGCAAACAGAAGAACCGGCGATCACCGCCGGTTTTCTGCGTTTTTTAGCGGGTGAAGCCAGAAGCGCCGACGCGCTTTACATCCTTGGCGACCTGTTTGAAGCCTGGATCGGCGACGACGACCCGAACCCTCTGCATCGTGAAATGGCTGCCGCCATTCACGCGCTGGTCACCTCCGGCGTTCCCTGCTACTTCATTCACGGCAACCGCGATTTTCTGGTCGGTCCTCGCTACGCCCGCGAAAGCGGCATGACGCTGCTGCCAGAAGAACAGGTGCTTGACCTCTATGGTCGAAAAGTCCTGATCATGCACGGTGACACGCTCTGTACTGACGATACCGGCTATCAGGCGTTTCGCGCGAAGGTCCACACCCCATGGATCCAAAAGGTATTCCTTGCCCTGCCGCTGTTTATCCGTAACCGTATCGCCGCCAGAATGCGCGCGGGCAGTAAAGCCGCCAACAGCAGCAAGTCGATGACCATCATGGACGTCAACACGCAGGCGGTGGTGAACGTGATGGAGAAACACCACGTCCAGTGGTTGATCCACGGTCATACCCACCGTCCCGACGTGCATACGTTGGTCGCCAACGGCGAACCGGCTCACCGTGTGGTACTGGGTGCCTGGCACAGCGAAGGATCGATGGTTAAAGTCACGCCTGAAGGCGTGGAACTGATCGCTTTTCCGTTTTAATCTCTCCCGCAAAATTCATTCTATTTTTTTGAACAATATCGGCAAATTGTTTCGATTTTAATCAGCCCGTGGTCGGCCTATCATTTATCACATCAGGGCAACACGCCCTATCCCAAACAAAACACTTAAGGAATACGACCATGAAATCTATCAAAACTTTCGTTGCAGTTGCCGCTCTGTCTCTGATCTCTTTCGGTTCTTTCGCACAAAGCGTCAGCGCGACAGCCTCTACCCTTGACCGTGCAGAAGCGAAAATTGCCGCTCAGGCTGCTGAACAGGGCGCGTCTTACAAAATCACCAGCGCACAGTTCAACAACCGCGTGCACATGACCGCAGAACTGACTAAATAAGACCACTGATTGCCGTGCCGTCAGTCCATCTGCGACAGCGACAAGACGATGAGGAAGGAAAGAGAATGAAAAAAATCAGCATCGTAAGTGCCCTGCTGCTGGCGGCCGGACTGTCCACTGGCGCGATGGCGGCGGAGAAAGGCTTCTCCACACCGGAAGCAGGCTCGAATATCGACACCAGCCTGGTGAATCATATTGATGTCAGCCACGCGTTCGACAAAGAGAACCTGACCGCAGGGGATCTTCAGTAACCTCTCAAAACAGACCGCCTGAACGCGGTCTGTTTTGTTATCCTCAGGGTGCCACAACGGCTCAGTTTTTAACCGCGCAACCGTTTTCCTTGCCCGTATTACATGCTATTCTCTGTGCCCTCGAAAGCAGTGTGTTTCGCACCACAGGAGTTTTAAGACGCATGTCTTCCCGCAATAATCCGGCGCGTGTCGCCATCGTGATGGGGTCCAAAAGCGACTGGGCTACCATGCAGTTCGCCGCCGAAATCTTTGAAATCCTGAATGTTCCTCACCACGTTGAAGTGGTTTCCGCACACCGCACGCCGGATAAATTGTTCAGCTTCGCCGAAAGCGCGCAGGAGAACGGTTACGAGGTGATCATTGCCGGTGCGGGCGGCGCAGCACATCTGCCAGGCATGATTGCCGCCAAAACGCTGGTGCCGGTACTGGGTGTTCCGGTGCAGAGCGCCGCACTGAGCGGTGTCGACAGCCTTTACTCCATCGTGCAGATGCCGCGTGGTATTCCTGTGGGTACGCTGGCCATCGGCAAAGCGGGCGCGGCAAACGCGGCTCTGCTGGCGGCGCAGATCCTGGCGACGCACGATAAAGCCTTGCACCAGCGTCTGGCGGACTGGCGTAAAGCCCAGACCGATGAGGTGCTGGACAACCCGGACCCGCGGGGTGCGGCATGAAGCAGGTTTGCGTCCTCGGCAACGGTCAGTTAGGCCGAATGCTGCGCCAGGCCGGTGAACCGCTGGGCATTGCCGTCTGGCCGGTCGGTCTGGATGCCGAACCCGAAGCCGTGCCGTTCCACCAGAGCGTCATTACCGCTGAGATTGAACGCTGGCCGGAAACCGCGCTGACCCGTGAACTGGCGCGCCATAACGCTTTTGTGAACCGCGACGTGTTCCCCATCATTGCTGACCGTCTGACGCAAAAACAGCTGTTCGACAAGCTCGGCCTGGCGACCGCGCCGTGGCAGTTGCTGTCTGATAAAAGCGAGTGGAACGATGTCTTCGCGATGCTGGGCGAACTGGCGATTGTAAAGCGTCGCGTCGGCGGGTATGACGGCCGCGGACAGTGGCGTTTGCGCGCGCACGAAACAGCCGAACTGCCGGAAGAGTGCTACGGAGAGTGCATTGTTGAGCAGGGCATCAACTTTAGCGGTGAAGTGTCGCTGGTTGGCGCTCGCGGCAACGACGGGCGTACCGTATTTTATCCTCTGACCCATAACCTGCATCAGGACGGGATCTTACGCACCAGCGTCGCCTTCCCGCAGGCCAATGCTGAACAGCAGGCCCAGGCGGAAGAGATGCTCTCAGCCATTATGCATGAACTGGGTTATGTGGGCGTGATGGCGATGGAGTGTTTTGTAACGCCGTCCGGTCTGCTGATCAACGAACTGGCACCGCGCGTTCACAACAGCGGTCACTGGACCCAAAACGGCGCATCAATCAGCCAGTTTGAGCTGCACCTGCGCGCCATAACTGACCTGCCGCTGCCGCAGCCGGTGGTCAACAGCCCGTCGGTGATGATCAACCTGATCGGTACCGATCTGAACTACGACTGGCTGAAGCTGCCGCTGGTGCATCTGCACTGGTACGACAAAGAGGTTCGTCCGGGTCGTAAAGTGGGTCACCTTAACCTGAACGACAGCGACGCAGGCCGCCTGAGCGCTACCCTGGAAGCAATGATCCCTCTCCTGCCGCCGGAATACGCAAGCGGGATTGTCTGGGCGCAGTCAAAGCTCAAATAAGCGATAAATGCCGGGGAGTTGATCTTCCCCTTCCCCGGCCTCTCCCCACGCGCGTAAAATCCCCGTCCATTGCTGTTTTGATTTCTGGAATAACCATGAACGATGGAACGGATTATCGCGCGATCCTCGCGTCCGATACCCCCTTAATCGACGTTCGCGCGCCGATAGAATTTGCGCAGGGTGCGATGCCTGCGGCAATCAATCTGCCTTTAATGAATGACGACGAACGCGCCGCCGTGGGGACCTGCTACAAACGCCAGGGGCCCGACGCTGCGCTGGCGCTCGGCCACAGCCTGGTGAGCGGCGACACGCGTGAGACCCGAATCAACGCCTGGCGCGAAGCCTGTCTTGCCCGTCCTGAAGGCTATCTCTGCTGCGCGCGCGGTGGACAGCGCTCGCATATCTCACAGGCCTGGCTGAAAGAGGCGGGTGTGGATTACCCGCTGATACGCGGTGGCTATAAAGCCCTGCGTCAGGCGGCGATTCAGGTCACCCTCGAGCAGTCACAAAAACCGATGGTGCTTATTGGCGGCTGTACCGGAAACGGTAAAACGTTGCTGGTGAAGCAGCACGCGCAGGGGATCGATCTGGAAGGGCTGGCTCACCATCGCGGCTCGTCGTTTGGCCGCACGCTCACGCCACAGTTTTCCCAGGCAAGCTTTGAAAATCACCTTGCCGTCGAACTGCTGAAAAAGGATGCTGCACGTTGGGTGCTGGAGGATGAGGGCAGGATGATTGGCTCTAACCATCTGCCGGAATGCCTGCGCGACCGGATGACCGAAGCCCCTATCGTGGTGGTAGAGGATCCGTTTGACATTCGTCTTGAGCGCCTGCGCGAAGAGTATTTCGACCATATGTGGGCCGATTTTTCTGCCGCCTACGGCGAAGAGGCAGGCTGGAAGGAGTATAGCGAGTATCTGCACCACGGCCTGTTCGCCATTCGCCGCCGTCTGGGGCTGCAGCGTTATGCGGAATTCACCGCGCTGTTAGATTCCGCGCTGCTGGAACAACAACGCTCTGGCAGCACTGACGCACACTTTAGCTGGCTTGCGCCGCTGCTCAGAGATTATTACGACCCGATGTACGGCTATCAGCTGGAGAAGAAAGCGGAGAAGATTGTGTATCGCGGGACGTATGGCGAGGTCGCTGACTGGCTTGATCGCTGAAAGAAAGCCGGGTGGCAAGGTAAAAGCAAAACGGCAACCTGGTTGCCGTTTTTAATGTTTGTACCCTCTCCCTGTGGGCTGAGGGTTCCCCGGTAATTCATAACCAGAAGCGATAACGCTGCTCTCCGAATGACTGAGAGCATTCAGCGACGCCCTGGTCCGGCTGTAAATCGCTGAGGCGTTTCCTGCAGGCCGGGGCGAGGCGCATGGATGCGCCGAGAGGGC